>VOFD01001927.1_pt1 | contig 44846 bp, 51 predicted proteins | sample 5384101 | NCBI WGS metagenome assembly VOFD01 (sample SAMN12384723, study PRJNA508395) | human gut metagenome | isolation source: healthy gut C | host: Homo sapiens
GGTAAGGAAGACTTGAATGGTGATCTGTGATCTGGGGCGCGAGTACTCGGCGGCAGCTGATGTGACCTTTGTATACATATATTTATATTGTATTTGTTCGATTGGTTTGCTGCGGCCATGCGATGTTCTGCTGTGGCGGCTTTTTTTTGTTTTTGCGGAATTACCCATACGATTTAATTAGTAAATTTGCATGTGGCCCGCAGCATTGCTGTGGTGGCTGTTGTGTGATTGTTGCGGTGAGGCGACCGTGTGGGGAGGTGTAGTTCGGCGTGGGAGATCTTATGTCTTATTTACGTTTGATATCTTGTCGCCGCGTGGTGGGTGTGATGGAATGATTTGTGCCGGAAGGCCGGTTATATATAAATTTTGTGTCCTATGGCAGTGATACCGTTTATAGCGGAGATTGCGAGATCGGAGCGAACCGATAGGTTTGTGTTCGCTTTGCTCGGTGTATGGCGTGACTCGGTGCGTGCGAGCCATCCTTACGGAACAGGATATATTGTACCTCAAGCCCCACGTCAGAGAGGCTCTGGAGCAGGTTGAACGATTGTTTGTTGTAGATGACGGCGGTCGTGCGGCCGGTTTCATGGGTGTCGACGGCCGCAAGATCGAGATGCTATTTCTTGCTCCCGATTACATGGGACACGGTATCGGCAGGCGGTTGGTAGAGTTGGCCGATGCGGCTTGTGATGCCGTCTATGTGGATGTAAACGAGCAGAACCCGCGTGCTGTGAATTTCTATCGGCGCATGGGGTTCCGCACGTTCCGTCGCGATGAGACGGACGATTTCGGAAATCCATATCCCGTATTGCGTATGATGCGCCGCCGGGAGCCGCACATGGAGACTGCGCGTCTTGTTCTCCGTCCGTGGCATGAGGAGGATGCCGCCGCATTGTTCAAATATGCGAGCGATCCGCGCATAGGGCCCGTAGCCGGATGGGCGCCACATACGTCGGAGGCGATAAGTCTGGAGACGATACGTACGGTATTTGCAGCACCCGAGACATACGCAGTGGTGTTGCGTGATACGGGTGAGCCTGTCGGCAGCATAGGATTGATGTTCTCGGACGGTACGCACAGCGCCTCTATTTCCGATGGCGAGGCCGAGATCGGGTACTGGATCGGCACGCCATATTGGGGGCAGGGCTTGATTCCGGAGGCTGTCGATCGGCTGTTGGAGCGTTGTTTCGATGATCTGGGCCTCGATGCCGTATGGTGCGGACACTATGACGGCAATGATCCGTCACGGCGTGTGATGGAGAAGTGCGGCTTCACGTTCCATCATACCGAGACCGGAAAGCTCTCGCCGCTGGGCGACCTGCGTACGGAGCATTTCCTGCGGCTGACGGCCGATGAGTGGCGTCACAGACGGTAGAGATGTCGTGCGCGGGACGGTCGGCACAGGCGCCGCCGTTGTCGGCATACGGCCGTGAGGGGCTGTCGTACTGTGTATTATGACACTCTTGTCGGTGTGCTGTTTTTAGTGCGTAAAAGTGTATGAAAAAAGATTAGAATTTTGTAACTTTGCGGCAATTCGGAATTTCGTTTTCCGCAGACAGATTGGAATTCACACGAAAATTCATAAAATACACAAAATTGCAATTTAGTATGTCAGAGAAGAAATTTATCACTTGTGACGGAAATTATGCAGCGGCTCACATAGCCTATAAGTTTTCTGAGGTAGCTGCCATATATCCCATCACACCCTCCTCTACGATGGCCGAACTTGTCGACGAGTGGGCCGCGCAGGGTCAGAAAAACATGTTCGGCGAGACGGTGAAGGTCGTCGAGATGCAGTCGGAGGCCGGTGCCGCAGGTGCCGTACACGGCTCGTTGCAGAGCGGTGCCCTCACCTCGACGTTCACCGCATCGCAGGGCTTGCTGCTGATGATCCCCAACATGTACAAGATCTCGGGTGAGCTGCTTCCGGGCGTGTTCCACGTATCGGCACGTGCGCTGGCCGCACAGTCGCTCTCGATCTTCGGCGACCATCAGGATGTTATGGCTACGCGCCAGACGGGTTTTGCCATGCTGGCAACCTCGTCTGTTCAGGGAGGTGATGGATCTGGCGGGCGTTGCCCACATCGTGGCACTGAAGGCCCGTGTTCCGTTCCTGCACTTCTTCGACGGATTCCGCACCTCGCATGAGATCCAGAAGATCGAGGTGATCGACGATGCGGCTCTCACGTCGCTCTTCGACATGGATGCACTGAAGGCTTTCCGTGCCCGTGCGTTGAATCCCGAGCACCCCGTTACGCGCGGTACGGCCCAGAACCCCGATATATATTTCCAGACGCGTGAGGCTTCGAACAAGTTCTACAACGCCATACCCGACATGGTTGCCGAGACTATGGCTGCGATCTCGAAGATCACGGGCCGTACTTACAAGCCCTTCACCTACTACGGCGCTCCCGATGCCGAGAACGTGATCGTGGCAATGGGTTCGGTCAACGAGACCATCAAGGAGTGCATCGACTATCTTGCTACTCAGGGCCGCAAGGTGGGTCTTATCACCGTACACCTCTACCGTCCCTTCTCGGAGAAGTATTTCTTCGATGCGGTTCCCCGCAAGCGTAAAGCGTATCTGCGTACTCGACCGTACGAAGGAGCCCGGAGCAAACGGCGAGCCCCTCTACCTCGATGTCAAGGATATGTTCTACGGCAAGGCTCAGCAGCCCCTTATCATCGGCGGCCGCTACGGTCTTTCGTCTAAGGATACCACGCCGGCACAGATTCTGGCCGTTGTCGAGAACCTCTTCTCGGCCGAGCCGAAGGACCACTTCACTGTCGGCATCAACGATGATGTGACGAATCTCTCGCTGCCTATCGGCGAGGAGATCTCGCTGGCGAAGCCCGGTACGTTCGAGGCCCTCTTCTTCGGTCTGGGTTCGGACGGTACGGTCGGTGCAAACAGAACTCGATCAAGATCATAGGCGGTTCGACCGACAAGTATTGTCAGGCATACTTCGCCTACGACTCGAAAAAGTCGGGCGGCTACACGGCATCGCACCTGCGTTTCGGCGACAAGCCGATCCGTTCGCCCTACCTGGTTACGACGCCGGATTTCGTAGCCTGCCACGTTCCTTCGTATGTCGACAAGTATGATGTGCTGAAGGGTCGAAGAAGGGCGGTTCGTTCTTCTGAACTCGGTACACGATGCGGTTACCACGTGCGCGCTGCCCGACCACATGAAGGCGTACCTGGCCAAGAACCATATCAATTTCTACATCATCAATGCGACGAAGATCGCAGCCGAGCTGGGTCTGGGGATCGCGTACCAACACCATCATGCAGTCGGCATTCTTCAAGATCGCCAATGTGATACCGTTCGAGAAGGCTGTCGAGGAGATGAAGCACGCCATCCTGAAGTCTTACGGGAAGAAGGGCGAGGATATCGTGAACATGAACTATGCTGCGGTTGATGCCGGCGGCAATGCCGTAGAGAAGGTGGAGGTTCCTGCCGAGTGGGCCAATATCGAGGTTAAGGATGCGTCGCACGGCGTCGACATGTCGCGTCCGGAGTTCGTCCGCAAGGTTGTTGATCCGATCAACGCCCTGAAGGGAGACGATTTGCCGGTATCGGCCTTCAACGGCCGTGAGGACGGTACGTGGGACAACGGCACGGCCGCTTACGAGAAGCGCGGCATCGCCGTCAACGTTCCCGAGTGGATCGTAGACAACTGTATCCAGTGCAACCAATGCTCGTACGTATGCCCCCATGCCGCCATCCGTCCGTTCCTCGCAACGGAGGAGGAGGCCGCAGCTACGGGCCTGCCGTGGAAGCAGGGTCTGGGCGAGACCAAGGCCTACAAGTTCCGCATACAGGTCTCCCCGCTCGACTGTACGGGTTGCAGCAACTGCGTGGATGTCTGCCCCGCCAAGAACAAGGCTCTGGTTATGAAGCCTCTTGAGAGCCAGATGCAGCAGGCTGAGAATTGGCAGAAGATCACCTCGACGATAGGTTACAAGCAGGGTGTTGTCGATACTACCAAGACTGTTAAGAAATCGCAGTTCTCTCAGCCCCTGTTCGAATTCTCGGGCGCCTGCGCAGGCTGCGGCGAGACTCCCTATATCAAGGCCATTACGCAGCTCTTCGGTGACAAGATGATGGTTGCCAACGCTACAGGCTGTACTTCGATATATTCGGGATCTGCACCCTCGACTCCCTATTGCACCAACGCCAAGGGTCAGGGCCGGCATGGGCGAACTCTCTGTTCGAGGACAATGCCGAGTTCGGTCTGGGTATGCATATCGGTGTCGAGAAGCTCCGTGACCGCATCCAGAAGTATATGGAGCAGGCTATCGCCGAGTGTCAGCAGTGCTCCGACGAGCTGAAAGGCGTGATGAAGGAGTGGATCGAGAACCGCGGTTCGTCGGCCAAGTCGGCCGAGGTTACGGCACGTCTTGTCCCGATGATGGAGGCTTGCGGCTGCGATACCTGCAAGAAGATTCTCGAACACAAGGAGTGGCTCGTGAAGAAGTCGCAGTGGATCATCGGTGGTGACGGCTGGGGCTACGACATCGGTTTCGGCGGTGTCGACCACGTGCTCGCATCGGGTGCCGATGTGAATATTCTGGTAGTTGATACCGAGGTATATTCGAACACCGGAGGCCAGTCGTCGAAGGCTACCCTATCGGTGCCGTTGCCAAGTTCGCTTCGGCCGGTAAGCGCATCCGCAAGAAGGACCTCGGCGCCATGGCCATGACCTATGGTTATGTGTATGTGGCTCAGGTTTTCGATCGGCGGATCGCAGAACCAGTTGCTCAACGTGCTGAAGGAGGCCGAGGCATATCCCCGGACCGTCGCTTGTCATTGCCTACGCTCCGTGTATCAACCACGGTATCAAGGGTACAGTATGACGCGTACGCAGACTGTCGGCAAAGGAGGCTGTCGCATGCGGTTACTGGCATCTGTGGCTTTACAACCCCGAGCTCGAGCAGCAGGGCAAGAATCCTTTCGTGCTCGATTCGAAGGAGCCCGATGGTCGAAGTTCGAGGAAGAGTTCCTGATGAAGGAGGTTCGTGGTACGCCCTTAAGGAAGGCGTTCCCTGCCGAGGCTGACGAGTTGTCCCGTGCCGCCGAGAATGCAAGGGCGTTACAACAACTACAAGCGTCTCTCTATGATGGAGTACTAATAGACCTTGTGTCGAACGAGATGCGGGCTGTCCAAACAGGACGGCCCGCATTTTTCGGTATTTTATTAGCTTGAAGTGGCCTGAGGATGGAAGCAGGAGCAGGATGAATTATTTTTGTAATAGCCGAATGTTCCGAGTCGGGTTTCTCCGCATGGAGGGGATGTGGCGCCCATGCCATAGATATGGATATATTCGTGGGTAGACATTGGCGGCCGGTCGCTGCTGCCGACGGGGTGTGTAGATTGTCCGTCGCGGGGAAATATGTTGCAGGTTAATTTGATTTTGATGTTTTTTTTCGTATATTTGATGTTGTAACCCAATCCCAAACAAAAAACTATGAAAAATTGTTTGATTCCGGCCGTGGCGGTTCTGAAAGCTGTTGCGGCGTCGGCGCAGGATGCCGGCAGAAAGGCAGGGGTCCCCGCATGAGCATCTACACCAACACGAGCACTGTGGTCGGCTCGAGCAGTCGGCTGGTCGCGCCAGCTTTACCGATCATTGGCGACTGAACCGTCACCATGGGATCGTTTATGATCATTGCTGCTATCAGAGTTGGTTGGTAATGCTCAGTATGTGTTCCACATGGGAGGCGGCTGGTCGCTCTATCCCGAGGTCGGTCTTGTAGCCAACGACATCGGCCGCTGGGCTGCGGGTCTGAATCTGGGAGGTGGCTTCGATGTGCAGATCGCTCCCATTGGGATCTGTCGGCAGGGCTCAAAGTGGCAGCCCATGTTCGACGATGCGCGCAAGAATCCCGTCGTGATAAGCGTCGGTGCCTTCTTCAAGTTCTGAGACGGATGGAAGATTTACGGGGCATCCTCCTTTGAGTGATCCCCGTTTTTGTTTCCCGGACGTTTGGATATATACTCTTATATGTCTCTCTTACTTTGCCGATCTGCCTTGCATGTAAAATCTTGGCGCGACGGCTACGTAATCGCTGTGACATGTATATCTCGCAGAGGCTCGAGAGTATGATTCTGTGTGGATGACCTTACTCTACATAGAGAACCAGTCCCTTGAGATATTCGCCTTCGGGGGTGGTAGATGTTTATCGGGTGGTCGGCCGGTTGCGTCAGCTGGTGCAGTATGCGCACGTTGCGGCGGGCGATGGCTGCAGCCGAGAATACGGTCGTGCGGAACAACTCCTTGGAGACGGCCTGCGAGCAGGAGAATGTGAAGAGTATACCGCCGCTGCGTATCTGCGACAGGGCGCGTGCGTTTATGCGTTTATACCCTTGCAGGGCATTGCCGAGCACCTTGTGGTGTTTGGCGAAGGCGGGCGGGTCGAGGATGATCAGGTCGTAGCGGTCGCCGATCTGTTTGAGATACTCCACGGCATCGGCGGCGATGGCCTGCTGTCGGACGGCATCGCCGAAGTTGAGTTTCATGTTCTCGTCGGCGAGTTGTACGGCCTCTCCGACGAATCGACGGAGCATACCTCTACGGCTCCTCCAGCCATGGCTCCGACCGAGAACCCTCCCGTATAGCAGAAAGTGTTGAGTACGTTGCGGCCCGCGGCGTAGCGGCGCAGCAGGGCGCGGTTCTCACGCTGGTCGAGGAAGAATCCCGTCTTCTGTCCCTCCTCCCAGTTGACCTTGAACTTGAGTCCGTTTTCGGTTACGACGTGCGACTTGGAGTCCGAGTGTCCGAACAGATATCCGTCGACGGCATTCAGGCCGGCCTTGAATGGGACGGTCTGCGAACTCTTGTCATAGATGGCCGTAAGGCGGTCGGCGAATGCCGTACGCAAGGCCTCGGCTATGGCCATGCGCGAGCGGTACATGCCCACCGAGTGGCACTGTATGACGGCTACCGAACCGTATATGTCGACTACGAGTCCGGGCAGCGAGTCCCCCTCGGAACGCCGGACGTCGCAAGCGACGGCTATGCGGCGGTTCCACCATGCCTGATCTATGGGCTCGCGCTCGAACGTGAGGACACGCACGGCGATGGAGCCTATCTGGTAGTGTCCGCGCGCGATGAACTCTCCCGCCTGTGTATATATCGTCGACCACTTCGCCCTCTTCGATCTGGGGCTTGTCGGAGCGTACGGAGGCGATGGCGCCGGAGAATATCCACGGATGGCGTCGCAGCAGCGACTCCTCTTTTCCGCGACGAAGAAATATCTGTGTAGTCATTGCGGCGGGTATTTGGGTTTATATGGCTTCGGCCGATGAGGTGTGGCCGTTGGGCGTCGCGAGCAGTTTCTCGTATATGGCTATGCAGACCCACGCGTCGGTTGCGGCGTACATCTGTTGTTGCGGTGTGAGGGCTGCGGCCTCCCAGTTGCTCAGCCGCTGAGCCTTCGAGACGCTGCCCGAGCACTATGGCGGCCATCTTGCGCAGGCTCTTCTCCTCGACCCCAGTCGGATATGATACGCTGCAGGTCCGTAAATCCACGCTCGCGGAAGTGCCGCAGCACGTGCAGGGCGCGTATGTCACCCTCGACGTCGGCGCCGATCTTGATGATGTCGGGATTGCTGAGTATCGAGAGCAGGGCGTTGTGGAGCTTTATGCGGCATAGACGTATGAGGTAGCAGCGCCGGTGTGTGGATAGTTGCAGCAGGGCCACCTTGTTCATCTGTCCGGCCTTGAACGAGGGGCGGGTTTCGGTATCGAAGCCTATGATGCGTTGTGCGGCGAGATCCTTGCAGACGCTTTCGATCTGCTCGTCGTTGTCGACGATGACAATCTCGCCGTCGAAATGCGCTGCGGGCAGTTGTGCCGCCTCTTCGTTTGATATGGTAGATCGAAAAATCATTCTTGACGGATTGAATCGCGACTGCAAATTTACTCAATTAATACGAGTTTCCCGCTTGCCGTGGTGGAAATTTTGCCCCTCGGCGAGCAGAGCCCTCTATAACCGCGGCCACGCGTGCGGGGTCGGTATTTATGTTGCGGCAGAGCTCCTTGCCTGTTGCCGACGTCTGCTTCAGCGCTTCGATAATGGTGCGGCGCAGGGCTGTATCAGCATCCGTATCTTGTGCGGCTGATCCGCGGCGGCCGCACGGGCTCGGCGGCGTCTGTCGAGGCATATATCACATACGCCGCAGTCGTGTGCCTGATCGTCGCCGAAGTAGCTCTGGAGTATCACGCTGCGGCAGGTATCGCTATTTTCGGCGTAGCGAAGCATGTTCTCGAAGCGTTCGGTCATGAGCTGCTTGCGCCGCAGATAGGTGTCGGGCGATATGTATACGTCCTTCGTGGGCGAACGCTCCTCGTCGAAGAAGAGTATGGCCGAGCGGTTGGAGGTATGTAACGTATGATTCTCATCTGCCACATGCGTTTGAGCAGCTCCTTCACGTGTGTTACGGTATAGCCGCTCACGGAGGCGATCTGCTGCTCGTCGATGGGGCGGAAGTCGATGAAGATGCCGTTGTAGAGCCTCAGTATGGTACGTATGATGTGGTCGAGGTCGTTGCGCTCGACACGTATGCGGTAGAGGTCGTCGCGGCTGACGCAGAAGAGTATGCGGGCCGGGTTCTCCATCTCCTCCGTGAGTGTGAGGTATCCGTTTTGCTGGAGGAGCTTGATCGCTGCCAAGACCTTGCCGGCGAATATGTGGTTGCGGGCGCAGAAGTCGTGCATGTTGAATGGGAACGAGGCGTAGAGTCCGTCCCCGACGGCTACCTGTACGTAGTCGCACAACTTTTCGTATATCGACTTTATCTGCTCCAGCGGCGGGAATTCCGCTTCGAAGCGGCGCAATATCGTGGGGCGGTCATCCGACGAGACGAGCAGCACGGCATAGCTTCGGCGGCCGTCGCGGCCAGCGCGTCCGGCCTCCTGATAGTAGCTCTCGAGCGAGTCGCACATCGAGTAGTGGACGACAAACCGCACGTCGGCCTTGTCGATACCCATACCGAATGCGTTCGTGGCAACCATTATGCGTACTTTTCCTTTTGTCCACTCCTCCTGTCTCATGTCGCGCTCGGCATGCGGGAGGCCCGCATGGTAGAATGCGACCGAATGGCCTGCCTGCTGCAGTTTTTCGGCCATCTGTTCACACCCTTCGCGCGTACGCATATAGACTATGCCCGACCCTCGACGGCATTTACGATGCGCATCAGCTGTTCCTGCTTGTCGTCGGTATGCCGGACGGCATAGGATAGATTGGGGCGGGCGAAACTGCTGCGTATGATGTTGGGTTTCTCGAAATCGAGGTGCTGCATTATATCCTCGGCGACGAGTTTCGTTGCCGAGGCCGTGAGTGCGAGTACGGGCACGTCGGGCAGCAGCTTGCGCAGCTCGGCTATACGGAGATATGAGGGACGGAAGTCGTAACCCCATTGTGATATGCAGTGTGCCTCGTCGACGGCCAAGAGCGTCACCTTCATGCGCTGTACGCGCAGACGGAATGCTTCGGTGGCCAGACGTTCGGGAGCCACGTACAGGAACTTCATGTCGCCGTAGACGCAGTTGTCGAGCGCAATGTCGATCTGCGAGTATGAGAGACCCGAGTGGATAGCCGTGGCGGCGATACCCATACGGCGCAGGCGGTCGACCTGATCCTTCATGAGGGCGATAAGCGGAGTTATGACGATGCAGAGACCCGTGCGGGCCATTACGGGGACCTGATACGTAAGCGACTTTCCGCCGCCCGTAGGCATCAGAGCGAGGGGGTGTCGCGCCCCTCCAGCACGGAGAGCATGATCTGCTCCTGCCCGGGGCGGAAGTCCTTGTAACCCTAATATTTATCCATGACGGCCAGTAGCCGTCGGCGCATATGTCGTTAGTCATACCGAGAGACAAAATTACGAAAAAAGTGCGTGATCTGTCGTTTTTTCCGTATATTTGCTCAGCTTAAAAGGATGAATCATGAAGATCAAACAAGGATATAAGGTGCGCGATATCGCCGGCGAGAATGTGGTGATAATGCAGGGCAAGGTGGGTGCCGACATGACCCGCATCATAACGTTCAACGACAGCGCGCTGCTTCTGTGGAACGAACTGCTGGATAAGGATTTCGAATTGAGGATGCCGTGCGCATATTGACCTCCAACTACGACGTTGCGGCGGATGGCCGAGCGTGACGCGAGGGCTTGAATCGGCCGCCTTGAGGTGCCATCTTCTGGGTAAGGGTGTGTGGATTGTGTCCGGGCGGCATGACGGCATGTCCCGACGACGATTTATATATTGATATGAACATATAGGGTTCTGCGGCCGTATCTTCGGTCGCGGAATATCCTGCGAATATTGCGGCGGTTTCGGGAAGTGCCCCCCGGAGCCGCCGCCTTCTATTTATCTGTGGCGCTCCCTGTGGCGCTGGCGCAGATGCCGCCGCAGAAGGGCATCGGTTACGAGCAGCAGCAACATCACCCCGATAAGAGTGCCCAGAACGAGACCTGTTCGTGAGGTGCCGTCGGTCATCTCCCACGTGGCAGCTTCGGCAGCTCGGGCATCGACGGCAGAAGCTGTTTTTGAATGTTTGCGACAGCGGTTCCTGGCTTCAGATCATATACGGCCGTCGGGGAGGGCTGCCGAAGGCTGCTTTTGGGGAAGGAAGAGAACCATGGCGGCTGGTGGCCGCGGCCACGACGAGGATGGCAACGGCTGTCAAGGGTGCATTGTGCAGCAGCGTGCGCAGGCAGTTGCGATTTGGCGCACGCGCACCATGAGCTGCGGCGTGAACGAGGCGGGCAGCTCGCTGCGGCGTGCGCATCATGGCGCGGCGTATGGTATCATTTGTATTCATTCGTTGCAGAGGTTATCATTGCATATGGTTTATGCGGTGCAGGTGCAGCCGCACCTTTACGTTGGCCTCCGTCAGTCCCGTTATGGCGGGCGCACTCGGCAACTGAGCGGTCGTCGTAGTACCGCAGCGTCACGAGGGCACGTTCATCGGCCTCGAGCGCTTCGATCGCGGCGGCGAGTTTATCCAACGCCTGCTGCCGTTCGACCATCTCTCAAGACGCTCGGCCTCGTCGTCCGTTATGGCGGCGATGCGCCGCTTCGTCGATGGGGCACGTCGGCCTGCAGCGTCGCCGCGCGTGCGATACGGCCGTGTTGAAGGCTATGCGGTAGCCCATCCATGTGGCCGGCGAACTGCGGTGATCGAATCGCGGCAGATGGTCGAACACCTGAGGAACACGTCCTGCGTCAGTCCCTCGGCATCTTCGGCCGTGACCACAATGCGCGCCACGAGCGCGTGTGTAACCGTGTGGGCGTAGCGGTCGACCAGCACGGCGAAGGTTTCTTGGTGTCGCCGCCGGCGATACGTTCTATGAGGTCGTGTTCCTGTTGTTGTCGCATGGCATACATTTAGACGCTGCCGCAGCCGAAAGGTTACATCGTGGTAATTTTTTCTCCGATGTGTAACCTTTCAGTCGGGCTGCGTCCAATATTACGAAAGCGGGGGGAGCCTCCGCACGAATGGGATTATTAACCTTTAAAACTTTATATTGTTATGTATGATTTATCTCTGTGCCTCTGGTCTTTCTGATCGTGGCCTTCTTCCTTTTACAAGTTCTTTGAGTTGATTATATGCCGCAAGGAGCGCCGCAAGCGATAATTTAACGGATGGACCCCGCCTCGCTTCTGGATTATGCCAAATGGGTCTGCGCGTCGGTGGCGGTGCCCTCCGAGTCGCCGCCTGCGTCATGCCGCCGCTGGCCTCCTGCGCATAGGTGCCGTGCTGGTAGGTCTGGCCTGCGCCGTCGTATGCATTGGCCGCAATTTATGTTTGAATAAAACATTATAGTAATACCGATATTGTCTATAAGTAACATTGATATTGTCGCCGGCTGTGTCCCCTTTAGGCGCAGTCTTTATCAGTTTTATAGCCTTCATCGTCGAATACAAACTTACGACCAGCGTGACGACAAGTCGCAGGCGTGATAAAGCCGACAGTGTATTGAGTGTGAGCCGAGCCGACGGGGAAGCATCCGTCGGCTCGCTCTTTTTATTCGGCGGCGTGCGCTACCCATGGGGAATACGCGCACGTCCGTAACCCTCCAGCTCGCGTTTCAGTCGGTCGATGTCGGTCTTCATCGACCTCGCCGTAGTGGTAGGGGTAGAATATGCGGGGGACGTATGGCCTTTACGGCGCGTACGGCCTGATCGACGGTCATCGTATAGGGCTGGTTGACGGGCAGGAACGCCGCGTCGATGTCGTGCAGTGCCAATACTTCGGGCGTATCTTCCGTATCGCCAGCGATATAGATGCGCAGACCGGCGATGGTGAGTATGTATCCGCAATCCTCACGCTCTTTGGGATGGAAGTCGGTATGTCCCTCCGTAGTGTTGTATGCGGCAACGGCCTCGATATGTACCTGAGGTATAGGGTCGGCCACGGCGCCTTGGGACCATCGTTACGCAGTCGCCCTCGAATGCCTCGGCCGAGGTCTTGTCGCAGACGATGATGCTGTGGCGCGTGGTTACGTCGTCGATGGCGGCGCGGTCGAAGTGGTCGTAATGCGAGTGTGTCACCAGCACAACGTCCGCCTTGGGCAGACGCGCGTGTGGTGCGTATTCGGCCACGGGGTCGACGTATATGTGCTTGCCCGCCACCTCTATGGCCAGCGATGCGTGCTTGAAGAAGGTGAAGGTGACGGCGGTGCCGTCGGCTGCGGTGATGGTGTCGGTGGGATAGGCGTGGCCGCTGCCGCTGCCGCCGCCCGTGAAGAGTGAGAAGAGAGCCATGGTGTAGGTGTTATGTGTTTCGTAATCGGTTCGGGCGGCAGACCTTCGGTTATTGCCGAGAGTTGCGCCCATTAATGCAAATATACGAAAAACAGAATGCCAAGACAAATATAAAACCGTGTTTTGAATCGGCCGTGTCGGATTTATGCATCCTTTATGGCGGCGAGATTAGGTGCATGCCGGGGAAACGGATCGCTCTCGGCTTTGATGTCGGGTGGCAAGTGCCGTTATATCAATCCGATAGCTTGCGTTTAAGCGTTGCGCCGTGATGGCGGTTTGTCTTGTCGGGCCTTTTTTCGTATATTTGTAAGTGGTCTTCTTCCCCGATGGATTACTTTTTAGAACGTGCGGCGGATGCCGTGGTAATGTCGGGGTGTGTTGGGCAGAGGGGAAAATCACAACAGAAAAAATATATCGTATGAAGCATTTGATCATATCTGTGGCTATGTGCGCCCTTGCCGTGGCGGCGGCAGGCGCAGGAGTTTGAACGCACGGCGCACGGCCCAGGACAACGGTGCCCGACAAGGGTGTCGACATCGAGGTGGAGTGGTACACGCCGCGGACGGTGCGCGTATTGAAGAGTCCGCATGGCATGCAGGTCGTAAAGACGAGCCTTTCGGTCATAGCGAAGCCCGAAACGGTGGAGTTCAAGACAAAGTACGCGGACGGCGTTGCAGAGATGAGCAGCGACGCTTGACGGTGCGTATCGACGGCCGCAGTGGGTGGTGTCGTTCTCGGATGCCAAGGGCGGAGAACCGTTGAGCGAGACGGAAAACGACCGTGCCTTTACGCCGTTCAATGACGCCGACGCGATACATACGCCGTAATTGTGGTTTCGATACGGATGACGGCGAGGGGCTCTACGGACTCGGCCAGTTGCAGAACGGGGAGATGATGCAGCGCAACATGACCAAATATCTGGTGCAGGGCAACGTTGAGGATGTGACGCCGCTGTTCCAGTCGACCAAGGGTTACGGTATCTTCTGGGACAACTATTCGGGAACGCTCTATATCGACAACGACGAGGAGACCTCGTTCCGCTCCGACGTGGGTGACTGTATGGATTACTATTTCATGTACGGCGGCTCGGCCGACGGGGTGATAGGCCAGATCCGCGCCCTGACGGGAGACGTGCCTATGATGCCTCTGTGGGGCTACGGTTTCATGCAGAGCAAGGAGCGTTACAAGAGTCAGGATGAGACCGTGGGGTGGTTCGCGCTACCGCGAGCTGGGCATACCTCTCGATTGCATAATTCAGGACTGGCAGTATTGGGGGCACAACTACCTGTGGAACGCCATGGATTTCAAGAATCCGTCGTTCAGCCGTCCGCAGCAGATGGTCGACGAGGTGCATGCCATGAATGCCCGGATGATGATCTCGGTGTGGTCGTCGTTCGGCCCCGCGACCAAGCCCCACCGCGAACTGAACTCGAGGGGGCTGCTCTTTCGATATCGAGACGTGGGCCGCAGTCGGGTGTTGACGGCTGGCCGCCCGATCTGAGCTATCCGTCGGGTGTGCGCGTGTACGATGCCTACTCGTCGGAGGCGCGCGACATATATTGGAAATACCTCAAGAGCGGACTTTTCGATATAGGTATCGACGGCTGGTGGATGGACTCTACGGAGCCCGACCACTTCAACCCCAAGGATTCGGATTTCGACCGCCAAACGGGCATGGGATCCCTATCGCAGCGTGCGCAACGCCTATCCGTTGGTTACCGTCGGCGGCGTGTCGGACCACCAGCGTGCCGTGACATCGGACAAGCGCGTCCTGATTCTGACGCGTTCGGGCTTTGTGGGACAGCAGCGTTACGGTTCGGTCGTATGGTCGGGTGACGCAGTCGTCATGGGACATGCTGCGGCGTCAGGTGACGGCGGGACTGAACTTCGCTCACGGGCATGCCGCACTGGAACTCCGATCTGGGCGGGTTCTTTGCCGGCTCATACAATACGAAGGGGCCCGACAGCGCGCCCGAAAACCCGATGTACCGCGAACTCTATGTCCGGTGGATGCAGTTCGGGATCTTTCTGCCCCATGATGCGCAGCCACGGGGCCGGCTTTCGCGCGAGGTGTTCCGTTACGGCAAGGCGGGCGAACCGGTATATGACGCTCTGGTTGATGCCATCAGGCTGCGATACAAGCTTCTTCCATATATATACTCGACGTCATGGGAGGTGACGCACGATCGCGGGACCTTCATGCGTGCGCTGTTCATGGACTTTGTCGACGACCGCAACACTTGGAACATGGGCGACGAATATATGTTCGGCCGTGCGTTTCTTGTAGCGCCCGTGCTTGAGGCGCAATATACGCCGGAGCAGGTGCAGCGTCAGCTGGCCGAGAACGAGGGCTGGGGCCGCAGTGTCAATACCGACGGCGGCGATGCTGCCGGCGGCGTGGACTTCACGCAGAGCCATACGATGGATGTATATCTGCCGGCGGGAACGTCGTGGTACGACTTCTGGAGCGGCGAGCGACATGATGGCGGGGACAATGTAACGGTCACCACCACGCTTGACCGCATCCCGCTGTTCGTACGTGCGGGCAGCATCGTGCCTCTGGGCCCCGATGTGCAGTACAGCGGCGAGAAGGCGTGGAACGACCTTACGCTGTGCCTCTACCCGGGAGCCGACGGGGAGTTTACGTTATACGAAGACCGCGGTGACGGCTATGACTACGAGTCGGGTGCATATACCGAGATCGAGATGCGATGGAATGATGCCCGCCGTACGCTTACGATCAATCCGCGGCGAGGCTCGTACGACGGCATGTCGGACCGATATACCTTTACGCTGCGTATGCCCGACGGACGGGAGAAGACGGTCGCCTATACGGGTAAACGTCTGACGGTAAAAATGTAGCATAGGTTGCCGAAACATCCGCATGCGTGTCGGCCGCGGCAGGGCGCCTTTACGGGGCGCCTGCCGCGGCCGACTGCGTCGTATGGTTTTTTGAGAAAAAAATGCGGCGATTTTTTTGTGCCTGCCCGCCGAAAAGAGTAAATTTGCAGGATGATTTGTTTCGGATAAAAACCTTTATATACCCATATTGCAATGCTGTCGATTCTTTACTATATCTTTACCGTGATACACACCACCGTGTGGTGTATCATCTCGGCGCTGGTGCTGGCCGTGACCTATCCTTTCGACAAGTCGCGCCGCCTTGTCCATGAATGTTCGCGTTATATGACGTGGGTGTTTTTCGGGCTTCCGCCGCGTGTGCGCCGCACCATCGACGGCGTGGAGAATATCGACCGCCGCAAGTCCTACGTCATAGTTCTCAACCACACGTCGGGCGTAGACATAATCGCCGCCTACAAGATCCCGCTCAACTTCCGCTGGGTGTCTAAGCGCGAGGTCTTCCGCATACCCTTCTTCGGCCCGATGCTGCTCGTGCACGGTGACATCCCCATCGAGCGGGGCAATGCGGCCGCGGCCATGGCGAAGGTCGTGCACCAAGGCAAGATATGGCTCGGCCGCGGTACGAGCGTGGCCATATTCCCCGAGGGTACCCGTTCCAAGGATGGCGAGATACACCGTTTCAAGGCCGGAGCGTTCACTTTGGCCAAGGAGGCGGGTGTCGAGATCCTGCCCGTGGTTATGACGGGTACGGCCACGATGTTCCGCGGCTGGCGCATGAACTGGACCAACCGTATCCGTATCCGCGTATTGCCTCCGGTGAGCGTTGAGGAGGCGGCCTCGATGGAGATCAAGGAGCTGGCACAGACGGTGCAGGAGCGTATGATGGCGGCTTTGGCCGAGCTGCGCGGCGAGGAGGCCGGACGCGGCAAATGACAGCCTCTCGGCTTACGACGTCCTGTTGTGGAGGACGATCTGCGGAGAGTGAGAAAACATGGAATCGAAAATGATCAATATGAATAATGACAACAAGCCGACGGCGGCATATGACGACGACGCGATCCGTACGCTATCACCGCGCGAGCATCTGCGCCTGCGCCCGGGAATGTATATCGGCAAACTGGGCGACGGTTCGCAGCCCGACGACGGCATCTATGTGCTGATAAAGGAGACGGTCGACAACTCGATCGACGAGTTCATCATGGGTGCGGGCAACCGTATCGACATCACCATCGAGGACAATGTGGTGACGGTGCGCGACTATGGCCGCGGCATTCCGCTCAAGTCGCTCTCGGCGGCGGTGAGCAAGATGAACACGGGCGGCAAGTATTCGGGCGAGGCGTTCAAGAAGACGGTAGGTCTGAACGGCGTGGGCGTGAAGGCCGTGAATATGCTTTCGAGCGAATTCACGGCCCGTTCGGTGCGCGACGGCGAGGCGCATACGGTGACCTTTGCCAAGGGATTCGAGGTGTCGGACAAGTGGGAGAGCGGCGTGGATGAACGCACGGGCACCTGCATACGCTTCCGTGTAGACGAGGAGATCTTCGGAAAGTATTCATACAATATGGACTTCGTGGAGCAGATGGTGCGCAACTACACCTATCTGAACCTCGGCCTCAAGATCACGCTCAACGGGCAGGAGTACGTTTCGAAGAACGGCCTGCTCGATCTGGTGAACGACAACTTGTCGGAGGAGCCGCTCTATCCGCCGATCCATCTGTCGGGTGAGGATATCGAGGTGGTAATAACACACGGTACGGGATATGGCGAGAGCTACTATTCGTTCGTCAACGGACAATATACCTCGCAGGGAGGAACGCATCAGGCGGCCTTCCGTGCTTCGATAGCCAAGGTGGTAAAGGAGTTCTACCATAAGGATTACGATCCGTCGGATGTCCGCACGTCGATCATAGCGGCCATATCGATCCGCATGAACGACCCTGTGTTCGTGTCGCAGACGAAGATACGTCTTGGCTCGAAGGAGGTTGTGCCGGGGGTATCGATGCAGCAGTTCGTGGGTGATTTCTCTCGGTGGATCTGGACAACTACCTGCACAAGCATCCCGAGACGGCGCAGGTGCTGCAGAAGAAGATCGTCGAGAACGAGAAGGAGCGCAAGGCCATATCGGGCATACAGAAGAAGGCCCGCGAGACGGCCAAGAAGGTTGCGGTGAACAACCGTAAGCTGCGCGACTGCAAAGATACACTTCACGGACAAGCACGAGTTGGCCGAGCAGACGATGATCTTCATCACGGAGGGACTTTCGGCCATGGGGCCCATCACGGCCAGCCGCAACGCCATGACGCAGGCCGTCTTCTGCCTGCGGGGCAAGCCGCTGAACTCATACGGTCTGACGAAGAAGGTGGTCTACGAGAACGAGGAGTTCAACCTCCTGCAGTCGGCGCTCAACATCGACGAGGATATGGATAACCTGCGCTACAACAAGGTTATCATCGCCACGGATGCCGATGTGGACGGTATGCACATACGCCTTGTGATTACGGGTTTCTTCGTTCAGTTCTTCCCCGACCTGATACGCAGCGGCCATCTCTACATATTGCAGACGCCGCTGTTCCGCGTGCGCAACAAGCGGGAAACCTTCTACTGCTATACCGACGAGGAGCGGCAGCAGGCGATCCGCAAGTGCGGCGCGCAGGCCGAAATCACGCGCTTCAAGGGTTTGGGCGAGATTTCGCCCGACGAGTTCAAGGACCTCATCGGCGAGCAGATGCGTCTGGACAAGGTGCGCCTTACCAAGGACGACCCGATCTCGGATCTGCTGGAGTTCTATATGGGCAAGAACACTTACGAGCGTCAGGGCTTCATCATCGACAACCTTCGTATCGAGGAGGATCTTGTTGAGGACGAGGCGGTGTGAGCGGCCGGCCCGAGGGGGCAGCAAGAGAGTATAAAACGGACAAACGAACATAAAAAAGTAAAATCTACCGTAGATGGCAGAAGATAGAGATACGAGAGACGACGAGGAGATCGGGGCGACGAGCTGCCTGTCGACATGCCGGCCGAAGAGTCGGCGGAGGCCGGGACAGGACGCTACGGACGGCTTTTCGGCGAGACGGCGGCAACATACACAAACTGACGGGCATGTACAAGAACTGGTTCTTGGACTACGCGTCGTATGTGATTCTGGAGCGTGCCGTACCCCATCTGGAGGATGGCCTGAAGCCCGTGCAGCGCCGCATCCTGCACGCCATGAAGGTCGTCGACGACGGACGCTACAACAAGGTGGCCAACATCGTGGGGCAGACCATGCAGTACCACCCGCACGGCGATGCGTCGATCAAGGACGCACTGGTGCAGCTCGGGCAGAAGGACCTGCTGATAGATTGTCAGGGTAACTGGGGCAACATACTCACGGGCTCAACCGCAAGACCACGGAGTGGATGCTCTCCTACGACGGCCGCAACGAGGAGCCCGTCACGCTGCCGATCAAGTTCCCGCTGCTGCTGGCGCAGGGCACCGACGGTATTGCCGTGGGTCTGGCGTCCAAGATCCTGCCGCATAACTTCAACGAGTTGATTAACGCATGTATCGCACACCTTCGCGGGGAGGATTTCCAACTGTATCCCGATTTCCCGACGGGCGGTATCATGGATGTGACGCGCTACAACGACGGTCTGCGCGGCGGCTCGGTCAAGGTGCGGGCGCGTATCTCGAAGATCGACAAACGGACGCTCGCCATTACGGAGATACCCTTTACCACGACCTCGGAGTCGATAAAGGATTCGATCGTGAAAGCCAACGAGCGGGGCAAGATACGTATCAAGAAGGTGGACGACTGACGGCCGACAAGGTCGAGATAGTGATCCACGTTGCGAACGACGAGTCGAGCGACAAGACCATCGACGCCCTCTACGCCTTCACCGTCGTGCGAAGTATCCATCTCGCCCAACTCGTGCGTCATCTGTGACGAGAAGCCGCACTTCATGGGTGTTAAGGAGATTCTCCGCCGCTCGGCCGAGAATACGCGGCGTCTGCTGGGCTGCGAGCTTGAAATACGCCTTCACGAGTTGAACGAGGCGTGGGATGCGGCCTCTCTGGAGCGTATCTTCATCGAGAACAAGCTCTATCAGCTCATCGAGGGGTGCCGTTCGCATGAAGAGGCCTACGCGGCCGTGGACAAGGGCTTGGAACCCTTCAAGAAGCTGCTGCGCCGCGAGGTTACGTTGGAGGATGTGCAGCGCCTGACGGAGTTGAAGTTCATCCGCATATCGCGTTACGATGCTGACAAGGCCGACAACGAGATCCGCCGCATAGAGGATGATATCGAGTCGACGAAACACGATCTGGCGCACCTTACGGATTATACCATTGCCTACTATGAGCATATACGCGACAAGTACGGCAAGGGGCGTGAGCGTCGTACCGAGATCCGCAGTTTCGATGCCATCGAGGCGGCGAAGGTGGCCGTTACGAACGCCAAACTCTATGTCGACCGTGCTGAGGGATTCTTCGGCATAGGCAAGGGCATGAAGGATTCGGAGTTCGTATGCGACTGCAGCGACATAGACGACGTCATAGTGATACTCAAGGACGGCCGATATAAGGTGACTAAGGTCAAGGACAAGGATTTCTTCGACAAGGGTATCTATTATATCGGAGTGTTCAAGCGCAACGACGAGCGCACGATATACAACGTGCTGTACCGCGACGGCCGCGGCGGCCCGATCATGATGAAGCGCTGCGCCATCAAGAGCATCACGCGCGAGCGGGAGTATGACCTTACGAAGGGCACGCCCAAGAGCGAGATACTCTACATGTCGGTCAACCCGAACGGCGAGGCCGAGGTGCTGAAGATATATTTCCGTCCGCGTCCGCGCCTGAAGAAGGTGATCGTGGACCTCGACTTCTCGACCGTGGCGATCAAGGGACGCCAGAGTCAGGGCAACCTCTTCTCGCGCTACGGCATACACAAGATCTCGCTCAAGGAGCGTGGTACGTCGACGCTGGGCGGCCAGAACATCTGGTATGACGAGGATGTGCGCCGTCTGAATACCGACGGGCGCGGTGTGCTGCTGGGCGAGTTCAAGGGGATGACAAGATCGTGGTGTGGACGACGAAGAACCTCTATTACATTACGGATTTCAACGTCGGACAGCATTTCCCCGATGAGACGGTGCGTATCGACCGCTACGTTCCGGGCCGCGTGTACAGCGTATGTTACTTTGACGGCGAGCAGGGCTATTACTACATGAAGCGCTTCCAGCTCGAAGCGAGCGAGAAGATGCAGTCGTTCCTTGACGAGGGTGCGCAGGTACGGTTCGTTGCCATGACCGACCGCAGCGGTGCCAAGCTCGTCGTGACATATCAGGGGGCGCAGGCGTCGCGTCCGGCGGACGAGATCGACGTCGACAGCTTCGTGGGCGTGAAGAGCCATCGTGCCAAGGGCAAGCGTATCACGACGTATGACGTTGCGACGCTTACGTTCGTTGCGCCCGAGCAACCCGAACCCGATCCCGACCAAACCGAAGGGTCGGATAGCGCGACGGATGACGAGGCGGATCGAATGGATGCTGCGGCCGTTGAGACTGAAGAGTCGGCGGCAGACGAAAGCGTGGGTACGGTTATCACGGACGATCCCGAACAATTAAATCTGTTCTGATGGGTGACAAAACGACGACACGTATGAAGATTTTTCTTATCGGATATATGGGGTGTGGAAAGAGCTCGCTCGGGCGGCGTCTGGCCAAACGTGCGGGCATGCGCTTCGTGGATATGGATTCCGAGATCGAGCAGTGCGAGGGCGCCTCGATAAGTGACATATTCCGCTTCGAGGGGAGGATTATTTCCGCCGCAGGAGCGCGAGCTGATCGAAAGCCTTGCCGGCGAGGGTGACGACATGGTCATCTCTACGGGCGGCGGCGCCCCTGCGTGGGGTGATAACATGTCACGCATGAACGATGCGGGCATGACGGTGTATCTTCGTCGTACGCCGCAGCAGATAGCCTCGCGTCTGAGCCCGCACGGACGGCAGAAACGGCCCAAACTGCGCGGACTGAACGACGAGGAACTGGTGGCCTTCATGACGGCGAACATGGCCGAGCGCGAGCCTTTCTATTCGCAGGCGCGCCTGTGTGTCGACTGCGCCGACAGAAGCGACGACGAGCTGATAGAGTTTATTCTTTCAAAGTGCCGCGGCGATGAGTGACGCTCCGATTGGAATATACGATTCGGGCTTCGGGGGGCTTACCGTGTGGGCGCGAGATACGCCGCGCGCTGCCCGAGGAGTCGCTCATATATCTGGGTGACGGCAAGAACTGCCCATACGGGTCTCTGTCGGAGGAGCGTGTTGCGGAGTTGGCCGATGCGGCCGTGCGGCAGCTTCTGGACGAGGGGTGCAAACTTATCGTCGTGGCGTGCAATACGGCTACGGCGGCCGCGATCGAGCGGCTGCGGGAGACATTCCCGTCGACACCGTTCGTAGGTCTGGAGCCTGCGGTGAAACCCGCATGTCTGCATACGCGCAGCGGCGTTGTGGGTGTAGTGGCTACGGAACGCAGCCTTGCCGGAGGCAAGTTCCTCACGACGGTGGAACGTTATTGTGGCGGCAAACGTGTCGTCAAGGCTGTAGGGCGCGGCTGGGTCGAGGCCGTCGAGGCGGATGAAGAACACACTCCCGAGACTGAACGCCGCGTGCGGGAGGTTCTGGATCCGATTATGGCGGCGGGAGCCGATGTGATCGTACTCGGATGCACGCACTATCCCTTCCTTCGGGATGTTATCAAACGTGTTATCGGCGACCGTGACATCGAGGTCATAGATTCGGGCGCTGCGGTGGAAAAACGTGTCGAGAGTCTTCTCGACCAATATGACCTGCGCGCTGCCCGGGGCCACGAGGCATCGTACCGCTTCATGTCGATGGCAGGAGACGACTATTGCGAGCGGTTGCGCCGCAAGGCTTTCGCGAGCGGCGGTTGCGCGCAAGAAAAATAATGATTATATTTAACCTCATTTGATGCGGAAGAGAGTTTTTGCACCGCAGGCAGATGGTTTCAAGGTAGAGTTTGGTTGGTTATGACGCAACGCGTAAAAAACGAAAAAAAAAGAGATACGACAAAACCCCGACGGCAAAGAACGCCGCACCGGCCTCCAACGACAACATGTTGTGGATGTTGGGCTTCGTGATGCTCGTGTTCGGAATCTTCGCCGTATGTTCCGTCCTGTCGCACTTCGTGCATTGGGCGTCGGATCTTACGGCCCTGCGCAATGACGAGACCTTGTCTGGTGTGGAGATACCCTTCGAGAACCTGTGCAGCAGCGCGGGCGCTACGGTGGCATATTGGGTCGTTGACTGCACGTTCGGTGTCTTCGGTATCATCATACCCGTCGTAATCACGGTCGTAGGGTGGCGAATATTCCGCCGCAAGCGTCTGCGCCTTAACCATTTTGCCCTGAGCGCGGCGCTTGTGCTGGTGATGGGTGCGCTGACCATGGGTTTTATAGGCACGCACGTCGGTGCGGCATACGACATAGGCGGCTCGCTGGGGCAAGCCTGCGCTACCGACCTCGAGGCTCTGGCGGGCGCTTTCGGTACGGTATTGATACTGCTTGCGGGTTGGATCCTTACGGGTGTGTTCATAAACCGAAACTTTATCCGTACGGTAAACCGAGCCAGCGACAAGATGGTGTCTCAGAGCGAGCGTCTGGTTTCGGTAGTCAAGGAGCGCGTCATCAAGAACCACCATACGGACGATTCGGACGAGGAGGCTGACGAAGAGCAGATAGGCGACATGGGGCCGGACGGGATTGCAGAACCGTCACCTGCCGTGCGACTCGAGCCTGCGGCAACAGAGATAAAGCGTGACTCGCAGCCGATGCCATCCGTAGAGCCGCGGGTGGAGCCGTCGCCGGTGGCGCGGGCGGATGCGGACGAGACCGACATATACGCCGACACAGCTTGTGGGCGACGAACCGGACGAGGAGGAGCGTTATACGGAGGATGTACAGGAGGATGCGCCGATGCGAGAAAACAATGCGGATAAGGATTCCGACGGTGGCGCGGAGTTGAAGCGTATGGGACTTCCCGAACCCGACGAGGATGGCTTCATCGTTATCCCCAACGGAGGCGCTGTGCCCAACAAGATTGATGTTGATGCACTGTTGGCGCCCGAAAAGCCGCACGAGAGTGCGACCTCGACGGATGATGACGGATTCACTGTCATACCGCGCACGGCAGCCGATGCGGCGGCTCACGATGATGGCGGGCGTGTCGCTGCGGAAGAAAAATCGGATATGACTTCTCACGTTGTAGATGCCACGGCTGAGGCAGGGGAACATCCTGCGGATACTGTCGGGGAAGATACTGCGCGGCCTTCGGAAGCGGAAACGGCGGAGGAGCAGGGCGGCATCGTGGTTAAGGTTCACGAGAATCCGGTGCGTCAGGTCGGGGAGGAGGATATGGAGCAGAATCTCTATGATCCGCTGCGCGATCTGGAGCATTACCGCAAGCCCCATGCGTCGCTTCTGGAGGATTACCAGTCGCCGCAGAAGGTGAGCGATGCCGAGATATATGACAACAAGTGCCGTATCGAGGAGACGCTCAAATATTTCGGCATTCCGATAGTAGACATACACGCCACGGTGGGCCGACGGTCACGCTCTATGAGATCGTGCAGGCGCAGGGCGTGAAGATATCGAAGATACAGGGTCTGGAGAAGGATATCGCACAGAGTCTCAAATCGCTGGGTATACGTATCATAGCCCCTATCCCGGGCCGAGGTACGATCGGTATTGAGGTGCCCAACCGTGACAAAGCAGATCGTGTCGATGTACTCGGCCATCTGCTCGGAGGAGTTCCAACGGTCGAAGGCCGAGCTGCCCGTGGTTATCGGCCGCACGATTCAGAACGAGAACTATACGTTCGATCTTGCGAAGATGCCGCACCTGCTGGTGGCGGGCGCCACGGGACAAGGTAAATCGGTGGGTCTGAATGCCATCATCACCTCGCTGCTCTACCGCAAGCATCCGGCGCAGCTGAAGTTCGTCATGATAGATCCCAAGATGGTGGAGTTCTCGGTGTATAACAGGCTCGAACGCCATTTTCTGGCCAAGATGGAGTCGGACGACGAGGCCATCGTCACCGACCCCAAGAAGGCGGTATGCGTACTGAACTCGCTGGTTGAGGAGATGGGACGCCGTCTGGAGCTGTGCAAGATGGCGACGGCACGAAACATAGTCGAATATAACGAAAAAGTTCGTCGCGCGGCGTCTCAACCCGCAGAAGGGACATCGTTATCTGCCATATATTGTGGTCATCGTGGATGAGTTTGCCGACCTTATCATGACGGCAAAGGCCGTCGAGGTGCCTGTGATGCGCCTTGCGCAGAAGGCCCGCGCCGTGGGCATACACCTCATAATCGCCACGCAGCGTCCCGATGTGAAGGTCATTACGGAGGTATCAAGGCCAATTTCCCCGCGCGTATAGCCTTCCGTGTGATGCAGATGATCGACTCGCGTACGATCATCGACCAGCCCGGCGCCAACCAGCTCATCGGCCGCGGTGACATGCTCTTCTCGAAGGATGGCGAGCTGACACGTATACAGTGTGCGCTGGTCGAGACGCGCGAGGTGGAGCGTCTGGTCGATTTCATCGCCAAGCAGCCGGGTTATCCCTCGGCTTACCTGCTGCCCGATTGCGGCATGGAGGGTGAGGAGGGCGCTACGGGAGGCAGCACGGGCGAGAGCGACGCTCCGGTCAAGTATGACGTGCTGTTCGGGGAGATAGCGCGGGCGGCTGTCGCCAACGGCACCATCTCCACATCGTCCATACAGCGCAACTACGAGGTGGGTTTCAACCGTGCGGGTCGTATCATGCTGCAGCTGGAGCGGGCGGGTATCGTAGGCCCGCAGATAGCCAAGCCGCGTGAAATAAAGTTCTACGATCTGCCCTCGCTGGAGGCAAATTGCAGGAGTTGGGTGTATTCTGACGCTATGGGAAAGTGTATTCTTCGTATGGCCATTGCGGCCCTCATGCTGCCGCTTGTGGCGGCGGCTGCCGACGACGAGGCGCAGACACTGCTGCGCCGCACGGCCGATTACATATCATCATTGGGACGTTATACGGCCCGTTTCGGCATCACGGCCGGCGAGTATTCCTCGCAGGGCAGTTACACCGTTGACGGCGACGCATACTATATCGAGGTCGACGGGGCGGAGGTCTATTGCGACGGCAAGACCCGCTATGAAGTCGACAACGGACGCCGCGAAGTGAATGTAGACTCGGTGGAGGGGCGAGTCGCAATATTCTGGACAACCCGACTCGCTGCTTCGACTTCGTGGGCACGGACTACGATGCAGGGGTGTCGTCGCGCTCGGCGTCGGAGACGACGCTCCATCTGCGCTCGCGCGATGCGTCGGTCGAAGGGGACATATATCTTACGGTGGAGACGGCCACGGGGCGACCTCGGCATATCACATACGTACTCTACGATGACCGTATCGAGGTGGCGGTAGAGTCTCTGGACCCCCTTCGCGCGGAGCGGTCCGCCGATACGACGCGAGGCGATATCCGGATTACGAGACCATCGATTTCAGATAGGTGCCGCGGGCGGTTGCGGCGGCCCGAAATGTGCCGTTTTACCCGACACCTTGACGCGAAAAAAATTTGATGCCGTCAGATCGGCGGAAAAAGGCCTCAGACGGCCCGTCAAGGTGATAATATGTCGTCTGAAAGGGCAAAAAATCACATCTTAAAATTGTTCGTTAGCAAAATAAACACTATTTTTGTTTGTTGAAAAAGAGCGTTCAGACGTTCGTTTTTGAAATAAATTAATTCAAACATGTTAACTGAAGAAGAAAAGAATGCCGGACTGGAGGGAAAGATAATCCCTATCAACATCGAGGAGCAGATGAAGTCGGCCTACATCGATTATTCGATGTCGGTGATCGTATCGCGAGCGCTTCCCGACGTGAGGGACGGACTCAAACCGGTGCATCGACGCATCCTCTACGATATGAGCGCGGAGCTCAACCTCTACTCCGACAAACCGACCCGTAAGTCGGCGCGTATCGTCGGCGACGTGCTCGGTAAGTTCCACCCCCACGGCGACAGTTCGGTATACGAGGCCATGGTACGTATGGCTCAGGACTGGTCGATGCGTTATCCGTTGGTGGAGGGTCAGGGCAACTTCGGTTCAATGGACGGCGACAGCGCCGCTGCCATGCGTTATACCGAAGCCCGTATGCAGAAGATCACCGATGAGGTGATGGCAGATATAGACAAGGAGACGATTGATTGGACCACCAACTTCGACGATACGTTGAAGGAGCCGACGGTGCTGCCGACGAAGATCCCGTTGCTTCTGGTCAACGGTTCGAGCGGTATCGCCGTGGGTATGGCGACCAACATGGCACCGCACAATCTGGGAGAGGTCGTGGATGCCTGCTGCGCGTATATCGACAATCCGGATTGCGCGTGCGAGGATCTGCTGCGTTACGTCAAGGGTCCCGATTTCCCTACGGGAGCGTTGATATACGGCTATGAGGGTGTCAAGGAGGCGCTTCTGACGGGCCGCGGCCGCGTTATCATGCGTGCCCGCACCGAGATCGAGCACACGCCCAGCGGCCGTGAGTGCATCATCGTTACGGAGATCCCCTATATGGTCAACAAGGCCGAGATGATCAAGAAGATCGGCGACTTGGTGAACGAGAAGAAGATCGAGGGCATATCGTACATCAACGATGAGAGTGACCGTTCGGGTATGCGTATCACGATCTTCCTTAAGCACGACGCCTCGGCCAATGTAGTCCTCAATACGCTGTTCAAGAATACGCAGCTGCAGATGTCCTTCGCCGTGAACAACATCGCTCTGGTCAACGGCCGCCCGATGCTGCTCAACCTGAAGGATCTGATACATTACTTTGTGGAGCACCGCCACGATGTGGTTGTGCGCCGCACGCGTTTCGACCTGAAGAAGGCGCAGGAGCGCCTGCATATCGTGCAGGGTCTGCTCATCGCGCAGGACAATATCGACGAGGTCGTACACATCATCCGCTCGTCGAAGAATATCGACGAGGCCAAGTCGACGCTTATGGAGCGTTTCGGTCTGAGCGACATTCAGGCTTCGGCCATCGTGGACATGCGTCTGCGTGCGCTGACGGGTCTGGAGCATGACAAGCTGGAGGCCGAGCGTAAGGATCTCGAGAGCCAGATATCCTATCTGACGGAGGTTCTGGGCAGTGTCGACAAGCAGATGCAGATCATCAAGGACGAGCTGCTCGAAATCAAGGAGAAGTACGGCGACGAGCGCCGCACCGAGATCATCTACTCGTCGGAGGAGTTCAATCCGGAGGATTTCTACGCCGACGACGACATGGTGATCACCATCTCGCACATGGGCTATATCAAGCGTACGCCTCTGGCCGAATACCGCACGCAGAACCGCGGCGGCGTAGGCGTCAAGGGCAGCGCTACGCGAGACGAGGACTTCATCGAGCACATATATGTGGCGTCGATGCACAATACGATGATGTTCTTCACGGAGAAGGGCCGCTGCTATTGGCTCAAGGTGTACCAGATACCCGAGGGTACGCGAGCCTCGAAGGGACGTGCCATCCAGAACGTCATACAGATCGAGCCCGACGACAAGGTTCGCGCATATATCAATACGAAGAACCTTAACGACGAGGAGTATATCAACAACACCTACATCGTGATGTGTACCAAGAACGGCACCATCAAGAAGACGAAGCTGGAGGCCTATTCGCGTCCGCGTCTGAACGGTGTGAATGCCATCGTCATACGCGAGGGCGACGAGTTGATCGAGGCAAAGCTCACCAGCGGCAAGGCCGATATACTCATAGCGGCACGCAACGGCAAGGCCATACGCTTCAACGAGGATACGGTCCGTCCGATAGGCCGTGTCGGAGCCGGCGTGCGCGGTATCACGATAGATGATGACGATGAGGTTATCGGTATGATATGCATCGAGCCCGACTGCAAGCAGGATGTGTTGGTACTCTCGGAGAACGGCTACGGCAAGCGTACCGATCTGGAGGAGTACCGTACCACCAACCGCGGCGGCAAGGGTGTCAAGACGATCAATATCACGGAGAAGACCGGCAAACTGATCTCTATACAGGCCGTTACGGACGACAACGACATCATGATCATCAACCGTTCGGGTATAACGATCCGCACGGAGGTGTCGCAGATACGCGTTGCGGGCCGCGCCACGCAGGGTGTGCGTATAATCAACCTGCGCGAGGGTGACGGGATAGCGTCGGTTACGGCAGTTCCTGCGAGCGATGATGTAGATGATGATGCGGCGGCGGAAGGAGCCGTGTCGGGCGAGACGTCTGCGGACGGGGCGAATAGTGCGGACACAGGTACGGCGGAGCCGACATCGGATGACAAGGCGTAGCCGGAGGAGTGTGAAACGAAACAAACAATAAAATATAAGTTTTTCATTTAACCAAAATTAATTATGAAAAATTAATTTTTTTCGCGGTGATGGCTGTAATGGTTATGGCGGCACCGATGGCAAACGCGCAGAAGGTCAACAAGGATGCGACTTTGGCTAAGCTGGCTAAGGCCGATGCCGATGTTGCCGATGCAAAGAAGGGCAGCAAGGCTGCCACATGGATCAACCGCGGCAAGGCCTATTATACGGCAGCTTCGGCTCCGACGAAGGATATCTTCGTGGATATGCCTCAGGCGGATCTGGAGTTGGTGCTCGGCAAGGCTGACGCTACGAACGAGGGTGTTCAGCTCGGGGACGGCGCCTACACCGAACTTGTATATCCGTGGTTGAAGATCTACATGGCCGACGGCAAGATCGCTACATGGTTGTTGACCCAGACGGTCAAGGATGAGGATCTGGCAGCCGTGGCTTTGGACTCGTACAACAAGGCTTACGAGATGGACAACAAGACGGCAAGCAAGTTGGGCGACCTGCTGAAGCAGTTGGAGAACTACTATTCGCAGAACGGTAACGTATATATGAAGGCCGCCAAGTATGTGGATGCCGCGTATGCCATGCTCAGGCCTACAAAAGGTACAGGAGAGCCCGCATTTGCAGGTGTGAAGGATCCTTCGTATCTCTACTATGCCGGCTACCTCTATACGATCGACGGCGCTACGAACAACGCTTCGTATGTCAAGGGTGCCGAGATGCTGACGAAGGCTCTGGAGGCAGGCTACACCGATCCTGATGGTAACATATACTACTATCTGTACCACTGCTACTACGGACAGACCGATTCGTCGGTACGCCTTGCAAACCTGCAGCGTGCGAAGGATCTTCTGATGGAGGGTCTTGCCAAGTTCCCGAAGAACGACCGTATCGTCGAGGGTCTGATCAACGTTTACACGTCAGACAGTCAGGTAGGCGACCCGACGGAGCTGATCAAGATGGTTGACGGAGCTCTGGAGCGTGATCCCAAGAACAAGGACATGTGGTTCGGCCGCGGCCGTATCTTCTACAGCATGAAGAACTATGACGAGAGTATCGCATCGTTCAAGAAGGTTGTGGAGTTGGACCCCAACGACGCACAGTCGACCTATTTCCTCGGTTACTTCTACATCGCCAAGGGTGACGCCCTGAATGACGAGATCAACAAGCGTGACTACAAGAGCATGGCGGCATACAACGAGGATCAGAAGGGTGTCAACGCAATCTACATGGAGGCGATTCCCTATCTGGAGAAGGCTTACGAGCTCAATCCTAACGATTTCGCTACCGTCGAGACTCTGAAGGTTCTTTGCTTCCGTCTGCGTGATGAAGCGGGTGTGATGGAGAAGTACGAGAAGTACAACAAGATCTATGAGGAGATGAATGCAAAGCGTCAGCAGCAGTAATCCCTCTCCATGCCAATTTCAAGCGGGCCGTCCTTATGGGCGGCCCGCCTGTTTTATGCCGGTATTGCTGGCAGACAGATGGACTAATATGCGTGATGGAGCTGTGCCGGCATTAAGATATGGCGTTAACTGAAGAGCGCGGGCGGAACCGAATGATCGGCTCCGCCCGCGTGCTTATGGCAGTGTAGATCTGGTGTATCAATTCGTTTGATAACGGTTGTCTACGCTGCCGGCGACATTGGCACCATTGTAAGTGCCGCTTGCGGCGGCGTTGCCGTTTATGGTGACGGCGGTGTAGGTGTTGCGCGCATTGTCCGAGTTCTCGTACCAGTCGTTTCCGACTATGGGGCGGGCCTGACGTCCCGTGCCGTCACCCTCGGATATGGCCGATATGACGACGTTGCGCACGGTGCAGTCGGTGATAAGTCCCGTGCATCGTCCCGCAATGCCTCCGGTGTATATCTCCGAGCCGCTTACGTCGAGCAGCGGGGCGTCGTAGCTGCCGTCATTGGTGTTGTTGAGTGCGGTGTCGGTTACGGTGCAGCCGCTTATGACTGATGCGCTGCCGGCGGTGGTGCCGGCATACGAGGCCGTCTGCGAAAAGTCGGTGACGCCAGTCTCTACGCATCCGACTATGCCTCCGACATAGGCGTTCTTGAATGTTATGCCCGTGGTGCCGGTCTGGTCGATGGTGACCGATCCGGTGAATGTCGAGTTGGTGATGTTTATCTGCGACGATGAGGGTACGAATCCGACTATGCCTCCGGCGAAGAGGTGGCTGGCATCGCCGTCGCGGCTGGCCGTAATGTTGCCCGGAGGCGTGTATGTTGTCGAGCGACAGGGTGCTGCCGTCGGTCAGGCGGCCTACGAGTACACCTCCTTCGGAGATAGTCGCCTCACGGTCGCCGGCTATGATCTCCATGTTGCGTATCGAGGTGTCGCCCGTGGTAGTGGCGAATATGCCTCCCTGTCCCGATGTCGTTGCGGCGGCGGTCGAGATGTCGATCGTGTGGCCGTTGCCGTCGATCGTGCCGCTGAAATCGGTTATGTGAGGTATCTCGGTGAGGGTGAGGTCGGCCGTCAGTATGTAATTGCCGTTGGAGATGTCGGTGAAGGCCTGCTCGTCGGCTATGGCGGTGGCCTCCGTGAGGTTGGCGGCATTGAGCTGCAGTGTGTAGCGTGTGGCGCGTGCGAATTGTGATACTGTAACTTCGCGCGTATAGGCCTTGCCGTCGGTAGTGACGACAACGGCACGGAGCTTTCTGTCGCCGCTGAAATCTACGGGGATAATGCCTATCTGGAAGTTGTCCGAGGGGTGGCGTGCAGTAATGCGGTTGTTCCTGATACCGTGGTCGCTCCGTCAGCCACGTCGAGACGTCCCGATGAAGGGGAATGATCCGCCGACTATGCCGATGAGGGTCGGTTACATCGCGTATGGCAGGGATGTCGGATCTCGATGTCGATGCCCGAGAGGCAGTGTGTGAATGAGGGCTTCGGTTATGTCTATCGTGCCGCCATGCCCATAGTGATGCGTCGGCATCGGGTGGCCCAGGCTCGGGGAGTGAAGGTGTAGGGGACCTGCGAGACGTTGTCGGTAGATGTGAGGTATAAACCTCGTCGCCGACCTCCATACGTCAGCCCGTCGTATGTTGCGCGTGTGGCGGAGGCGGCCGGTCCGAATGAGAGTGTGTATGAGGTTGTACGGTGGTGCCGTCGTACGCCGTGGCCGATATCAGTGCCGCGGCCGCGATTTGTATCATTGGTTTCCGTTGTTCATATTCTGTTTAAATTTATTTAGTGTAATTCCAGTTGTAAATCACTCGCAAGGTTAATTGGGATATCTTTTTTCGTAACTTTATGGTTATCAAGACATTAAATGGTTAAATGCGCATAAGTACCAACCAACCTGACTGATAAACAGTGGCAAGTTATAAAAAATATGTTAGACCCCAAAGAAAGATTCAGAAAATATTCACTGCGCTCTGTTTTTTGACGGCATCCTGTACATCGTGAAGACCGGCGTGCAGTGGAGAATGCTCCCCCCGGATTTCGCTCCGTGGCAGACAGTGTATTACTATTTCAGCAAGTGGAAGAACGAGGGGCCTGCTTGAAGAGATATTTCGACACCCTCCGCGGCATTGTCCGCCGTCTTTCGGGCAGGGCGGGGAGTCCCAGCCTTGGGATCATCGACTCAAGGAGTGTCAGGACCTCCCATCATATTGATGGTCAAAGGGGAATAGACGGCAACAAAAAGATAAAAGGCAGGAAGGAGCATATAGTGGTTGATACTCTGGAGCTGCCCATGTCAGTGAGAGTCCATCCGGCTAACGTCCATGACAGCGTAGTGGCGGAAGAGGTGTTCGAATCCATGAGATACAAATTCACTGGGCTGAAACGGTTCTGGCGGACGGAGGTTACAGGGGCGAGACTGTCAGGAACACGGTCAAGAGACTGCTGCATTGCGATCTGGATGTCGTACTCAGGTCTGACAAACGGACGGACAGATTTGTCCCTATGCCAAAAGATGGATTGTCGAGCGCACTTTCTCATGGCTCGAGAACTTCAGGAGACTGACCATTGACTATGAATACAGGGGCCGATACGCACGAAGCCATGCTGCATATCGCTGCCATAAAATTATTTTTGAATAAAATTTAAACAGCTTCTTAATTTTTTAGGTTAATATCTGTTATAGCATTATCTTCCATTTATTTACACATATCGTGCAACTGTTGCTCCCTTCGTGAACTTTGGCCCGATAGCGCTATACACAGGATCTTTTCGCGCGTGTACTCTTTCATGCGTCAGCACGAGCGGATCATCGGATTTGCTTAATAAAATTCATTGTAATATTGATAATATTTATTATTGTGTGAATATTATTAAGCAATATGTTTGTTTATTCATGAGTTTTGTTTAACTTTGTCTTGGCGTGTAATTAGATAATGCGGAAAATGAATATGCACAACAGTAAATTAAGGTTCATGGGCCGATGTGCGGTGTTGCTGGCGGCGATGCTTTCGGGCCTTATGTCGGTGGCGCAGTCGCTGTCGGGATCGTGGAGCGGCTCGATAGATGTCGGGGCGGCGAAACTTCCACTCGTATTCCATATATCCGATGCGTCGGCAGGATTGACGGCGACAATGGACTCTCCGGCGCAGGGGGCAAAGGGCATACCTGTCGACAGCGTCTCGTGCGAAGGTATGGCGGTGCGTATGGCGATAGTAAAGCTCGGTGTTACGATCGAGGGCATGTGGCGGGGCGATACCATGACGACGGTATTCCGGCAGAGCGGATTGGAGTTTCCGTTGGTGCTTACGCGCGGTGCTGAGGCTGAGGTGCGGCGTCCTCAGGAGCCGCAGCCTCCGTATCCGTATGTGTGCGAGGAGGTGAGTTTCCCGTCGGCGCAGCTGGCTTGGAGATGCACGGTACGCTCACCATCCCCGAGGGCGAAGGGCCTTTGCGGCCGTGGTGCTGGTTACGGGGAGCGGAACGCAGAACCGTGACGAAAGAGTTGATGGGGCAAAAGCCATTCAAGGTGATAGCCGACTTCCTGACGCGGCGGGGAATTGCAGTATTACGATATGATGACCGTGAGTGGGGCCGCAGCTACGACGGCGCCACGACGGCCGATTATGCCTCGGATGCGTTGAATGCGGCGGCATTTTTGCGTCGTCATCCGCGTATTGATCCGGCGTGTGTGGGTATCGTCGGCCACAGCGAGGGCGGCACCATCGCTTTCATGTGTGCGGCGCGGTGTGACAGCATTGCGTTTGTGGTTTCGGTGGCGGGTATGACGATCCCCGGGCGGGAGTGCATGGCAGAACGGAGAGTCTCTGCGGCGTGCCGGTATTCCCCAACAGACGGTGGAGCGTTATTGCAGTGTTATCGACGCGGTATTCAAGCGTACGGCCGACGCCGGCGCGAACTCTCGGCCGAGGAGGCCGCGCAAGCAGTCGAAGAAGAGACCGTAGCGGCCGCTGGAGCAGCGGGATATGCCGCAGGCAATGCGTGCGGAATTGGTCAAGAGCGCTACGGGTGCTACCGCGTGGCTTCGTTTCTTCGTGGGGTATGATCCGTCGGCAGATATAAACCATGTGAAGTGTGACGTGCTGGCCATGAACGGCACACGCGACCGTCAGGTCGATGCCGAGGCAAACCTCGGAGTGTTGGAGCGGTGCAAGGAGTTGGAGGGCATCTTACCGTGCGTCGTTATGAGGGGTTGAACCACCTTTTCCAACATTGCGTAACGGGGCTTCCCGATGAGTATTACACCATCGAGGAGACCTTCTCGGAAGAGGCTCTGGCCGATATGGCCGACTGGATTGCTGCGCGGGAAGCCGTGAAATAGGGTGTATGGCGCGGCGGGTACAATAAATTCAGATCGTAGAACGTAATTTTAATGTTGCCGCACGGGGAAGTGTGCGGCGTTGAGGCCTTGCTAATGTAGGGGCGTGTGTGCAAATATATGGATACGAAGAAAAAGAGATTGCCCAAGACGTGTCCTTCGTGCGGCAGCGTGCTGCGCGTAAGGTCGATGTATTGCCATGCGTGCGATACGCAGATCGTGGGAGACTACATGCTGCCGCCGTTGATGCGTCTGACAGAGGAGGAGCAGCGGTTTGTTGCCGATTTCGTCATGTGCAGCGGCTCGCTCAAAGGAGATGGCCGCGCGCATGGGTGTGAGTTACCCGTCTGTGCGCAACCGTCTGGACGAGATAATAGGGGAGTTGCGGCGTGCGGTCGCAGCCGACATGTCGGACGAGTGATCGTGGAAATGACCGAATATGCATGGTGCCGCTCTTTGCAGCGGCGGAATCCCGACAAGCAAGCAAATAAATAAATAAACCAATATATCGTAATGACTATGAATCGATTTTTGAATCCTTTCGGTTACCTGTCCCTGCGTAAGACTCTTTGCTGGGGCATTGCGGCGCTGATCATAACGTCGATATTCGTCTGGCAGACGGGTTTACGGTTGTCGTCGCTGACGCAGGTCAATTTTGCGGGCGACGCATTATGGATGGCCACGGCTCGGCAGGTTGTAGTGTGGCTGCTCTTTGCCGTGGTGTTGTATATTGCGGGTGTGCTGTTGTCGCCCTCGAAGATCCGTTTCTGGGATGTTGCGGCCGACAACCTTTTTGCGCGCGCATACCGTTCGATCTGTCGCTTCTGATCTTTGCCGTGCCCCGCTGGCGCAGTGTCATGGGGCTGGTCGCCGACGGCAGCATCAATACGGCCATGCAGTATATCGGCTCGCTCACGGTTGCGGGGCTGGTGTCGCTGGTGTTCTTTGTGTGGTATGTGTATTGGAGCTACAAGGCATTTGCCGTATCGACAAATCTGCGCAACGCGAAGGGTGTGGTTACTTTCGCCGTATGTTATATTGCGGTGTATGTTGCCTCGATGTATCTGCTGCCGATTATGTAGAGGAGCGATTTTATGTGGAAACAAAAAAGCCACCACTGAAAAGTGGTGGCTTTCGTCATCTGTCGGGATAACAGGATTCGAACCTGTGACCCCCAACTCCCGAAGCTGGTGCGCTAACCGGACTGCGCTACATCCCGATGACCATTTATATATGCCGATCCGTGGATCGGACTTTTTCAGAACCTCGGCACTTGTAGTGTTCGTGCCCCTTTTTTCGACGGCCTATGTTCGCAACTCTCTCTCGGCCCTCTCTTGTGCTCGGCCTCTCTTCTTTCTTTTCGACGCCTCTCTCTTCTCTCTCCGGCCTCTCTTCCTTCTCTCTATGGCTCCTTCTCTCTATGGCTCCTTCTCCTTCTCTCTGGCCCTTCTCTGGTCTCTCTTCCTTGGCCCCTCTCGCGCGTCTTCCTCACTTCGTCGGCCCCTTTGGTTGCGGCCCTGTTTGGTCGGGATAACAGGATTCGAACCTGTGACCCCTGCTCCCAAAGCAGGTGCGCTAACCGGACTGCGCCACATCCCGTCGTCCTGACGCTGCCGCAGCAGACAGTCAGGGAAATCACTATTTGATTTCGTGGTGCAAAGATATAGCTGATTTTTGTTATTCGCAAAAAAAAAGAGAGTTTTTTTGAAGGATATCGAACGGTTTGGCGGGTATAATTCGGCCGGTGGCATAGTTTGTGAAAATAGAGGGTCGGATCAATCATGAAACTAAAACCGAATCCTATGAAAACAGATCAGACTAAAGAGACGCGCGCTACAGCCGAGACCTCCAACACAAGACCACTCCCGAAATCGCCTACCAAATGGTGAAGGACGAGACCTATCCCCAGACGCAGCCGCGGCTGAACCTGGCAACTTTCGTGACGACCTACATGGACGATTACGCCACACGTCTGATGAACGAGGCCATCAACATCAACTACATCGACGAAACCGAGTATCCCCGCGTAGCGGTGATGTGCGGACGGTGCATCAACATCATCGCCAACATGTGGAATTCGCCCGAGAAGAATGCATGGAAGGCCGGTGCCGTGGGTATCGGATCGTCGGAGGCTTGTATGTTGGGCGGCGTCGCGGCGTGGCTGCGGTGGCGTGCCAAACGCAAGAAGGAGGGCAAACCCTACGACAAGCCCAATCTGGTGATGAGTGCCGCCTATCAGATCGTGTGGGAGAAGTTCTGCCAGCTGTGGCAGATCGAGCTGCGTGCCGTGCCCATCTCGTTCGAGCATCCTACGCTGGATGCCGAGGCGGCGTTGAAGATGTGCGACGAGAACACCATCTGCATCGTCCCCATAGCCGGTGTTACGTGGACGGGCCTTAACGACGACGTCGAGGCTCTGGACCGCGCTCTGGACCGATATAACAAGAAGACGGGATACGATATTCGGATCCACGTCGATGCGGCGTCGGGAGGTTTCATCCTCCCCTTTCACCGCCCCCGACGAGAAGTGGGACTTCCGTCTCAAGTGGGTATATTCGATCTCGACGTCGGGTCACAAGTTCGGCCTTGTCTACCCGGGTCTGGGCTGGGTCGTATGGCGCGACAAGTCGTACCTGCCTGACGAGATGTCCTTCAGCGTGAACTACCTCGGCGCCAACATCACTCAGGTGGGACTCAATTTCTCGCGCCCGGCGGCGCAGATTCTGGGCCAGTATTACAATTTCATCCGTCTGGGCTTCGACGGCTACCGCGAGATACAGCAGACGTCGATGCATTACGCAGTATTGCCACGACGAGATAGGCAAGATGCACTGCTTCAAGAACTATGCGTCGAAGGTTGTCAACCCGCTGTTCATCTGGTACATGGATCCCGAGTATGAGAAGCATGCCAAGTGGACGTTGTTCGACCTGCAGGCTACGTTGCAGCAGAGCGGTTGGATGGTGCCGGCCTACACGCTGCCCAAGAATATCGACGAGGTGATCGTCATGCGTATCGTTGCGCGTCAGGGCATGTCGCGCGATATGGCCGACATGCTTCTGGGGGACATACGCAACGCCGTTGCCGAGTTCGAGAAACTGGAGTGCCCGACCCAGTCGCGTATCGCCTATGAGAAGAAGATACATCAGAAAGGTCGTGTTTTCACCCACTAATCTCGGTTATATTATAATAAGTATCGAGGCGCACTCTGCCAGAGTGCGCCTCGATCGGTTTTTTCGGTGAATGTACTGTTATTTGTCGACTGAAGCTATCCACTTTGTGAAGCGTACGTCGGCGACGATGGGGCGGTGGTCCGAGGCTGCCGTTACGTCGGCCGACTCCGACGGCTCGATTACATGGTGCTGTATGAGTGTGGCTTGCTGCCGTGTGTCGACGCCGTATTGACATATATAGTTCTATCTCCGAGGCGGGATCGTCGGCAGGGATTGTGGCCGCAGGCTGCTTGGCAAAGACGGTGCAGTGTTGCGCGAGAAGCTGCATTGCAGGCTCGTCGGGCTCGGCATTGAAGTCTCCTGCGATGAAGGCCGGCTTGTCGAGACGCGACAGTTCGTCGATTATTATAACAACGTCCGTCACGCGATCCTCGGCGTTGAGCGAAAGGTGGGTACAGCAGAAGTAGTAGTCCGGGGAACTCGACTATGAGCAGCGAGCGCGGCTCCGACCGGCACGGCAGCGGCACGCGGCGGTGCGAGAGCGGTTTCTGGCGCGAGCATCCCGATGCCGTATTTGCCTCCGGCGTAGTCGATCGAGGGGCATAGGTGGGGTACATGCCCGTCAGGGCGGCGAGATTGCCCAGAACATCCTGCTGCGGATAGCGTGTGGTCATGCTGTCAAGCTCCTGTATGGCCACTACGTCGGGTGTGGCGTCGGTGATGATGCGGGCTATGCGTTCGTAGGATACCGAGTCGTCGAGGCCGCGGCAGTTGCGGACGTTGTAACTCATCAATCGCAGTTCGGCCTGCTCGCCGCGCCGGCATGAGGGGCGATTAGGGTGGCCGCTACGGCCGCCAGAAGTGTGAATGTGCGCAGAAGTCGTTTCATTGGTGTTGAGCAGATTATTGCGATCGTAAATATAACTCTTTTTCGGTTCCCGGCCATGCGCGCGGAGGTTTATCGCACCCGTATGATGAAAAATATCGGGATAATTTGCAATATTGAAATTTGTTTTTATATCTTTGTGATATCAAAATGATATTAACCAAATCTAATCTTATATGGAGAACAAGAATTACGAATACAACGGATGGTGCGCAAACGGTTTTGTGGCCTTGGTGCTTTATATTGCTCGGCAAGGCGGCATCCGTAGCGCTGATTATTTACGGAGCTAATCAGGAGGCGCCCGCGGCAGGATGGATCGTGGCGGCGGGAGTGTTGCTGCTGCTCTTCTTCTTTATCACCAACACGGGATTCATGCTGTTGGAGCCCAACGAGGCGCGCGTGCTGACCTTCTTCGGCGAGTATCGCGGCTCGTTCTACAAGACGGGTTTCTGGTGGGTCAACTTCTTCATGTCGAAGAAGGAGCTGTCGCTGCGTGCCCGCAACCTCAATGCCGAGCCGATCAAGGTGAATGACAAGACGGGTAACCCGATCATGATCGGTCTTGTATTGGTATGGCGGCTGAAGCGAGACGAGATCTACCGCGCCGTGTTTGACATTGACGTTGCGGCGAACGCTCATGGGCAGGTGTCGCAGAGCGACCGCATGCACATGCTGGAGAGTTTCGTTGCGGTGCAGAGCGATGCGGCGCTGCGTCAGGTGGCGGGACTTTATGCCTACGATGACAACGGCGCCGACTCGGGTGAGGTTACGCTGCGCAGCAACAGCGACGAGATAAACGTCGTACTCGAGCAGCGCCTGAGCGAGCGTCTGGCCATAGCCGGCATCGAGGTCGTGGAGGCGAGGATCAACTACTTGGCCTATGCTCCCCGAGATTGCGGCCGTGATGCTGCGCCGCCAGCAGGCCGAGGCCATCATAGCCGCCCGCAAGAAGATTGTGGAGGGAGCGGTCTCCATGGTGAAGATGGCGTTGGACCGTCTCTCGGAGGATGATGTTGTGGAGCTGGACGAAGAGCGCAAGGCGGCCATGGTGACGAACCTGCTTGTCGTGCTGTGCGGCGACGAGTCGGCGCAGCCCGTGGTCAATGCAGGTACGCTGCACCATTAGTATTTTGAAGAGTCGAAGCAGGAAAGGTATCCGCGATGGCCAAAGGTGGAGGAAATAAGAGTTTCGTGTTGAGGGTCGACGCCGCAACGATGGAGGCTTTGGAGCAGTGGGCCGACGATGAGTTCCGCAGCATAAACGGACAGCTGCAATGGATCATCGCGGACGCGCTGCGCCGCAGCGGCCGCCTGAAGAAATCGGCGGCAGCGGCTGCAGATGCAACGGCCGGGGCTGATGCGGATATGGATATGTCATCGGTCGTGGACGAAACGGCGGCGAAAGAGTAAAAGCATTTTGAATATGGATGAATGGAAGAAGTGGCTCGGTCGCTGGTGGTTGACGATGGGCCTTGCCGCCTTTGCGGTGAGCGGCTTTATGCGGTGGTCTGATTCTGCGCTGGCGCAGAGCGAAGCCATGAAGACTTTGGACAATACGTTGATGGTGATAATGGTGCCGCTGACGCTGGTGCTGATTGTCGTGCGTAACGTGGAGGCTCACCGTCAGAGTGCGCGTCTATGGTGGCGCCGATGCCGCAGGTGGTGCTGGCAGTTGGGGGCGTGCATGTTGGTAATACCTACGGCCGTGTTTGCATACATGGACAAATGGGACGATCTGCCCTTGACGTTGTCTATTGCAGCCGTATCTCTTGCCATAGCCGCTGTGGCGCATCTGCGTCTGCGCTATTGGCACGGAACAGACGGGCAGTGACCGTAGAGTGTTGTTATCAAGGTTGTGTTACGAAATCTCCGGTTGCGGATTGCGGCCGGAGATTTTTTGCATGGCGGAGGTTGCTATCGGCGGACGTTTTGCGTATTTTTGTAGATAGTATAAAAACATTTCCGGATATGAAGAAGATCGTGGTATTTACGGGTGGGGGGGGTGAGTGCCGACAGCGGCTTGGCCACCTTCCGCGATGCCGACGGACTGTGGGCGAACTATCGCATAGAGGATGGCGGACGACACGACCGCGGGCCCGACGGGGGCGTTGCTGCGTCCGCATATCGTCTTCTTCGGCGGTGCCCATGTTCGAGACGGCGGCGCGCATAGCCTCTGGCCGACATACTGATCGTCGTGGGTACGTCGCTGGCCGTATATCCCGCCGCGTCGCTTGTGCATTACGTGCGTCGTGAGGTGCCGATGGCGGTCGCATCCCGGAAATCCCTGATACGGACTTATACGTAACCCATTGACGCATATTCGTAAGCGTGCTGCGGAGGGATGCCCGGTTGGCACATCAATTGGCGGCGGAGGCCGGACGATGAGTGGCTCTTTTCATTTGCAAGCGCGTCACGCCGCGGAGCTGCCCCTGTTTTGCCGTGAGCGCGGGTATAACGACCGCGTGGCCCTGCTGTGGATCTCTCGCGCCATTCGGGGCGTCGAAGGCTTGCCGTGTGGAATTTCCGGAAAGGGTGCGGAGCAAGCTGTCGCGCAGTCACGGCAGCGGCAGCGCCGAGTCATGCGCAGTGCCTGCGCAACAAACGAGGACGGACGCATCTCAGCTCCGAGGGGCGCGCCTCGTGGCCGAAACGTTACACGGAAGCTACGGGGTGGCGTACCGTCTCGACGGGCTCGATGAGCATCTTCAACGCCCTCGTTGCGGCCGCGGTGTGTCGCTGCACGGGTGGCGTGTTACACGACACATCTTCCCATCTGGCCGTGGCGACGGTCGGCAGTTGGGGCTGTCGTCGTGTCGACGCGCGACATGGAGACGCTGGATGCCATTCTGCAACGCGAGCAGAGGGTAGTGTTATGGGCCTATATGGATTAATTGTGGCACGGCGTTGCTCTGAATCGGATTATTTTTCGTACTTTTTATCTCTCGACCAACGACTAACCCGCCGACGGAGGGCCGCGCCCTGTCGGTCATAAAACATATCCTTATAGCAGATGAGGTAAAACTTCGCCCGGGGCGTCTGGCCTCACTCGATATCCTGCGCGGCTTCGACCTCTTCCTTTTGGTATTCTTTCAACCCGTATTCATGTCTCACAGCACGTAAACTCGATGCGCCGTGGCTCGAGGGCGTCATGCGTCAGTTTGAAACGTCCCGTGGGAGGGCTTCCGCGTGTGGGACCTGATCATGCCGCTGTTCATGTTCATGGCCGGAGCGTCGATGCCGTTCTCGTTTGCCAAGTTCGGTGACGATTAAAAGCGTGCGGCATACCTGCGCATAGCCCGCCGTGTGGTGCTGTTGTTCATATTCGGCATGGTGGTGCAGGGCAATCTTCTGGGACTCGATCCCCATAGATATACCTTTACTCCAATACGCTGCAGGCCATAGCCGCCGGTTATCTGATAGCTTCGGTGGCCATGCTTCATCAAGCTGCGCGGCCAGATCGCCGTGGCGGTGCTGCTGCTCGTCGCATATTGGGTGCCGATGACACTGCTCGGGATTTCACCCGGATGGCAACCTCGCCGAGGCGGTCGACCGCGCCAAAAAGCTGGGACGTTTCCGCGACGGCGTCTATTGGGACGATGCGGGGTGGCATTTCTCGGACTATTATCGCATATGCGCATTGGTCCCTGAGCAGCTGACATTCGGCGTGACGGTTGCTTCTGGGCGCTTGCGCTGGGCGTATCGTGCGCGAGGGTGATGACGGTGCCCGTACGGGTGAAACGTTTGGTCGTGATCGGGTGCGGCGTTGGTCGCCGTCGCTGCTTTATGGAGTCTCCAGATGCCGATCATCAAGACGATATGGGTTGCAGCATGACCCTCTTCGCTGGCGAATATGCTTTATTCTGATAGGTGTGTGTTCTACTATTGGATAGATTATAAGGGGCATACGCGCGGACTCGGGTGGCTCAAGATAACTGAACTCCATTACGGCGTACGTGTTGGCGCAGGTCGTGAATTTCCGCTGTATAGCTTCGTCCTGACATACGGGTTTGGAACAATACATGGGTGAATATTACGGCGTATGGCTCCGACTTTGCCAACTATCTGATCATATTCTGATCCTTATGGTGATGCGTACCGCCGCCGGATATTCCTGCGTCTGTAAGGTGTCATTGCCAACAATATGAACGGGCTCTCCCTGCACAGGGAGAGCCGTTCCATATCCAATATGCAACATGAGCCGGTCAGAGGCTGTCGCCGAAATCCTTGCGGAACTTGTCCATAAGTTTTGCGGGCCAGTCGCTCGTGGGCTCCAAGCCTCCCATGAAAGCGCAACACGGGCGGTTCGTAGACGAACTTCAGGCCTCGATCAGGCGACGGTTGTCGTATAGCCACTCAGGCGGTCGATCACGTAGTTTATCTGCGAGGGTGAAAGCGCGGCGCGGCACGGCCAGACGCAGCAGCTCGACGTCGGCCAGAATCTCCTTGCCGTTCTCGTCCGCACGCTTCGAGATGGTTCCGCGCTCATGCCGCGGATACCCGAACATATACGCCGCGACAAGCTCCTGCCGGATTACCCTCCTGGCGGTATGTGGTCGCAGAACTTCATGGCATCGACGGGCGCCCAGAACACCTCGGGAGGCGTCACGGCAGGGATGCCCTTGCTGTCCGAGCGGCTCGACAAGGTATTTGATGAACGAGGGGCTCTGGCTTATCATCGTCTCGTCAGGCGTCTCTCGTAGAGACCTACCGCCATGGCCTCGATCGCGCGAGATACCGCCGTATGTAAGGGAAGCCTCGAAGAGGTATCATCACCCTCCATCTTGCTGGCAAGTGCCTTCTGGTTTGTGCAGATGCCGCCGCCGCTGGCTGTAGGAAACTTGCGCGCCGAAGTAGACCAGATCGGCCAGACCCGTCATCATGCGGATGATCTCTCGCCCATCGAGTTCTCCTTCCATTTATCCTCGCGCTGTTTGATCAGGTAGGCGTTCTCGCCCAGAAGGCTCGCGTCGAGTACCAGCATGATGTTGGCATTTGTCGGCCACGCGCCACTACGTCCATCATGTTGGCTGGCAGAGGGCTGTCCGCCGATACTTCGTCGAGGCCTCCCACATGCGGATGAAGGGGATATTCTCCCGCCGTTTTCTTGGATGCAGCGTTCGAGGTTTCTCGATGTCGATGTTTAGCGCGAAGGGGGTGGTCCGACTTTGCTTTCGAGGCGTGGTCACACAACAGCTCGCTTATCTTTTCCGTTTTCGAGGATGTGGGCCAGCGCCGTGGTGAAGTGGTAGTTCATCAGGATGATGTTGCGGCGGTGAAGGTACGGCAGATGATGTTCTCGGCGGCGCGTCCTGTTCTGCGGCAGCTTGGTATTCTTGCCAAGACATCCTCCACGGCCTTTTGCAGGCGCTCGAACGACTGCTAGCCCGCATAGGCGTCGTCGGCGCACATCATGGCGGCAAGCTGGTTGTCGCTCATGGCGTTGGTGCCGCTGTCGGTGTGCATGTCGAGGTAGACGTCGCGCGTACTCAGACGGAATGTGTTGAATCACGCCTCCTTCATGGCGTGTCGAGACGGCGTTCGGATGGGTACGAGGTGGAGCTTCACCACTACGCACCTTTGTGCAGCTCCAGAGGCAGGTCTCCGCCTCGGTAGAATTTTACTTGGCTCATAGCAGATAAGGGGTTCCGTTTAAGGTTTCGATTTCAAATGTAGGATAAATACCATAAAATGCATTGTGTCTGCCGCATTTCATTTATGCGGCTGTTTTTGTGCGTAATTATGTGGCGTGTTGCAAATCGCGGAAGCGTTGCCCCCAATCCGGAAGCCTTGTCGAGGCCGCCGCATTTCGACACCCGTATCGGGATTTCCGATACGGGTGTCGGATAATATTGCATTGATGCCGGTGCTGCGGCCTTTGCCGTGGAGATGATCAGCCGCGGCGGCAGTCGTCGAAATAGATGTCGAGCAGCTCCTTGGCGGCGATGAAGGAGCCGACTTTGGCGTCGAGGACGCGCTGCTCAACGTCGGCC
>VOFD01001638.1_pt1 | contig 44647 bp, 80 predicted proteins | sample 5384101 | NCBI WGS metagenome assembly VOFD01 (sample SAMN12384723, study PRJNA508395) | human gut metagenome | isolation source: healthy gut C | host: Homo sapiens
AGGCATCACCATTTCATCTCGCCTGCTGACCATACTATAAATCAAATCGGCTCTTAGTCAATGCTTTTCCGGAATTATTTTTGCTAATTATTAATTCTTTTTTTCGGAATATGTGTCGGCATCTTTTATCTATAATCACGAGCCATTTGTCCATTCAGAATGATATCTCCGATGCATTGCCAACGCCGCCACGTCTAGTATAATGTTCTCATAACGACAATGCTGTTTATAAGGAGGAATCGTCATGGAAAATACTACGTTTACACAAGCTATGGAAACATTCTGTCCAAACCTATGCCCGTTCTGTGAATACCTGCCATATCGACTTGGCCAAATCCCTTTGGAAGCAGGACGGCGCTGTCTCCTTTATTCATCCCTTAGGATATGAGCATTCCTTTGCCGAGGTCGCCCAGCATTTTTACCTGGACACGATGGACGTCCTCTTTTCTAAGCGCGAGTTAATCTCCTAAGCACCTGCGCTGCGCCCAGTACGGTGACACGGCCGTCCTTGAATTCGAATGGGATTGTTATGCTAACAGCCCGCAAAGACGGCTCCGCCGTCCATATGAGGGACGGAACCGCAGGTCTTAATTCGTGAAGACAACGGCTGGAAAATCGTCCCATCCATTACTCGCCTTGCCGGAACCATGATTTCCAGCAACCGACGCCGTCCTATCTCAGGGCGGTGTGTTTTTATCCAACAGGCGCATTGCTTCGTTTTTTACGTCTTAGAATAACAGGTTTATATTGATATACATTGTCAATATATCTAAAATCAGCGTCCCTCTGCAGCCGCCGTTTCTTGGCAAATTCCCTTTCTTTTATAGCAATTTCCCTACAATTTTAGGCGAATTGTTACAGTTTCGACTAAAATTGTCATTTTGACTCACCTTTCCCTTTATATCATGATATACTTTGTATAAGCAAGAAAATGAATTCGCAGGGGAGATTTACTATGAATATCAACAAGAAGGTAAAAATGGCTGTCGCCGCCGTCGTCATCGCAGCCTGCGCGTTCGGCGGCTACCAATACTATCAGACCAAGCAGGCCGAAGCTCAGGCCGCGGCAGTAGAAACGGCAAAAGTCGTCCGCATGAACTTGAAGTCTACAGTCTCGGCGACAGGTACGATCAAGCCAGTTAATTCCGTTGAAGTATCGCCGAAAATTACGGCCCGTATCAGTCAGATACTGGTCAAAGAAAATGACCATGTCACAGCCGGCCAAACTGTCGCTATCCTCGACGGCAAGGATTATCAGGCCCAGCGCGACCAGGCCCAGTTCCGCGTTACCAATACGCTGCGAGAATATAACCGTGCCAAGGAGCTGTACGCAGTCGGAGCCGATACGAAGCAGGCCTTGGACAACGCCGAATTCAACTACGATACGGCTGTCAGCCAGCTCAACGAAGCCGAATCAGACGTAGCTGAAACGGTCATCACCGCCCCGATGGACGGCATCGTCGTCGGCGAACCGAAGAGCGTCGGTACCATGGCCGTACAAGGCAACAACAACCCGACGGTCATCATGTACATTGCCGACACGTCGTCGCAGAAGCAGATTTTAGCCAAAATCGACGAAACGGATATCGGCCAGATCCAGGTAGGCCAGACGGCGACCTTCACCGTCGATACCTATATGGATAAGACCTTTACAGCCCGTGTATCGAAGATTTCCCAGACCGACACGAGCAATACGTTGAACACGACGGGCAACATCCACCACCACATCGTCCTCGTCTTCGTCGGGCAGCGTCATTTATTACTACGTCACCCTTGACGTAGACGACCCGAACGACGAGCTGCGCATCGGCATGACGGCCCGCGTAGACATCAATACGTCGGAAAAGGAAAACGCCATGGTCGTCCCCATCGCGGCCCTCAAGACCAATGACAAGGGCTCCTATGTCCTGCGCGTCAACAGCGCCGGCCATACCGAACAGGTACCGGTTACGACAGGCATTTACAGCGATGAATTCGTAGAAATCCTGTCGGGCCTCGACGTAGGCGACAAGATTTCCATTACCTACACGGCCGCCAAGGCGACGAGCTCCCAGAATAAAAACCAGCGTCAAGGACCGCCGCCTCGCATGTAGCATCCTCGCAAGGGAGAAACCTATGGAAAACGTAATCGAATTAAAAGATATTAAAAAATATATCATATCGGCGGAGAGGATTTCGCCGCTCTGGCCGGCATTACTCTGACCATCAAGGAAGGCGAATTCGCCGCCCTTATGGGCCCGTCCGCTCAGGGAAATCGACGCTCATGAATATCCTCGGCTGCCTCGACAGGCCCACGGAAGGGTCGTACAAGCTCAGCGGCAAGGAAGTGGCCCACCTGAGCGACGACGAGCTGGCCGTCACACGGAACCAGCGCATCGGCTTCGTCTTCCAGAACTTTAACCTCCTGTCGCGCATTACAGCGCTGGAAAACGTCGCCCTGCCCTTGGTCTCGACGCCGGCGTCGGCCACAAAGGAACGGACCCAGCGGGCCATGAAAAGCTCGAAGCCGTAGGACTGGCTACGTGGGCCCACCACAAGCCCAACGAGCTGTCCGGCGGCCAGCGCCAGCGCGTAGCCATTGCCAGGGCACTGGTCAACGAGCCGAGCATCATCATGGCCGACGAACCGACGGGGAACCTCGACACGAAGTCGACAAAGGAAATCATGGCGATTTTCGAATCCCTCCACGAAGACCATAAGACGGTCATCCTCGTCACCCACGAGCCGGAAATCGCCGCCTGCGCCAGCCGCCAGCTCCTCATGTGCGACGGCCTGATTACGCGGGACGAAGGAAAGGGGGTCGTCATGGATGTTGTTTAAAGAAAGCGTGCAGATCGCCATTACGGCCCTTCTGTCCAACAAGCTCCCGCTCTATCCTCACCATGCTGGGCATCATCATCGGCGTCGGCGCCGTCATCGCCATGATTTCCATCGGCATGGGCGTCCGCCAGAACGTCACCGACTCCATCGCCAGCCTGGGCAGCAACATGCTCATCGTCACGCCGGGCTCGACGAACCAGGGCGGCGTCCGTTCGGCAGCCCGGCTCCAGCCAGCGTCTGAAGCTGGAAGACGCCGAAGCCATTAAGAAAAAAGATAAAGAACATCGACTACGTATCGCCGACAGTCAACAGCTCGTATCAAATCGTCAACGGCAACCAGAACTGGAACTCGTCGGTCTACGGCGTCACGCCGGAATACCTGCAGATTCGCGACGTCCGTATCGACGGGCTCGTTCATCACTCCGGCCGACGTCAACTCGCGCAACCGCATCGCCGTCATCGGCACAACCGTCGCTGCCAACCTCTTCGACGCCCAGAACCCCGTCGGCAAGAACATCCGCATCAACGGCCAGCCCTAAGGTCGTCGGCGTCCTCGAAAGCAAAGGGCCAGTCGTCTATGGGCAGCGACCTACAAGACGACATCGTCATCATCCCCCCTGACGACGGCTCAGGAACGCCTCATGGGCATTACGTACATCCGCTCTATCAACATCCAAGTGTCGAGCGCCGACCGCATCGAATACGTACAGGGCCAGGTCTCTCTCTCCTCCGCCAGCGCCATCACATCGTCGGCGATAAGGAAGACGACTTCACCGTCCGCAACCTGACCAGCCTCATGGAAACGATGAACGACACGACGACGATGCTTACCTTCGGTTCCTCGGCAGCATCGCCGCCATTTCCCTCATCGTCGGCGGCATCGGTATCATGAATATCATGATGGTATCCGTCACGGAACGGACGCGGGAATCGGCATCCTGCAAGGCCCTCGGAGCGACCTTCCGCAACATCATGATGCAGTTTCTCATCGAGTCAGTCGTCATCGGCGTCATCGGCGGCCTCTTAGGCGTTGCCTGCGGCGTCGGCCAATATGGGCATCGCCGAGCTCGGCCTGTTTACGACGGTCATCACAGCCGCTCCTATCGTCATTTCCTTTGGCTTTTTCCGTCGGCATCGGCCTGTTCTTCGGCATTTACCCGGCCCGCAAAGCAGCTCGCCTCGACCCCATCGAAGCCCTGCGCTACGAATAAAGCTTAAAATTTTAACGTTTAACTCAAATATTATAACGTTTAACCTGGTAATTCCCTAAAAAATCCTCTTGACAAACGGCCTGTATCCATGGATAATAAGTTCAACACCTCAAAACGCCCCGCATATATGCGGAGCCTATACAGGCCATGACCAGGTAAAGAACAGGTTTCCCTTTCCTACAGAGAATCCGGCAGCGGTGAGAGCCGGACCAGAAACAGACCTACTTCGACATCGCCTGCGAGCTGCCGCGCCGAGCGTCCTGCACGGGAGGCGCAGCCGTATGTCAGCGTTAAGGACAGCCTTCGGGCCCCTAAGTGATAAAGCAGGGTGGTACCGCGAGCCTTGCCCCTGCCGTCTCCATCGTCGAGACGGCAGGGGCTTTTCGTATACATGGCAGTTTGAGGAAATGATCTATCAAGGGGGAGTATCGTATGGAAAATGCAATGGAAAGACAACAACCCGCCGCGGCAGTTGCGCCGGCAAGGACGAATTTCCGCTGGAAAATCGCCTTTCTTATCTTTTTAATCAGCTTCGTAGCCTATATGGACCGCGTCAATTTATCCGTAGCGACACCTGTCATCATGCAAGAATTCGGTTTTACCAAAATTGATATGGGCTTCATTCAGACGTGTTTCTTCGCAGGCTACGCCCTCATGCAGGTACCCGGCGGCATGCTCGCCGAAAGCTGGGCCTGCGCCGCACCGGCGCCCTTGCCATCCTCTGGTGGTCTATCTTCACGGCTCTGACGGCCTTTGCCAAAGGCAAGGTCAGCTTCGCCGCCGTCCGCCTGCTCTTCGGCATGGGCGAAGGCCCGGTCTTCCCGGCCTTGGGAGCAGCGACCTTCAGCTGGTTCAACACCCGTGAAAAGGGCAAGGCCAGCTCGTCCATCCTCATGGGCACCTTCTTCGGCCCCGTCGTCGGCCCGGCTATTACAGTCGCCCCTCATGGCAGCCATGGGCTGGCACGCCGTATTCATCATCTTCGGCCTCGTCGGCATCGTCTTAGCCTGGGTATGGCACAAATACGCCCACGACAACCCAGCCCACAGCCCCCTACGTCAACGAAGCCGAATACGCTCACATCACCGAAGGCCCGCGCCGCTGCCAGCGAAAAAGAAGAGCGTCGCCCCGTGGAGCAAGTTCCTCCGCTCGTCCCAGTTCTGGGCCGTCGGCATTCAATTCATGGTCGTCGACTACATCATGTACGTCTTCCTGGCCTGGCTGCCCCTGTACCTGACGGAAGTACACAACCTGTCCCTGAAAGCGATGGGCATCTGGGCATCCTTCCCATGGATCGCCCTCATGGCCATGGTCTTCGTCGCCGGCTATATTTCCGACAAAATGGCCAACGGCAAAAACAGCGAACGGCAATATACCATGCGTACCTTCACGGCAATGGCCGGCGTCGCCGTCACCTCTATCGGCCTATACGTCGCGGCCCATACGCCGAGTGCCGAAATGAACATCTTCTGATGACCGTCTCCCTCGGCGCATTAGGCTTCTCCATGAGCGCCAGCTGGGCCACGGTTATCTCCCTGGGCGGCAAATACACCGGCTCCGTATCGGGCTGGATGAACCTCTGGGGCAACATCGGCGGCGTCCTCGCCCCCATCGTCACGGCCTACTTCGTCACCAACTACGGCTGGAACGACGCCTTCATCGCCACGTCCCTCTTCGGCATCGTAGCCATCGTCGCCTGGATCTTCGTCAAGCCGGGCAAGGCCCTGACGCCGAACGAATAATATCCATACAGCAAAAAAGGAGTCTCTCTGACAGAGGCTCCTTTTATTCATGCGTATGGTATATCAAATCAGCAAACATACGGTCTGTGTATCCATTGACACACCGCAGTCCATCGTGTACACTATCCCAAGAGGTGCTGCGTACACCAAACGGCAGGCGGTAATCGTGCCCCGGAAGCGGGGTGATGCGTATGGATTCTATCAATGCTACCTTAGTGTTACTGATAGTATTGTTCTATCTCATTTCGCACAAACAAAAATAGCCGCCAGCGCCCAACTGTTGCGACTATCTTTGTTGCTTAACATATAGGGGCTAACCGTTTGTCGGTGCAGCACCTTGTTTTCATGTTCATCATAGCATACCCCTTCCGAGCCGTCAAGGCGTATGCTGATTCAGCAAACATATGATTCATCCATCCCTTGACACACTGCACGCTTTCCTGTACGCTATCCCAAGAGGTGCTGCGTACACCAAACGGCAGGCGGTAATCGTGCCCCGAAAGCGGGGTGATGCGTATGGATTCTATCAATACTACCTTAGTCTTACTGATAGTATTGTTCTATCTTATATCGCATAAACAAAAATAGCCGCCCACTAGAGCTCCACTTCTACTTGGCGGCTATCTTTGTTCGTTAATTAGAGGGGCTAACCGTTTGTCGGCGCAGCACCTTATTTTTTCACTTTTATTGTACTGGATGACGCACTCAGCGTCAAGTATATTTCATATCATAAATAACAAGAGCCGGGCATCGCATAGATGTTCCGGCTCTCGTCATATATTATCTGTTTCTATGCAAAGAAAACCATTGCTTGCGGCAATCGGCGCTGCAGAAAGCCGTCCGCCTGTCCTTAGCGTCCCGTATTTCCACAAGAACGCCGCAGTTCCGGCATCGGAAGGCGTGCTGTACGGGCTGGGACTCCACGTTTTTAGAATGCTTCCAGTACAGCCGCTCGCAATGGGGCGAGCAGAATTTTCTCCGCTTATCCGCTCCTTGCGTCAGGACGACCCACTTGCCGCAGCGGATGCAGCGGAAGGAGCGCAGCGTCTTTCCTCCGGCTCGCTGAGACGGCGGCGCTTCGTCCTCATGGCGATGCCGGTACGCATAGCGCCGGCAGACGGCGCTGCAATATCGATGCGTCGACCGGTCCGCCATAAACTCCCTTGCCGCAGACGGGGCAGACTGCTTTCCGTTCCATAGCCTGCCTTAAACCTTCCAGTTCATGCCGACGTTGAACTGGTACGTGTCTTCATTGTCGTTGCCGATGGTATTTTTCCACGTCCAGGTACATGTAGGTGCCCTTGCTGAACTGATGGGAGAAGCCGAGGCCGATGTCGTACCACGTGCCTTCGTTTTCGTAAGTCGTGCTGAGAAGGCCCGTGGCGTCGCGGGCTTCAATGTCCTGATCGCCGAGGAATTCATGGAGCACGTCGGCCTTGATGTAGAAGGTGCTCTTTTCGCCGACGTCCTTACCGAGACGGAAGCCGACGCGGCCCAATCAGGCTGTCGATGGCGTCGAGCTGGACGTGCGTATCCTGGCTCGTCGTGTAGTCGGCATCGGTGACGTCCACCGGCTTTGTCTGCTACCGCAGCATTCCCTGCCATCAGTCCTGCTTCTATGCCGCAGACCTGTGCCGACAGAAGCCCTACGAACCAAAATACAAGATCCGCGCAGATTATGAACATTTTCTGTGGTGCTATTACCGGGCGAAGGCTCCCATGCAGTATCTGGGGCTTACCGTATCTTCCTACGAAGGCGGCGGCTACCTGAGACAAAGGAGAACCTGAAACGCAGTGCCGCAGAGCATAAGGAGATCACGACAAAATACATGAAACCTGTAGAACTGTGTTCCGTTATCGCGCTGTGATGGCATTCGACCCTGGCACCTCTCCGACCGCAATGCAGAAAGCAGACATTTCTCTGCACCATCAGGGACTGACAAGCAGAAAGTGTGGTCGGAGACAGGAAAATAGGGAAAATCCCCAAAGAGTTGTGCTAAAAGCATGGCTTAAAAAAGAAAAAATTAACACAATTCACAGACAACAGCCATAATGAACAACTGAATTGGACAAATTATCTGACAATTCAAGGAAAAATCTATATTTACAAATGAGAAAAATAGGTGGTAGTACAGAAAACAGGTGGCAATGAAGATGGCGGTTGAACAGGGGCAGAAAGTCTTACGATTGTCCATGATTATCAAGGGATTGCCTCGTGGTGTACCGGAGAATGGAAAAAACAAATAAAGAGGGAACCAAAGCCTATAAAGCATACTTTGATTCCCTAAAGGATAAACTAATCATTCATTTTCAAAAGGTCAAAGGACATTCCGGAGATGAGTACAATGATCTTGCGGATGAACTGGCAAAAGCGTTATTTTTTAGCGTTTGCCATTGTTTCTTCGCAGAAATACAGCTGTGAATTCAGAGGAGTTTTTCCTCGGGTCTACCTTCACGTAGTGTCCATCCGGCATGAGAAGGTGGGCTTTTTTTTGTATCCGAGAGCTGCATGTGTAAAATGTGGTAAATCTCTTCCTGTAATATAGGATCTTCAACCGGGAATAAGATTTCTACACGTTTGTCTAAGTTTCTTGGCATCCAGTCGGCACTTCCCATATAATATTCGGCATTTCCATTGTTCTCAAAATAGAAAATGCGGGAATGTTCCAAAAGGTACCAACGATTGAGCGCACACGGATATGTTCGCTTAAGCCTTTGATTCCGGCACGCAGACAGCAGATGCCGCGTACAATCAAATCAATTTCCACGCCCGCCTCGCCGGCATCATAGAGTGCTTCAATAATTCCCGGATCACACAAGGAATTCATCTTTGCGATAATTCTTGCCGGGCGTCCGTTCTTGGCATGTTCTTTCTCACGCTCAATCAAAGATAAGAACTTGCCCGCGCCCACAGAGGAGCCAAGGATAATTTATTCCATACAAGCGGTTCGGAATAACCGGAGAGCATATTAAAGACTGCCGTGGCGTCTTCCCCATAGCGGGTTTTGCTTGTAAACATACCCATATCGGTATAGAGTTTGGCGGTGGAGTCGTTATAGTTTCCAGTTCCCAAATGGACATAACGGCGGATGCCGTCTCCCTCTTTGCGGACAACCAGTGTAATTTTGCTGTGAGTTTTTAATCCAACCAGTCCATAGATAACATGGCACCCGGCTTTCTCTAATTTCTTCGCCCACACAATATTATTTTCCTCATCAAAACGTGCCTTTAATTCGACGAGTACAGATACCGCTTTCCATTTTCTCTTTGCTCTGCGCTAAAGAAGCAATAATTGGCGAATGGTCGCTGACACGGTAAAGTGTCTGCTTAATCGCAAGTACATTTGGGTCGCTTGCCGCCTTTTTAACAAAATTGACAACCGGGTCAAAAGTCTCATACGGGTGATGAAGCAAAATGTCATGTTCTCGTATCTGCTCAAATAAATCTCTTGAGGCATCCAGCATTTTTGGCTGCTGTGGTATATATTTTGGCTCTTTTAAGTGGTCAAAACCTTCGATGTCATATACTTTCATTAGAAAAGTAAGGTCAAAGGGCCATTGATTTTGAAAAATGGCATCTTCACTTAAATTAAATTCTTTTCGGAGCGTTTTCAGCAGCCGCTTATCGATATTATCTTCGACTTCTAAGCGGATTGCCTCGCCCCACTGGCGTTTCTTCAACTGTTTCTCGATTTCAATTAAAAGGTCTCTTTGCCTCATCTTCGTCAATGGAGAGGTCAGCATTTCGCATTACACGGAATGGAGCCCGGCAAAGAACTTTATAATTCAAAAATAGTTTTTGAATGTTCTTTTCGATAATCTGCTCCAAAAGGATTACGGTCGTACAGTTATCACCATCGGTCGGAATTGTGACAACGCGTGGCAGAACGGATGGAACCCGCACAGTGGCAAAATCAATGGTTCCCTTTTTCTTTTTATCCATCAACAGCGCACCGATGTTAAGTGACCGGTTGCGGATTAACGGAAAAGGTCTGGAAGAATCCACAGCCATCGGAGTGAGGACAGGAAAAACTTCTTTTTTGGAAATAGTTGTCAACATAGTCTGCCTGTTCTTCTGTTAGTTTTTCAAATTCTGTGACGATTTTTTAAGCCATTCTTCTTCAATGAAGGAAGAAAGGAACGGTTGTAGGTATTATACTGAGCTGTTGTAAATTTGTGAGTTTCCTTCAAAATCGCATCAATCTGTTCTTTACTGGTCATACCGGCAATATCTTTTTTGTGTAACCGGCATTTACCTGGTCTTTCAGAGAGGCAACGCGGACCATGAAAAATTCATCCAGATTGGAGGCGGTAATGCTTAAAAAATTTTAATCGTTCCATCAACGGAAGATGGTTGTCTTTCGCCTCGGACAAAACACGCTTGTTAAAGGCTAACCGGCTTAACTCGCGGTTGGTAAATCGTTCGTTTTGGGTCATATCATCATCCTCGCTTTCCTGTTCGTTTTTTGTTTTAGTATCGGCCGGATACCAAAGACTTCTTCAAAGACATCTGCTTTATGTAAGAAGAGTCCTTTTTCCAAGGTGATATCCGCCATGGTGTCCGCCGTGATTGTCAGTATTCCATTTCGTTCAGATACACCGACATTTTTTAATTTTCTGACGATTGCTTTTGTTCTAACACATTAGCAATTTTTAAAATTGCATTCAATTTTACGATTGTAATATATTCTTCTCTTGAAAAATCACCGTCCAATTCCTCAAAGGAAGGAAAAGATTCATCATTGTAGCGAATCATATTGGCAACGATGAGACGTTCTTTATGAGAGATTCCGATAATCTCCGTTGATAAAAAGAATGTGATAGGAACATTCTCTTGCGTGCAGTGCATTGATATAGGCACCACAGCCGTGAAGAATGACGCCGAGCTGTAAAAGCAGGCGCTCGCGTTTTCCAAGACCGTGTATTTTTTGATTCGGTCAAAATCTGGAGTGCCAGAGTCTGCACGGTGTCGATGTGGCTTAAGTCAACTTCGTATTTTTGCGCCACATTCCTTGAAGCACTCAAAATATCCTCCGTAAAATCATGTCCGGGAAAGACGGAGCTTTTCGCTCTGCATAATCAGCAGCCAATCCATCACAAAGATTAATCGGAGAGAAGGACATTCTGACAATCCGTAAGCTGTGTGATTTTACGTATCAAAAGCAAAGCAGGCAGAAGTGACTGTGCATGGATATTTCCCATTAATTTTAACATTTTCTTTTTGGTAAATATTTTATCCGGCAAAAAGCCTTCAAAGTCTTTTTTTTTGTTTCCTTTATGTGGTAGTAGGTTTCCGGAATCATTTCACCGGTTGCCAAAATACAGTGAATCTCTTTTTTATCTAAATTCAGTCGTTTAAATAAAGACAAATCCTTTTCAATGTATTCATCAATCAAAGCTTATCGTAATCATAGGCTTCATCCTGCATTGCATATAGCAGTTCCTGAATACGTGAAGAACCAAGTAAAAGGTTTTGCGTCAGCCGCAGATGTCCGTTCTGAAAAAAGAGAGAGCTGGACACTGCCGGCACCGATATCGAGAACGAGACACCCTTCTTCACTGAGTGGTTCAAATTGTTTTCATTGTGAACCATTCCTTTGAAGTAAAGGAATCTTGCCTCGCTGTTACTGAAAAGTTTTACTTTGAATCCGGTCTGGATTTTTATCTGGTCGGTGACAACTAAAACATTTTTTGCCTCGCGCATTGCGCTGGTGGCACAGACGTCCCAACTGTCAGTATGAAATTCTGTCATAATCCGTTTGAAATCGTTTAGTGTGTTGCAGATTTCTGAAAGTGTCTGATAGGAAATGACTCCTTCGGTGTACGATTCCGCACCAAGACTGAGCGGGTGGCGTACATAAGTGAGCTGACGAATTCCATTCTGACGGGACATTTCATATATTTTCATACATAATTCATTTGAGCCGACATGAATTGCCGCATAAGTTGTAGAAGCCATAAATACCTCCATTCTGAAACCAATTTCTTTGTTTCTATTTTACAATGAATTTGCAAAAATGGAAAGACGTATTTATCTGATTTTCACGTAAATTTTATGTAAAATTCGAGAATTGAAAACCATCATCGCATGTGCTACAATAGGGGAACAGAAAAAAGAGAGGATGAGACGGTTGAAAACAAGTGATTTTTATTATGATTTACCCAAAGAATTGATTGCGCGGGATCCGCTTGAGGACAGAAGTTCATCGAGACTTTTAGTCTTTTTATCGGAAATCCGGGCGCGTGGAGCATAGAGTGTTTACGGATATTGTAGAGTATTTAAAGCCGGGAGACTGCGGTGCGGAATAATACAAAAGTAATTCCGGCAAGATTATACGGAACCAGAGTGGATACCGGGGCGACGATTGAACTTTGCTTCTTAAACGCATGGAGAATGATGTCTGGGAAACTCTTGTGAAACCGGGGAAAAAAGCGCGTAAAGGAGCTGTGATTTCTTTTGGAGATGGAATTTTGACGGGAGAAATTATTGATGTCAAAGAGGATGGAAACCGCTTGATTCAGTTCCGCTATGAGGGGATTTTTTGAGGAGATTTTAGATCAACTTGGCCAGATGCCGCTTCCGCCTTATATTACGCATACATTGAAAGATAAGAATCGCTATCAGACCGTTTATGCAAAATATGAAGGGTCGGCGGCGCCCCGACAGCAGGGCTTCATTTTACGGAGGAACTTTTTCGGAAATTAGAGGAAAAAGGTGTTCTTGTGGCAAACGTTACGCGCATGTCGGGCTTGGTACTTTCAGACCGGTAAAAGTGGATGATGTGTCGAAACACCATATGCATACTGAATTTTATCAGGTGACAAAAAAGGAGGCGGATAAAATCAACAAGGCAAAAACAGGCCGGTGGACGGATTGTCTGCGTGGGAACGACAAGGCGCCGGACAATTGAGTCGGCGCCGATGAAAATGGTGTGCTTAAACCGGGACAGGGCGATACCGATATTTTCATTTATCCGGGCTATTCTTTCAAAATGATGGATGTGCTGATTACGAATTTTCATTTGCCGGAATCAACGCTTTTAATGCTTGTTTCTGCACTTGCAGGGAAAAAGAGCAGGTTATGCGTGTGTATGAAGAAGCAGTGCAGGGAAAAATACCGGTTCTTCTCGTTTGGAGATGCGATGATTATATTAGACGACTAGTGAGGGATTTTTATGGAAAAAAGAAAAAGGTGTTATTCATTTATAATCCGTGCGCCGGAAAGGGAACTTTGCGGAACAAACTTGCTGATATCATAGATTTGATGATGAAAAGACAGTGGGACGTTTCGATTGCGGCAACGCAGAAAGCTGGAGATGCGGCTGAATATATCATGCAAAAGGGAACTGGATGCGACCGTGTGATATGCAGCGGAGGCGATGGCACACTGCATGAAGTAATTCATGGCTTGATGGCTTTTGCCGCCGGATATGCGGCCGGCATGTGGTTATATTCCAACCGGAACGGTGAATGATTTTGCAAATAGTATCAGGTGCCAAAACGAGTGATTCCCTGTGCACAGATCGCGGTGGGGGATAAAAGGATGCTTATGATGTCGGGGACATGAACGGTAATTTCTTTTTCCTATGTAGCGGCATTTGGAGCTTTTACCTCGGTTTCTTATGAAACACCGCGGGCGACGAAAAACTTGTTTGGAAAGACGGCTTATATTTTAGATGGTGCGGTAAAATTGGGAAAAACCAAAAGTTATCATGTAAAGGTGCAGACAGATTTGGAAACTTGGGAGCAGGATTGTATTCTTGGTATGGTGACAAATGCAAAATCGGTAGCAGGATTAAATTTATATAAGAAAAACAGTGTCAGTTTAAAAGATGGTCTGCTTGATGGGATTTTTTGTGAAAACACCGAAAAATCCGATTGAGTTGAATCAGGTGATGGCATTTTTACTGCATGGAAAAGCAAATTCACAGGTGAAGGTGATACACAGTTCCCATGTGGAAATCAGGCGCAAGGAAGCATTAGCGTATACATTGGATGGGGAAAATGGTGGAAAACATAAAAAAGCGGTGATTCAAAATCATCCCAGGCAATTACTTATTTTTTTGTGGATAGGTGTTAATCCCCTATCCACAATATCATATCGATTCTGGATTAAAAGCTCTCTTGCTTTTTTTTCATCTTCTTCTTTGTAAAGTTCCAGTTTCATAACTCCATCTACATATTCGCGGTTATGAATGATGCCGATGTTTTGATGCTGATGCCGTTCACGGACAAAATCGTGGCGATTGTGGCAATGGCGCCGGCACGGTCATCGATGTTTATGAATAAATCATACGAACGGGCAATTACACTGCTTTTTCTTTGCCGGGATGGAATCCTGTAGTCGCTCTGCCGTGTGAAATTCATCTTGAATGGAAGCACCGTCTTTTTCTGCTATCATGTGGCGGAAATCTTCAATCTGCTTTTCAAAATGGGAGAGAAAATAATCAATGCTTTCGCTGTTTGCTAAGCAAATATCCTGCCACATTTGTGGAGAGGACGAGGCAATTCTTGTAATGTCTTTGAAACCGCCGGCGGCAAACGCTTTCATATTCTGTTCCTCGTTGTCACTTGTGCGAACCATATTAACCAGGGAAACGGCGATAATGTGTGGCACATGGCTGATGGCAGCAGTGATTTTATCATGTTCCGATGGTGATAAAACGACACAGTTTGCACCGGTTTTTACTACCAATTCTTTTAACAGAGACAAGTTTTCTAACGGCGTCTCCTCAAATGGTGTCAATAAATAGTATGCATTTTCCAATAAAATATCGGTGGAATTTTCGAACCCTGTTTTTTCGGAACCGGCCATTGGGTGTCCGCCGATAAACTGGCGGCTAAGTCAAGTTCGGCTGCCTTTTACAGATATTTCCCTTTACACTTCCAACATCGGTAAGAATGCACCGGGTTTCAACAGCGGTTTTAAGACGGACAGATAGTCTGTATTTTTTTTAGAACCGGCGCACAGAAAAAAAATGATGTCGCGGTGGAAAAACGCTCATCAATTTCATACCAGATAGAATCAATGATTCCCTCTGTCATGCCCTCATCAAGTGCCGGATTTTTTTCTTCTGGAATAGACGTGTACAGACACATCCTCATTTTGTTTTTGAGTGCTCTTGCGATGGAACCGCCAATGAGTCCAAATCCGACAAAGCCAAGTTCTAAATGTTTCATAGCATAATAATCTCCATTCTTTGCAAAGTTAATAAACATAGTTTAGCACCTTTTTGGGTAAATTACAATTGCTTGACACAGAGAATGTGGATTCATACAATAGAAGTGAAAAAAGTTTACACAGAGCAAGGAGGAATTGGAAATGAGTGTTTTGGGAGCATTAGAACCGGCACGTGTGATGCATTATTTTGAAGAAATTTGTGGCATACCGCATGGTTCGGGAAATACGAAAAAAATCAGTGATTATTGTGTCTCTTTTGCAAAAGAACATCACCTTACTTATTTGCGGGATGAATATAATAATGTGATAATATGGAAAGACGGCACAAAAAGGATATGAGAATTCGGCTCGGTTATCTTTGCAGGGCATTTGGATATGGTCTGTGAAAAGAAGAGGACTGTGACATTGATTTTGAGACGGATGGACTTTGTCTGCAGGTGGAAGATGGCATTGTGACAGCAGAAAAAACAACGCTTGGCGGAGATGACGGTATTGCCGTTGCGTATGCTCTTGCCTTATTGGAGACGGATGAATATCCACACCCGCCGTTGGAGATTGTGCTTACGGTAGATGAAGAAATCGGAATGTTAGGTGCCACAGCTTTGGATACTTCACCTCTTCGTGCAAAAACGATGTTGAATCTGGACTCCGAAGATGAGGGGCATTTGTTAGTCAGCTGTGCCGGCGGTGTGACAGCAGGTGGAACTTCCGCTTTCCTTTGAGACAGGTGGTGGTGTGAAATATGTTATTTCTGTCAGTGGTTTAATGGGAGGCCATTCCGGTGTTGAAATTGATAAGGGACGCGCCAATGCCTGCCAGATAATGGGAAGGGTTCTCTATGAACTGTATAAAGAAATTCCATTTTCTCTGTGCTCCTTAAATGGTGGATTGAAAGATAATGCCATTCCGAGACAGGCAGAAGCAGTTATTGTATGTCCGAAAAACGGCAGTCTGAAATCAATACAAAGATTGCGGAGATTTCCGCCGAAATAAAACATGAGTTTTTGGAAACAGACCCTATGATTTTGGTGGAAGCAAAGGAAACTACACTTGTAGAAAAGAATTGACGATGACGAAAGATTCCGCAGATAAGGTGATAACCGCCATTCTTTGCCTGCCGGGTGGAATTCAGAAGATGAGTTTTCGAATGAAAGGACTTGTAAAGACTTCGTTAAATTTAGGAATTATGAAGACACAGAGAGACCATGTTTCACTGTCGTTCTCAGTGCGAAGCAGTGTGGAGTCGGAAAAAGCGGGCGCCGCTTAACCGGATTATCTGTCTGACAAAAACATTAGGCGGCACGGTTACTGCAAATGGGGATTATCCGGCATGGGGTATCTGGAAAAATCACCGCTGCGTGACTTGATGTGCCGGATATTTGAGGAGCAATATGGTAGAGAACCTATTGTGGAGGCACTTCACGCAGGTGTAGAATGTGGTATTTTTGCCGGAAAGATACCGGAACTTGACTGTGTCTCGTTTGGACCGGATATGAAAGATATCCACACGCCGAAAGAGAGTATGGATGTGGAAAGCGTGAAACGAACGTGGGAATATTTACTTGAAATATTGAAACAGTTGAAATAGCAAAAAACGGTAAATCTTCGAAACCATACAGTTCCGCTGATTTACCGTTTTTATTATGTACGATTTACAATTCGGAATATCCGAATCCGTTTACAATCGCATCAATTTTTTTCCTTGTTTTTGCAGTGTGGACATTCACTTGGTGTAAAGGTGTTATAGTCCGGCAAATCTTCTGTTGAGAAGATACAGTGGACAGGTTCACCGTAAATTTCTTTTTTGCCGCGCTGAAAATCGCTGAAATGCCCTGAATGATACCGCCGTAGTACTGAATACACTCCAGACTTCTGGCGATGGTGCGTCCGGTTGTTGCGGATGCTAAAAGAAGAAGTATGTTCTTTCCTCGTACCATCGGCTGTAAGTTATCGCGGAAAATCATCTGTCCGTTTCCGTCAAACTCCGGTGTAATGACATACAGACTGTCATCTTTGGTTTAATGACATAATACCGTTTTTATTCAGTTCTTCTGCTAAGCGAGGCACCGATGATTTCACAGCCGTCCATGCATACGATGGTGTCAATCGGTTTGCTGTACTGGTATTCTTTTTGCCATTTCTCTTGCTACTTCATAAGCTTCCTTTTGGCGAACTTTTAAGGTGGTCATATCCATATAAAAATTAATGTGTGAAGATGTCGTTGCAAAATGTCCCGGAACGACTTTTAAATTAATTTTGCTGTTCGTTTTGGAAGGTACTTTGTATTCTCTGTCTAATAACATAAAAAAATCTCCTTTCCCAAATTTGTAGATTATTTGTGTTGACTTCTATTTTATCATATTTTTCTTGTTACTTCCACTCTTTTTTCGGTATAATAAAAGAAAAGTTCTTAAATTGGACGAATTGTTTTAGAGATTACGGAGGAAGGATTGCATGACATTATTCGAGATGATAAAGACAAGACCATATGAGATAAAGCAGGAATTTTCATGCGGTGTCAGAAAACAGAATGAAAATGAGGTTTTGGTTTCTGTCTGGCGGCCGAAAGCGAAGAAATGTCAGTTGGCAGTCATAGCAGAGGGAAAGCGGAAACTGTTTCCGATGTATCCGGCGAAAATGTGCGGGATGGAAGATTATTTTACAGTTGTCTTACAAGCGGAGAATTTGGCAGACAGGCTTCAGGGAATGCCTTATTTTTTTGTGGCAGATGGTGAAACTTTTTGCGATTCTTATGCCAGAATGATTACCGGAAGAGAGCACTTTGGCAGACGTCAGGGGAAAGTGAGAGCTTGTTTTGATTTTCAGGAATTTGACTGGACAGGAGAAAATTGGAAAAAGATTCCGGCGCGTGATATGATTTTATATCAATGCCACGTCCGTGGATTTACGAAACATAAGTCGTCGAATGTAAAAAATCCGGGTACATTTTCCGGTATGGAAGAAAAAGCTTTCTTATTTGAAGGATTTAGGGGTAAATACGCTGTTACTCATGCCGGCATATGATTTTAATGAATGTATGCATGATGAAAATGGCGTGGATTTAAAGAAAGTTAATTACTGGGGCTATACAGAGGATGCGTTTTATTTTTGCTCCGAAGGCCGGTTATGCGACAAAAGAGGGTGAACAGGCAAAGGAGTTTCAGAAGTTGATTAAAGCAGTTCATTCACAGGGGATGAACGTGGTGATGGATTTTTATTTTAAGGATGTGTCGCCTGAATTTATGCTGACTTGTATGCGGTATTATGCACTGCGTTTTCATATCGATGGTTTTCGGTTTAATCAGGAGTGTGTGTCTGTTGAATGGTGCGACAGGATCCGGTTCTATCTCATTTGAAATTATTTGGTTATCACTGGGATGAATGCGGCCATGAAGCCGGTCAGGAAATGTTCTGCGAGATGAATGACCGTTTTTGGTGACGGCAAGACGTTTTCTAAAAAAAGTGATGAAGGACAGGTTGAGGATTTTTATTATCAATTCCGCGAGCAGAAAAAAAGGAGTTGCCATGGTTCACTCGATTACCGGGCATAACGGATTTACTCTGCGGGATTTGGTGTCTTATGATGTGAAGCATAACGAGGCAAACGGAGAAAAGAATCTCGATGGAACAGAGTATAATTACAGCTGGAATTGTGGGGCAGAAGGACCTTCGAGAAAAAAAGAAGTCCGTGAAAAGCGCTCCAGTCAGGAACGAAATGCATTTCTTATGCTTATGCTTGGTATGGCATCACCGAGAATTCTTTCGGGAGATGAATTTGGAAATACACAAAAAGGAAATAACAATGCATATTGTCAGGATAATGCGATTACATGGCTTGACTGGAGTTTGTTAGAGAAAAAATAAAGAATTATTTTCCTATGTGAAAAAGTTGATTGAGTTCCGTAGGAACCATCCGCTCTATCAGAGCAGACGGTATCTGACCGGTATGGATTCTGAGGGGCTTGGTGCGCCGGATGTATCCTGTCACGGAGTAGAACCGTGGAATGCAAAGGTTTTCTTATTATAGCAGGGAACTTGGTGTTTTGTTTTTCGGTGGCTATTACGGCGGAAATTCCTTGTATTTTGCATTTAATTTTCACTGGGAGCCACATGTATTTTATCTCCCGGAAATTGAAAAAAATAAAGAATGGAAGCGGGTATTTGATACTTCACATACTATGGAAATGGCAGTGGATGGAAAGAAATATGAGCGGCACCGCGCTCAATTGCTGTTTTTGAGAATGTACCGGTTAAAAACTGCCGGGACTTCCGATAAGAAGAAAATCCCGGCAAAGGGCATAAAAATGCCTAAAGATTGTGGTTTTCCACGATTGGATCGAACAAGTCAAAGAACAATGTTTGTCAGACGTAAAATGTTTACATGTTACGCAGAAACATTGACATTGCCGGATTTGTTACTGCGTTTTTACAGCAGTCCTTGACTTCATAGGCACTACAGTTTTTTGGCTACATCGCGGTAAGTTTGCTCATCTGCACGCATAATCTGCCTCCATTCTTTCACCATATCGGTGAATTTAGGTTACTTTGTAACAATGCTAGTATGAGCAGTTAGGAAGGATAATATACGAAATGATTGTATTGGAAATTGACAGCGTAAAAGAATTTATGCAGACATATGTTTCAGGGCAGTATGTTTGACCGGTTTCATCTGCGTTCTGCGAGGTGACAACATTTGCTACATTTCATATTGACGGCAGATGTTTTGAAGATTGGTTTGACAGTGATGAAAAACGGACAGATGAAACTGGTCTGGTTACATGGAATATGATGAAAACATTTGTTTTTTCGTGGATAAAAGGAAATAAAGTGCCACAGAAGATGTTGTTTGATTTTGCCATTACATGCCAAATGGAGATGTCGGATCGATTCAAATCCGCTATGAAAAGGAAAAACTTCAGTTTGTGACCGGATATATGCAAAAGAGTTTTCGCTGGATAAAAAGGGCAAGAAGCGTGGGATGACAATTGTCTGCAATTTATAAAGAAACATGAAATTGTTAGCACTCAACTTTAACGAGTGCTAAATTTTTCTTGACATTCGATTGTGGCGCGCGTTATCATATCTGTTAGAACAAGATTGAATTACTAATTGGAGGTTGATAACATGACGAATGAACAAGGAAGTTTAGCAATTAATTCTGATAATATTTTTCCGATTATTAAAAAATGGCTGTATTCAGACCATGATATTTTTATCCGCGAGGTTGTAAGTAATGCTTGCGATGCAATTACCAAATTGAAGAAATTAGACCTGATGAGCGAGACTTCCCGCCGGATGATTATAAAAAAAAATCGAAGTGGAAGTAAATCCGGAAGATAAGACGATTACCGTTTTACCGATAATGGACTTGGTATGACGGAAGATGAAGTAAAAGAGTACATTAACCAGATCGCTTTTTTCCGGTGCGACGCTGATTTCTTGGAAAAATACAAAGGATAAGGCAAATGATGAGCAGATCATCGGACATTTCGGACTGGGATTTTATTCGGTATTTATGGTGGCGGACTCAGTGGAGATTCATACCCTTTCTTATAAAGAAGGTTCGAAGCGGTTCATTGGGAGTCTGACGGTGGTTTGACTTTGAGATGGGACCATCCGATAAAGATACGGTAGGTACCCGGATTATTCTTCATTTGAATGAAGACAGTTATGAATTTTGCTAACGAATACCGTGTTCGTGAGGTTTTGATAAATATTGTTCCTTTATGCCGGTTGAAATTTTCCTTACAAATGAAAATGCCGAACCGCAGTATGAGACAATTCCAAGTGAGGAAGTGACAGAGGAAGATACGGTTATTGAGGAAATTGTGGAAGAGCCAAAAAAGAGGATGACAAAAAAGAGGGCGAAGAAGAAGAAAAAAAGAGCCGGTTAAAAAGACCAAAATTTTGAAACGTCCGGTATCCATTAGTGATGAAACCCACTTTGGACAAAACATCCAAATGAGTGCACCGAAGAAGGAATACAAGACATTTTACCGCAAAGTATTTAACGATTACAAAGAGCCGTTATTCTGGATTCATTTGAATATGGATTATCCGTTTAACTTAAAGGGTATTTTGTACTTCCCGAAAGTAAATCTGGAATATGAAAATGCAGAAGGCATTATCAAATTGTACAATAATCAGGTGTTTATCGCCGACAATATTAAAGAGGTGATTCCGGAATTTCTGATGTTTTGAAGGGCGTCATTGACTGCCCGGATTTGCCGTTAAACGTAAGCCGAAGTGCTTTGCAGAATGATGGATTTGTTAAAAAGATTTCTGATTACATCACGAAAAAGGTGGCAGATAAACTTTCCGGTATGTGCAAGACAGACCGCGAGAATTACGAGAAATATTGGGATGATATCAGTATTTGGATGACAATTACAGGACATTGAAAGAGTATTTGGAGACAAGAAGAGCCGGAAGTAGAGGCAGAAGTGGTCGAAGAAGGGCAAAGAGGATGAGAAATCTTCAGAAGAGACAGAGGCACCAAAGAAGATTGTTTACTATGTTACCGATTTGCAGCAGCAGAGCCAGTATGTGAAGATGTTCCGTGAGCAGGATATGAATGCGGTTGTTCTTCTTCATAACATTGACCAGCCGTTTGTATCGGCATTGGAAGCCGGCGATGACGATGTGAAATTCCAGAGAATTGAAAGATTTGACGGATGCTTTCAAAGAAGAAGGCGATGAGGAAAAACTGAAAGAAGATACCGAGACTTTGAAAGAATTGTTCCGTAAAGCAACCGGAAAAGACCAATTAGAGGTTAAAGTGGCGAAATTGAAAAATGATAAAGTTTCTTCCGTGATTACCTTGTCTGAAGAGGCCAGAAGGATGCAGGATATGATGAAGATGTATTCCGCAAATGGCATGGGAGGCATGGAACTGCCATGCAGGAACAGGAACTTATCGCAGATCAGTTGAGCGTTAGATGCAGACAGCATCACAGAAGCATCTTCTTTCAAAGATGATTTGGGAGCAGATTCTCTTGATCTCTATGAATTGATCATGGCTCTTGAAGAAGAGTATGATGTTGAGATTCCAACAGATGATCTTGAAAGCATCAATACTGTAGGCGACGTAATGAATTTCTTAAAGAGCAAAGGTGTAGAGTAAAAAAACTGCACAGTGTAACCTGATAAACAGACAACAAATTGACACCAAGGGGGTTGTTGACATAGTTCTGTCTTGGTGTTTGTCTTTATTAGAGAAAATGGATTTTGACGAAAGAAAGGTTAGTTAGAACGATGGCTAAAATAGCATTTGTATTCCCGGGGACAGGGTGGAGCACAGGTTGGTTGGAATGGGACAAAATGTTTATGAAAATTCAGCAGTGGCAAAAGATGTTTTTGACCAAGCATGCCAGTGAGGCAGTTGATTTGGATCTGAAGGCATTGTTTTGAAGAAAATAACGACATTAATATTACAGAATTTACACAGGTATGTCTTTTGACAACCAGTGTGGCAATTATGGAAGAATTGAAAACCAGAGGAATTAAACCGGACGTAGCAGCAGGCCTCAGTCTGGGCGAATACTGCGCTCTGGTGGCAGTAGGATCGATGAATTATGTAGATGCAGCTAAAAAGCAGTCCGCAAAAGAGGTATTTTATATGCAGGAAGAAGTACCGGCTGGTAAAGGCGGTATGGCAGCAATCCTTGGTATGGATGCCGCAGAGATTGATAAAAATATTGAAGAGTTTGAAAAGTTCAGGTGGCAAATTACAATTGTCCGGGACAGATTGTTATTTCAGGAGAGACTGAACAGGTAAAACAGGCAGCAGACAAATTAAAAGAAGTTGGAGCAAAAAGAGCTGTTCTTTTAAACGTAAGCGGACCATTTCACTCAAGCCTTCTTACAGGAGCCGGTGAAAAATTAGAGGCTGTATTAAAAGAACTTACGATTGAAAAACCGCAGATTCCTTATGTGGCAAATGTAGACGCTTCCTATATTACAGAGCGGCAGATATTATGCCTCGTCTTGTAAGTCAGGTCAGCCATTCGGTACGCCGGGCAAAGCAGTCAGTGGAAAAGATGGTAGAAAACGGTGTTGATACCTTTATCGAGATTGGACCGGGAAGAACATTGGCAGGATTTAATAAAAAAAAATTGCCAAAGCCATTGGCAAGGAACTGACTACATATAATGTGGCAACAATGGAAGATATTGACAAGGTTGTAGAAGCGCTCAAATAGTGCTTTATGAAAGAGAGGCAGTATGTTATTACAGGACAAAATAGCAGTCGTTACCGGTGCCGGCAGAGGAATCGGAAGAGCAACTGCAAAAGCGCTTGCCCGCGAAGGTGCAATGGTAATTGTTAATTATAATGGTTCCAAAGAGCGTGCCGACGAGGTCGTTTCTGAGATTGAAAAGGATGGTGGAAAGGCAAAAGCCATTCAGTGCAATGTCAGCGATTTTGAGCAGCAAAAGAATTTTTTGGCGGCGTAGTAAAAGAATATGGAAGAATTGATATTTTGGTAAATAATGCCGGAATTACAAGAGATAATCTGATTATGAAAATGTCGGAAGAGGAATTTCAGGATGTTATTCAGACAAACCTTGCCGGTGTATTCAATGGCATTAAATTTGTGACACGTCCGATGATGAAACAGCGTCAGGGACGTATTATTAACATGGCTTCCGTATCGGGTATTATCGGTAATATGGGGGACAGGCAAATTATTCCGCTTCCAAAGCCGGTGTAATTGGTCTTACCAAAGCGACAACAAAAGAATTGTCATCCCGTGGTATTACAGTAAATGCAGTAGCACCCGGATTTATTGCGACAGAGATGACGGACAAGCTTTCGGATGCGGTAAAAGAAGAAGCATGTAAAACGATTCCACTTGGTGCCTTTGGTACGGTAGAAGATGTAGCGGAAGCAGTTGTATTTTTAGCGTCTGACCGTGCAAAATACATTACCGGACAGGTATTGTGTGTCGATGGCGGTATTGCGATGTAACAGAATGAATGGAGGAAAGAATGAGTAGACGAGTTGTAGTTACCGGTATGGGGGCAGTAACCCCTGATCGGAAATAATGTAAAGGATTTTTGGGAAAATGTAAAAAAAGGAACCGTTGGAATCGGACCAATCACGAAGTTTGATACAACGGATTACAAAGCGCATCTTGGCAAAGAGAGGTTAAAGATTTTGACCCGACGATTGCGATGGATAAAAAATCTGCCCGACGTATGGAAGATTTTGCACAGTATGCGGTTGTGGCCGCAAAAGAGGCACTCGAAGACAGTGGACTGGATATGGAAAAGGAAGATCCATTTATGGTAGGATGCAGTGTTGGTCGCGGAATCGGAAGTCTTCAGTGTGTGCAGAGAAATTATGAGAAAACTTTTTGACAAAAGGACCAAACCGTGTAGCTCCGCTTATGATTCCGATGCTCATTTCCAATATGGCAGCCGGAAATATTTCAATTCAGTTTGGATTAAAAGGTAAAAATATCAACGTGGTAACAGCTTGTGCAACAGGTACTCATTGTATCGGTGAGGGATTCCGTTCCATCCAGTATGGTGAGGCAGATGTTATGGTTGCCGGTGGCTCAGAAGGTGCGATTACCGAACTTGGTGTTGCCGGATTTACCGGATTGAATGCGTTGAATACAACAGATGATCCGAAAAGAGCTTCAATTCCGTTTGATGTAGACCGTGGTGGATTTGTTATGGGCGAAGGTGCCGGTATTTTAGTTCTTGAAGAATTAGAGCATGCCAAAAGCACGTGGTGCTCATATTTACGCAGAAGTTGTTGGTTATGGTGCGACAAGTGATGCACACCATCTGACCGCACCGATTGACGACGGAAGCGGCGATGCAAAAGCAATTGAGTTTGCAATCAAAAGATGCCGGCGTAAAACCGGAAGAAATCGATTATATTAATGCACACTGGAACCAGCACACACATGAATGATGCATTTGAGACCAAAGCAATTAAACTTGCGATGGGGAGATGCGGCTTATCATTGTAAAGTAAGTTCTACAAAATCCATGGTAGGACATCTTCTTGGTGCTGCCGGTGGTGTTGAGGCAATTACTTGTGTAAAATCTATTATGGAAAACTATGTACATGCCAATATTGGTCTTGTAAATCAGGATCCGGAATGTGATTTGGATTGTCGAAAATCATGGCAGTTGAAACAAAAGTTGATGTAGCACTGAGTAACTCTCTTGGATTTGGTGGACATAATGCTGTATTGATTTTTAAGGCATTTGCAGAATAAAAACGGAAGGGAAGAACGAAATGTTATTAGATATCAACGATATTCAAAAGATTATCCCACACCGTTATCCGTTCCTCTTGGTTGACTGCGTCGAAGAGATGGAGCCGGGAGTAAGAGCGGTAGGATATAAAAATGTAACGATGAATGAGCCATTTTTTCAGGGTCATTTTCCACAGCAGCCGGTAATGCCGGGTGTGTTAATCATCGAGGCATTGGCTCAGGTTGGCGCGATTGCAGTATTAAGCCTTCCGGAAAACAAAGGAAAACTTGCCTTCTTTGGCGGAATCAAAAATGCCAAATTCAGAAAGCAGGTAATTCCGGGCGACCGTCTGCGTTTAGAGACAGAAATTATTAAATGCAAAGGTCCAATGGGCATTGGCAAAAGCAGTTGCAACAGTAGATGGTAAATTAGCAAAGAGAAGCAGAAATCAGTTTTATGTGTACAGATGCGAAGTAAAAAAGCGTCGAACTAATATAGTTATGAAATAAAAAAAGAAATTCATTTGTCTCTTGCCAATTGAATTTCTTTTTCTGTTTTAACTGTATTGTTCGACTGTGCTCCTGTAAAAGAAAGAGGGGGGATGTCACTCAAACGTCCTAATGTTTAACTAATTTTTTAATGGGAAGTTTTGCGCCAAGTGTTTGATGTTAATCTTTTATTGTTAGCATCAACACTTATCTTGAACGAATAATCTATCAATATTGACTATTTTTTTTATATTATGATAGTCTATTTTTTATCAGATGCTGACATAGTTTAGATGATTGAGAAACAGTTTTTATCAGGTTCTTGTTTTTAGGAAAAAGAACCTGATTATTTAAGAAGGAGATGGGGCGGATAAATAAGTTTATGATTGACAATGGGATGGAATTCGATTTTGGAAAAACATCAAAAAGAATATGCGAAATTCAGAGATATTTATCCTAAAGAATTGTACCAAAAGTTATATGAAATTGGAGTTGGTTTGGAGGGGAGTAATTGGTTGGATTTAGGAACAGGAACTGGTGTTATACCTCGTGGAATGGCACAGTATGGTGCTAATATTATAGCTACGGATATTTCTCATAATCAGATCAATGAAGCAATTGAATTATCAAAAGGAATGGAGAATATAAAAAATATAAGGTAATTGTCGCAGAAGATATAGATTATGAGGAGAATACTTTTGATGCAATTACTGCATGTCAATGTTTTTGGTATTTTGATTCTAAAATAGTTGTTCCTAAAATAAAAAGGTTTTTAAGACCGGTGGGATATTTTTGAAAGTTTATATGAGTTATATGAAGGAAGAGGATATTACTCAAGATTCAAATGAAATAGTGAAACAAATTAATAACTCATGGGAAGGTGCATCACCCTCAATTCAAGATTTGAAAACCCATTATTTTGAAAATCCACAAATGGATACTATTATTGTTGATATACCATTTACCCGGGAATCATGGCATGGTAGAATCTTTGGCAAGTCGTGGAGTAATGGCAAAGCAATGAATGAAAAGCAGATTAGCGAGTTTGGTAAAAGGCACATGGATATGTTATGTAAAAAATATCCAAAACAATTTACAGTAAAACATAAAGTGTTTTTGACGTGGTATACCATGAAATAAAAATTTTTGAAAAAAGAGGCAGAAAATAGGTTTTGATTTTCTGCTTCTTTTTTATTTTAGCTTATCATAGGATGACAGTACATCTATATAAGAAAGAGTGGGGGAATTATAGTATATGGTTGGCACTTTTTAGAATTTCAGTAATACAGAAGAAAATCTTTGTGACTCGTGGGGTTTGAGTACGTCGGTAGGTGGAACTGGTAGTTTCAGTGCCCCTACCGCTACGCACTCAATTAGCGGGAGCGCACCATGAGACACAAAGGTTTTCTTCTGTATTACGGAAATTGAAAAAGTAGCTTATCGAAAAGAAATTAAAAAAAATCTTACGATAACAGCAAAAAAGTGGTATACTAATAGTGTAGACAAAAATATAAGCGCCTCTTATAGTCGCGGCGCAGTCGGCAGAAAGGATGGATAGACTTGTTTGAAATAGGAGACTATGTAGTGCATGGGAATAGTGGAGTCTGCCGGGTAGAATCGATTCAAAATATGGATGGCATAGGTGGTGCCCCACAGCGCACGTATTATACGCTGGTTCCGATTTATACTTCGGGCAGTAAACTATTTGTACCAACGGATGGAAAAAGAGTAGTAACACGTCCGGTTATGACGAAAAAGAAGCAGAGACATTATTAAAAGAGTGGGATGAAATTGAGACACTCTGGGTAGAGAACGATAAGAAGCGGGAAGAAGTGTACAAAGAGGCACCCGTTCCTGTGACAGCAGACAGTGGGTTAAACTGATTAAGACGTCTTATCAGAGAAATCAGGCCAGATTACAAAAAGGAAAAAAAGCAACAACAAGTGATGAGCGTTATCTGCATATGGCAGAGGATAATTTGTTTGGTGAATTAGCAATTCCTTTTGAAATGACAAAGGGAGAAGCAGAGGAGTATTTTGTGGCGCAGATTCGTGGTGAATAGTTTTAGGTTTTTAAATGAAAGAGGCTGTAGCTTTAATGAATGAAAATTCATTAGGCGGCAAAAAGATCTTCTTTTACATTACTGTATTTTATCTTGTTATATCTGTATGGACTTTAAAAGAAAGTGAACAAATGCAAGAAACTGATTGCAAAATACAGATAGGCTTGTCGAAGTGATGGCTCAAAATGTGGGAGATGAATTGAAAAGAACGATATGTGCGACAAAAAACGAAAAACGATAATACAAGATGGATAATTAAAAGAAAATAAAAACAACAAAATATTCGAGAATTTCGAATATTTTGTTGTTTTTTGAGTAATATAGGTGTATAGTTCTAATTATAACAATAGAAATGGAGATATGCTTATGCTAATAATGTTTAGAGTTAAAAATTTTGCATCCTTTTTAAGGATGAGGTTATTTTAGATATGCGTGCAGTTTCTTATAAAGACAAGAAAACCATGTTATAGAAGTTGGTAAGAATAAAGTTGTAAAGACTTTAGCATTATATGGAAAAAATGCGAGTGGAAAATCGAATCTAATTAGCGCGCTCTATTACTTTGAAAGTTTTGTATACAATCAGTTTTTTGATGGAGGTAATAGGGATGATGAGTTTGATTTAGGTGATAGAATGCCTGGTGTTAGGAGAAGTACTTTCAAATTAAGTGAAGTTGTAAGTGATGATTCGGAATTTGAAATTTTATTTAGTCAGAACAATAAGACATATCAATATGGATTTGTTATTCATGATATGTCGAAAGAAAAGAAATATAGTATTAAAGAAGAATGGTTATTAGTTGATGACAAGATTGTATTTGATAGACAGCAAGATTCAACTTCGTTTGGAAAAAAGTATGAAAACGAACTAAAAGAATATTGATAAGCAAAGACAGGATAGATTATATATAGGGGTTTTGGATTACTTTGCAGAAGGAGAAGCAAAGAAAGTAGTTGATGAGTTTAAGGCATATTTAAAGCATAAATTTAATGTGCATTTTGAGTTGATTCTTGAAGGTAGTGTTAAAGGATTAGTATCAGGAGTGAGCTTTTTCAAAAAAAAAAAAATAGTAGAGGATGAAGAATATAGAAAACGATAGAAAAGTTTATATAAGAGTTGCTGATGTTGGAATAGCAGGTCTTAGTATAGAAGAGAATAATGATGAAAAAAACAAGAGAAATAAATCCTTATGAAGTAAAAAAACAATTCATAATGTATATAATGATGAGGGAAAAGTCATACGTCAGGAAAAATTTGAATTGAATATGGAATCATCAGGAACAAATAGGTATTTTTCTTTTTATTCAATATATTTTGAATATTATTGAGGAAGGCGGTGTATTTATTGTAGATGAGATGTCAGCGAGATTACATCCAATATTGACAAAATTTATTGTGGATTTGTTTCAAGGAAAAAAGAATAGTAAAGCTCAATTGATTTTTACAACGCATGATATTTCTTTAATGAATAGAAATCAATTTAGAAGAGATGAAATAGCTTTTTGTTGAAAAAAACAAAAAAGGAGAATCTATACTTTATACATTGGCTGATATTAAAGCGAGATCAGATGCAAGTTTTGCAAAAGACTATATGGCAGGTAAGTATGGAGCTATTCCAGTATTATCAGAGGAGGATGATATATATGCGGAAACGGTAGGTGAGTGGTTATGCCAAGATTAGTAAATGGAGAAAGAAAAATCACAAATCCTAAGCCTGAGAATGCAGCAAACTTTTGATATTTTGTGAAGGATATACGGAATATAATTATTTAGATTATTTTAGAAATTATATTGATAACAACTTGCATGTAAAATATTCAGACATAGTTATTGAGCCAATCAATGCAGAAGGAAATGCTATGCATGTATACAATTATGCAGAAGAGTTTTTGAGTATAACTGAGAATGCAAGTAAATATTTGCACTACGAAAACATTTAGTATTTGATTGTGATGTTCGGAAAATATTCAAGAAGTAATTGCATTGATGAAAGATTCTGAAAATAATTATGTACTGGACTATTCAAATCTATTATTTGAGACATGGTTGGTTATGCATTTTCAAAATTTGGATCCAGATAAAGATAACAGTAAAAGAGCAATCATAAAGTTAATGAGAGATTATTTAGGTGTAACTAAATACACAAAAAAAAATGAAAGCGTCAAAAAGGAACTATCGGGGAAAATCTTAGGCGACAATGGTAACGAAAAAATAAGGGCGGCAATAGAAAACGGTAAATTGCTTGAAAAACATTGGATTAATACAGGTAAAGATGTTGATAAAGATATAACACAAATGAATCCGGCTGTGGATATTTATAAGCTTATTGAACGTTTGTTGGATGAAATTGTGTATTTGTGCGGTTAAATGAGACCGTTTCAAGTTTTGTGTAAACTCAAAAAAACTGATATAAGATTTGTTGATAGTTACTAAGAGCAGAGACCAGATTTTAGTTCTCTGCTCTTAACTGCATTATACAAGAAAAATTGGGTTAAGTAGCCCCTTAAATTTTACATTATTTTGCTTCTGCATCTTTTGTTATCTTAGCAATCAATTCTTTTACTGCTGGGACAACATCGGTAAGTGCAACTTTATCCTGTACGGATTTATCACGGCTTGAGAGTTCGACAACGGACTCTTTATATTTCTTGGGCTGACTACAAGACGGATTGGAACACCAAGTAAATCAGCGTCAGAGAACATAACACCCGGACGGACGTTTCGGTCGTCATAAATAACTTCGATATGTTCTTTTTTGCAGACTTGCATATAATTCATCAGCAAAAGCTTTTGCTTCGGCATCGTCTGCACGCAGACAACACAGGTGAACCTGCCATGGGGCAATGGTAATCGGCCATACCGGACCGTAGTCATCGTGATGTGCTTCACAGACAGAAGCAGCAAGACGTCCTACGCCAATACCATAACAGCCCATAATTGGATAATGGGATTCGCCATCCGCATCCAAATACTGCATGTTCATGGATTTTGTATATTTCGTTCCGAGCTGGAAGATGTTTCCTACCTCGATACCGCGGGAAATGTGGATGGTTTTTTGCCACAGTGTGGGCAGATGCCGCCATCTACAATTTTTGCTAAATCCACATATTCGGCATCGACAACATCACGCTCCATGCAGAGTCCCGTGTAATGATATTCTTCTTCGTTGGCACCACAGGATAAATTATTTGTTCCCTGAAGTGATTTATCATAAAGTACGGTAAATTTACCATTTACGGTAAGATTTTACCGGTCCGATATAGCCGGCGTTGAGACCACAGTCACTTGTAATAATGGCCGGATGAACTTCTTCGCCGAGATAGTTCGTCAGTTTGGTTTCATTGACATCTAAATCACCGCGGATGAAAATAACAACAAAATCGTCTGTCATATTTTTTTTGGTAAACAACAGCTTTACACGATTTCTCCAATGGAGAATGAAGAAAATCGCAGATTTCTTCGATGGTGTGGATGTTAGGTGTGTGAACTTTTGTCAGTGGTTCATCGGCTGCATCTTTCGTATTTTCAATAACCGATTCAGGGCAGCTTCCATATTTGCACGGTAATCACAATCGGAACAGATGGCAATGGAATCTTCTCCGATTGGTGTCAAAGCATGTATTCGTGGGAAAGACTTCCACCCATCATACCGGAGTCGGAGGCAACGGTAACTACTTCCGGAATGCCGGCACGTGCAAAAATACGGTTATAAGCATCATAACAAATTTGATAATAACGCTCTAAGTCTTCTTGTGAAGTGTGGAACGAATAAGCATCTTTCATAGTAAATTCACGGACACGGATTAAACCGGCACGTGGACGTGCTTCATCACGGAACTTTGTCTGGATCTGGTAGATCATAAATGGATAATTATTATAACTTTTGGCATAATCACGAACAAGTTGAACAGCGGCTTCCTCGTGTGTCATTCCTAAAACCATTTTTGAACCGTTGCGGTCGGTAAAACGGAAAAGTTCACTGCCGACACTTTCATAACGTCCGGACTCATCCCATAAAGATGCCGGAAGAGCAACCGGGAACAAAACTTCCTGTCCGTCAATGGCATCCATTTCCTCACGGATAATCGCCTCTATTTTCTGGCAAATGCGCTTTAATGGGGTAAATTGTGAGTAAATTCCCTTGGCTACATCTTTCATATAGCCGCCGCGCATCATCAGTGCATGACTTTCAATGACGCAATCGCTTGGTTTTTCTTTGAAGCGTTCGCCTACTAATTTGTCTAGTTTCATAATTGTCATTTCCTCCAAAAATAAATTCGTACATCAAATGTAAGTGCTCAAAATCGATTTTGAACAATTACATTTATGTTAGCATTTAGCCGGGCAAATGTCAACTTGCACAAACCAAAAGAGAGTGGTACAATGTGCGTAATTTGGAGCGAATACAGAAAGGATGAAAGAATATGACATATCAGACAGCAGTTTTTGATTTGGATGGAACGTTATTAAATACATTGGAAGATTTAGCGGACGCCGTGAATTACTCACTTAAAAAAATAGTATGCCACTGTGTACAATTACGCAGGTGTGCCAGTATGTGGGAAATGGAATTGTAAAGTTAATGGAACGTGCGGTTCCATCCGGTAAGGATAATCCGGTGTTTGAGCGAGGCACTTTCTGATTTTAAAGAATATTATGCAGAGCACTGTCATGACAAAACAGCACCGTATCCGGGCGTTCTTGCGCTTCTTCAAAATTTAAAGAAAAAGGGTGTGAAAATGGCGGTTGTATCAAATAAGGCGGATTTTGCCGTAAAAGAGTTGATGCCGGTTTATTTTCCGAATTTACTGGATGTGGCACTCGGAGATGGAAGAAATGGGAATCCGTAAAAAGCCGGCGCCGGATATGGTTTATAAGGCATTGACAGAATTACAGCGTGATAAGAAAAATGCTGTTTATATTGGTGATTCGGATGTTGACTTAGCGACAGCAAAAAGCCAGTGAAATGGACTGCATTGGTGTGAGTTGGGGATTTCGGGGGAAGAGCTTTTTAGAAGAGCATGGTGCCGATTATATTGTTGACAAACCGGAAGAAATTGAAAAATTTTTCAAATAAAAACAAACGAATAAAAACAATAAAATGGGTCACAATAGCATTGTAAGAAACGATTTATTTGTAGAAAGTGAGGATATTTCAATGAAAAAATAGTAGTTTTTGCAATGCTTGTTGTTTGTTTGTCCGCTATGGTAACCGGATGCGGCAATAAAAATAACAGCGCAACGGACCCATCTGCTTCTCCGGAAGCAACAAATGAAGCGACACAGACACCAACGAATGAAAATGATAACACAGCAACGCCAAATGCGACGGATGACAACAAAAACGATGATAACGATTTATCGGATGATGTAAAAGACGGCGTGGATGATCTTTGCTGACGGTGTAAACGACGTAATTGACGGTGTGGATGACGCCGTTGATGATGTGACGGGAAACGATAAAAATTAATAATGGGATGAAAAAGAAGCAGTAAAGGGATTGTTTGAAACTGCTTCTTTTTTTTTGTACATATATATTTTTATGCGAAATAGTTAAGCCAAATGAAAAAAATGTAAAATATATAGTTTTTTTTGTCTAAATTTTTATTGCTTGGAATATATTGGTATGGTAGAATATAAATTGTTATAGGGAGTTTTATGGGATAAATTATTGAGAAAGGAGGATATTTTTATGGAACAGAAAAATGGAGCAAAGAACAGCTTCTACCATTCTTGGTATTGTGAGCTTGGTAATCGCTGTTATCGGAGGAATTACCTTTGGTGTAATTGGTGCCGCAATTGCTTTGATTTTAGGTATCGTAGCAGTTGTTCTCGGTATTAATGCAAAAAAACAGACAGGAGGCACAAAAGGTCAGGCTGGTTTTGTCTGTGGTTTGATTGGTATTATCTTCGCTGTTATTTTTTGCAGTAGGATGTTCAATCTGTGGTGCTGTTGAGTCCAAGCAGTACCAAAACAAGTTATACTTGTTATGGATGCGTTGGTGGTTCCTGTTTAGTAAGAAGTGATGTTAATGATCAGCAGATAGTTTAAATGACTTGAGCAATGCATTGAACGACTTGTCAGATAGCTTACAACTAAGAGAACAATATAACCAAAATAAAGAAGGTTCTTCGCTTAGGCAAGCAGCCTTTTTTTCTAAGGAGGAGAAAATGTTTCCATCAATTCATTTAGGATTTGCAGATATTCCAACTTATAGCACAATTTTTTGGCAGGTTTTTTTTATAGCCATTGTTATAGCAAGAAAAATAGCAGGCCGCTATCGTCTGGCCAAGGAGGATGTTTTATATGGTGCCATCTATGCGGCGATTGGTATTCTTATCGGCTCTAAACTGGTGTATTGTTTGACAAGGCTTCCGAGCCTGATACAGAAATGGGATGCAGTTGCGGCTGGTTTTGATAAAAATTTCATGCAGACACTGTTATTTTTAATGAATTATTTGTTTGGCGGGCTTGTTTTTTATGGTGGTCTGATTGGCGCCTTTTTTGGGGATCTTATGTTACTGTAAGCAGTATCATTTGTCCTATGTCCCGTATATGGATGTGTTTGCACCATTGATTCCATTTGTTCACGGTATCGGAAGAATCGGATGTTTTTGTTCCGGGTGCTGTTATGGCATTGAATACCATGGCCCCTTTGCTGTACAGTTTCCGTATAATGAGGCTGTCCCCGCAGTTAAGTCAGGTGCCGCGTTTTCCGGTGCAGTTATTAGAGGCACTTATGAATTTTATTTTGTGTGGCATTTTATTTTATCTTATGAAGAAAAAGGATTTACGAAATGGACGGCTGATGGGAATTTATTTGATTTATTATTCCATTGCCAGATTTTTGCTAGAGATGCTTCGCGGGGATAAAATCAGAGGAAGTATCAGTATTTTTTCCACCTCGCAGTTAATTAGTTTGATTTTGCCGCCGGTTGGAATTGTTTTGGTGCGTGGAAAATGGGTGGAAAAGCATTGCAAGGAAGAAAAAGTGGTGTATAATTTTCCGTAGAAAAATGCCGGCGGGACAGGATGACCGGTGAGAAAGATATGGAAGGAAGAAAATTATGTTAGATATCAAATTTGTAAGAGAAAATCCTGATGTTGTAAAACAAAACATTAAAAATAAATTTCAGGAGCACAAACTGCCGCTTGTGGATGAAGTGATTGCGCTTGATAAAGAGCGTCGCGAGACACAGCAGAAAGCAGATGACCTTCGTGCTCTTCGTAAGAAAAAATTCAAAGATGATTGGTGCGCTGATGGGTCAGGGCAAAAAAGAAGAAGCTGAGGCAATGAAGGAAGAGGTTGCCGGTTATGCCAAAGAACTTTCTGATTTAGAAGCACGAGAGGCAGAAATTGCAGAGGAATTGAATAAGCGCATGATGGTAATTCCAAACATCATTGACCCGAGTGTTCCAATTGGAAAAAATGATACTGAAAATGTAGAAATTGAGAAGTTTGGTGATCCGGTGGTTCCGGATTTTGAAATCCCATATCATGCACAGATTATGGAATCATTTGATGGACTGGATTTGGATTCGGCACGTGACGTTGCGGGAAATGGATTCTATTATCTGATGGGCGATATTGCAAGACTTCATTCTGCAGTTATTTCCTATGCAAGAGACTTTATGATTGACCGCGGATTTACCTATTGTGTGCCGCCGTTTATGATTCGTTCAAATGTTGTAACAGGTGTTATGTCGTTTGATGAAATGGATGCGATGATGTACAAAATCGAGGGTGAAGATTTGTATCTGATTGGTACGAGTGAACATTCTATGATTGGTAAGTTTATCGATAAAATTATTCGGAGGAGGAAAGACTGCCAAAAACTTTGACCAGTTATTCTCCATGTTTCCGTAAGGAGAAAGGTGCTCACGGAATTGAGGAACGCGGTGTTTATCGTATCCATCAGTTCGAGAAACAGGAGATGGTTGTTGTCTGCAAACCGGAAGACAGTAAAATGTGGTTTGATAAATTATGGCAGAACACTGTAGATTTATTCCGTACATTGGATATTCCGGTACGTACGTTAGAGTGTTGTTCCGGTGACTTGGCCGATTTGAAAGTGAAATCGATTGATGTTGAGGCATGGTCTCCTCGTCAGAAGAAATATTTTGAAGTTGGAAGCTGCTCTAATTTAGGAGATGCGCAGTGCACGCCGTTTGAAGATTCGTGTTGTCGGTGAAGGTGGTAAGTATTTTGCCCACACCTTAAATAATACGGTTGTTGCACCACCACGTATGTTGATTGCGTTCTTAGAAAACAACTTATGTGAGGATGGTTCAGTTAAGATTCCGAAAGCATTACAGCCATATATGGGCGGTAAAGAAAAAATTGAAGTGAAATAAAAATGACACAGTGTGGTTTTATAGTGAGACTGCACGATGACAGAAGATTCTGCTATCGTGTAGTCTTTGTTCTGTGATTTGAGGAAAGATAAATATAAAAAATTTACAAAAGAAAGGTGAGAGGAAATGCGAAGCAAACAAAAGATATTTTGCACTGTTATTTCTTCTGTTTGCCCTGGCATTTGCCGGAGTGAATCAGACGAATTATGTGCGGAGCAAAGGAGACGACACAAAAGATTTGTCTCTACTTAGGACAAAAGATTACTCTTGCGGATTTGCCGGAAGGGGAAGTGGTTTTAAGTAAAGAGCATGTGGTTGAGGTGTCGGCAAACAAAGTTGTTACGACGATTGGTGCAGGTACGGTTACGATTTCCGTGAAAACGAAGGCGGAGACAGTTGACTATGCAGAAATTGAAGTAAAGAAAAAATGAGATTCTTTCGGATTTGAGTTTTAACAGACAGTCGTTTACGGCACATCCTTTGGGTGGTGGTTTTTCAGCCGCCGATACCGCAGTTTGAATCGATGACGTGTGTGTGGCGTGCAAGAACGCCGGAAACAGCCACAGTTACAGGAGGAGGGAATTATTACGCCGGTTCGCGCAGTGCTTTGCAGAATTTTCTGTTACGGTTACGGATTCATATGGCGGTGTGTACTCTTTTTGTGCTTGGTGTTGAAATTTTGCAGCCCCAATTTACAATCCAAAAGCAGAATTTAGCGAAGGGCTGTCAGACAACACTTTTTGTTAGAATCTGTTGCAGGAAATCCGGTTGTTTATCAGACAAGGGATACTTCCATTGTTTCGATTGTTTCCTATAATCAGGCAGGTGTTGTAGTTAAGGCGAAAAAGTGGGTTCTACTACCGTAGTAGCGCAGGTGGATGGCGTTCAGACCGAATGTGTGATTACGGTTACAAACCCGAAAATAAAAAAGGCATATGGATTTTATCAAAAAAAAGAAAAACTGGCGGTCAAGGTGACTGGGTTAAATGCAGAAAGCCGTCCGGTCTTTCGTTCGTCCGATGTAAAGGTTGCTGTTGTGACAGCTTCAGGAAAGGTGACAACGAAAAAGTATGGAAGTGCAGTGATTTCTTTGTGAGGTCGATGGAAAGACAGTAAATTATTATCTGGCAGTAAGTACGAAAACGGCTGTCCGGGCGATGCGGTATGGTTATAAAAAAGATAGGAAAGAAAAAGTACAGTCAGGCAAGGCGGATGGATAAAAACTATTATGACTGCTCCTCTTTTGTTTACCGGACCTATCGTGCGGTAGGAAGATATCTTGTCTGCAAAAACAAAATTTGGGCGCCGGTGGCGGCGGACATCGGCCACTATTATGTGAGAAAAGGAAAGTCCATTAAGGCGAAGAAAACCTATTCTGAAAAGAAAATGAGACCGGAGATTTGATTTGCTTTGGCGGCTCGAAGGCAAGAAGAAACGGACGGGCGAATATACCACATTGCAATTTACATTGGAAATGGTAAGACAATGGAGAGTAGTTCAACCTATAATAATGTTGTAATAAGAGACAGAGGTGTCTTTAAAAAGAGCGAAATCCCAGTCGTTGTACGCCCATAATTTGTAAAAAAAGTAATTGACGAGTAAAATATCACGTGATACAATAAAGTTCCTTTTCGAAAGGAACAGCAAAAGCAGTGTTTCTCATGCGCGGGGAAACACTGCTTTTTGCTTTATCAGACAGCGGGGTGTTGTCTGATGCATTCTAATTTCATTTTATCTGTTTATCTGGTAAATGAGAATCGCAAATTTATTTACATGATATAAAAAGACAAGAGGGAGGACTGTCTATGAATTTAAAAATGAAAAAGTAATGGCATGGGTGCTTGTGTGCCTGTGTGTGTTTGGCTCGATGCCAAAGAAAATGGTGAAAGCGGCTTCAAGCAGTACGATTTATTTTGTGCCGAAGGGGCGGCAGGGGCGGTATACGGGCAATCTCGATGAAGCGTTACAAAGTTGCTCATCACGTGGTGGAGAAATTATTTTGGAAAAAGATGTACATTATGATTTCCCGGATTTTATCTATTATGATACGATAAATAAGGATACTACTCTTGTAGTGCCGGATGGTGTTACCTTGACAATCGGCAAAAAAGGATTGCAAATGAATGGAACTTTGCGCCTTCGCGGTGGAACAGTAGATTTGGAAAAATCGGAGGAATTTTATATGGATCCGAAATGTTCAGGTGTTAGATGGACGTGTGATTAAAAAATCATATTCCGTAAATAAAAACAATAGTTCCATCTGCCTTGAAGCAAAAAAGTATTTCATACGGTCAGAAACTGAAAGAGGCACAGATTCCCGAGGATAAAGTTGAGTGGTTTGTGCCGGTCGAGGGAACGTGGCAGTTTGTGAAAGGAGACTTAGTCCCACAGGCGGGAACATCCAATCAGGATATTGTATTTGTACCGAAATACCCGATGACGTATGATTCCTTGTTCTTTACAAAGAGTGGAAAGATAACGGTAAATACAGTTACTCCAAGACGTCAGGATGAAAAAGAAGTGCAGATTTTTTGCCGGTCAGAATTTAACGAAAATTCATCCGGACTTGACGTATGTAAGTCCTGTTACCGGTGAAAAGGTAGCGTGAGTTTACCTTTTTCTGCGGATGCCAAAGACTATGGTGTTGGAAAACATGAGATTTCGGGCGTGTTTTCGCCACAGGATAAAATTATCAATCGGTTACAGATACGGTGGTTGTTGATGTTGTGTCGGTGAAACCGGAGCAGGTGGAACCACCGGTTGTACGCAATCATGGAACCTATGGTGACCGGTTGAATCAAATTCGTTTTCTTGATGGGAAATATAAAATCCAAAAACGGGAGAAATCATCAAGGGAAGTTTTGAGTGGAAAGATGGCGGCCGACCTTTGAAACTTGGGACTTCGGGTACACAATGTTATTTATCCCGGATGGGAAAGGGTATGAAATTGTGGAGAGCGAGGTTTTAGTCGAGACACTGCCAAAAGAGATGGAGGAGTTTGAGTGGCCATCGTGCTCCGATCTTTCCTTTGGTGAGGATTTGTCGAATTCTTCTCTTAGTTTCCAGAAAAATGAATATGGCATTTTTTCTTTTGGGAGGACGAGAAAGTTTGTCCATCGGTTAAAAATTCAGGTGTCCATGTTGTGTTTCGTCCGGCAGATACGATTCGGTATGACTGGAGCAAGGTGGCGGGGTATGATGAGAAGACAAAGACAATTACATGCTCGATTCCGATTACCGTGCGTCCGGTGAAAGGAAAACTGCCGACGATAAAAGCTAAGGAATGGAAAGAAGGCGAAACGGTTTCCGGATGCGCATTGTCGCTTGAGCCTGAAAAAAACGGGAACGGTGACATGGAAAATCCGGTGCAGAAAGCGGATAAATCAGGCTGGTATCCGGTACTCTTTTGCCCGGCAGACTCCGATAATTATGACTGAGCAGTTATGAGCAGGATGAAAAGGGAAATATCTGTATGCAGGTGTATCTTACGGTGACACCAAAGCCGACGCCATTGCCAACGTTGACTCCGACGCCGGTACCGACAGAGAAACCATCCCTCACACCATTGCCGGAATCAACGGAAGTACCGAGTGCTACTCCTGTCGTGCGAGAGAAAAATACATCAAACAGGGCAGTAATGGGTAGCGGAGACAAAACCGACGACAACTTTTTGTGATTACGCGAGCTTGTATCAAAGACATCGAAGATTCAGTCTCCGATTGTTCCGAAAACATCTATTTTGAAATGCAAAGCAAGAAAGGAAAACGAGTGCAGTTTCGCGAAGAAAAAGAAAGGTGTTTTCTATCAGGTTCAGTGGAGCGCAAATGCTAAGTTTAAGAAAAGCGCATAAAAAGAAAGTGAAAAAGAATTGCTATGTGATATCGAACAAAAAGAGTGGAAAAAAAGATATTATGTGCGTGTCCGCTGTGTGAAAAAGAAAGAAAATGGAGTGAATTATTATGGAAAATGGAGTAAGGTGAAAAAAAGTATCCGTGTAACGATTTAGAAATTTTCTGTTAGAACAAAAAGCAGGGAACAATGACTTTGTACGAGCACAGTTATTGTTCCCACGCTTATGTTTGAATTTGTTCTATTTTAGTATTTCATATCTTTTAAAATATCACAGAAGTCAAAAAGGTTGCAAAATAATCCTGTGGAGTTTCTCCGCGGCGAATCATCTGCACACTGCCATCTTCTTTGAGAAGAAATTCCGGCGATTTCAGTTTACCGTTGTAGTTATAACCCATAGCATAGCCCCATGAGCACCGGTATCGTGGATAACCAGATAATCTCCGATGTCAATCTTTGGAAGCATACGGTCTACGGCAAATTTATCATTGTTCTCGCAAAGAGAACCGGTGACATCGTATTTGTGGTCGCATGGTGCATTTTTCTTTTCCGAGGACAGTGATATGATGATAAGCACCGTACATAGCCGGACGCATCAAATCACAGGCACAAGTGTTCAAACCAACATATTCTTTGTAAATATGTTTTTGATGAATACATTTTGTTACGAGATTGCCATAAGGTCCAAGCATGAAGCGGCCAAGTTCTGTAAAGATGGATACATCACCAAGTCCTGCCGGTACCAGGATTTTTTCAAACTGTTTGCGTACACCTTCGCCGATTACCGCAATATCGTTTGGCTCTTTGTCCGGTGTATATGGAATACCGATACCACCGCTTAAGTTGATATATTTAATATTGGCACCGGTTTTTTCTTTCAATTCTACTGCGAGTTCAAACAGGATGCCGGCAAGCGTCGGATAGTATTCGTTGCTTACGGTGTTCTTTGGCAATGAAAGCATGGATACCAAAGTTTTTAGCACCCAGTTTCATTAATTTTTTGTAGCCCTCAATCATCTGCTCTTTGGTAAAACCGTATTTGGCATCTCCGGGGTTGTCCATGATATCGGTACCAAGTTCAAATACGCCACCCGGATTATAACGACAGCAGATGGTTTCCGGAATCCCAACATTTTCTGCTAAAAAGTCAATGTGGGTAAAATCGTCCAGATTGATGTAAGCACCGAGTTTGCTTGCTTTTTTCATACTCAGCAAGTGGTGTCACGTTTGAGGAAAACATGATGTCACTATCATGAAATCCAAGAGATTCTGAAAGCATTAATTCAGTCAGAGAAGAGCAGTCAACTCCGCAGCCTTCTTCTTGTAAAATTTTAAGGATAAATGGGTTTGGTGTTGCTTTTACTGCAAAATATTCGCGATACCCCTTGTTCCATGAAAATGCTTTTTTTCAAAGCGCGGGCATTTTCGCGGATTGCTTTTTCGTCATAAATATGAAATGGGGTCGGATAAGTTTTTTCGATTTCCTTAACCTGCTCCAAAGTTAAAATTGTTTTCTTTTCCATGGTGAAAATTCCTCCAAATGATGTAGTGGGAATTACTTTAATTTCTCGCCGGTGAGTAATTCGTAGGCCTCCAGATACTTGTCAATGGTTTTCTTGGCAACATCTTCCGGGAGTTCCCAATCGTGGTTTCCTTCGTTTTCTTTGAGCCAGTCTCTAGCAAACTGTTTGTCAAAGGATGGCTGACCGTGACCCGGCTCATATCCTTTGGCGGGCCAGAAACAGGAACTGTCCGGTGTCAGCATTTCGTCACCGAGAACAATGTTTCCATTTTCATCAAGACCAAACTCAAATTTTGTATCGGCAATGATAATACCTTTTTCAATGCATAATCTGCGCATTTTTTATAAAGAGCGATGGTATAATCGCGAAGCTTTTCAGCATACTCTTTTCCTTTGCCCGGAAATTCTTTTCCAGTACATCAACGCTTTGCTCAAAAGAGATATTCTCATCGTGGTCACCGATCTCAGCTTTTTGTGGAAGGTGTGTAAATTGGTTCCGGCAATTTGTCGGATTCCTGTAAACCTTCCGGAAGCTTGATGCCACATACGGTTCCGTTCTTTTGATAACTTGCCCAGCCGCGCCGGTGATGTATCCGCGCACAATACATTCAATTGGAAGCATAGTCAGCTTGCGGCACATCATGCTGTTGCCATCATAGGCCGGCTGCTGAAAGAATTCCGGCATATCTTTTACGTCGGCAGAAATCATGTGATTTGGGACAATGTCTTCAGTAAGGTCAAACCAGAATTTGGACATCTGGGTTAAAACAGTTCCTTTTTAGAAATGATGTTTTTCAGGATTACATCAAAACAACTGATACGATCTGTGGCAACCATGATCAAGCTGTCTCCATTGTCGTAGATCTCACGTACTTTACCTTCTTTGATTGGTTTCCATTCGCTCATAGCGGTACCTCCATCTTTTATATGTTCGTCATTTACATAGTATAAATTTTTTTGACGAACCTGTCAACAAGGCAAATTAAATCAAATTCATTGTATTTTTAGGAAAAGGTGTCCGCAAATTTCCCATTCAGGAACGCTCCCACTTAGGTGAAACACGTAGCGGTGCATGAGGGCATACTACGCCCTCTACGCACCGACGGTGTTCAAAATCCTTCATGGTGAAATTTGCGGACACCTTTTTCTTGAAAAATTACAATTGAATTAATTTAGTCAAATCTTTCTTGATTTAAGTTACTGTCTGAAAGTGCATGCAACCTAAATTGCTGTCATATTCAAAAAGAGTTGCATAGTTTTTTATTATTTTCTGAAAAAAACAACCATGAAGAAAAAATTGGCAAAAACGTTGTTTTGCAGCCCAATTTTCTCTACTTGATTGAGATTATGACGCCAAAATGCAACCATATAGGATAAATTAAAAAAAAAAGAGTTGTCTAGGGAGGAGATGGCAGGTGTGTGCAGGATTATTTTGCATATTTACTGGTTTAGAGATTTGCTCACAGGAAGTGCTTTGGAAGTTTTCAGAATTTGTAATTTAGTGGAACCGCTTGGGAAGAGTGGGTTTTGAGTGCGTCATCAGGAGGCACTGGTGGTTTCAGTGCCCCTGATGTTACGCCGCTCAACGAGTGAGAACGCCCACGAGACACAAGGGTTCCACTAAATTACTAAAACCTGAAAATTGACACACCACCCACCCCATGATTTACTTGAAAAAACAAATGTTTGCTTTTATACTAATAACGATTGAGCAAAAAGGCATATGTGCCGATAAAAGGCTAGTTTTAGAATGAGAGGTTTATCTTTATGAGCAATTACAGCGGCAGTGATATTGTAATCTTAGAGGGGTTAGAGGCAGTTCGCAAACGTCCGGGAATGTATATCGGAAGTACCGGAACGAGAGGTCTTCATCATATGATATGGGAAATCCTTTGACAATGGAATTGATGACATCTTGCCGGATTTTGTAACGAACTTCATTTAACGTTGTTAAAGGATGGCGGCGTTGTTGTCGAGGATAATGGACGTGGCGTGCCGGTTGACATTCACCCGACAAAGAAGATTCCGACGGCACGGGTTGTATATACCGTATTGCATGCGGGTGGTAAATTTAATAGTGATGTGTATAAAGTTTCCGGTGGTCTGCATGGTGTGGGTGCATCGGTTGTAAATGCGCTGTCAAGCCACATGATTGTGGAAATAAGACGAGATGGAAAAGTGTACCGGGATGAGTATAAAGATGGCGGTAAGCCGGTGACAAAAATTAGAAAAAGGACTTTTTACCGGTTGTGGGAACCTGCATGAAAAATAAGACAGGCACAAAAGTTACATTTTATCCCGATGATTCTATTTTCGAAACGGTGGAATTTAAGCCGGAGACAATTCGTAAAAAATTAAAAGAAATTGCTTACTTGAATAAAAATCTCAAAATTGTTTTCAAGGACGAGCATACGGGAGAAGAGCAAAACATATCTGGAGGAGTTTGGAATTCAGAGCTATATCAAGTACATTAATCGTGATACTGCGGTTCTCCATGATGATGTTATTTATATAGAAGGAAAAAGTGGAGACATTGAGGTAGAAGTCGCTTTTCAGTATACACAGAATTACAGCGAGCAGATTAACGCTTACTGCAACCGTATCAATGTGGCAGACGGTGGAACGCTGGTTACCGGTTTCAAAACGGCACTGACACGAATTATGAACCAGTATGCAAGAGAATTAAACTCTTAAAAAAAAATAAAGAAGACAATTTTGATGGAAAAGACATCCGAAATGGTCTGGTGGCGATCGTCTCCATCAAGCACCCGGATCCGCAGTTTGAGAGCCAGACAAAAAACAAACTCGGTAATACGGATGCAAAAACCGCAGTGGATGAAGTATTTAACCGTGAGGCACAGCGCTATTTTGATAAAAATGTAGAAGTGTTAAAACGAATCCTTTGAAAATGTACATAAATCTTTTTAAGGCGAGAACAGCAAGTGACAAGGCGAGAAAAGGTGTGATGAAACAGCTCCTTGATGTGGATACCAAAAGTAAACTTGCAAAGATGTTCTTCAAAAAATCAGAGGAATGTGAAATTTATATTGTCGAGGGTGATTCTGCGGGTGGTACTGTTAAGACGGCGAGAAACCGAAGAACACAGGCGGTTCTTCCACTTCGCGGAAAGATTCTGAATGTGGAAAAAGCACCACTTGAAAAAATTTTGGTAAATAACGAAATTAAAACAATGATTGCCGCTTTT
>VOFD01000523.1_pt1 | contig 44583 bp, 63 predicted proteins | sample 5384101 | NCBI WGS metagenome assembly VOFD01 (sample SAMN12384723, study PRJNA508395) | human gut metagenome | isolation source: healthy gut C | host: Homo sapiens
CGCAAAAACGCCATTGTGGGCCTGATAGCCTGCGCGTTTACGGGATTTTGCGTATCCATGCTCTGGCCGGGTACTCTGATTTATACAGCCGAGGTGATCCCTCACACCAGCGTGGCAGTTTACGCCTTGTTGGCGGCGGGCGGAGACCTTGAGGCTCCATTGCGCCGCAGCTTGTGGGAAGCATTACAGACGCCGTTGCAAAAAGCACAAAGCTTTGCTGCCGTGAATTCCGCCTTATCGCCTGAGCAGATCGGCTTCAAAACCGGAATGCTGGCAGCCGCACTGTTCCCTCTAGCCGGCATGGTGGTTGTGGCTTTCATGAAAAAGAGCGGAAAAGAAACGGAAAGGGAAACGAGTAGTTTAAAGAAAAAAAAACACAGCCCCGCTGCATGGGGCTGTGTTTTTTAGGGGCTATTTTACTGGGCACTGAACTTTTGCTTCACAGAATTCACTTTATTCTGATCCGCCTGCTCGGTGGGATACCAACCCTTCGCCGCCATCTTGTCATAAAGGGTATCCTGCATGCACAAGGAATCGTTTAAAGCGGTGCTGAATGCCTGGTGCACATTGGACGTGGGGGATTCAAGCGTCCCATGCATATACAGGTCGCAAACGCCTTTTTCCAAAAGGAGGATATCTTCCATCAAGTTTTTATCATCCATAATTATAAGCATTCCTTTCTTGCGCAAACCGCAAATTTGTGCGGCTTTGGCACATCCAAAAATTCAATGGGTAAAATGCGCTTTCGCATTGCGTTTTCCTTTGATAAGGTACAAAAGCCTTATCAAAAATCTGCATCCTGGATCTGGTTTGCCGTTTCACTGCATTTGGTTTGAAAATACTTTTCATGCCCCAGTGCATCTTCCAAGTACAATAATTCTTTCGTCGTCATGAATCGCAATCCTCCTAATGATAATTTCAATTTTATTTTTGCATGGAGGAGCATGAAATATGCATCTGAAAAGCAAAAATTATTTTGGACATCTCTTGCATCAGTGTACAGGGGTACACTGATTTCCATATTTTTATTAAAAAATCCTACTGCAACTTGTGTTGCAGTAGGATCATTCATTGCTGCCTTTAGGTTTAACAAAACCCCTGGTTGAACCAGGGTAGATAAAAAGTTTTTGGCAAATAAAAACCTCCATGCTACAATCAAGATGGTTTGGCAACCGCATCAGGAAAGAGCAAGGAGGTTTTACGCAAGTGAAAAAATGAAGTAAAGCATACGGCGCACTCAAGCTACCGATGTGAATATCACCTGGTATTTGCGCCGAAGTACCGCCGGAAAGTGATTTACAAAGCGGTGCGCAGGGACATCATCGAGATCATCAAAAAGCTGTGCAAGGAGATGAAAGTGGAGATCATCGAGGGAGAGCATGTGCCCAGATCACATTCATCTGCTGGTGAGTATCCCGCCGTACATGAGTATAGCACAGTTCGTGGGGACGCTCAAGAGCAAAAGCGCGCTGATGATTTTCGACAGGCACGCAAACCTGAAGTACAAATACGGGAGCCGGAACTTCTGGTGCAGAGGATACTTTGTGGATATGGTAGGAAAGAATGCGAAGATGATCCAGGAGTATATCAAGAACCAGTTGGAGGAAGATTTGGCAAGTGACCAGATCACACTCAAGGAGTACATAGACCCGTTTACGGGTAGCAAGAGGAAGTAGGCAAAAAGAAAACAGCCGCTTTTAGCGGCTGCCTGTGATAGTGATGCGATGACAAACCCTCAGTACCCCTTCCAGGGGTCAGCAAGTACTGACCCCTCTGGGGTCTGGAGCAAACCACTAGTTTACTAGTGGTTTTGATTTACCATAAGCACAATGCACTTCTAGCCTCTTATCACCCGTTTCCCCAATGATCAATCAGCTCGCGCAGCTTGATCGGCTCTTTCGTGGTGATATTATCCGGCCCAAGCGCGGCAATGCGCGCCATGTCAGCCTTCCGGTCTACCGTCCAAAAGGATACGAGCATCCCCTGCTCACGCATAACACGCACCAGCGTTTCGCTCGCGGCATCATAATGGCAATTAATGCCGATTGCACCGCAGAGCCGGATCTGATCTGCCGCGCGCCGCCAATAAGCCTCGCTGTCTTTCTGCTTTACATCCGGTGATAAATTGAGATAATAGGGAATCTCCGGGCATTCCCGCGCTACCGTTTGGGCGTCGTCCACCCCAACGCCGGTAAAGAACAAGCGACCCAGATGATCCGTTTGCTTGAGATCCAGATTCACTTGAACCCCATCCTTCTGCGCAATGAGCGCAAAGCGTCGGCCAGCCGGGGCTTTTTCCATAATCCTGCACAGCGTCATGCGAGAGCACCGGCGTGCCGTCCGTTTGAAAGCGGACATCAAATTCCACAGCGTTTGCGCCGCTTTCTAGCGCCGCGCGCAGAGAGTCGAGCGAATTCGCTTTCGTCCCCAAGCATCCGGTGTGGGCGGTAATCAAAAAACTATCCGGCAGGGAAAGCGGCTTTTCCATCCATTTTTCCACCTGCGCATGCCTATAAAACACCAAGGTCAGCGCGCCGATACAAACGGCGGCCGCAGTCAACACCGCAGCCGCCGTAATCACTCTGTATTTCATCCGATATCATCCCTTTCGGATTCTGAAGGTTATGCTTTGGAAACGATCTCCTGCATCTGCTCCATTTTGCGCTCCATATCCGCCACCAGGGCAAATTGTGTGTGGCAGCGGTCGAATTATGCTCCGAATAGGCGGTTTTAAAATATGTATCACCGTTTAAGTAATCCGTTAGGAAGCGGATACCGCACTCAAAGGTCATCAGCTTGGCAGAAAACGCAAGATAATCCCGCTCCGCCTGGGTCAAACTTTCGCCCGCCGCTGAAAGATACCCCTTGACATATTGCTCAAAAAGGTTCAAATCCAGCGAAACGAGGGATAAATCCTTCTCATCCTCCGCCGCTGTATTGGCGCCGAAGCGGATGCTATCCCCAAAATCGTAGAGGGAAAGGCCCGGCATCACCGTATCGAGGTCAATCACGCAGATGCCCTGCTTCGTATCATTATCGAACATAACGTTGTTTAGCTTCGTATCATTGTGCGTCACACGCAGCGGCAATTCGCCGGCAGCGACCAAATCCAGAAGCACGCGGCAATCCGCCTCACGGGCCTTGGCAAACGCAATCTCCTCCTGCACGAGCTTTGCACGGCCTCTTGCCTCATCGGCCTCAATCGCCGCAAGTAAATCTTGAAAGCGGGAAATCGTATTGTGAAAATTCGGGATCGTTTCATGAAGGCTCTCGCTCGGATAATCCGCCAGCATCCGCTGGAAGGTGCCGAAGGCCTTTGCCGCGTTGTAGAAAACAACCGGCTCCGTGATGCTTTGGCAGGTGTAAGCGCTGGAAATGAAATTATAAACGCGCCAACAATGGCCCTGCCCATCCTTATAATAAGGCTTGCCGTCCGCCGTATGGTAAACGGTGAGCGTTTCCCGTGCCGGGTCGCCGCCGGCCTGCTCTATCTGCCGGCGCAGATAGGAGGTGACGCCCACAATATTCTCCATGAGTTCATCCGGATTGCGAAAAACATGGGTGTTGATCTGCTGTAGCAAGAAATCCTTGCAGCAGCCGTTTTCCTGAAAATGGAGGACATACGTATTGTTGATATGACCGTTGTTGATCCTGTCATAACCGGTATAGTCGCCGCTCAGATCAAACTGACGCTTGATCTCCTCAACCTGGAAGGGAAGCTCGCTCATGTGTCACACACAGCCTTTCTCTACAAATAATATTTCTCTTTTATCAAAGGTTCAATCGATTTTGTCTGCCAGCTCTATCCGCCCGAAACACTGTGGGTTATGAAAGCCGAGCTCCGCACTCCCCACTGGGAAATATGCGCCAAAATGAGGATGCGCCGTTTCATCGCCGCATTTATAAAAATTGCCTGCCATCGCAGCTGGCGCAATGGAAAAGGGCTGATGATAAAGCGATTCCACCAACTCGCAGGGCACGAACAGCAGCACGCCCCAAGCGTCCCCCTGCGGGGACGGCAACGTAAACGGCGTAACGCTGGGCGACTGCTCCGTCAACCGGGACAGACGCTCACGCCCTTCCGTTCCGAGCCAAACTCCGTTAAAAAAACGCCATTGGGATTCATCTCAAAATTTATATAAGAATTCTGCTGGGCCGGAAATGGATTCAAAAAACACTCCAGGCAGCTATCTTGATAGACCGGATCATCCCGCTTTGCAGCAACAGCCCGGATTGGCGACTCAAACGACCACATACGCACAAAAATTCCCTCCCCCGCACGGCGCAGAGCTGCGCAAATGAGGCGGGGCGATAAGGAGATTCTTTTTCCCAATGGAAGCTTTCCAAACGGGCAATCGGAACCCGCGCCCAATCGGGCTGTCCGCTAAAAATTGGGCCGGTATAGGATTGTGCCATATTGACGCCCTCCTTCTGGTAACCAAATTATTATAGCAATTTCGGCCGTTTTGTCAAGTTTGCAGGCGATTCGAGGCGAATCGTCACAACCAAACAGGCGATTAAAACACGTTTATAGAAAATTATCCCATAATAATAAATGAATTTGCAAAAAACACTCTATTCTATGTTTCACAAACCAAAAAGCTCCATAAACATCACAAGATTTGTTGGGATGTTTATGGAGGCTTAGCAAAAACGGGATGGACCAGTGGCTGTTAACCAATCAAAATGTTTTTTCTGCTTTGGGAGCTCAGGCAAATCCGGCTATTCTTTTTTCTCCCACCTGCTCCGGCTCTCCGCCCGGGCCGTCGCGCCGTGGGCGTTTATCCGTCCTGCTTTTCTGATGGGCTGTGACCCATTGGTTATCTCCGCTGTTTTTTCAGGTTTCTTTTTTCCTTGTTCAAAAGCGTTCATTCTAAAAATCTCCTTTTGCAAATTTTACAGGTCGCGGGCCATGAGAATGCGTCACCCGTTGGATTCCCTTTTAGAATGCACCGTTTTCTCCAGAAATATTATTCTATACCGTTGTAAGTATCGTCTTTTCTTGATACAATTTAATCATCGAAGTTCGGAACGTTTTGTCATTTTTTAACTGCTTTTCAGCAGATCTTATGGAGGTGTTGCGTGATGATAAAACGAACGGTTGGAAAACGAATTTTCAGCATCTTGCTTGCCGCCCTTTTGGCATTGACAGCGGTGCTGCCCGCATCCAGCGCGGCGATTGACAAAATGGCGGACGTCCATTATCCGTACGTTTTCGTTCATGGTATGGGCGGATGGGGAGCTGATGAGGGGATCAACGACCTGATCCCCTATTGGGGCGCAACGACCGGCGCTCTAATGCCTAAGCTGCGTGAAAATGGCTATGAATGCTACGATGCTTCCGTAGGCCCGATTTCCAGCTGTTGGGATCGCGCCTGTGAGTTATATGCCCAAATGGTAGGCGATACCGTAGATTACGGCGAAGCGCACGCCAAAGCGCACAATCATGCCCGCTATGGCCGCACTTATACAACCCCCTCTTCGATGGCTGGGGCAAGTCTGAAAAAAACGGCGTAATCAAAAAAGGTGAATCTCGTCGGGCACAGCTTCGGCGGAAACACAATCCGCCTACTAACAGAGCTGCTTGCAAACGGCGATGAAACAGAACGGCAAACTACGCCTGCTGAGGAGCTATCCCCGCTTTTCACGGGGGCAAGGCCAACTGGGTGCATTCCGTCACCACCCTCTGCACGCCCCACAATGGCTCGACGCTGCGCTACATTGCCGATGAATTTAAGCTGACCGATCTGGTCAAAGCAGTGGGCTACGCTTATGCAGGCGTGATGGGTCGCTCCCTGCTCAATGGATTCGTCGATTTCCATCTGGAACAATTTGGCCTGACGGCGATCCCCGGAGAATCGGCGCAGGAGCATCTCATCCGGGCGCTCAAGCTCGTATTTGAGCAAACAGACGACAGCGTGGTCATGGACCTGTCGCCTGACGGCGCGGCCCTGCTCAATAATCAAATTGGGATGGAGGAGAATATCTACTATTTCTCCTACTCTTATCTCACAACACACAAATCCGCACTCACTGGCCACCAGGTTGCAAATGCCAACACACTGCTGGTATTGATCCCATTTGCAAATCTAATCGGCAGGTATGCGGACAACACGGATACCGATTACCCGATTGATGAAAGCTGGCTGCCAAACGACGGCCTCGTTAGTGTGGTATCCGCACAAAAGCCTTCAGATGATCCAGGTGGATTATGATGCATCTCATATTGTACAGGGGAGTTGGAATGTGATGCCTACTCTGCCTGGAGACCACGGGACAGTAATCGGCCTCAATGCAGATAGCGGTAAAACGCTGCAATTCTATCTCGATATGATGCAGATGATCGAGTCACTCCCCAAAACGGCGCGATAATTTTGCAGGCATATGAAGCGGATGCCGAAGGGTTTCTAAAACGTGTGAAACAAGGCGCCTTACCCTTCAGCGATGGGTTGACAATGTGTTGGCAGCCGCAAAAAATTTAAGTGTTTTTCACGTGATATTATGCGAATTAGCAATAATAAAATTGTAAAAGAAAAAGCCCTGAAACGACGTATCTACGTCATTTCAGGGCTATTTTCGTGGTGATCCATCGGAGATTCGAACTCCGGACACCTTGATTAAAAGTCAAGTGCTCTGCCAGCTGAGCTAATGGATCATTTCTATCACGCTTGGCCGATTTCAGCGCGTTAAGCGCTTAACTATAATATCCGATTTCACTGAGAAAGTCAATACATTTTTTTGAAATATTTTCTTTTATCTTTCTGAACGGTTTTCCACGGTTATCTTCTGGCTCCGACGAAATTTTCCACCTGTTAAAACACGCTGGCATGGATAAATACACAAAGAAAATTGTATACTATGGATTGTATCAGATCACGATCATGGAACTAAAAAGGAGGTTGCGTATGGAATATGCTAATTATTCCGGGCTGCCGCTTGCCTTGGCGACTATTTTTCATGAAAATATCCAGGAGCGTGAGCTGTTTGACTCCCTCCCGGAGGAAACGCAGCAAAAACTACTGCTGGAAAGCATTCGGACGCCGGAGGATTTTCACAATTGTATCAATCGGTTGGCGCAAAAAAAGTGATAAGGAGGAGCCCCTATGGAGGAACTACCGTTGGGATTTGGAATGGCACTCGCGCAAAACCCCCGCGCAATGGAATATTTTTCAAAACAGACCAAGGAAAAGCAGGCGGAAATTTTGGCACACACGCATACAATTCAATCCCGCAATGAAATGCATGCCTATGTGCAGAGCCTTGGCAATTTTTAAACCAACAGCGGGAGCGCCGCGGCAAGATGGCAACTCTCTCGCGGCGCCACGGTGAACATAGGATAGGCAATGCCCGGCAGCCGTCTCTGGATTGTCCACCGCGTTCGCTTTACCCGATTGAATAGGTGTTCCACATGCGGGTCCCATTGGAAAAACGGCAAAGCTTTTGCAAAGGAAGTGCCGCTCCACAAGGAAAACGCTGGCTTTGCGGCTTTTGGACGCTGGACGAATCGATAATGGTCATAATAAATAGTTTTTTTATTAGGAATCTTTTTATTGTTGTAACTGTTTAAAAGAGAAAAGGCTTGCTTTTTTTTTACTCAAAGTCGCTTATAATAAATAAGCACTCAAACGAGAGCCAATTTAATATCGCGGAGTGGAGCAGTCCGGTAGCTCGTCGGGCTCATAACCCGAAGGTCGTAGGTTCAAATCCTGCCTCCGCAACCAACAAGACACACAAACAGCCGTTTGTGTGTCTTTTTCTTTATTTATTATAAAACGGAGCCTGCCATAACCATACAAAAAATTTATGCTGCCCACGAGAGCAGTCGAATACCACCCGTTACGTTTTACAAAACATTCCCGTCCTGCGCCGCCTTTAGACAAAAGCGATTATGGGTTACTGTCAGCAGGCCTTCCCGCTGCATTTTGCTAAGCTCGTTGGAAAGAGCGCTGCGGTCAACGCTCAAATAGTCCGCGAGCTGCTGGCGGTTAAACGGGATTTCAAAAGCCCTGCTCGCAATGCGCCGCTTGAAACGATAAATAAGACAGCACCCGCCCGCGTATCGTTTTGGGCGCCGTATGGAAGATGCGACGGGAGAGCATTAAATTTTTCTGAGCAGATACCATCAGCAGATTGCGCACTAGCATGCCGTGGTGTGGGCAGGAATCCGGGCAGATTTGAATCACTTGCTCTGCGTTCAAAAACAGCACGTCGGAGGCCTCTGCCGCCACAACGTTAACCATCATCGGCTCCTGGGGCAGAAAGGCATAGGTTTCCGCAAAGGTATCCCCTGCTTCAATACTGGCCAGCACACTTTTATTGCCCCAAAAATCATCGTTTTCCACTTGAACCCGTCCGGAGAGCACCAGCCCGAATGCGTGCGCGATATCGCCGGCGTGATAGATCACGGCGGATTTCTCAAATCGCTTTTGCACCGCCCCCAAACACTTCAGCATTGACCGAAGATCCTCTAACGCTATGTTATGAAACAAGCTCGCTTTGGTTAAAATTGTTCGTCCATGGTTATGACCATGCCTTTCTTGCGCCAGGCCGCAGAGTTGTGCAGTTTTGGCGCAGCCAAAATTATGAGCGGTATTTATCCTTGAAAAGCACAAAGCGCAGAGCGCGTTGCATCATGCATGAACATACGCAGAATAGGGGGACCGTTGCAAAATGAAATATTTTGCAGGAATCCCTTCTCTCCATGTTGTTATAACAACATACGAATTGAGACGATTGTAGTATATTGAGCCCATAAAGTCAAGCCACGCAACAATTCGGGAGGAATGCAATATGATTCGCAAAATGATTGAAATTGATGAAGCAAAATGCAACGGCTGCGGCCTTTGTGCCGAAGCCTGCCATGAGGGCGCAATCGGGATAATCAACGGCAAGGCAAAGCTGCTACGAGACGATTTCTGCGACGGCCTGGGCGACTGCCTACCCGTCTGCCCTGCCGGGGCCATCACGTTTGTGGAACGGGAAGCGGCCGCCTATGACGAAATGGCTGTGATGAAACAGAAAAAGAGAAAAATGCAGGCAACAGAGAGCAAGGGCAAATCCCCTGTGGCTGCCCTGGGCAGCAGGCGCGTTCGCTGAAGCGGATGGAGCCTCCCTCTGAGTACACAGCGGCGGGCGGCACTTCACAGCTGCGCCAGTGGCCCGTTCAGATCAAGCTTGCTCCGGTCAACGCCTCCCTATTTTAACGGCGCGCACCTGCTGATCGCAGCGGATTGTGCCGCCTACGCTTACGGCAGCTTCCATCAGGATTTTATGCGGGGCAAAATAACGCTGATCGGCTGCCCGAAGCTGGACCACTGCGACTATAGTGAAAAACTGACAGATATCATCCGGCAGAACGAGATTCAAAGCCTCACTGTAATCCGGATGGAAGTGCCCTGCTGCGGCGGGATCGAGCACGCAGCAGTGACAGCGCTGAAAAAATAGCGGAAAATATATTCCGTGGCAGGTGGTGACAATCTCTACAGATGGCCGCCGGCTCGATCCACACAATTAGCCAACAGGAAAGGATGCGTTCCGATGCCTTATATTACAAAAAAATAGAGCAGGAAGCAGTATTGCCTCTGGCAAAACAAATCGCAGCTCAGCCGAGCCAGATTGTCAGCAAAACGCTGGTGCAGAACAGGGCGGTGAGCCTTACCCTCTTCGCCTTTGATCAAGGGGAAGAGATTGCCACACACGATTCCAGCGGAGACGCCATGGTGCAGATTTTGGAGGGCACCGCCCAATTTGCGGTGGATGGTAAAATCCATGTATGCAAGGCTGGCGATGTGCTGATCATGCCTGCCAAAAAGCCGCATTCCGTCTATGCGCCGGAAGCTTTTAAAATGCTGCTGACTGTGATCTTCCCCCTGGAAGATCATTCAATTCTCTGAAAACGGAAAAAGCATGCAGGCTGAAAAACAGCCTGCATGCTTCTTTCGTTTTATGCCGATCAAAAGTTTTATTCCGCGTATTCCGCACCAAGGCGGACCGCTTCCATATTCTTAGCTACCAGGTGCTGCTTCTTCGCGGGGACAATCTTCTGAAGCGTTTTCTCCATCGTTTCAATTGTGCAGAAGCTGGTGGTTGCCATCAGCTTGCCCATCAGAATGATATTGGCAAGGCCTTTGAGGCCGTTCTCCTCCGCCATTGCAGTGGCAGGCACATAATGGACGTCGATATCCGTGCGGTCTGTTTTCTTCTCGATCAAGGCGCTGTCCACAATCACAGTGCCGCCGGGCACAACCTTATCGATAAATTTATCAAAGGAAGGCAGGTTCATCACGATCAGTGCGTTGGGCGTGTTGACCAGCGGGGAGCAGATCTGCTCATCAGAAATGCAGACGCTACAGTTCGCGGTGCCGCCGCGCATCTCCGGGCCATAGGATGGCAGCCAGGAAACCTGCTTGTCATCGTAAAGGCCCGCGTAGGCGATCACCTTGCCCATGAAGAGGATGCCCTGCCCGCCAAAACCGGCGAGGATTGCATTCATATCACGCATTGTCGGCCACCTCCTCGTCAGCGGTTTTATCCTTATAAACGCCTAATGGATAATACGGAAGCATGTTTTCACGCAGCCACTCAAGCGCCTCGTTGGGAGCCAAGCCCCAGTTGGTCGGGCAAGCAGAAATTACCTCGACGATTGTAAAGCCCTTACCTGCAATCTGTGTTTCAAAGGCCTTCTTAATGGCCTTCTTCGCGCGGTTGACATTCTTCACACAATCGACGCTTACGCGCTCCGCATAGGCAACGCCATCCAACGTGGAAAGCATTTCACACACATGCACCGGGTAACCCGCCGTTTTCACGTCACGGCCATAGGGTGTGGTCTGTGTGACCTGACCGGGCAGGGAGGTCGGCGCCATCTGGCCGCCCGTCATGCCATAGATCGCGTTATTGACGAAAATCACGGTAATATTCTCACCGCGGGTGGCGGAGTGCACCGTTTCCGCCGTGCCAATGGCGGCTAGGTCGCCATCGCCCTGATAGGTGAACACAACGTTTTCCGGCAGGGCACGCTTAATGCCGGTTGCTACGGCTGGAGCACGGCCGTGCGGCGCTTCGATCACATCGCAGCCGAAATAATCATACGCCATCACGGCGCAGCCCACCGGCGCAACGCCGACAGTTTTCCCCTCTACGCCCAGCTCATCCAGACATTCCGCCACAAGGCGGTGGATAATGCCGTGCGTGCAGCCCGGGCAGTAATGCGTCGGGACATCCAGCAATGCATGGGGCCTTTTATATGTAGCAGCCATTACTGATTACCTCCTGTGAGCTTATGAATCTCTGCCAGAACCTCAGCGGGCGTCGGGATAATACCGCCGGTTCGGCCGAAGAAGGAAACGGGAACCGCGCAGTTGACCGCAAGGCGGACATCATCCACCATCTGGCCCATGCTCATCTCCACACAGAGAAAAGCCTTTGTGTGATCCGCTGCCTTCTGAAGGGTCTTTTTTCGGGAAGGGCCAGAGCGTGATGGGGCGGATCAAGCCAACCTTGACACCCTCCTCGCGCGCCTGGCGGACTGCCGCCTTGGCAATACGGGCGGAGGCGCCGTAGGCGACGACGACATATTCCGCGTCGTCAACGAGATATTCCTCCGCCATCGGCTCCTTCTCCTCAATCAGCTTATAGCGCTCAAAACGGGCGACGACCAGCTCTTCCAAATCCTTGGCCTGAAGGTAAAGGGAGTTGATGATATTATGCTTGCGCTCATTGTTGTGGCCTGAAACGGCCCACGGCTTCTTAGGCAGGGGCTTCTGTTCATCGGAAATCTCCATTTCCACCGGCTCCATCATTTGGCCGAGCATACCATCCGCCAAAATCATTGCAGGCATGCGGTATTCATCCGCCTTATCAAAGGCGCGGGAAACGAGATCCACCATCTCCTGCACGGAGTTGGGCGCAAACACGAGCACATGCAAATCACCATGGCCTGGCGCCTTGGTCGCCTGCCAGTAATCCGACTGGGAGGGCTGGATACCACCGAGGCCTGGGCCGCCGCGCTGAACGTTGATGATCAGCCCGGGCAGGTCGGAGCCGCACATATAGGAAATCGCTTCAGATTTTAAGCTGATTCCGGGAGAGGACGAGGAGGTCATAGCGCGCACCCCGGCCGCAGCCGCGCCCTGCACCATGTTGATGGCCGCAAGCTCGCTCTCCGCCTGGAGATAAGTGCCGCCGATTTTAGGCATCCGCTTTGCCATATAGGCCGCAACCTCTGTCTGCGGGGTAATCGGGTAACCGAAGAAATGCCGACAGCCTGCCTGGATGGCAGCCTCCGCGAGGGCTTCATTGCCCTTCATCAATACTTTCTGCGCCAATGAAATTCACTCACCTTTCCACTGTAATTGCACAATCCGGGCACATTGTATAGCATGCCGCACATCCGATACACTGCTCAATATCGATCACGCATGCAGGATGATATCCCTTTGCATTGAGCTTGTCGGCCGAAAGCGCAATAATATGCTTCGGGCAAGCGGCGACGCACAGCTCACAGCCCTTGCAAACATTTGCGTCGATGGTTACTTTCGCCATGATCTTTTCCTCCAATCACATTCTATCTCATAAAAGTATGTTTTACATCAGGGTTTCAGCCCAAGGAGGCTGCACCAGAAGCTCCACCGGGAAAAGATTCTCCACCTTCCCCTTCAGCGCTTCATACAATGCCAGCGGCACTGTAGTCATCACAAGCGGCAACTGCTTCCCGCGCCGCCTCCTGCGCATAGGGCAGCGAACCAAGAATATCCTCCGCCGTGGTAAGCGATGACAGATGAGAATTATTCACAACCCCTGTGGCCTTTAAACGGGATGCGGCCTCCACCTCATGCAGGAGGGAAACCGCCTCTTCAGGCGTTTCGACCAGCTTGCGGTAGCGGTTGACAACATACAGCATCTCGCACCCGCCGGCCGCCTCGATCTGCCGTTTGAAGCGGCCAAGTGCCGCCGCGCCCGCGTCATCCCCGCCGACGTCGATCACTACATGGCCCTCCGGTCGGTCGAAGATAGAAAAAATCTCCGCGTTGATCTGCGGAGCATCGATGGTTGTGCCCGCACTGTGCGGGCAGATAACTCGGACGCCCTGCTTTTCGAGCACTTCTTTATAATCTGCCGTGCGAAAGTAGGGGTTGACAATGTCGAGATCCGCTACCGTGACCTTCTCCCCTTTCCTTCGCAGGGTAAGCGCCAGATTCAGCGCAAGGTTGGTTTTTGCCACAGCCGTAGTGCCCGCAAATGATATGAATGCGGTGTTCGATCCTGACCACCCCTAATGAATAATTATTAAAATTATAACACCTTTTTCCCTGTTGATACAATATCGTGTCCGCTTCCAAATATAGAGAAAAGGAGTGGAGAAAAGCGGGCAGTTTTGTGCAATAAATCGGTAAAGAGGTCAAAATGAATCAAAAAGGCGCGCTGCGGAATCAATGCATCCACAGCGCGCCCCGAATAATATCTGTATAAACCAATTTGTTACTCGCTGCGCTTCGTAATAAAAAAAATAGCCGGTAGTTAACTACTTGCGTAAGCGATACATGTCTCTGTGATCTATGTGGTGATGGCAAACTCTGCTTTGTTACTCGCTGCGCTTCGTAATAAAAAAATAGCCGGTAGTTAACTGCTTGCGTAAGCGATACATATCTCTGTGATCTATGTGGTGATGGCAAACTCTGCTTTGTTACTCGCTGCGCTTCGTAATAAAAAAAATAGCCGGTAGTTAACTGCTTGCGTAAGCGATACATATCTCTGTGATCTATGTGGTGATGGCAAGCTCTGCTTTGTTACTCGCTGCGCTTCGTAATAAAAAATAGCCACCGCATGCAACACGAGCATCAGGCGCTCAGGCCGGCACGGGGCATATTCTGCCTCAGCCTGTAAACGGCGCCGAGCAGGTTGGCATCGTTGTGATATTGGCATGGCACCAGCTCCGGGTGCAGGATATGCGCAATCTCCTGAAGGCAATCCGTCTTTACGTATTCCACCTCTTCCCTGAGAATCTCTAGAAACAGGCTCTGCACACTGATTCCTCCGCCGATTGCGATCTTTTCAGGGTCGAACAGGCATTGGATATTCAGCAGCATCTGGGCCAGTTCGTTGCAGAATTCATGAAGCGCACGCAGCGCCCCAGGATTTCCATTTTCGGCCTGTGCAAACAGATACGGCCCATCCATCTGTTCAATCGGATTGTTCATATAACGTGCAGCGCACCGGTACAGGGAAGCAATGCCACACCGGCGCCCCATAAAACTGCGGCTGCTCCTGCCAAAGCCTCCCTCCACACTGAGGTAGCTGATTTCGCCCGCCAAATTCCGTTTGCCTTTGAGCAGCTTTCCATCCGAAATAATACCGCCGCCCAAACCGGTTCCACATATCACTACCGCGGCCTCCCGGCAGCCCATCAGGGCGCCGGATTCCAACTCTGCCAGCGCCGCCGCCTTTGCATCATTCTCAATGCTGACCGGGACGCCTGACAAAAAGCCGGATACCTCGCCGGCCATGGCGATATTATGAATCCAGCTCAGGCTTCCCCGGAATACATGAAGCCTGTCTGTGCGTCGATAATGCCCGGCATGCTGAACGCGATTCCTTCCACCTGCTCCTTCAGGGGCTCGTATATGCGCATAATCGTGGCGCGGAAGTCATCCAAGGAGCGTATTGCCGTAGGGATGACCCCTCTAGAGAAAAAAACGATCCTCCCGGTCAACTAGGGCGTATTTTATGTTTGTCCCTCCCACATCAATTGCCAAAATGCTCACAGCGCTTCCCCCTGCTCCTGATCAGGCTTTGATACCAATAAAAAGAATCTTTTTTAAGCCGTTCCATCGTGCCGTTTCCCAGATTATCCCTGTCGACATACACGAATCCATACCGCTTTTCCATCTCGCCGGTTCCAAAAGAAACGCAGTCAATGCATCCCCAGGGCATATATCCCATAACGGAATCGCATCCTCAACAATCGCTTTTTCCATCTGCTCAATATGCGCGCGCAGATACGCAATGCGGTATGCATCGTGCACGTTGGCGCCGGCTTCAATTGTATCATAAGCTCCGAGCCCGTTTTCCACAATGAAAAAAGAGGCTTCTGATACGTACGGTACAGATCGTTGAGCGCATACCTCAGCCCCTCGGGGTCCACGGGCCCCCCCATTCGGATTTTTCAATATACGGATTTTCTGCAAAGGCGCCGTATGCTTTGCCTGCGCTATATACCTTGGACATGTAATAACTAAACCCGATAAAATCAACCGTTCCATTGCGGAGGATTGCCCTGTCCTCTTCGCGGATCGAGACTGTATATCCGTTTTTCTCCCAATCCTTTAACAGAAAGGCCGGGTATTCGCCCCGGCAGTGGACGTCCGCCATATAGTATTGCTTTTTCATCAGCAGCTGCGCCGCTACGATATCCGCCGGCTTACAGGTGGCCGGATAGACCGGGCTGTAAGCGATCATGCAGCCGATCCGGTTCTCCGGGCAGATTCGATGCCCCATTTCCACAGCAAGCGCGCTGGCAACCAGCTCATGATGCGCCGCGTTATACACATCCTCTTCAAAGCACCGCCCTTCCTCCGGCTCGATACCGGAGTTGGCATATGCCATCATGGGCCATGCAATATTCAACTGGTTGTTGATCTCATTAAAGGTCATCCAATATTTCACTTTTCCCCGATACCTCTGAAACACCGTTTCGCTGTATTTGAGGAAGAAATTAATCAAGCGGCGGTCTTTCCATCCACCATACCTGCGGATCAGATGATATGGCATTTCAAAGTGGGACAGCGTAACAACCGGCTCAATTTTATGTTTCAGCAGTTCGTCAAACAAAGCGTCATAAAACCGCAGGCCGGCTTCGTTTGGCAGTTCATCATCCCCATTGGGAAAAATTCTCGTCCAGTTGATGGAGGTGCGGAAGCTCTTTAGCCCCAGCTCAGCCAAAAGCGCAATATCCTCACGGTATCTGTGATAAAAATCAATTGCCTCATGCGTCGGATAATAACAGCCGGGTTCGATCCCGCGGGTAATCCGCCGCGGCCTTTCCATGCTGCCGGCAGTCATCACGTCCGCTGAGGAAAGGCCCTTGCCATCATCGGCGAACGCGCCCTCCACCTGGTGGGCCGATACCGCGCCGCCCCATAAAAAAATTTTCTGAAAGGCGATAGCCCAACATCTTACATTTCTCCCTATTCTAAAATTTTGAAAACCGGAAAGCGCGGCAGCTGGGCCAGCACCCGGCTTGTATTGTATTGCCGCTGAAGATGGATAAAAAACATCAACAGGCAGAACGGCGACGGCCCGCCTGTTGATGGCAAAAGCTGTTTAGCACAAGCGCAAGGCGACCTGCATCTTATCCGCCGTTTGCCGGTACGAAACAATTAGCTCACTGCGCCGCGGATCATACCGGAAGGCAGCCTGTCGCTCCACTCCATCCACCTGCATCCTGACGGTTGAGACCGGCGCCTCCACATGCAGCACAATCTCACAGTCATCCCGGAGGAGGCCGCGCAGTTCAGCACTGAAAGAATCCTTCGTCCACTGAAGGCCATATACACGGCTGGTGCAGGCAGTCAGCCAGAAAGGCGCCCCGCTGAAATCCGGTTTGAAATCCAGCTCGTAATCAATGCCGACGCCCCAGCTGTTTCCACCCATGTAGAAGTAGGTATCCGGCCCCAGCATATCACGGATAAACAACGTGCTGTATCCTGTAATCCAAATCCCGTGTTTTCCATCCACGATTTCCGCAAAGCGGTCGATCGGCGCGCGCGTTTCGGCAGCAGCGCCCAGCACCTGGGAGCAGAAGGGGTGTTTTTCACCCAGATGAGCAAACTCGAGCTGCGTATGAATGGCGAGCTTGTAGTATTCGGCATAAAATTTATCATTCAGGGTTCTCGCCATACGAGCCAGCCCGGAGGAGGAATTAAAGGGCCAGGGCAGATCATAAAATACCCATATATTTTGCTCCTCGATAATCCCCTTGGTCTGGTAGTGGAATCCGGGCATATTGACGGGCATCCGCCCCATCCAGCCAAATGCAAAGTGATCCTTCGCCCACTTCAGGAACTTTTCATCCCCCGTATCCAGATATCTGTCGTGGTAATAGCCCGCCAGATCAAACACATTCAGCGTATAGTAATTGCGCGTCTGCTCCCCGTCCAGCGGCGCTACCAGATTGTTGCTGTCCGTCAGGCCGTTATACCAGTCGTTATTTACGCCAAAGGCCGCTTGAATATACTCCTCGTTTTTCTCCATTGCGCGCAGGTATTTTTCCTCGCCCGTTTTCTGATAAAAATACCGCAATGCATGAAGCGCATAGGGCTCTATTGCATTAAAAACGCCCTGCTCCTGCGCTGTGTAGGAATGCTTGAGCGCACCGTTCTCCTTTTCAATCAGGTGAATCACCCAATCGATCGCCTTTTGAATGGCTGCTTTCCAGTGCGCGGGCGCGCAGCCCTCTTCCGCTTCCATCGCCTGTACGAGGATATCCATGTTTTGCGCGCATGCGCCAGTCGCCATCGGGTCATAGACGGCGCCAAGCGCATAATAATTATCCCCCATCCCGTGCGCATGGTCATGATCCAGATCCCAGCAGCGTGGGATTGCGCCTGACGGCAGCTGCTTTTCAATTGCAAACTCCGTCATCTCCAGCGCACGTTCTCTCGCCCATGCCTGGGAGTGATCCTTGCGCCACAGGCTGTATAAAAGATACGCCAGCATGGAATTGGAGGTAAAGGTGATAAAATCGTAGTAATTGGCCTTTTCATCGGAATCCGACCAGCCGCGCATGCGGTAGCCTTTCCCTTTTTCATAGACCCACCGGGCGTCCGTATCGTAGCCATGCAGCATACTGTCTACCGCTTTCATCACGTCATATTTGCTGCATGTATCGCTGTTAAAGCCACACACATCCCGGTAGCCAAACACACAGTCTGCTTGCGTATCCGCAACAGAAACGATCACGGAGCAGATGTAGGGAGCCCCATGGCGGAAATACCCGCTTCTGAGCTGGTTGCCCTCCACAGAGGTGGCGGCCTTCAGCTCGCTGTTGACCTCCCAGCTGTTCTGCGCTGGAATCCAGTAGTGAATATATGGAAAATCTGCGCGAAGGGCGCGCCCCTCTTTTGTGCTGTCATACCAAAGCATCCCCTTGGTATAATCCTGCCCAGCTGTCTCCAGGGTATAGCCGATCCCCACATAAAGGCTGGAATCCCCAGCCTGCTCGCGGCCCAGCAGGAAGGGAACCTTACCGACATCGGGCCGGATGGACCAATGGCTATGATAGGGCGGAAGGATCGGCGCCTCCATCGGGTAGCTAACACATTCCAGCTTTTCATTTTCAAAGGGGCGCTGACATACAGCGGATGATACCGGCCGGGCCACAGGTAAGGCTCCACCTGGTACTCCAGCAGGTAAGCCGGAGAGCCGGCGGTCAGCGTCACAGTCACAAGCCAGTTGGATTCTATATTGATTGCGCCGAAGGTGCCGTAAAAAGGTAATTACGCCCTTTTGAGGGGTGTTCTCCACGATCTCATATCTGTCCGCCTGATATTTATCCCATACATAGTGGGAATCCTCGTATAAAAACTGATCCATTTCAGCGCCCGCCCGGACGCCCTTGTAATAAAAGCTTCCCAGGCCAAACTTCCCATCCTGATGCCAGAATTCCAGTCTGGCGCCGCAGGGGTTTTTCCATGCAGAGGCAAGGCTCTGTACAAATGATATTTTTTCATATTCTGCTCCATTCTTCCGATTGATTCCGGCAGCTGAGCACGGCCACTTTTTTTCCTACAGCAAAACAGCCTGCCTGAAAACGTCTCAATAAGCCTGTTACACATTCAGCTCCCGCTGCTTACGGTCAATATAAAGGGCAAGCACAAGGATGACGCCCTTGACGATATCCTGCCAATAGCTGCCGACGTTCATCAGCGTCAGCGCATTGGTGAGCACGCCGATGATGAGCACGCCCACGAAGCCGCCCCACAGCTTGCCCTCACCGCCGGCAAACGAGATGCCGCCCAGCACACAGGCCGTCATGGTGTCAAACGCATAGGTATTGCCCGCCGTGGGGAGGCGATCATCGTCCGGGAGGAAATCATCAGCGCGGCTACAGCCGCAAAAAGCCGGACAGCATAAAGGTGCACAGTTGCAGCCGGCGAATATTGATGCCGGCAAGCCGGGCGGCCTCTGCATTGCCGCCCATTGCATAAATCGCGCGCCCGAAATACGTTTTTGAAAGGACGAACTGCGCGCCGGCGACGCACACAACCAGCACAATGATCGGGGCTGGAATGCCAAAGAGATAGCCCTGCCCCAGCCAGGAAAAGCTTCTGGGCAGCCCGGAGATACTGACGCCTCCGGTAAACAACAGGGCCACGCCCTGTAAGATCGTCATTGTGCTCAGCGTTACCACAAAGGGGTTAATCTTTAGAATCCGTATGACCATGCCGTTAAAATAACCCAGCAGAATACCCGCCGCGATCGTGAGCAGCATGGCGACTGGTACGGGCAAGTTCATCCACATCATAAAGATACCGCAGAGCATGGACAGCACCGGAATTTGCCCGGCAATTGAAAGGTCAGCGGAAGCTCCGCCGATCATCAGAAAGGAAATGCCTATGGAGGCGATCCCCAGCATGGCGATCTGCCTGAGCAGGTTGATAAAGTTACTCCCCGACAGGAAGTTGGGTGTAATGGCTGAAAAGAGAATTAACTCCAGAAGCAGAAATACAATGATCCCCGCTTTTTTATATAATTTCAGTAATTTCATGTGATTATCTCCTAAACCGCCTTGGGCGTTTCATCAGACGCAAGCGTCAATATCGCTTCCTGGCTAAATTGCTCCTTGGTGAGTTCCCCGGCCTTGCGGTGATTGGCAAGCACGATGATCCTGTCGGCCATCCCCATAAGCTCTACCATCTCAGACGACACCATCAGAATAGAGTGGCCCTGCGCTACCAGCTCATCCATCAGCTTATAAATCTCCTGCTTCGCGCCAACATCGATTCCCCTGGTCGGCTCGTCAAAGATCAGGATTTCCGGATTGGGCGCCAGTGCCTTTGCAACCGCCACCTTTTGCTGATTTCCTCCGCTGAGATTTTGGGCCAACTGGGAAAGCGAAGGGGTCTTAATCCGCAGCTTGTCGCGGAACTCCGACGCAATACATACCGCAGCCTTATCCTTTATTAAGCCGAAGCGCATCAGGCGTTTTAAATTAGCGGACGAGATGTTGTCCAACACACTGGCGCGCAAAAAAATTCCCTGTAGCTTTCTATCCTCCGGAATCATACCCAAGCCAAAGCGAATACCGTCGTGGGGGCTTTTCATATTTACGATTTTGCCATTTATCGTGATGGTGCCCTTAGATTTTTCCGGTCGCCGTATATTGCATTCATTAATTCTGTACGACCGGCTCCAACCAGGCCGGCAAAGCCCAGAATCTCTCCTCGACGCAGGTCAAAAGAGATATTTTCCACGCCTGGAGCCGTCATATTCTCCACCTTTAAAACCACATCTCCCAAAGAGACGTTCCGCACCGGGAAGGAATCGCTGATATCTCTGCCTACCATCAGCTTAATCAGCTCCGCCTTGTTTGTCTTTGCAGTCTCCAGCGTATCTATGTAGCGGCCATCCCGCATAACGGTGATTCGATCGGCAAGCGCGAAGGTCTCCTCAAAAATATGAGAGATATAAATGATCGTCACGCCATTCTGCTTTAGCCGCCTGATGGTATCAAACAGGAACTGGGTCTCATGCACGGTCAGCGAAGAGGTCGGCTCATCCAGAATCAAAATCCTGACATTCCTTGAAATCGCGCGCACAATCTCCACCAACTGCCTTTGGGCAACGCTGAGCTCGCTTACAATTGCCGTTGCGTCAATATCGATATGAAAATCTTCCAGTATTTTTTACACTCGCGTTCCACCTTTTGCCGGTTATACAGCAATTTTTCCTCCCCGCCGCTCCCCGACAAACACATTTTCTGCGACTGACAGCGATGGAATCAGGTTTAATTCCTGATAAACGGTGACAATGCCATGCTCGATTGTATCCTTTGGCCCGATGGACAAAAAACTCCTTATTATCAAGGAAGATCTTGCCGCTATCCGGCCGAATGGCGCCGGAAATGCATTTGATCAGCGTGGACTTTCCCGCTCCGTTTTCTCCCACCAGTGCGTGCACCTCGCCCTTTTTCAGCGAAAAGCCCACGTTATCCAGTGCCTTTACGCCCGGGTACGCTTTGCTGATGCCCTCAAGCCTCAGGATATCGTCATGATTTGGCAACGTTCTTCCCCCTTTCCGCAGTTTTTTCAGCGCATAGCGCCGCGCTGCGTTTATCTTTTTGTGGGAAGGGATCAAAGCGCCTGCCCCTTCGGGCGGGCTTTGATCCCTTCTAACTATCCTGCGAAAACGGTTATCGCCAAGATGTGGCGTCTAACTCTTCCTGGGCGTTATCGCTGTTGATCGGCGTGAACAAATCGTAACCCGCTGTATCCTGTGCAGCCTCCACGTCGCCGGATTCCATCAGGATATCGGCAGCGCTGAAAACCTGCTCGCACTTCACGTTCAGCGTCTGGCTCAACGTTCCGCGCACTGCGGATCCCTTTGATGATCGCCTTGAGCACATCCTGATTGCCGTCCGATCCGACGATTACGGCCTTGCTCTGGTCTCTGCCGGATGCATTATAGAACTCATACACGCCGATTGCGCATTCGTCATTGTAGCAAAGCCACACGTTGACATCCGGATTCGCCTGGATGATATTTTCCGCTGCGGACATTGCCTCGGCAGTGTTGCCGGGGAATTCTCCGCTACAAGGGCGTCGTCGCCCCAAAGCTCCTTTGCTCTGGCCACCATACCCTCGGAGCGCTTACTGTTGTTTTCATTGTCAAGGCTCGTCATAGCCGCTGCAACGACGGGCGTATCGCCGAGCACCTTATCCGCTTCGCTCTTTGCAAGGTCGGTAATCTCGGCTCCTACCTCTGTCGGATCCCCCGCCATATAGACGTCTGGCATTTCGCTGTCCTCATAGCGGTAATTGTGGCCGAACACCCAAATATCATTTTCCTTTGCCTTTGCCAGGGCATCCTCCACTGCGGCAATATTAATGGGATTGATGAAGATTGCATCGACATCCATCGTAATAAAGTTTTCGATGATCTCCACTTGGCTTGCAGGGTTCGAGGCATCGCCGGACTGTACGATGACCTCCCAGCCATGAGCAGCGCCAGCCTCCTCAAGCCAATGCGCAAGGTTCGTGAAATACTCCACCTCCATAGCGAAGATGCAAACGCCCATGACTGGGGCATCCCCTTAGAGTCATCCGCCGGCGTCTTCCCACAGGCGGCCAGCATTGCCACAAGCGTCAGCGCCAATACAAGGCAAACGATTTTTTCATTCTTTTCATGGTTATGACCATTCCTTTCCGCTGCGCCGTAAGGCCGCAAACCAGGCTCCAACCGTCCGTTTCGGCTGCGGCGCCAGCAACTGTTTCAACACATTCCTCTTTTCGCATGAGCCCGTGAAAGTGTCCCTTGCCGATCACAGGCCTTTCACACCCTATGTCTGATGCCTTGTTTCGTATTGTTCTATTTTTCCCTTTTCCACCCTTCTCCATTCGTAAGCTGTTTACTGTCTCAATGCACAATCTTCGCCCATTCTCCGTATGCATACGTTATAGGCCTAAAAATGAATAAATATTGTGCATCTCTTTGTCTATATTTTAGCATAGTGCACTACTCATGCATAGTGACGCAATTTTCAGAAATAGGGGGAGAAACTTCAGATAAATAGGCAAAAAGAAATAATCTTAGCGTATTTGATACAACGGGCAGGAATAATTAAAAAGTGCGCCTTTGCGGTGTAAAAACTGCTCTTGCGGTGTAAACGGAAAGCCGGGACTGCCCGGTTGTTTTTATATGGAGGACGATTATGAAAAAAGGCACTCACCCAGAAGCAGATTGCCGATTACGAACAACTCTGCCGTGACAGAAGCAACGGTCGGTTGCTGACCCCGGATGGACTGCGGTTCATCTGCGAAGCCAATAATTGTGACCCAGAAGCCATCGGTCGGCATTTTCTTGAGGTACTGGGACGGATGAAAAACGCATAGTAGTCTTTTTTCATATTTATGCAGTATAATTTACCGTAGTGAAGTAACCAGGAAAGGAGCATATCAACATGAGCAATGCATTGGCCAAAAAGGATATTTATCTTGATTTGAGCATAGATGATGACGGATTTGACTTTGCCACCTCTATCGATGACGCTCTGGCGCAAGCAGAAGCAGAACTGGTTGTACTAAACGAAACGGTTGAATCCATCAAGGAATTCAAACCGCAGTGCGATAAATTGGATTATATTTTGGCTGCAAGTTCCGGTGCCTTATGTGGGGTTATCGATATATTCCTTGTGGGAAAACCCGGTGAATCACCTATTGGGGATATTACCGATAAATGGTTTGCCAACAGGACAATGGATTTCGCAAAGCTATGCCACCCGGACAAGAAGGAATTTGACAGTCTCGATTCAGCACTTCGGTTCTTGGAAAAGAGTTCAAAGTCCCGTATGATCAGACGGGTCTTGGCGATGCCGGACGCGCCGTCTTTGGTATGAACGCCAAGAATCATCATTTCAAGTCACTTGCTCATAATCCCAGTTTGTTGGGTCTGTTCTTTTCGATATTGGATCAGTTTTCTAACACATCTCATTTTATATCGGATGGACAGCTTATTTCTTTGCAGCAAGCAGATGATAAATGGGAGTTGCAAGGCGGTAACATCCCAAGCAAATTATTTTGTGGTTTTGTGAACTGGTTCGGACACCTCATGTCGGATGTATCTGGTTCTAATTCCAGTGCCAAAGCTGGGAATCGTGGCATGGGCATTCCTTCACCTCTTTGGACCTGGACGAATGACATAATCGCAATAAAAGCGAAATTAGGGTTAAGCGTTACCGATACGGACAAGGCCATGAACGAATTGGCATTGGAGATATTCGAGAAGGGCTATGATACTCGTTTTCAGACAGCCCAGGCTATCCCTGTGTTCTTGAATGAGCTACTTGTACGCCTTATCTATGCAGTCAGGCGTCTGTATAGATATTTCACAGAGACACCTAAAGTAGAGCGTTCTTTCAAACTGATGTGGAAGAAATGCGAGCCGTTCTCTAATCCTACAGTAAAACGAATGCTGACTGTCGCACACGGGACGTTCTGCCTGGTTGATGCAGGAGATGCTGTAGGCAGAGCACTTGTAAGCGGGGGTGGAACTTTCAATGTGGTTGAATTTGTTCTGCGTCTCAATGTTGTTGGTGTCGGTCGGTTTGCCATTTCGTTGTACGGTGAAACAAAACGTGCTATTTCTTATGGCCATGCAAAGAGAGAGGCTGATTTCGCAGCCAAAGGAAATCACAATCGTTGAGAACTACATAGAGGGGCTAAAGATTCTGTCTGTGAAATATGATGATGCCCGTCTGCTGACATTCGTTGCCGATTTCAAAAAAGCGGTGCATATATTGAGCAAGCATTCGGAAAATCAGCACAATTAGCAGAATTACGCAATGTTCCCGCAAACCGGGTGCTGAAAAGCAAAGCGGACATTGACAGATACTTTGGAGGAAAATGATATGGCTAAAAAGCTGTCAAAACTTCAATTAGCACAGCAGAAGGCTGAGTCTGCTTCGAAGAAGACAAATCAGAAAATAAATGAATTAGGTCAGCATACAGGTGACCTCTATGCTTCGTTGACTGCAATTCAGGCATTGTTTGATCGCATTCGGAATGTGCCTGAAGAAAACAGATTAAAATACGAAAACCTCAAGGCAATCAGGGTGAACTGGAAGCAACAAGCAGAGAAAATCGAACTGGAGTATAAAAAGGCCGAAGTTAAAGCTGCTGGACAGGGAGCCGCAGGAGTCGGTGCCGGAGTTGCTGTTGTTACCCTTGGTCCCACCGTGGCTATGGGCGTTGCGACAACTTTCGGTGTTGCATCTACAGGAACAGCCATTTCTGCTTTGAGTGGTGCGGCTGCTACTAATGCCGCCTTAGCCTGGGTGGGTGGCGGTGCTTTGGCAGCTGGCGGTGGCGGAATGGCTGCCGGAAGTGCTTTCCTGGCACTTGCCGGTCCTATCGGCTGGACGATTGCCGGTCTGTCAATTATTGCAAGTGGTCTGATGTTCTTCAAAACCAAAGGCGATAAGGAAAGATTGGAGAATGTATACACCCTCATCAGCAACAGAGATGTCAAGTCCTATGAACTTGCGATTGTCGAACTGAGTGAACGCATCAAGAGGATCATCGATGAAACCGGGAAACTGGAAGAGGCGGTTATCAAAATCGAAACCTTTGGTACGGATTACAGCCAAATGACCGAAGAACAGCAGTACGAATTGGGTGCATATGTAAATCTCATGGAAGCCGCTACAAAGCTACTCGTCAATCCTATTTTGGGTCTTCAGCCAAAGTTCTCCGAGCAGGATTTCGACAAAGTGTGTGCGGTCGAAACCGAGACATTCAGAAAATATTTCAAGGATCACAGAAATATAGTTATTTCTATGGCGAACCTGCTGTTTACGATTCCCCTCGATGAGAAGGATAAGAAACTCCTTGCCAAGTCTCTACGAAAAAACAAAGAGTTCCTATCCTCTGTCCAGATGACTAAAAAAGAGTTTGGTGTAGAAGACATCACAATGATTGAACGGGCATTGACTCACAGATACAAATTCAGAACCTATTAACGAAAAACTCCTCACCGCCGTAATGGTAGTGAGGAGTATCTTTCGTTAGGCTTTAACTTCCCGCCCATCCTTAAAGGTGAACCGCACATCGTTCCTGTCGTAGACGGTTACGAAATCCACCAGTCCGCACCAGAGGACGGGGTCAAATTTCTCCATCAGGTCAGCCTGCGCCAGCGTGTCCAGAAAGGATTCGATCGCCGCCCGTCTGGATTTCTTATCGGCAATGGCGGTTTCGATTTCCTCCAGCCGTGCCTTTGCAGTATCGAAACGGGCGGTGAGGCTGTCATAGCGTTTTTTGGTATTCCCTCTGGTCGAGCGCCACATGAGCGTTTTCGTAGATGCATTTCTGGATGAGGTCTGAGGCGACCATGAGTTCTTCCTGCAATTTTTCGGTTTCGGCTTCCAGTGCGGAGGTGTCAAAGGCGATGTCCAGCGAAGCTCGGAGCGGCGAGATAATTGCGGCCTTTTTTGCCGATCAGCTTGTTCGCCGCTGTAATAAACATCGCTTTGATCTCATCCTCCGTCAAGTGCGGAGTGGAGCATTTTTCCTCGCCGTCATACTTGTGATTACACTGCCAGATTACCCGGCGATACTTACTGTTGGAATGCCAGACCTTGGAGCCGTACCACTCTCCGCATTGTCCGCAGCGTATCTTGCCGGAGAAAAGATGGACGCCGCTATGTCGACCACGGCTGCTTTTTCTGCGCTCCAGTTCCTGCTGTACCAGTTCAAACACCTCCGGCTGGATGATGGCTTCGTGGTTGCCCTCCACATAGTACTGCGGAATTTCGCCCTCGTTGACCTTTTTCTTCTTGGTGAGGAAATCCACCGTATAGCTCTTTTGCAGGAGCGCATCGCCCTTGTACTTCTCGTTGGTGAGAATGCTGCGAACTGCCCCTGCGTTCCATTTGTCTTTGCCGCCCGGCGACTTGATGCCGTCGGCAGTCAGCCTGGCGGCAATGCCGTGCGGCGTCATGCCCTGCAGGAACATACTGTAGATGCGGCGGATGATGACTGCCTCGTCCTTATTCAGAACCAGATTGCCGTCAGGCCCCCGGTCGTAGCCGAGGAACCGCTTGAAGGGCACGGTGACCTTTCCGTCTGCAAAACGTTTTCTCTGTCCCCAGGTGCAGTTCTCCGAAATGCTCCGGCTTTCCTCCTGCGCCAGTGAGGACATAATGGTGATAAGCAGTTCGCCCTTGCTGTCCAGGGTCCAGATATTTTCCTTCTCGAAATAAATCTCCACGCCTTTTTCCTTGAGCTGGCGCACCGTGGTCAAGCTGTCCACCGTATTGCGGGCAAAACGGCTCACGCTCTTGGTGACGATGAGGTCTATCTTTCCCGCCAGCGCATCCGCTACCATGCGTTTGAAGCCCTCACGGTGCTTGGTATTCGTACCGGTTATACCTTCGTCCGTATATACGGAAACAAACTCCCAATCGTCCCGACTCTTGATATAGTTGGTGTAATAGTCCACCTGGGCGCTGTAGCTGGTAAGCTGCTCCTCGCTGTCCGTGGAGACACGGGCATAGGCGGCGGTGCGGCGCTTTTTCCTTTCATTGATCGGCGTTGCCGTGAACCGGCTTATCGTCGCCGGTATCGTCGTTACTTTCGCCACGATTTTTCCCTCCATTTCTGTATCATTACTTTCCGCATATGTTGCTTGCGCTGCTCTGTGTGCCCGGGCATCTTCCGTTTGTTTTCCCATCCCGCTTCAAAGACGTGACCGTCAAAGAAGCGGATGGAAAGCTGGAATGGAGCCATGATGTGAATGCAGGCGATCTGCTCACGGAAAGCCATCTCGTCAAATAACTCCAGCCCCATAGCCTCAGCACACAGCTTTTGAGGACTTCTTCCTTGATGCTGGGGCTTTGGCATTTTCCGCTGGACGCGCACCGCCATACGGGATCAAAGCTGCCGTCTTTATGCCGTGACCGCTGCCTGCGGTAGTTCTCACCACAGCTGTCGCAGCGAATACGGCTGGTGAAGCAGGAACTGTTGGGGCCAAGCTGATGCTCCTGAACATATCGGCCTTTGGCGGCTCTGCGCTCATCTGTCCAGCAGTCCTTCCGCATGGTGGATTCCCAGTGGCGCGGCACGATGCGGCCGTCCTTAAAATAGAAGACCATCTCATTCGGAGCAGGAATCTCAATGCGGTCTACCTGCTCTGAAAAGATGATCTCGTCAAACTTATCCAGCCCCATGACCTCAGCGCAGGCTTCCTTGAGCATCTGCTCCGGGATATCCTTGTTTTGGCATTGGGCATTCCCGGTCTTTCTTCGGGTTCCGCAAATCCAGATGGTGTAGTTGGCGTCTGGGTCTTTCCGTCCCTTGCGGTTGGAGCGCTGATAACTCTTTCCGCACCGACCGCACTTAATCTTGCTGGTAAAGCAGGAGGTATTGATGCTCCAGTTTGCCAATGCGCCAAGCTCCCGGCGGCGCGCTTTTTCGGCTTGCACCGCCTGATAAACCTCCATCGGGATGATGGCCCGTGCGTGTTCTCCACGAAATACTGCGGCAGCTCTCCACGGTTGATTTTGCTTTTTTTTGCTGATGGGGTCCGCCACATATTCCTTTTGGAATAGAAGGTTGCCCGTATAAGTGATGTTGCCGAGAATCTGCCGGATGGAGGAATTACCAAAGTGTTGTCCCTTGTAGGATTTCACACCCATCTCGGCAAGCTGCTTTTCTGTGGTTTCCGCAGATAAGCCATTCAGGTAATTGTCATAGATGAGCCGGACGATCTTTTTGCCTCCTCCTCGTGGATGACCAGATGGTCGTCCTCCCAGCGGTAGCCATAAATTTGAAATCGGCCGTTGGGGATGCCTTTTTCAAACCGTTTCCTGGTACCCCATTTGACGTTGTCCGATAGGCTGCGTATTTCTTCCTGGGCGAAGGACGCCAGGAGGGTCAGCATCAACTCGCCGTCCTCGGTGAGGGAGTCGATGCGCTCCTTTTCAAACTGCACGGAAACGCTCAGCTCTTTGAGTCTGCGCACCGTATTTAACAGATCAACGGTGTTGCGCGCGAAGCGGGAAATGCTCTTTGTCAGGACAATGTCGATTTTTCCGGCTTCGCAGTCGGCAATCATCCGATTGAACTCTTCGCGGGCTTCGGCTTTGGTGCCGGTTATCCCGTTGTCGGCGTATACGCCAACATACTCCCAGGCAGGATTGCTCTGTATCAAACTGCTGTAAAAGCGACTTGTGCCGAAAGGGAGTGCTGCAGCCGCTCAGACTCCATTGAGACTCTCGCGTAGGCAGCGACCTTTTTGCGGCGCGGCATCTGCGGTGTTTTCGCTTCGATTTTATTTACGATCCGCATGAAAATCACTCCTTTCCGACACTATATATCGCTCTAAAAAGCCGATTATATCAAGTCATTTTCCGATAATAATGTACCCAAAGATGGAGAGAACGCAGCCCTCAGATTTGTATCAATTACGGCATATTCCTCCTCGCTCAGAAGCCCCTTTTCACGGAGATTCTTTGCGATGGAGATGGCGGCAAGGTAGCTCATTTCAGAGCGGAATCTGTCCTCACTCATGCCCGCCACCACCTTTGTAGCGGTCTGCGATATAGCAGGTGTGAGAGCAGTATTTCCTTTTTTGCGTTGCCGTAGGCGGTGAAGGGCTTCCCACAGTGAGCACAGGTGAAGTGGTATACAGCCCTGCGGTTGACCTTTTCCGGGTGTGCATTCCACCAGATGGTACGGCAGTTATCCGAGCAGAACTTGACGCGCTTTCTGCCGGGAGTCTGCGTAAGCAATGCACCGCATTGAAGGCAGAATCCGGCGTCCAGTTCAATGCGGCTGTTGTCTGCGGCCTTCGTGCCGGTCAGCCCAATTTTACGACAGAATGCGACAACGGTATCTTTTTTCAATCCCACCGCATTGGCAATGGTGGCGTATCCATAGCCCTGTGAGCGTAGGACGGTAATCTGTACTTTTTGCTGATTTGTCATTGTGGTTCCTCCGTTTCGAGGTTTCCCTCAATGACCCATCTGGACATGGAAGCCTATTTTGGCCGAAAAAATATGCCCACCGAACCGTTATGGCTCGATGGGCTTTCAGCAGGTTAAGTTATTTGATTTTGGCTGCGTAGTCAAGCGAGATCCATCCCGCGCCGGATTTCAGCCGGCCCCAGCCAGCCGTGGAGCCTTTGCCGGACTTCACCTCAACAATGGTGAACACCCCGATGCCGGTAAACTTGCCAGTCCTGTCATAGTCCGTCCCAGGGCCTTTACGGATGTTCAGATCAGAAATGCTGACTTTTACAAGGAACGGAACCTCGGCAGTTGTTGTTTTCGGTGTGTAGATGTTTACACCATTTACATCAAACACACTATATCCCGGATTTGCGTCAGCGCATTTCTTGGCGTTATCCAAAATCTTGAACGCACCTTTCTGCGACTTGAGTCTGCCCAGGTCTTACGGACACGGTACCAGGCGATTGCCGTCCCAGACTCCTTCACATCGCTGCGTGAGGTTCCACCGCTCGATGATGGAGCAGAGGTTCTCCACGTAAGTAAGACTCGTGGCATACCCGCCGTCCTTGATGATCTGCGCAGCCTTCTTGTAGTCAGTGCAGCCCTTCAGACCGTCATAGCGGAGTTTGCTTCCGTTCTTCGCCCCAATGAGATATGCACTGTGGTCGGTGATGGAGTCCTCCACACAAGGGTACTTTCTGAAATCTGCCGTAACAGTTTCATAACTGCCGTCAGCGTTATGCTCCTTCGTCTGCTTGGTGTACTTACTTTTGCCGTCCCAGGTCGAGCCGCTCCAGGTATTGCCGGAGAGGGAGCATTTCATGTCGAACACGTTATTGGCGTTCTGCGCCAGTTCACTCTTGCCGTAGCCAGATTCGAGTATGAACTGCGCCATCGAAACCGATGCGAGGATGCCCGTTTTCTTCTGATCCGCCGTAAACAATGCCCCTACACTCTTTACAACATCCGCCCGGAAAGCCCGGAAAAAGCAGAGGCCTGTGTTCCCTGTGCAGACCCGGAACCATCGGTACCACTGGCACCACCACCGAGAGCTGCCGTGACCTTTTCTGCCAGATCGCCCATCCTGGCATACATCCAGTTTCCGGGACAGGACTTGTTGGCAAACCAGCGATGCACCGTCAGCACCATTTCATCGGACTTCGGCTCATATGAGAGCGTCTTGTCCTTATCGCCAAACCACAGGAGCTTCTTCTTGCCGTTTCTCTTGCAGATATCCACGCAAAGAGTGATCAGCTTCTGGTAGACCACATCCTTAAAGGCATACGGCTCTGTGGTATCGGACGCGCACTCGATGGTGACCGCCCGCTGGTCGTTGGCACTGGAAGAAGAACACCAGGAGCGATTTTTCTCCTCCACATACATACCCACACGACCGTCCACGCCGATGCCGTAGTTGCAGCTTGCCTGTCTGGACGTGGGCAGGAAGATACTGCCCAGCGTCTCCACCGAGCATTGCCCCACCACACAGTGGGGTGTGATGCGGTCGATGGAGTGTGTCCGTAGCCCAGAGTGATTGGGGCTGAGTTTCGTATAAGATGCCAATGAACTGTTTGTGTAAGCCATAATCATTCGTCCTCCTTTTCATTTTCCGCTCTGTCATGGAGCTGCTCCAGCACTGCCTTCAGCTTTTCCGGGATGGGCAGTCCAAGGTGTGCGGCGTTCTCGATGATGCTCACACCCTCGTTGGACAGATAGAAGAAAATCACTGCCGTGCGAAGCACAGAACCCGTACCGATGACCTGCACATCAAGGATGTGGGCAATTCCCACCAGCAGGAAAATCAGTACCTTCCGGCAGATTCCTTTAAATCCCACCTGACTGTTGAGCTTCTTGTCCGATACGGCGCACATTACGCCCGTGATGTAGTCTGCCACCGCAAACACCACCAGGGCGATGATCAGCCCGTCATTGCCGCCAAGGAAGTAGCCAAGCCACCCTCCCACAGCGGTGAACACCATCTGGATCACATTCCAAAATTCCTTCATGTTGGTAACCTCCGTTTCTCTTGGTTTTGTGTATGAAAAAAGCGGCCGCTCCGAAAAGCAGTCGCTGATTTCAAAAAGATTAAATTGTTAAATCTGCTTCGGCAGCCATTCCCACAAGCGCATATCCTCCTGCCCCAAAGACCACATACACATCCCCCGGAGCTTCCAGCGGTACGCCGCCTGGTTCGCCCAGTAGACCAGGGAATCCACGTCCTGGTAGTAGAGGATGGAAAAGCCGTCCGCGTCTCCAAGGAACAGCCGGGATATCCAGATGTTGATGTCCTTCGGTATGACCTTTGCCGTGTAGTTCCCGCCGCAGGAAATCTCTAAAAGGTCGGAATGGAAGAAATCATAATCCAGGGAGATGTCCTCGCTCCGGGTAGAGGTTTCCTCCACATCGGAGGTCAGCGTGAACACCTGGAACTCCTCATCCCAGGTGCAGTTGGAACGGCTGATCCTGCCGTAGCTTCTTGAAACTGCCGTCCGGCATCTCCACATCAAACCGCTCATACGGCTCATAGGTCCAGGCGTCCCCAGACGCAAGAAGTTCACATACGGTCGTGTTGTCTGAGCGGTACCCGGCGTAGCCCCCGGAAAAGCCGCTGGCTGTTGCCGTAAAGCGCAGGGTGTAGGAAGAACCGGAATACACCCGCACCCGGTTCCCGCGGATACGCATCTCCACCGTGTACATGGAGGGACTGTTCCTCAGATCCGCCGATGCGGTTCTTGTGATTTCCTGGCTGTAGCTGCCAAGGAGAGTGGAGCCGCTATATAGCTCCACTGCCTGGGAATCGTAGTTTAAGCAGCAGAACAGGCTGCCGCAGAACACACCCGCCCGCCCGCTGCCATTTGCCGGGAAAGCCAGCCTGGCCCGCAGGTGCAGCTCTGAAAAGCCGTCATACTGCCACGCAAGCTCCCCATGCCCTTCAAGCTGGGAGTAGACACGCTCCATCGAATATTCATCCGAACGCCACACCTCCAAGGAGCCGGAGCGCACCGTCCAGTAGTCCGTCTCCAGCACACCGTAATCCTGGAAGTCCTCATACCAGATGAGTGCCGAATCCGGCTTCCTTCGGAGCATCTCCAATGTCAGCTTGAAGCCCTTATCGGGAACCGCCATGCTCCCGTCCACGTCCTTAAAGCTCCTGGGCGCAAGGGCAAAGGTCGCTTCCCCGGCGGAGGGTTCCTCAGAGAAACCGGAGCAGACACGGAAACCGTAAAACTGCACGCCTTTGACATCCACCGAGATCGTAATGGTATGCGTCCCGGCAGAGAGGAAACGCCGCTGGCAAGGGATGTCCAGAAGGTACTCCGCCAGTACGGCCACCACAGGCGGCTTTCCGTGAAGTGCTTTGTGCTGCCGTCCAGCGCCGCATAGATGCCGTTCTTGTCCCAGAAGGGATAGCAGAGCCGCACCGCCACATCGTAAGTTCCCGCCGTATCAATATTAAAGCTATAGGTCACCGAGCCGTTATCCCCAGAGTGGCAATGCCGTTTTCAATGGAGACGATGCCGGAAGCAGAGGAATAATTACCTCCATCATGGTCAATGTACACCGTCCCAAACTCCGTTTTCTGCTCCTTGCCATAGGCAGTCAGGTAGCGCCTGCGGTTGTATGTGTCCGCAAGCTGAGGGTACTCGCGGGAAACTGCGTCCGCTCCTTCCATGTAATCGTAGACATGGGGAAAGGCATAGGGCACCTTGTCATAATCGTCCCAATAGGCCACGATGGGGAGAAAGGGTTGCGGCGGCGCATCATCCGTGAAATTGTAGCCTCCCGTCATCCACAGCTTGGCTGCATAGTAGGTGTTGGACGTTCCCCGGTAGGTTCTGCCAAGGTTCTCCGGCGTATCGTAAATCTGCCAGTTCCAGCCGTAGGCGGGCATTCCCAGGAAAATCTTATCCGGGTCCATGACCTGGGTGGCGTAATCGTAAATGCCCTCCAGCCAGCTTCTCGGAGAAACCGGCCCCGGCGCGGAGCCTGCCCAGGCCATGCCGTAGGACATGATGGACGCGGTATCGCAGTAAGCGTCCAAGTCGCCGTAGACACACCAGTTCTCGCCGCCCACCGAGCCGTTTACCGAGGTCATTCCCGGCAGGCAGATGTTCATGTGCTTTGCAGGGTCATAGGCTTTCACTGTATTGTAGATATTGCGGAACATCGCCGTAGACTCCGTATGGGTGGAGTAGCCGTCCCCGCGTTCCAGGTCAATGTCGATGCCGTCACACCAGGGATACTTCTCCATGATGCGGATAATCTCCGAGAGGAACATCTCCTGCGCCCCGTTTGTGTTGTCCCGCAGGGCGCGGAAGATGCTGTTCGCCCCGTCGTTTGCCACCGTCAGCAGCCACTTGATATGGGGCCATTTGTTGATGTAGGTGAGCATATCCGAAATCGCCACACCGCTCTCGTAAATCTCCCCGGTGGCCCGCACCTTAAAGGAGAACAGTCCGATCTGGCTGATGCGGTCGCCGTAGTCCCGGAGGGCTTCATACATCCGGGCATTTCCCATGAACGTCCACACCATGATCTGCTTGCCTTTCAGTGTGTCCATCAGATTGGCTCACCTCCATCCTGCATTTCCTGCATCTCAAACAGCACCCTCGCCGTTTTCCCTTCCGGGAGCGTCACCTTATGCTTGGAATCCCAGGCGGCGCTGTACTGGTAAAAGCCCCTTTTTTCTCCGGGCTGCCGTTTCTGGTGCATTCCCGTGTGGACGCCAGAAGAGCAAGGTCATCTTCCGCAGAGAGTGCACCCGGAAAAGAAACCTTCTGACCGCCCACGCCCTGGGCCAGTCTGACGGAGCCGCCCTCCATATCGGACTTGGGATAGATATGCACATCCAGCCCAGCGGAAGTCTCCCCAAGGTTAAAGAGGATGACCGTTTCCTCGCCCCGCACCACGCCGTTGAACCAGACAGGGGCTTTAACTTCGCCGTCTTCACGATATTTCTGAAGGAACACCTCTGTGTGCGGCGTGTATCCCGTCAGGGCTGCGCCTTCCTGCAGCTGCAGGTCCGTAAACTAGATCGTGCCGGAGCAGTCCGCAATGGTAGGCTTCACGGTAACGCTCACGACACGCATATCCTGTTTCCGGTTGATAACCTCCGCCAGCCGGATAAAAGCAATCTCAGCCATCCAGCGTCCACTTCATCTCGCAGGGATGGCCTACCCATCCCGTGGCCACCGCACCTGCCTGCAGGAGGATGTCCGTGATATAAAGTATCCCGGCGCAGTTGGTGATGCACACCCGCACCGTGATGGACTTGACCCTGGCGGAGTAATTCTCCGGCGTGATCTTGGCGGAGGTAGATGATAAATATGCCATGTTGTCCTCCTTCCATCAGTACAGGTCAATAAATCTTGATTCCGTGCTGCCGTCCTCATACTCGATCACCACTTCAATGCCCACCTGGGAATCCTCGCTTAACTTCTCCAGATTTTCCGAGCCGATCTGCGCCGACAGGGTGTAGCTGGAGCGGTTGGCGGGATAAACGGTCTGGGACAGGCTTTTGGTCATGCCCGCCACGCCCTCCGCCTTGAAGGACGCCGTGCCGGATGCACCGTTTTCGCCGTCCGCTTCAAAGCCGGAGCTGACCCAATACGCAAGCCCGTCATCAGCGCGGGAATTCCGCAGCAGGTTGAATGGGACCATTTCCCGGATGTCGTTGTTCGACACCATGCTGGTGCCTTCCAGCGAGTCCGCCGCGTTGTCCCATTCGCTGGCGGAACTGCCCAGGTTCTTCAGCGTGGTGGAAAGCTCCAGCACCGTGTTCCACGGCTCCTGCAGGTTGTATTCCCTGCGGACGATACGGGTGGTAACCGAAAGCCCCAACTCCTTATCCTCCACCCGGACGTAATCTCCCAGTTCCCAGGCTTCATGCTCGTAGCCTGTCAGCACGGATAAGTCCATGGCGTTTAACACATAAGAGATAGTGGGCTTTGCATAATCCGCCAGCCGCATCTCAGCATACTCTTTCATCTGGTAGGGATTCGTGAAAGAGGAGCAGTCCAGGGTGGAAATTCTCACCTCGTCTGTGTAGGTGAAGTCCTCCACATAGGCCCTTCCGCCGTTGATGTCCGCGAAGGTCATCCCTTCCGCGCCCACGGCGTACAGCCGGGTCACAAGCTCCCTGGTATCCACCACACGCTGGATGGATTTCATGTTCTTCCTGTAGGCAAAAAGCGCGCCGCTGTCCCTGCCGTTTACCGTCAAAAGATGCACCAGACGGTTGGGACAGTCAAAGACCAGGTCGCCGCCATGGAGGTCTGCTGTATTTCTAAGGATAGACAGGGCATTCTTTTCCGTACTGGTCCAGGTGCGCTTTGTCCGAACCGTCACCGTCCCAACACTCCACTCGGTTCCCTCTAAGGCGTAGGCCATCGCCGTTTCCGGGTATTCCGCTTCAAAGGTTCGCTCTTCCTTGCGGACAGAGAATGTCAGGTCATAGAACCCGCCTCCGCGTACACCTCTGTGACGGCGCTGCCGTCTGTGTCCCTGGTGTCCGTGACCGTCCTGACCTTATACACGTCGTCCACGATCTGGATCTTCTTCTCACTGTCGATATACCCACGCTTGCCATCCCGGTAAGGAATCTTAAAGGAGAGGGTGTCCTCGCCGTTGATCTCGCCCGTGACAATGATGTCGTAGGCATTCTCCAGCACCGCCTCCCATGCGCCGTTCCTGTCCAGCACCACCGGCCGTGCGTAGCCGATCTTCTCATATGGCGCTTTCGGGATGTCATAGAGCCGGATGTCGATGACCTTCGGCGTCCGGGAAGTATCGGAAGTCGTGAGCGTTACCCGGAAACGGATATATGTGCGGTTGGGAGAAGTCAGCCGCCCGTCTGCCGGGACTGCCGCCCAATCGCTCCATTCCTCCAGGTCATCGCTGGTGGAAGTTTCAATCAGACTGATTGCCGTTGTGCCGGAAATATACTCGTTGGTCACAGACACACGTCCCGTGCCGGAGAGATTGCAGTTAGCCGCCGCTGTGGTCAGCACACCCTCGGATGGATAAACGCCGTTTGATGCCCGGAGCGTGACCGCCCCCGGCTCCGTGATGCCGTCCACGTCCCCGGAGGTATCCCCGGCATTCGCCATCAGGGAGGAGCGGAAATAGTCCATCAAATCCTCTGCGGTAAGCTGGGTATCGCAGTCTAAGAACCAGTCGTCCAGCCCTCCGGCATACCAGTAGGAATCGGCGTGCATCCCCAGGATCAGGTCCGCCGTGCAGGAGCGGTTCAGCTCCCCGGTAAAAGAGAGCTTCTCCGATGCCCACACCGTGCCGCTGTCCCGGTCGCCCACCACATACTGCGCCGTCTTGTTGTCCGGCTCGATCAGGCAGGCGATAAAGTACCAGCCGCCGTTGACCAGAGAAAAGGACGGCGTGACCGACTCATCCAGAATCAGGGAGCCGGTATCGTCATAGAGCATGATCCTCGGCCTGCCACGGATAAGGGACAGGTAGAAAATCGGCTCCCGGACCGTATCTTGTGTTGAAGATTGGGCAGTAGGTGTTTCCCACAGAATAAGTGGTCGGCGACATCCAGCCGCCGCAGAGGATGCGCTCCCCAAGCTCTGCAAAAATGCTGCCGTCATTGGTCACCTTCAGATAGTTCTGCTCTGTGGAAGGATTATTGATGTTAAAACGGAAGTAATTGCCTTTCTGCCCGCTCCGCATCGATGCGGTGGTTCCGCTCCAGTTGTTAATGAAAGCGGGTCTTTCCGCACCGGAGGAATCCAGGAGATTGTTGTTTTCATCGGGAGCAGACTCATTGAACCGCCAAAGGCCACCCTTTGCCCATTCTTCCGGGAACTCGCCGGTAAAGTCCGTCTGTTTATTCAGTATCGCCTTTAGTGCCATGACCGCTCACCTCCATCTGCTCCTTGCCTGTATTTCCAGCCCCGCAAATACAGCGTTTGCCGCTGCCACAGAGACTGTGTTGTCGCCCACAGAAAGCGTGGGAAAATTCAGCTCCTCCAGATAGGGCAGCCCGTTTCGCACTGTAGTACCGTTTTCATCCTCCACATAGGCAGTCATCCGGTCGGTATCCACCACCAGCGTCTCGCCAGCCGCAAGGGTGGCATTGACGATTTTTAGTTCCTGCCCGTTGGTGGTGATGCTGATATAGTTTCCTGCTGCGGAGGTAATTTCTCCCTCAATGCGGTAGATGGGATTCGACTCCATGTTCCCGGTATGACGGGTTATGGAGTGACTGCCCTCCGCCGTGACAGAAAAGTTTTCATCCTCGATGGCATAGCCGAAGGGGTCCGGGCAGAAGAAGGTCAAATCAAAGCTGCCGGAGGAGCGCAGGAGCCGTTCGCACTCCACCGCAGCGTTCAGCCTTGCCATAAAGTATCGGTCCGGCACATCGTCCAGGATGAGCTGCTTCAAGCCGCCCACCGGGTCAAGCCACGCAGCAATATCGTCCAGCGTGGAGACTAGGGCGTGAAAGCTGTGTCTTGGGAAGATGCTGCAGGAAACCACGATCTCCCGGTAGTCAAAGTCCGCGCCGAAGTCGGTCACGCCATATTTTCCGGGGACGGTCGTGGTAAAGTTGCGGAGCCGTCCGCTGACCTGCCAGGAGGTCAGCCTTGCTTTCAGCCCCATGCTTTTTGAAGTAATGTCGTTATACGAAAAGCCCACCCCACATCCCTCCTTTATGCTGTGCTGAACCGTCCTTGGGCGCGGGAGCCGGTCTGGATCAGATTGTAAAGTTCCTGGGAAATTCTGCGGATGTCCTCTTCGCTTCGGACGATCATCTGTTGGATGGTGATGAGGGTTCCAAAAGAGGAGCCGCCTGCGCCTCCCATGCCGCCGGAAACAGAACCGACCGTCCCGCTTGCGTCAAAGGCAAAGTTTGATGGAACCGCCGATTGCATATCTGCTGCCAGCCCGTTCATCACGCCAAGGATGCCGTTGTTTAAGTCCTCTGCGGCACTGATAGCCGCGCCTGCGCCATCCTCGATACCGCCTGCAAGTCCCTGGGTCAGCATATCGCCCACCCACGCCATTTCTCTGGACGGGGAGGAAATGCCGAAGAAGCCCTTGATTTTACTGAGCAGGTTCGAGCAGAAGCCGCTGACCTTGTTCCACAGCCAGCTTGCCGCATTCCCGATACCGTTCCAGATGCCCTTGATGAGGTTCAGGCCGATATTTGCCATCTGGGACACACCTCCGGCAAAGCCCTTCACGATAGCGGAGATGATCTGCGGCACCGCCTTTACGATTTCCACGATGATTTTCGGAAGATTGGTGATCAGGGCCACAAAAAGCTGTACGCCGGCCAGGATGATCTTATCGATGTTCCCGACAAGGGCGTTGATGATGCTTGTGATGATCTGCGGAATCGCCCCTACAATGGTAGTGATAATGGTAGGCAGGTTCTGAATCAGGGAAATCAGCAGGTTTACTCCGGCGTCAATAATCTGCGGGATACTGCCAAGGATTGCCGTCACCAGCCCATCGATGATCTGTGGGATTGCCGCCACAATGGCCGTGATGATCTCCGGCAGTGCGGAAATCAGGGAGGTCAGCAGCTGTATCCCGGCATCAATGATTTGTGGGATCGCCCCCAACGATAAACTCCACCAGTGCCGTGATGATGGCAGGCAAGGCTGCAACCAACACGGGAATAGCGTCCAGGAGCCCCTGTGCCAGTCCAAGGATCAGCTGCAGTGCAGCATCTAAAATCATGGGCAGATTTTCAATCAGCGTCTGCACGATCTGCGTCACCACAAGGACGATCTGCGGAATCAGGGTAGGCGCCGCCTCCGCAATTCCCTGTGCAAGGGTGACAATGATCTGCGCCGCACCCTCCACCACAGCCGGAAGGCTCTGGATGATGCCGGAAAGCAGCGAGGTCAATATCTGCATCCCGGTGTTTACAAACTGCGGCAGCATGGAAACAGCCGTGTTCACCAGCCCCGTGATGGCTTCGGCAAATGCCGCGTCCGCCCCGTCCACGCCGTTTATCATACGGTAAAGGCAGAGATGACCTCGGAAATGGCGGGAAGGAACTCCGCCCGCAGGCTGTTCTTTACATTGGAAATGGTCTCCCCAAGCCCCGCAAGAGTTTCATCCAGCTGCGCCTGTCCTTCCCTGGATGCCACCAGCGCCTCATTGTTACGGTAAAACGCGCCGCTTGCCTCGTCATACGCTCCGGAGAGGGTCTCCATGATAAGGCGGTTCCGTTCGCTCTCATCCGAGCAGGCCGCCAGCTTCTCGTTAAATTCGTCCTCGCTGATGCCCACCCAGTTTAAGGCGTCCGCCAGGGAGCCTGTGACCTGTCCCACCTTTGCAGTTTCGTTTGCCGACTCGATCAGTCCCTCAATGGGAAGGGCGTCGCCAAAAGGTGCCGTAAACACCGGCGGCGATATTGGTCCATTTGGTAATGTCCTGTTCATTTTCCGCAAGCTGTGCCAAAAGCTGTGACGCTTCGGTTGCCGTGTCCGTATCGCCAAGAATCTTGTAAAACTCGTTGTAAGACTTCTGCGCCGCTTCGCCGCTGTAGCCGGCCGCTTCAAAAGCGGTGGTCAGCTTGCCCTGGGCTACCCGGTATTCCTCCGTGGCTTCGTCCAGGTTCCAGATGGCGCTGCCAAGCTCCTTGATGCCGTTTAGCGCCGCCTGGATACCGGAGGAGATGAGGTTGCCCATCGCCACCGTAGCCACCGAAAGGCCGGAGCCTAATTTGTCCGCCCCTTCGGAGGCATCCTCCAGCGAATCGCCCAGATCCTCCGCCACATCCCCGGCGTCCTTCATCCGCTCCCGGTTTTCCCGAAGTTCCCCGGAAAGCTGGGAGATGTGTCCTTCCAGCTCCTTTGCCTCGCTGGAGCCCTTGCCGTACTGCAGCACGGCATTGGAATAGGCACGCTTCATCCCGGCAAGCGCATCCTCCTGCTGGGCAATCTCACGGGAGAGCCGTTCCGTAGCGTCCGCTGCGTCCGTTTCCTCCTGGGAGAGGGCTTCAATAGCGCGCTCATTATCGGAAAGTTCCCGCTCCATGCTGTTTAAGGCGGCTTCCGCGTTATTCAGCTGGATCTGCCAGTTCTGGGTGCGGCGGTCGTTCTCCCCAAAGGAGTCGGCGGCATTCTGGAGGGCAGCCCGCAGGGTTTCCACCTTGTTTTTCTGTGCTTCGATTTCCTTATTCAGCACAGTGTTCCTTGCGGAAAGCGCCTGGATGGATTTATCGTTTTTATCAAACTGCGAGGACACCAGCTTCATCTCGGAGCCAAGCACCTTGAAGGACTGGTTGATCTCGGACAGGGCCTTTTTAAATTCCTTCTCGCCCTCAATGCCAATCTTCAGACCGAAATTATCCGCCACGGGCTGCACCTCCTCTCCTTAAATTCCGTAGGGAATCACATCGTCAATGGTCAGCATCTGCTTCGGCTTTGCGATTCCCATAAACTGCTTATGACACTCCCAGAGATCCATAAGCAAACCAAACGGCATGAGCCACACCTCATCCTGCGAGAGACTCAGATGGGCCATGCCGTAATACAAAAGCCGGGTAAACAACTCCTCGTCACTTACCCGGCCACCGTGTTTTTTCCCTCCGGCTCACTTTCCACGTTCCGCTTGGTACCACGGTACATTGCCTCTATGATGGCGTCCTTGTAGTCGGTTAGCTCCATCGGGGAGGTGAGAAGCTCTACCTCATCGGCGGTCAGTTCCGGCTTTTTGTCCTCCGGGTGTTTCAGGTTGTGGACGAGGATGGGCTGGTTGCACAGAAGGGTGATGAGCCACACAATTTCGTCCAGCGCCATTTCAAAATTCTCTGCTTTCATCAGCTTCTCGCCCAGGTTTTCCAGGCCGCCGTAGCGTCCGGCGATCTGCTTTGTAGCACGGGTGGTCAGAAGCATCTCATATTCCACGCCGCCGATGGTGACCATCGCTGTTCTTTCATCCATGACTCAGATCCTCCTTAACCTTCGCCGTCCAGAGAGGCCGCAGTGGTTTCCGCATAGGACGGTTCGTAGACTTCCTGGTACCAGTTGGTGATAGTCGATGCGGACACGCCAGCGTCCCCCCCTCAGTGACCTCGGCTTTCCAAGGGTGCTTGCCCTGACCGTCCACCTTGTTACGGCGCATGACCGTCCCCTCAATGGTGGGCGTGGAGAACTCGATGCTCTCGCCCTTGGTAGTCAGGTTGGTAGCAGGGATGCCGAACTTCACCTTGTACAGCCAGAAGTATCGGTACTTGCCGTTTGCTTTCTTTGCACGAAAGCCAATGGCTACAGGAGCGCCGCCGTCCTCGCTGGCAGAGATGATGACGCCGTTCTGGTCGATCACCGCTCCCGTCAGGTCAGATGCGGCGGCTGCGCCGATATCATCCACGCCAAGGGTGAGGGTGCCGCTCTGGAACTCCTTCACCACCTCCGCAGCGCCATCGTCCGCATACAGCGTTGCCTCCGCAAGCTCCACGGAAAGCTCTGCGGTCATGGCTTTTGCAAGAGAGACGGGAGTGGCATAGGTCTCGCTGCCGTCCTCATCCTCCGTAATTTTTGAATAGAAAAGTTTATCAAGGCCAATGGTAGCCATATCTCATTCCTCCGTTTCATAGGTTTTTGCCACGTCAATGGCGTAGTGGTGGTAATCGGTATCGTCCTCATGCCCGATATACCGCCTGTCCGTAATGGTAAAATCAGCGGCAAGCAGGGCTTTGGAAAGCTGCTTTTTCCGCTTCAGATAATTTCCCCTGGAGAACAGGGAGAGGCGGGCCTCCTGGGTCTCATATTCCGGTAGGTTATCGGCATGAAGCTCGTAGGTATCCGCAAGCGGCGTGACCACCACATACTCCTCCGGCGGCTCATCGGAGAACACGCCAGTCTCCACAGGCAGGCCGCAGTTTGTGACTGCTGCCTTGATTTCCGAAAGTATACTCAAATATTCTCCACCTCCTCGTCCAGCTTTGCCTTCATGGCGCTGATACAGGCGTTTTTGGACGCCGACCGGGCGGGCTTCAGAAACGGTTTTGCAGGCTGGCCGCTTTTGCCGTATTCTAGGATGGTGGCAATTTTGGCATTGCTGTCGCCGTCCGAACGTGGCTCAGAAAAGCCCACCTTTATGTCAAAATCCCCGTTCCTGTCCTGCAGGGCGGGAGAAGTGCCAAGGGAGCGTAAAAGCTCCCCGGTGCTTCTGGAGTCATACTTTGTCCCGCTGCCAATGACAGACTGCAAATTGGAGCGCACCTTGTCCTCCACGACCTCTGCACCCTGCCTCCAGCACTTTCGGGATGATCTCATCCGTCTTATCCGCCAGCCGGGATACCTTTATCAGAAAGTCCTCCGGCATTTTCCATGTTGCTTTAGCCACCCGCTTTCACCTCCGTCCCCAGTACCTCCAGATACATCCCTCTGCCTTTGACATCCTCCACAGAAGTGATTTCGAAGGTATGCCCGTCACAGAGGATTCGCATATCCGTTGTTATTTCCACACCTGGAATGACTCGGAATCGGAACAGATCGGTGGCCGTAGAGAAGGACGCCATGTTTGCCCATTTCTCACTGCCATGCCGACCTTCCCGGTATGCCCGCACCTCTGCCACAGTCGCATCTGTTTCCGCCTTGAAGCCGTCCTCATCCTGTATGAACTGTTTTTCCACAATGGAGAGGAAGGTGTTCATTTTGCCAAAACTCATACTCACACCTTCCATTCCCGGTCGAGCCGAAGCAGAAGGTTGACCGTGTTCCAGACCTGCTGTGCTGCGTTTGTGTTATCAGCGAAGAATCCGCCCGTGGAGCCATCCCTGGACTCATAGAAATGCGATGCCAGCATGATCACCGCCTGTTCGGTAGTGGCTGGCATCGTATTTTCTGAGTAGTAGCCCTCCGGGATATGCTGGTAGCTCTCCGCATAGGAAACAGCGGCGGTGATGTAGCCCTTCAGAAGTTCATCATCCGCCGAATGCTCCAGAATGAGATTGGCTTTGACCTTAGAAAGAAGTGCTTCCATCACCGCCGCCTCCCTTCATCATTAGCCCGCAGACTTCTGCGCCAGCACTTTAATGGCTTCCGACAGGATCAGCTTGCCGTCCACGCGCTGGGAAGCGAGGAAGCCCACCTGGCCGTTTGCCGCGTACAGCTCGTTCAGCCGCTTGAAGGAACGACCCTGGCGGTCAGCGATCCAGTAATAGGAAAAATCACCGAAGGCGATGGTCTTGGCGTCTGCAGCAATGGCAGGCATATAGGCAGAGGTGCGTACCGGCTTGCCAAGCAGCAGGTCAGGAGTGCCTGCGGTCAGGGAAGGCTGCCACAGGTACTGGCCATTGCTGTCCTTCAGCTTGCGGATGGCCTTAATGGTGGAGTCATTCAGCACCCACACCGCGTTGTGGCGGTAAGGAGATTTCAGGGAGTAGAACAGGTCGATCAGCTCATCCGCCGTAATGGCGGTAGCGGACGCAGCGGTGATGCCGGTCTCTGCACCGCCCGTTGCGGCAAGGATACCCAGAGGCTTGCCGGAGCCGTCTCCGGTAAAGAATGCTTCTTCCTCCTTGGCGCCGATACGGCGGGCAAATTCACGGGAGATGTAGCTTTCCAGATCAAAGACGCTGTCGTTCAAGAGTTCCTCGGAAACCTTGATCATCGTCCCCAGTTTGTAGGCCCCGATGGATACCTGGCCGAAGGAATCGTCGCTCTCGGTGTAGGCACCTTCCTCGTCAATCCAGGATGCGGTGCCCTTCGTTGCCACCACCGGAATCTTGCGGTCGCCGCTGGAGGTCTGGATCACCTTGGCGAGCTGGCGGAACACATTCTCTTCCTCCAGCGCTTCTACCAGGGTGCGCTCGTACTCATCCGGCACCAGGTATCCGCCCTCGGAGTCGGTGCCGATCTGCAGGGCGTTCATCACGGTGG
>VOFD01001363.1_pt1 | contig 44409 bp, 58 predicted proteins | sample 5384101 | NCBI WGS metagenome assembly VOFD01 (sample SAMN12384723, study PRJNA508395) | human gut metagenome | isolation source: healthy gut C | host: Homo sapiens
TTCTGATTCAATTGCTCGCTGGCTCTACTCGACCAAATCATAGATAGTGCCGCCGGTGTCTATCGGCAGGCTACACTGTAATCATAATGTTCACTTAACCTGTTCCTCGCATACTTTGACCATTGGATAAAAGGGAGGATTAGATTGTCAAATAATATTTCAGCAGGTATAGAGCAACATGATTTTTCTGCACAAGGACAAGGCGTTCACTGCATGGTTACTCACACAGATAGATGCCTATCTCCGTGACAACCTGCATTTTGACGATAAAGGCAAATTACCAGGTATTCCTAATAAAATCAGCACAGGCAGTTCGTCAGTTCGTTTTCTACCACGAACACAAGCTAATCCACAAAGGCATCAGCTTAACAAGCAGCCAATATCTGCTAAAGGGCTACAAACAGGGGAGTGTGGTTGGCTCGGCTGGAGCCAAAACACAGCAATTCCAAACATTTATTAACCATGGTAAAACCGAGGTTTCTGTGATCTATGACCAAAGCCCTCTATCTACGAGGGCAAACGAGGGACAGTTCTTACCCTAGATTGGGACATTTAAGTCGAAATACCCACCAGACTGACACGGAGAAACCACAACAGAAATGGGAGTGTCAGGAGGGTTGTCAGTGCAAACATAGAAAACTGACCGAGGCCGTAATCAGCCATTATGGCCAGGAGTTACGAGGCAGAAGCTTTATCAACAGTGCTTGCTGCGACAATGGATGCTGGGGCTAAATCGGTACCAGATACTTAATAATCATACTTTTTATCGAGCAGGCAGCTATCAAACATCAAATGACGGTGGCCGCAACCCTAATGTCAGTAATATGGCAAGCGTTTCAGCGGAAACTCCGATATCAGCAGGACGACCGCAGATTTTTCTTTTAGCAGGTGTCTATGCGGACACGTTCTGAACAGCAAAATAAGTTATCTGGGCTTTTATACGGGGCGTGAAAAATTCGATTACTCTCGTAAGATTCACGCACGCAGAACAGTACGGAGATGAGATTTTTCTGGCTTTCATCGCCATTAAGGTGTTCTCCGTCCAATTCTAAAGAAGGGTACGTTTATAACCACAATCCGCTACCAAATTAGCTAACAACAGGAAAGATATACCAATTTACGTGATGAAAATTCTCCCATAACAACATCGAAATACTCAAACATACAGGTCGATGACAGCAGCTTCGCTATCAGGCTGGGGCGACCATAATCTGACATCTATTTCGCTGGAACACGTCGAGAAATACCCTGTCAGGGGCGTATTATTGTCTATAAAGGCAGAGACCTACACGCTCGAAAAGCCCGAAGGCCTGACGATGAAGCACAGCCATATTTCGAGTACACCGTCGTATTCGATTCACCGCAGGCAAAAATTGGGCAAGGTGATTCAGGAACCCCGTAGATAGACGGCGAAGTCCCGCTGACGGCCAAACCCGAAACCTATCGATACGCGAACCAGCGGGAATGTTCGTGGATAATATGAACCAGCATCGGACAACTGACAAACGATGCCAGGCGGAAATTATATCCCCAAGTCGGAGATACATACGCCGTATTTCATTGTATGCTGCCTGCAGCGTACATCTGCGACAACGCCACAAAAACCGGAGCATCGTGGGACATGTTCCGGCAGGGGGTGAAATACCTGTACGATAACGAAGAACAGAAATTCACGTTCACGGGCGAATTGGACGGGATATGGGCGAAGAAAGATTGGCTCAATATCGGCGGTAGGATAAAGTTGGGCGGGTTCGTTCAATTCTCCGACGAGCGGTTCCAGCCGGAGGGAGTGCTTGTCAGGATTATCGGGATAAAGGATTACATCAATAATCCCCACAGCCCCGAAATAGAATTGTCAAACTCTACCGTCGGGCGAACGGTATCGAGTGATCTGCGGAAAATCGAAAGTAACGAGGTGGTTATGGATACCCTCCACAAAGAGGCTTTGCAGTTCACCAAACGCCGGTATCGGGATTCTATGGAAACTATCGAAATGTTAGGCGATGCCTTGCTCGATAATTTTTCGAACTCCATAAACCCCATAGCCGTAAAAACTATGGCTATGCTTATCGGCGACAAGAGCCTGCAATTTGAGTTCGTCAATAGCATGACGAACCCGTCCCCCGTTGTCCATAACGTAACGTACAATCAGGCGACAAAGGTGCTGTCTGTTCCTGCCGGTATCATCCAGCACTACACGCTCGGCATCGACACCATATCGTCAAGCCATGCAGCCGACGAGTATAAGTTTTGGTCGCTCCCCGCCTTTACCACGCCGACGCTGACCGACGGAACAAAAAAAAATACTACCTCTACGCAAAAGTCAGCAAAACGGCCAAGACCGGCACGTTTTACATCAGCGAACAGGCTATCGCAATGGAGGGCGTGGCCGGATATTATCACTTGCTCATGGGCGTACTGAACAGCGAGTATGACGGAGAGCGCAGCTATGTTTCTCTATACGGTTTTACGGAGGTACTACCGGGGCAGGTAAGAACGAACCAAATTATATCACCCGACGGGAAAACCTATTTTGACCTATTGTTGGGAGAAATTGAGGAAACATCAAAATCAAAGCCGGTTCATCGGGGATGCACAACCTCGAAGAATGGGACGAGCTTGATGCTCGAATTGAAACGCAAGTAACTCGAATTAACAACATTACCAACAGAATAGACACAGCAGGTTGGATAACTACCGCAGACGGGAATAGATTATATGCCTCGAAAGAATTAGAAAACGGTAACACGCTTATTTCCTATATCAATCAAGCAGCAGGAAGCACCACTATCCATTCCGATAAAATCAATTTGGAGGGAGCTGTTTCCTTTACTTCGCTAAATAGCAGTTTGCAAGGAGCGATAAACGGGAAAGTCAACTCGTCCGACCTCGGCTCTTTGGCCTACAAAGACGCCGTGGAGGCTGCACAACTTGGTAGCACAATCATTGTCGGAGGTTACTTGAACACGGACTATATCAAAGTAAATCGTATTGACGCAAACGGAGCAAAAGTTGGCGGTTTTACTATTGAAAATGGGCGGTTGTATTGGAGAGCAAAAGATTATTTTGGAAGTGACTCTCGAAGCCTAAAACTGGGCGTTTCGACATCTGATACAGACGGGGTCGTAGATGTATCTTTTAATTTAGCGACACAAGGCAGATTTGGAGTAAAAACGTGTGGTGCTAATCTCGGAGGAGCAGCTATTTATGCTTCGAGAAACTCATCAGGACAAACGTATCCTAATATGAACAATACCTATGCAGGATATTTCGACGGAGGCGTTCATGTAAACGGCAATGTTTATTGCGAAACATTGCTGGCCAATGAAATAGGTACATCTTGGTCACTTGATGGAAACGGAACTTACACTTACAAGAAAGGGATAAATAAAACTATCCAATTTGTAGGAGGGCCTGCAATGCAATTTGTCAATGGCATACTAATATCTGCATAACAATCAACAAAAAACAAAAGTCATGAAAGTAGATTTGAACAAAAAAAATTCAAAGACTTCAAAGGTCAAGAAACAAATGAGAGCATCTCTGACAAAGTAGCAGAGGCACTATACTCTGCTGGAGCAATCCCTGAATGGGCAATAAAACGTGAGGATAAATTCCGAGCGTATAAACTTTGCCAGCAAATCATCAACTCCAAAGGGGTTATTGAAATCGAGAGCGAAGATGCCACGCTGATTAAGGATGTGTGTGCAAACTTCCTCACGGCCGGAGCATACGGACAAATTCACGAATTAATAGAAGGAGGTAACTAATCATGGAAGTACAAAAACAACTACCGAGGGAAAATCGGTAATATCCGACACCCTAAAACTCACCTACAACATCTATGTCAAGGGTAGTAAGAAAGAACTTACAGGGGACATTAGGAAGAATGATGAAATCGTGGGACGCTTTAACGCTTCAAATAACGGAATCATAGGATTCTCGCTCTATGAGGACAATGGGTTGACCACAGACGAAATCAACCAATCTTTCCTGAAATTCGCCGAGGACGTAGCGGCATCATTCTAAGAATAGTGGCGGTTCACGTTCGAGTAACCGCCATTATTTTTTGCCCAAATATGATTATAATACAATCACTTTATTTACCTTTGTCTATCATTAAAAACAAAACGATATGCAGGAAAAAAATCGAAAAGGGTATCGGGTGGCTTCAAAAGCTACTCCACTTGCAAGAGAAGTTCGGCTTCTTCTCCATTTTGAAAAGTTTATTTATCCTACTAATCACGGGATATGTTGTATTTTTTGCCCTGAATCCTCGTTACCTGCTCGACAAAATGGAACAGGTGCAAACAGAGCAACACAACAACGCTGTATCACGCCGTATGAGTGCCGATGCAAATATACGGATGATATTGAATCGAATGTTACCGATGCTCAATGCTGACCGAGCATGGCTTATCGAACTACACAACGGAGCGAAAAATCTAACTTCGGGATTACCGTTCCTATACGGCGATATGCGTATTGAGGAAGTTGCTGACGGCGTGTTGAACGTGGATGAAGAATATACGGATTTCAGTTTATCAAAATACCCATTTATAGCTAAAATTTTCGAGGACGGGTATTTCTATGGCAGCGCAGATTCGATGCGTGAATTTGATGAACGGCTTTATTACAAATTCAAATCCAACGACGTAAACGAAATTGCCTTGCTTGCCTTATATCAAGGTGATAAACCGCTCGGCGTATTGGGAATATCATTCTGCGGAGATAAACAAATGGCGCATCTGCCGTAGGGAAAACTATCCGAAAGTGCGGAGTTCAAATCGCAACATTACTATCCAACTAACTATCTAAGATATGAAACTTACACTCAAACGAATTGCCCTGAAACCGGCCTACACTATCGGCCATTTATATATCGACGGGCAGAAAGTATGCGACACTATTGAGGACACCGTGCGAGACCTGAACAAAAACGGGGTCTTTGACAACGGGGAAAAGAAAGTGTACGCCGAAACCGCTATCCCATACGGGACATACGACATCACGCTGAAAGTACAGTCGCCGAAGTACAAAGACAAGGCGCAGTACAAGTTCTGCGACGGATACTTGCCGAGACTGCTTGACGTTCCCCATTTCGACGGCATCCTAATCCACATCGGGAACACGGCAAAGGACAGCGCAGGATGCATCTTGGTCGGCGAAAACAAAGAGGTCGGCAAGGTACTGAACTCGACGGCCACGTTCCGTAAGGTGTACGAGATACTCAAAGCACGACAGAGGGGAGCCTATCAAAATCGAAATCGTATGAGAAACGTGAAGAAAAAGAAACCGACCTACGAACAGATTGTAGATAGGGCATATATCATAGCTTTGACAGCATTAGCATTGGCTTTCCTATCGTTCATGCTGTCGCTTGGATGAGTTGCCAAACAAGCGAGGTCGCAGCCACTATGAGTGCCCCTACTGAAATCCAAAAGGCTCGACGGGCATATTTGATATTGGATTCTTTCACCCTATTATCAAATTGCCTGTCCGCTTCCCTCTTTCCGATTTCTTCGAGGGCATGGCCGCAATCGGCGTAAATAGGACTGAGGTATTGGGGCTGAGTAATATGGAAATCGCCACCGCTGATTCCGACCCCGACATGCTCATTCGAGAACAGCCGGTATATACGAGGCCAATACTCCCCGGATAGTTCCTCGCCTTTTTTCGCAAGTAACTTCCGAATGCCCCGCCGCAATGTATTCGATTACAGCCATAAGCGACTGATAAAACTCCTTTGTTTCCATAATGACACAAAAATAACAAACAAACATGAAACGACTTCAAATTATAGTATTTTTTATAATCCTGCTGGCGGTAGTCGGCTGTTGCCCGACCCGCCACCTTACCCTCCTCTACACAAGACAGCGTGCGGGTGGAAACAGTTGTCCGTACCGAGTATATCCCTGACACGGTGTTTGTCGAGGTTCCGATTGAAAGCGAGCGTCAGACAGTCCGAGATACAACGAGCCATTTGGAAACGTCATACGCCGTTTCTGACGCTCGAATAACTCCCGACGGGGCATTGTTCCACTCGCTGGCAAACAAGCCGCAGAAAAAGCCCGTACCGACCGAAAAAGAGGTAGTCTACCGAGATAGTCTTGTGTATAGGGACAAAATTGTAGAAAAGGCCGTACCGGTCGAACGAGAATTGACATGGTGGCAACAAACACAGATGAGAGGCTTTTGGATTGTGCTGGCAATTATTGTGGTCGTGTATCGGAAAAGATTTTTGCCGTTGTCCGGCGATTTATCTGATTGAACAACAAACAATATTCTAAACCGGAACCCCTGTCCATATCAAAAACTTTGTTTATATTTGGGGCAAAATATTGTAATATAGCGTTTGCTATTGTTTTGAGGTTTAGGAAATCGCCAATTTCATCGAAGCCCTTAAAAGCAATGGTAGATGCCTGCGTATATGCGTGGGCATTTTCCTTGTTAGGGCTTCAGGTGTTTGGCGATACCTCTAAACCAACAGGAATGCCCACGCTTCTTTTGCGTGCGCTCTGTCAAGGCGATAGTATCGCCAAAACGACAAAATATGGGCGCATTCTTCTATTTCATATTATTCGGGTTGGTTGTCGCCGTTATCGGCGGCGTGTTGCAAGGCATCCACAACTCAAAGCGTCAATCCCCACCTCCTCTAAACAAAAAAATTTAGCCTCGGAGGTTCAATCACACGGGAACAATTATCCCATATTCAAGCAGAGAACCGCAAGCGTGGGCAGTCTAATACAAATGGCTGCTATGTTCCAAGACAAATACGTATTCTCTCAATTAACCGCTTTTCTGAACAGGACTCAGTTCAACAACTATGTTCGCAAGTATGATGGCAACCGATATGTGAAACATTTCACTTGCTGGAATCAGATGCTTGCAATGATGTTTGGGCAACTGAGTAACCGTGAGAGTCTGCGAGACTTAATCGTTGCTTTCGAGGCGCATAGGGGCAAGCAATATCATCTTGGTTTAGGTCGTGAACCGATAGCCAAAACAACTCTTGCGACAGCCAACCAGAACCGTGATTACAGAATTTTTGAAGAATTTGCTTTCTATATGATGAAAGAAGCCTGCGAGAAGCGGACGACCAACATCCTTGACATTTCCGGAAAGAAATATGCGTTTGATTCAACAACGATTCCGTTATGTCTTGCAACATTCCCATGGGCAAAGTTCCGAAGCAAGAAAGGAGGAGTGAAAGCTCATGTCTTATACGACATTGAAGCACAAGTTCCTGCTTTCTATACTGTAACTACTGCATCAAAGCATGATTCCACAGCGATGTCTTCAATCCATTATGAACCAAATGCTTATTATATATTCGACAGGGCTTATGACCTTTAAAGAGCTCTATAAGATACATCTTACAGACTCTTTCTTTGTTGTCAGAGCCAAGACGAATTTAAAGTATAAGACAGTCCAATGGAAGCGAAGAATGCCAAAGAATATAATGACAGATGCGGAAGTGAAACTGACCGGCTATCTCTCCGAGAAGAAATATCCTGAGTCATTCAGACTCGTCCGATATTACGATGAAGAAGATGACCGTGAGTTCACTTTCTTGACAAATGCAAAACAACTTTCTGCACTGGATATCGCCAATCTTTATAAGAAAAGATGGTTAATCGAGCTGTTCTTCAAATGGCTCAAGCAGCATCTCAAGATAAAGAAATTCTGGGGCACAGCAGAGAACGCTGTCCGCATACAAATCAGTGTGGCTATTATCACGTACTGTCTAGTGGCTATTGTCCAACAGGACTTCTATTTCGGAAGCCTCTCGGCGGTGTTTGAAACGCTGGATGAGGACCGCATCGGCATCAAGAAAAGCACGCTCCTGCACGCCAAAATGGAGGATGGAAGCGTCAAGATGACGAAGCGTGCCCGGATTGTGGTGTCCTATCTTATCAGAGGAAGCCGTTAAATCGCTGTTATATTGCTGTTTAGGCCGTCGTGGTGCTTACTTCCCGGAGCATTGCGGCGGCCGTTTTTATTACCCACCAGGTTACAAAAAGGGTTACTTATAAGGGTTACATTTCTGTATGTTAAAAGGGTTACAAAAGGGTTACAAAATCCTTGTTTTGAACGCTTGAAAATAGGTACAAAGCGGATTGCGAAGCCGCGTTTTTGGCGGAAATACGCTTTTAAGTGGGTAGAAAAAGCCACTATATAAATAGGTTATAATGGTGTTGGGTAGACTAATTATCGCCTTATTTACAGCTACTTACGTACAAAATCACGCTTAAACGGGGCGAAAGCTGCGTGTGTGCCCGTGATTTCGCCCCGGATGGGGTGTGCCGCGTGGTATTGTGTGTCATTCGAGGCGCACCAATCCACGCACAAGTGCCACGCCATAGAACTGATCCCTCGAAAGTTCGAAGGGTTCATAGTCCGCATTGTCAGAGACGATGAGGACATGACTGTCGTCAGATCCCCGGCGCACACGTTTGATCAGTGGCCCTTGCACGGTGTCGAGCACGTAGGTTTTGTTCCATTGAAAGAACAGATCGCTGAGCGGCACACGCTGGCAGGCCACGAGGTCGCCCGAATAATAGGTGGGCTGCATCGAATCCCCTTTGACTTGAATCAGGAAGTCCGCGCCTTTGAACGCCGGGATGACATAACGCTCGCACTCGTATTCCATCACGGAAGTCTCGCCGGTAAATGCACCCGCCATCGCACTGAGGGGCAAAAGCGGAATACCTTCTTTACTATCAGTCGGCGCAGGACACGCAGGTTCTGGTTCTCTCTGTGCTTCCTCCCTTTTCAGCATATTACCTTCTCCGGTTAAAAGCCATTCCGATGAAACATTGAAAGATGATACAATATTTTGTATTGCAGTAAGTCCAACGGAGCTCCTCCCTTTCGATATTTCTGTAACCATGGACGGACTTATACCTATTTTTGAGGCAAAACCCTTTTTATCAGATATTTGCCCCATTTCCACCAATGTATTATACGCCTTAATGAAGCGAGCTGAAATTTCGTTTTTTGTATCCATAATACAGAAAATTGAAAAATAAATCCCATTTTACTTGCTTGATAATACAGAATACTGTATATTTGCACCGTGTTCAGTACGGAACAGCCGCCAAATATAGTGAAAAGCGGCGAGATTAGCGAATATTAGATGTAAAACTTAAAAATAGCGAAGATATGACACAGAAAGAATTCGAAGAAAGAACCGGTATCACCCCGACAGCGGAGGAGTTCGATTACATCCACGCCGTGTATATCAATACATCAATGGACAAAGACGCGTTTTGCAAGGAATATAAAAAGTATGGAGAAAGCCGGATTATCCGCGATGTCCATGTGCGGGTGTTGAACTATAAGATGAAGTGCGATCGACAAGAGAACGTCATCAACGAATTTGGCCGACTTTCTGATAGGAAAGGCACATGCCCATGACGATACGGACTTCCGGAACCAAGCAGTGAAGCTGGTCGGGGAAATGGATGTGGTAAAGCGGACCATCGAGTTGGGGCTTCCGCTTTGGGACGAAGACCGGAAATGTATTCTTTCGATGATTGACGAACAGGGTAAGTAGATTGTAGGATAACCCAGAAGCGTGACAGACCGGAAGGCGTGAAAAGAGACGGTCGGACGGCGTGGAAAGACACGCGGGGCACTGGTTGTTTGCGGCGGGGTTCGATTCCCCGCGCCCTACTACAGTAACATTAAAAACAACAGCAATATGAAAGCAATCAGAGTATCAGTAGGATTTAACGAGTGGTCGAAGGTGGATGACTTCCTTCGCGAGTTCAGGCACGAGGACGACACGTTCACCTACCAGGTGGATAACGTCACGTTCGTGGCGGTGTGCGAGGACGAGGATGCCATGGATTGGTTCAAGGCGCGTCTGCTGACGGATTTTGAGGAAGCGATGATTGTAGAACTGAAATAAGATAAAGAGTATGGAACAGAGAAGATCGTACAAAAGAAGGAAATTAATAGAATTTACAACCGGGAAATGCTATAACAAGTATGAACTGCTGGATAAGATAGAAGAAGAATTGCGTAACCTTCCCGAAACAGCGATGTTCAGTAGTGGTTTTTTCCGTTGCATCGCTGTTTTAGGAAGGACAGATGTCATTGTCAGAAGTACCGGTCAATCAGTGGAAGCATCGTCTCCTCGCTGCCGTCAGAATCGCGAAACACAGCATCAGCAATATCGCGTGATCCGGGTTGTATCAAACGCGCTACGCCAAATCGCTCAAGATGCCCCTGAAGGTATGCGACATCCATCAGTACCTGAAGCTGGAAACGGCGACGCTCCAGTATTTCGTTCTCAGGAGAAGAAAGCTGAGTATTATCACAGGATGACAGAAGATCGCGTTCAAACTCCCACAAGAGATACTTGTCCCTCCAAGCGATGTCCTTGTCGGGGTTGCTGCCAAGATGGCCCATGTAAAAATTGCGAAGCGCGTTGAACTGCGCCTTCAGCATTAAAAAATCTATGTTCATAAACGGTAATTTTAGTGAAACATGCTGCAAAGGTAGCAAAACTTCCGTGGTCCGGGAGGATAGCGGAAGAATTTTCAAACAGAGTATTAACAGCAAAAACAGATATAAGCGTATGGAAAAGAAGATTTCTGTAACCAGAGAGAACCGCGAGTTCCTGATGAAGGCTTTCAACGTCACGGAACGGATGGTATTCAAGGCATTGGCCTTCCAAAGCGACACGGACCTCGCCAAGAAGATCCGGCGGTTGGCCTTGCAGCGCGGCGGGTTCATTGTGAATATAGGCCCGGCCCTGGAGTGCTTCCATGACAGCGACAACTTCATGTACCAGTACCTGCCGAACGGCGCGATACTGGAGTTCAACAAGAACAACGGCAGTTGCGACGCCTACTTTGACGGGGTATGCGTGAAGCACTGGGACGGAGTGATGACCAGCGTCATAAATGACATCCAAAACTGGGCAGGCACATTGAAATAAGGAGGTTCGCCATGGAATACTACGGGAAGATATTATGTATTTCAAAGAACGACCTGACGCGTGACGACCGCCCGGTGCAACTGGCCAACGGGAACCTGGACTACAGCCAATCCCGCGAGATCAACGGGATGCATCCGTCCATGTGGAGCCTCAAGGTCCTGGCACCCATCATGAGCGAGAGTTGCTACAAACTGTTGGTTTTCCGTGGTAAAATCCTGGTCGTCCGCAAAGGTGTAGGCCGTGGCGTGTCCGCCTTGGTTTCCGTGGAAAGCCTGCCGGAGAAACACAAGAAAAGAGTGGAAGAAAAATATGGAGATATGGATACAGAAGCCTTACGGAACTGGTTTGGCTCGCACTGGGAGATTGACCAGGCGGCACGTAGCTGGTATTCCCTCTATCGGCTGCCTTCCGGGAAACCCCTCACGCCGGAACAGCAGCAGGAATACACGCTGAACGCATCGGCCTTGCAGGCAGTGGTGCGGCTGATGAACGACACCAAGATGAAGCGCGCCGTGATGCAGGGCAGCCGCGTCCGGTGGGAGGAGATGAGCGGTGCCATCAGCTTCTATCAAAAGGAATTCGGGCACACGCTGCCCACTTCGCCCGCCCGCTTCAAGAAGCGCGTGAAGGAGTTCCAAGAGAAAGGGTATGCCTCCCTGATCAGCGGCAAGTTCTGCAACCAGAACACGCGCAAGGTCAACGTGAACATCGAACGCCTGCTGCTGGCCTTGGCCACGATGCCCAACAAGCCCTGGAACAAAGACGTGTGGACCATGTACACCGACTTCGTGAACGGACGGCTGACGGTGTTCGACCCCAAGACCGGCGAAGTGTTCAACCCGGCGGACTTCCGGGACAAGAACGGCCAGCCCATGGAGTTGAGCCCCTCCACCATCAACGCCTACCTGAACCAGCCCAAGAACAAGGCGCTGGTGAACAACGCCCTGATGAGCTGGAGCACCTTCATGCACGAGCAGCGGCCGCACGTCCACCGCCATTCGCCCGAATTCTCGTTCAGCAAAATATCGTTCGACGACCGCGACCTGCCGCGCAAGCTGAAGGACACCAAGGCGCGCCCCAAGGCTTACTACGCCTACGACGTGGCCAGCCAGTGCGTGGTGGGCTTCGCCTACAACCGCAACAAGAACGTGGACCTGGTGGTGGACATGTTCCGCAGCATGTTCCGGCTCATCGAGCACAAAGGGTGGTGCTGCCCGGCACAGGTGGAAGTGGAAAACCACCTGATGAGCCAATGGAAGGACAGCTTCCTGAAGGCCGGCGTGGTGTTCCCCTTTGTCCGCTTCTGCGCGGCGCTGAATTCGCAGGAGAAACGTGCCGAGCACTTCAACGGCGCCAAGAAGAAAAGCGTGGAGCACCGCAACCACCTGGGCATCGGCCGCTTCTACGCCAAGAACGAGAAATACCGCACCGAAAGCAAGAAGGTCAGCGACGAACTGAACGACACCTACGAGGACCGCGAGTATTACACCTGGGAGCAACTGATTGCCGAGGACATGGCGGACGTGCGGGAGTTCAACAACAGCCTGCACCCCAACCAGAAGAAATACCCCGGCATGACCCGCTGGCAAGTGCTGGAGGCCAACATGAACCCCAACCTGCAACCGCTGGACAAGGCCATGCTCTACCGCTTCATCGGCGAGCACGTCAGCACCAGCATCCGCCGGAACAGCTACTGCCGCGTGGCGTACAAAGACTACTGGCTGAGCGACCCGGAAGTGCTGGACAAGCTGGAGCCCAACAACCTGAAGGTGGATGCCTACTACCTCCCGGACGAAAACGGGGAAACGGGCGACGTCTACATCTACCAGAACGGAAACCTGATAGACCGACTGAAGGACGTCGGCACATTCAACGAGGCCCTGGCCGAGCAGACGGACGAAGACGCCCGCATCATGACCGAGCAGAACAAGCTGATCAGCAAGTTCGACGCCCTGATGAAGCGCGAGGCCGTCGCCCCGGTGGCCGTGATGAAGCCCGAAGCCGCCCGGCAGATACAGGATGCCCCCGCACGACCCGCCCCGGCCAAGGAAGAGGAAAACGCCGACTTCCTGAACTACGACGTAAGCGGGTACAAGGGGGCAGCCATCAAGTCGATATAACCCTATTAGAACAACATTAAAACAGCAATAGAATGGAACTAACGAACGAAATCAAACAGCGCATCATGGAGGCCATCCGGGCCAACCGTGACAACTATCCGAGCGACAACAAGCACGCCGCCGCCCTCGGCATATCCGCCAGCGTCTACAACGCCCTGAAGAAAGGGAACATCGACCGCCAAGTGAGCGACACGAACTGGATTTGCATAGCCCGGCGGCTGAACGTGTCGCTTTCGGAGGAAATGGAGTGGCACGCCGCCGAGACGCCCACCTATATCTTCATCAGCGAGCAACTGGCCACCTGCCAGCAAGGCGGCATGAGCGCCATCCTCTGCGACATGGCCAACATCGGCAAGACCTTCACGGCACGGGCCTACGTCAAGGCGCACCGCAACGCCATCTATGTGGACTGCTCGCAGGTGAAAACCAAGCAACGCCTGATCCGCTTCATCGCCAAGGAATTCGGCATCAGCACGAACGGCCGCTATGTGGACGTGTACGACGACCTGGTGTTCTACTTGCGGACGCTGGACCACCCGCTTATCATCTTGGACGAAGCCGGAGACTTGCAATATGAAGCCTTCCTGGAACTGAAAGCCCTGTGGAACGCCACCGAGCGTTGCTGCGCCTGGTACATGATGGGAGCCGACGGTCTGAAGGAGAAAATCAACCGCTCCATCGAGTGCAAGAAGGTGGGCTACACCGAGATGCTTTCCCGCTATGGCGACAAATACAGCAAGGTCACCCCGGACGACGCCAAGGAGCGGGATACCTTCCTGAAAGCACAGGCGGCCATGGTGGCCAAGCTGAACGCGCCCGCCGACACCGACATCGTGAAGGTGGTGAACCGCACCGGCGGTAGCCTACGACGGGTTTATACTGAAATCGAAAAGTTGAAGAAAGGAGCCTGAGCCATGAAAAGAGCCTATTCACCGACCGAAGTGCAGGCGATGCACATCCCCAGCTTCCCCTTTGAGGGAGAGTGGGAAGCCGCCTTCGGCCACCCGTCACGCACCGGGACGTGGATTATCTGGGGAGAAAGTGGCAACGGGAAAAGCGCCTTTGTGATGAAACTGGCCAAATACTTGTGCCGGTGGTGCACGGTGGCCTACGACAGCCTGGAGGAGAGCACCGGTCTTTCGTTGCAGAACACGTTGAAGCGTGAACGCATGGATGAAGTGAACCGCCGCTTCAAGATACTGGACCGTGAACCGATGGACGAACTGAGCCAACGCCTGGCCAAACGGCGCAGTCCGGACGTGGTCATCATCGACAGCTTCCAATACACCGGACTGACCTACGCCTCCTACAAGGCATTGAAGGAGAAGCACGCCAACAAGTTGCTGGTATTCGTCAGCCATTGCGAGGGCATGAGGCCGGAAGGCCGCGCCGCCAAGAAGGTGGCCTACGATGCCGACGTGAAGATATTCATCCAAGGCTTCCGCGCCGTATGCAAAGGACGTTTCATCACCAAGCCCGGCGACCATTTCACCATCTGGGAAGAAGGAGCCGCCGCGTATTGGGCCGGACAAATCGAGGAGGACCGCCCATGACACCCGCACCCACCTACACCGGCACCGAGCTCTACCAAATCCTGCTGCCCGGCAACGAGGCCGCCGAAGTGATGGAAGAATGGTTGGAGCGCAACATACAGGCCGACATCCGCTTCCGGCGCGCCAGGACCAAAGGCTGCATCGTCATCGAGACCAAGGACGTGCTCTTTGCCAGTCGCATCACCCAATGGCATCCGGGCTGCAAAGTCAACATCATTAATAAATAAGGAGGAAAGACCCATGAGCAGAAATTATGCAAGATTCTACGTGTTGCTGAACCGGCTGCCCACGACGGACCGCGAGGAACTGAAGGCGCAACTGGTCAGCCAGTTCACCGGCGGGCGCACCGAGTCGCTGCGCGAAATGACCGACCGGGAGTATGACGCCCTGTGCGACGAACTACAGCGGCAGGATGCCAACCGCCGTGCCCGCGACATCTACCGCGCCGAACTGCGCCGCCGACGTTCCACTGCCCTGCACCTGATGCAGAAGCTGGGCATCGACACCACGGACTGGAAACGGGTGGATGCTTACTGCCTGCATCCCCGGCTGGCGGGCAAGGAGTTTCAAAGGCTGACAGTAGACGAACTGGAGGCCCTCAGCATCAAGCTCCGCATCATCCTTCGTAAGGAGACAGACAAGAACAATAATAGCAAACTCTTAAACTAAGCGCGTATGACACCCAGACAATTTGTAGAACAAGAAATGGATCGCATCCGTGAACTGACCAGCGGATTGAGCGAGGAAAGATATGACGAATATCTCCAGCAACTTATCGTTGAACTGGAGAACGAACGCCAGCTGCTTTGCTGGAACGACATGGACGAGTAAAATTGAAAATTGAGAATTGAAAATGGGGCTTTTTGACAAGGTAGCTACTTGGCACGGTCAAATAACGCACTTGATGCGGCCAAATAACGCACTTGGCAAAAGCATTCCACTAACCACTAATCATTAACCATTAACAAGTAAACATCATGGCAAGAACCAAGAAAACCATCCTCAGCGGCATCAGCCGCGAACAAGCCGAACAGGCATTTGCCGACTATGCCGGAGCAGATGCCAAGGTGCAACACCTGACATCCAAGATGGACCTCGAAATGACCCGCATCCGCGAGAAGTATGCCGGGCAGTTGGCAGAGTTGAACGAAGTGAAGGAGAAGAACTTCGACATCCTGCAATCCTACGCGATGGAGAACAAAGACGAACTCTTCGCCAAACGCAAGAGCCTGGAGAGCGCCCACGGCACCTTCGGCTTCCGCACCGGCACGCCCAAGCTGAAGAACCTGCGCGGCTTCACCTGGGCGGCGGTGACCAACCTGGTGAAGGAACTGCTGCCCGGCTACATCCGCACCTCCGAGGAACTGGCCAAAGACCGCCTGCTGGCCGACCGCGCCCTGCCCGAAGTGGCCGAAATGTTTCCCAAGATAGGCGTGCAGGTGGTGCAGGAAGAAACCTTCTTCGTGGAACCCAAGAAGGAAGCCGATGCAGTGGAAGCCTGACCTGGAGGCCGTCAGCCGCGAATACCGCTACAAACCCCACGGCAGGTGCTGGGCGCTCTACCTGTTCACCACCTACCGCGAGGGGGACGGCCCTTCGCCCAGGCTGTTCACCACCGGCGACAAGGTGGCGGAGTTCCTCACCCGCGAGGAGGCCCGGCGCGAGACCTACCGGCTGAACGGCTGGCGATACAAGGAAAGAAAGATATGAGCAAGAAACAACCCATGCTGCTGGTCACTCCGCCGCTGTTCCCCGCCGAAACGCCCGTGGAGCGCGAGGAGTTCGGGGGCATCCCCTGCAACTACTGCCACGGCAACGGCTGGTTCTGGGGCGCGGACGAACGGCTGGAGCGCGTCAAGCAGCCCTGCCCCGTGTGCCGGGGAAAGAAGAAACTGAAAGCCATCGTCACCATCCAATGGGTGGCGGATAATGATTAAAACTAAAAAAACAATGAACAACCTATTCGACAAATTCAAGAAGCAACGCCGCCGCCCGGCGCCCCAGGAGCCGGAACCCACGCACGAGCGGACCATCCCGCCCCATATCGTGGCCTGCCGGGTGTGCGGCGGCAAAGGCGAAACGGACGGCACCGTCTGCCCCCAATGCCAAGGGTCGGGGCGCGTCATCGTCTCGCACGAAGTAAAGACTTTTGTAACGGCCTATATCCCCTCTACGGGCACTTTCGGAAAGGGGTAACATCGGTGTCGGACTGAGGCGGCCTCGGTGTCGGACAGAAGCCGCCTTGGTGTCGGGCCGATGATGCCTCGATGACAGACCGGACAATAAACGAATCTAAATGTAAACAATTAAAAATAAAACAAGTATGGATGAAAAAGTGAAAATTGTAGTGGAATTGGACAAAGCAACCGTCCAAGGAGCAGGTTATTTAGGCAATGTGCAGTTGACCGATGAATTATGGAACAGAATGGTTGCCGAACCTATTCTGTTCCCCATGGAAGTCATGGAAGAACAACGTAAGGCTATGGAAGTAGCTATGGCAATGGTCGCCATAGGATTGACATTAAAAAAAGATGGAGGGCAAGCAATGAAACGAGTAAAAGGAACCCAAGGCGTGGCGCTCATGGAGTGCATCAACGCCGACATGAACAAGTGGAGCGTCCGTTGGGACGTGCAGGAAGAACCGGCCGAAGAAGGCCGCGAGACCGCCGGAGTGAACTATATGGAGCAAACCTTCCTCTTCAAACCAGACCTGAGCGACGTGCAGTCCGTCATGTCCATCTGGTGCGGCAGCGAGGAGCCGGAAGGCTGCTTCGTGCTGGACGGCAGAAACATCTCGCTGGACCGTGAAGGCATCCTGATGCTGCGCGATCAGGCCAATGAAGCCCTCGAAGCCGGGGAAACGACCTTGCCGCTGATTACCGATGCCGGCGTGGTGGAAATCGCCCCGTCCGAGGCCGTCTACATCGCCGGACGCATGGCGGCCTATTATTCCGCCTACCGGCTCCACATCAACGCCCAGTTGGCCGCCATCGAGCAGGCCGGGGACATCGACGCGCTGACCGCCATCGACTTCCGCAGCGGCTACCCGCAGCCCGATAACCTAACGCTGGACGAAGTGCGCGCCGCCATCCAAGGGCAGAAGCCCACGCTACAGGAGCAGGCCATCAGCTTTGCCCGCATGGCCATCAACACCGTGGAACTGGCCGACAGCGACGCCCTGGCCGTGAAAGACCTGCACCCGAAGTGGGAGACGTTCATCGGCAAGGCCATGAAGGCCAAGACCCGCGTGACCTACGGCGAAGGCCTGTTCCGCGCCCGCCAAGACATCAATCCCGTGCTGGACATATATCCTCCCGGAACGCAGGGAACGGAGGCTTTGTATGAGGAAATCAACGAAACCAATGCCGGGACAATCGACGACCCGATACCTTACAACAACAATATGGAGTTGCTTGCGGGCAAGTATTATTCGCAGAATGGCGTGGTGTACAAATGTACCCGCGACACCGGGCAGGCGGTTTACCAGGACCTGGCCGACTTGGTGGGGATTTATGTGGAAGTAGCGGAATAAGATGATGATAGCAAGTTTTCAAAAGGCGGGGCGTGTAAAAATGTCCCGCCTTTTGTTTGCCGTGTCGCCGTCATTGCTTACCTTTGTATTCAACTAAACCCCAGCCGGATAGATGGATTACAAAGGATGTTCATACGAGAAGCGAGTGATCGAAGTCAACGAGATTTACGACGAATACGCCAAGACAGGTTTGTCGAACCGCGAGATTTGGCGGCGATACATCTATCCCATCTACGGCATTTCGGAAAAGACCTTCTACAACTACATCAACGCCGCCGCCAACCCCAAGGTCATCGCCCGCAAGGAGGCCATCCAGCTTAGTCTGTTTGGCTGACAAGCTGCGGCGGCACGGGATGCTTCACCAACCGCTTTACCGCCGAATCGTCGTACGCCATCGCCTGGAACACCTCCGTGTTGTCCAATATCTCCTCGTGGTCGTGGCACGGGATGGAGGCCGACCGCTTGAACGAGCCCCAGTATTCCCCCTCGAAGTGGTGCAGGCAGGCGTTTATCTTATCCAACAAATCCAAGTGGAACTCCGCCCCGTCGTAGCCTTCCGGCAGCGCGGTGGTCAGCACGTGCAGCCCGACGGTCAGGTCGGCATCCTGCAAGCCTCCCGCTTGGTGCCGCCACGAGATGCGCCCGAACTCCACGAACACCGCCGGCATGGGGAAGGGCGCCTCCTGCTCGATGAACTCTACTTGCCGGTTCCACAGGCCGATGTGCTTGACGGCCTTTTCGGGCGGCGTGCCGGCTTCTTCCAGTTGCTTGATAGATTCCTCGCTGGCGAGGGCGATTTGGCCACCGTCGGCCACGATGAGGCGCGACAGGCGGTCTTTCAGGGCTTGGTACAATTCTTTCCTCATAAGTCTATGGTTTTTCAATGATTGGGTGTCGTTTTATGTAGTCCTCGAAGTTCATCTCCACGATGTCGCGGATGATGCGGTCGGTGGCCCGTCCGTGGCCGATGAAGCGGCGTTCCGGCATTTGGATGACCGATCCGACTTTCTTCAAGGCCATCGCCAGGTAGAACTGCTCCTTTTCGGACAGTTCCCGGTTGCGCTTGTTGCCCCGGCGTTCGCCGTTCTTCTTGTATTGGTACTTGCCCCTGGCCTCTTTCACTTTGCCGAAGAAATAGCCCTTCATCTTCCGGGTGACCCGCATTTCCCCGCCCTCGTTGTGGATGCGGGCATAAGGTTTGGACGACGAATATACCAGTTCGTCCTTGCGCTTCCGGCTTCGGATGCTGCCCCGCAGGCCGCCGGTGCGTTGCATCAGCGAGCCGACCCCGTCGTCAAACTTCCGCTCCGGCCACTGCTTCTCGTCAAAGAACGCCTTCCGCTGGAAGTTCCGGTCGAACTCTTCATCCAGTTCGACTTTGATGTCCTCCAGCGATTGGTCGATGACTTCTTTCTTAAAATCTGCGTCCATTGTGTGGGTTATTGAATAATTAGTCGTATATTTGCGGTGTGGAAGCACTGGGTGTGTGGGCCGACCTTGCGTATGGCATAAGTGGTCGCCACCCGGTGCTTTCACTTTCTTATCCGGTCTGTGATTGAATATAGAAAGTATTTGACTTTGACCTTTCCCTTGCTATCTGTTCCGGCCAGTTCCGCCACGTTCAAATACACAGTTTTCCCGTCAATCTCCCCTTTGAAGTAGTGGAACTTGCGGATGTTGTCCTTCCTTTCGTGGCTCAACCCCTTAGATGAATCAACATAAGCCGATTGCTCCAGCACCTTATCCAAAGTGGCCAGATGCTCCTTTTTCAGCACAGACGACCGTCCGAACGTGTCACTGAACAAATGCTTGTTGCCTTCCTTGCGGAACCCGATGCTCCTGGGCGTGCCGTCCACCTCCAGCGTGACCTTCTTCTTCAGCAGCGGCTTCATTTCCCGCAGGTAGTGTTTCCGCTCGATGGCCGCCTGCGATTTGGCGATGTCCCCGGCGCATTCCCGGATGATGGGGCACGCCGCGCAAAGCTCGTTGCTGGGCACCTTGGCCAGGCTGAACCCGTTCTTCTTGCAGGTGGCGCACTTGGCGATGGTGTACGAGTTATAGGCCGGATAAGCCGCCCGCTGCTTGCCCGGATTGAAGCGGAACATCTCAGCGTACTTGCCCGCCGTGGCGTCGTCCCCCGCCTGCATGGCCTCCTTGCTGTCCGTGGCCGGATATTTGGCCGCGCGGACCTTGGCCACCGTGCAGCGGCAGTTGAAGCCGTTGGGCGGGTAGTACTTGTCCCAAAACGGGTCGGAGGCCGGCAACGTGATACCCTCCAGCTTGCGATGGCTCTCGCGCACCTTGCTGTCCCCTGCGGTGCGGTATTGCAGGAGGTAACGCCCGCCGCCATCGTCTTGCTGGTCCTCCCAGCGTGCCGCCATCTGTGCGCTCTGCACCGTGAAGTTATATTCCGTCCGCAGGTAGTGCTTGTTGTAGGCGTCGTTTATCGTTTGAACATCCTTTGAAAAGCGTTCAAACGGCTTTAGATTGCCCTGTTCGTCAGCAGCAGGCCCGCCGCTTCCTTCATCTCGTGGAAAGTCTTGAAGCCGGAGAATACCCCCGCGCTTTCCCGGAGGCTGGCCGCCATCGCCTCGGTGGGCGATTCCTCCAGGATGCCGCGCTCTATCCCTTTGGCCAGGTAGGCCGCCGTCTCTTCCATCAGCCGGCGCACTGGTTTCTCCTTCATCATGCCCGCCCCGAAGATGCGCCGGGTGTGCAGCCACTTCATTGCCTTGTCGAAGGCCGATTCCACGCCGGACGTGTCCGGGTAGTCCTCCGCAGCCAGTTGCAGCACCTCTCCGTTATACAAGGAGGACAGCCGGCGGTGCAGCCCCGCATAATCCGCGGGGCTCAGTCGAAAAAAGGCCGTGCCAGTTCAGTGGTGGGGGCAGCCTGTTTCTTTTGGCCGATGATAGGCACGCCGTATTTGTCGATGAAGTATTTCGGGTCCACCTCGTAGCGGTCGGCAATCATGGTTTCGTAGGCCAACTGCTGTTCCGGCGTGTAGTCGATGCTCTCGTCCCACTCGAAGTGCAATCCCTTCACCGGGAAGCCGTGTTTCAGCATCCGGGGCAGCAACTGGTCGTTCACGATGTCCTTCACCAAGTCGGCATCCTTCTCCACCACATTCTCGAATACTTCCAAGTGTACCTCCGACTGCGACAGGCTGCTGCCGTTGTCGATGGTCATCGTCTGGTTGAGGATACCTTTGGATAATTCCGAGTTGGCCCGGTCGATGCGCTTGTCGTAGACGTTGAAGGCATCGCCGCGCGTGGTCTCTTTGATTTCGATGTCGGTGTCCTGGGGGAATAATCCCCAAGGCGCGGCACCCATATTGGACAACATGTCCTCTATCTGCGTGCGGTCTTTCGGGTCACGACTGGAAGTCTTGGCAATGCGTATCGGCATTCCGAAGATTTCCCCGAACTGGTCCCAGTAAGCCAGCATGTTCTTTTTGGGGATGGTCTGCGTGGCGGCTTTCAGGTACAGCCCCAAGTCCTTGGGCTTGCCCGCCTCGATGACCCAGTCCGCCATCGGCCCTTCGCGGTACGGGACACCGCTGGTCCAGTCGTCGCCCTGCTCGATGACAATCACCCCGTATTCGGGCACCACGTGTTTGCGGTTGACCAGTTCCACGCTGCTGTAGCGCATTTCCCCGTCCACTGTCACCACGTCGCCCAACTGGATGAGCGAGTGGCCCCAATAGCGCGAATCCAGGATATAGCCCACCAGGTCCTTGAACCATACCGCCTCCAGCAGCGTGGTCGCGTCCTCGTTCTGCTTGCCCTTGGCGTCCACCAGCTTGAACGCCTTCTTCTGCGTAAATCCCTTGCGCTGGTCCACGCAGCCGGACAGGTGCAGGTCCACTTCCACGTCGCGGTAGATGTCGTACAGGCTTTGCCTTTTCGGGTTTTCGATGTCGATGGCCCGCTGCCACGCCTGCCGCCACGACCGCATGTCCTTTTGCGTCAGTGCTTCCGCCTGCAACTTCAGTTCCACGGTCAGCGACTGGAGCCGCCGGCGGTCTTTGAGCGACGCCAGGTTGAAGCCGCCTATATTCAGGCTGCTGCCCTTATTCTTGTACTTCTTTGCCATAATTCGTTACCATAAATAAGTGTTCTTCTTCTCCGAACCCCACTTCATCGGGTTGTAGATGTCCTCCTCGCCGTCCTCGCCCGTCACGGTGGGCAGTTCGAGCGTGATTTTCCCCGCCGCCACGCCCTCCAGCCATTTGACGGCCAAGTCGTAACGCTCCTTGCGGATGTCGTGCCCCATCTTGGTGGGCAACCACGAGGACAGGTGGTACAGGGCGATGTCGCAGGCCCGCATTACCAGCACGTCGTTGCGGTCGTCGCCGGTGGCGGAAAAGACCTTCGCCACGTCGTAACGGCTGCGCAGGTAGCCAGCCATTTCCTCCACGGCCATCCGCTCCGCCGTCTCGCGCTTGTCCTGGGAACACTGCTGCAACACGTTCAGCGACGTGCTGCTGGCCACGATATAATCAGCTTCTGTCAGGAACATAGGCTCAGGCGGTTATGAGGATGGCGCGTTTTTCCAGGTCTTGGATGGTGACCCCTTTGCGGAACTTGCGTTGCGCGATCATCTTCTTCAAGTCCTGTTTGGCGTACACCTTCGGCACGCCCGCCACCAGCAGGACGATATACTTGCGTTTGCTTGCTTGGGACAATTCCTTGGCCAGCTTGATGGCCCGCTTGATCCTGTAATTCAGGATAAAGTCTTTGATAAACTGTTTCATGATTACCACATATTTTTAGGGCTCCGGCGCGTGCCGAGGCTCGGTTTGAATTCTTGTATCCGGGTGTGCTTTTGCAAAATGTAGATGGCGCCCTCGTCCGCGTCGGGGCCGTCGTCGTGCGTGCGGCTCCCTTTCTCCATGGAGAGCGTCTGTTCGATGCCCGCCAGCATGTCCGGGTCAGTTTGGAGGGCTTCATTGTAGAACACGAAGCCGCGTTCCCACAGCGGCGATATTCCCTCGATGCGCTGGAACTTGTCCGGCTTCTTGCGTTTGTCCGCCCGTATGGGTAGCTGGTAGCCCCGCAGGTTCCCTTCCGTGGCAAACTCGTCCAGCAGGATGTCCTGGAGGAAATTCGCCTCGATGAAGTAGCGGCAGGCCACCCCCTCCGGCATCCGTTCGTGCAGGTCGTAGAACCAGCGCACCATTTCCGACACGCTGCATTGCCGCACGAAGGCGAAGAGGTGGTGCAGTTCCGTCCCCTTCTTGCCCCAAACCTTGATGGGCCCTTGTAGTCGTTCTGCGTCGAGCCTTTGAACGAGGGGTCGCAGTAGGCCACTATCTCGTCGTATTTATCCAGGGGCCATATCTTCTTCCAGCGTATCCAGTCCTTGCGGAATACCGAACCTTCCTTGATGGGGTTGTTCATGTACTCCTTCTCGAAAGCACGGTAGCCCATGAACTCGCGTTTTTCCCGGATGCGCTCCTGCGTCCAGTATTCCGGCCAGGTGGATTGCCCGTCCTTGTCGATGACGTTCACCCGGCTCACCTCCACGCCTTGGGACGCGGCGATGTTGGCCAGCACGCTGCACTTGCTGATGAGGTTGCCCACCATGATGAAGCGGCCACCCTCGGCACCGAATGCGCCGAAGAGGGCTTCCTTCACCCATTCGGTCATCTTGCGGACCCGGCTGTCGTTTTCGCATAGTTCGTCGTCGTCCAGGTCGTCGATGACAATGTAGTCCGGGCGGCGGTTGCGGTAGCGCAGGCCGCGGGGCGACTGGCCACGGCCACGGGCAAAAAATGCCACGCCGTCGCTGGTGACGAACTCCCCGTCCTGCCAGTTGCCGGCGTTGTACTTGGCGCCGAAGTCGTGCGTATAGCGTTTGTTGTATTGCAGTTCCGCCTGGATGTCGCCCAGCAGGGTGCAGGCTGCGTCCTCCGATTTGCCCACCAGCACCATGACGTTGATTTCACGACGTTTCTGCGCCATGAGCCACATTGGTATCATCACGTCCATGTGGGTGGACTTGGCCTGGCCGCGTGCCCACTTGAACACGGCCTTCAAAGTGCGTTTACGGAGAATCTTCCTGGCCGCCTCGATGTGGTGGCGTGCCGACGGTATCACCTGTCCCGTTTCGCTGTCCGTGCAGTAGTGCGGGAAGTAGTAGGCCACGAAATAGGCGTAGTCCTTCCGTGCCCGGTCGATGCGCTCCAGTTGCTGGGCTTTTGTCTCGGCCGCGTTGACGGTGGAGAAGTTCTGGATGGTCTCGCAGAGTTGCTTCCACCGTTTGAGGGCTTCCTTTTGGTTGAGTTGTGCTGCCATGATTATACCATTATATATAAGCTACAGGGCAGGCGTTTCCGCCGATACCTGTTCCGCGATGAAGATGTCCTGATAGCGGTTGGTCATTTTCAGGAAGTCCACCGTCAGTTCCTTGTCGATTTGCGTGCGGGCCACCAGCCAGTTGTTGTAGGGGCCGTGAGCACCTCAATGATAGTGGTGGCGTTGGTGCGCTTGTCTATCTTCTCGATGCTGGCGGCCAGCTTGGCCATTTCGTCGGCGGTCATTTCGCCGCTCTCCAGCCGTTCATCGGCCTTGCGCATGATTTTCGCCACCAACTCTTTGCGGGTAATGGACTTGGCGGTACGCAGCGCGTCCCAGCCTCCTTCGCTGACCCACTTGTTCACCGTGACACGCGACACGCCGGTCTTTTCGGCCACCAGTTTCTGTGTGTCCCCGCTGAGGTAGTAGAGCCTGGCCAGTTCCTTGGTTTTCTCCAGTTCTTTCTTCGATAATGCCATATTGCTTTGACTTTTTCGCAAAATTGTCAAGAAACGGCCGCCCCGGCAACTTTGCGCGCAACCGTTGCCGACAAGCGCGAAGTCCTTGCGCACAAGCGTGCAACCGTTGCACACTTTCTTTTCCTGTCTTTCCGGAAAGGTTAAGTTTGCCGCAAAAAGGACACAGAATGGCAAAACGAATTATAATCAGCGATGAATCGATCAACTGCTACGGCACGTGGATCAGTACGGACGGCATGGACATCTCCCAGTTTGAGAAGAACCCCGTCCTGCTGTGGATGCACTGGCGCGGCGTGATCATCGGCTGCATCAAGGACATCAAAAAAGAAGATGGCCGGGTGACCGGCGAACCCTATTTTGACGAAGTGCGCGAGGAAAGCAAACAGGCCAAGGCTCAATGGGAGAAGGGCACGCTGCGCATGGCCAGTGCGAACGTCGATGTGTTGGAGGTGAGCGATGCCCCGGAACATGTCAAGCCCGGCCAGTACCGTGCTACCGTCACCCGAAGCAAGCTGACCGAAGTCAGCATGGTGGACATCGGCGGCAACGACAACGCTCTGCCGCTCGTGCTCTCCTTTCAAGGCAAGGAACTGAAACTGGCAGCGGGCGAAGCCTCCGACTTCCTCCCGCTGCTCAATACTAACCCCAATAAAACCGAAAAGATGGATTACAAAGCGATCGCCCTCAAACTGGGCTTGCCGGAAACGGCCACAGAGAACGACATCCTTTCCGCCATCGAAGTGTTGCTGGGCTACAAGACGGCCAACGAGCAACTCAGGCAGGAGAAGGAACAGATGCAACTGGAAGGTATCACCGCCGCCGTGGAAACCGCCATCACCGAACGCCGCATCACGGCCGACAAGAAGGAACATTTTGTCGAGCTCGGCAAGAAGGTCGGGCTGGAAAGCCTGAAACTGACCTTCGAGGCTATGACCCCGGTGCAGAAGCCCTTGGACTTGATACGTCCCAACGCCGGACAAGCGGCGGGACAAGGCGAGTGGAAGAAGCTGTCGGACGTGCCGGCGGACAAGCTGATGGAACTGCGAACCAACGACAAGCCCACTTACATGCGGCTCTACAAGGCCGAATATGGCGTGGATTGTCCCCAATACTAACTAACCAACAACCAATAACAAAAAGATGAGAACCAAAGGAATTAAAGCAATGACCGCCCTGCTGTTCAACCTGGCGATGGGCGTAATGATGGCCGCCTTGCTGGGCGTTCCAGCCTTGGCGGGAGCCGCCACCGCGGTGGGCGTGTCCCTGGCCGCCGGCAAGTTCATGCCGGCAGGCGCGTTGTATGACGGCGTGCTGACGGAAGTGTGGACGGGCGAACTGATCAAGACCCTCCGTGCGGGTGACGTGGCGACCTTCCTCGACGGGCTGCCAGACTACTCCCAGTATGCCGAGAACGACGTGATCCACATGATTGACGTGGGCGGAGACCCCGACGTGTTGGTGAACAACACCACCTACCCGCTGACCATCCAGCAGATTGACGACACCGACGCCACGTTCAGCCTGGACAAGTTCCAGACCAAGCCGACCCCGGTGACGGACGATGAACTTTACGCCTCCTCCTACGACAAGATGGCGAGTCTGAAGGACCGCCACGCCGAGGCCATCAAGGAGAAGAAGTTCGCCAAGGCCATCCACGCTCTGGCTCCGGACAGCAACGGCACCAAGACCCCGGTATTGAAAACCACCGGCGAAATCGTGGGAGGCGGTACCAGCGGACGCAGACGCTTGCAAATGTCGGACATCATCGCCCTGAAGGACAAGTTCGACAAGATGAAGATACCCGTGCAGGGGCGTCGCCTGGTATTGTGCAGCGACCACGTCAACGACCTGCTGCTGACCGACCAGAAGTTCAAGGACCAGTATTATAACTACACCACCGGCAAGATTGCCAATCTCTACGGCTTCGAGGTGTACGAATACTCGGACAACCCGGTGTACAAGACAGCAGGCACGAAGGTGGCTTTCGGAACCGCTGCCAGCACGAACGAATACCAGGCCTCCGTTGCCTTCTACACCAAGCGCGTGTTCAAGGCCAGCGGCTCCACGAAGATGTATTATTCCGAGGCCAAGACCGACCCGTTGAACCAACACAGCCTGGTGAACTTCCGCCACTACTTCATCGTGTTGCCGAAGAAGAAGGACGCCATGGGCGCCATCATGTCGGACCACGCTACGGCACCTACCGGATAAGGAGATGAGCCATGACACCCAGAGGAATCAGAAACAACAATCCGGGCAATATCCGGATTACCAAGGACAGGTGGAAAGGTCTTAGCCCCGTGCAGGCCGACCGCGAGTTCTTCCAGTTCACTGAAATGAAGTGGGGCTACCGCGCCCTGCTGCGCACCTTGCAGAACTACCGTCGCCGCCACGGCTGCCAAAGCATCAAGGACTTCATCAGCCGGTGGGCGCCCGTCAATGAGAACCCGACCGGCAATTATATCGCCGCTGTATGCAAGAAATTGCAGGTGCCCGCCACTTACTGCCCCGATGTGGACGACCGCGGCACGATGTGCGCCCTGGCCGCCGCCATCAGTGAGGTGGAGAACGGCGTGCCCGCAAAGATGGCCGACATCGAGGCGGGATGGGAGCTGTTGTAATTGAAAATCAAAAATTGAGAATTGAAAATTAAACTGTGAAATCAGGATGGAAACCTCTGAGATAGTCTCCTTGTTGTTCGGCATCGTGTCGGCTCCCGTCGGGTTATGGATTCAAAGCCTGCTGCTGCGCAAGAAGTACAGCACCGAGCTTGAATCGCTTCGGGCACAGGTAGAGGCCGCCAAGACGGAAACACGGGGCGACGAATTGGAGAACTTGAAGAATGGGATGACCATCCTGATGGAGCAGGTGGTCGAACCCTTAAAGAAGGAAATCAATGCGATACGGAAAGAGCTGGCCCGCCTTCGCCGGGCTGTTGAAAAGGCGAACCGCTGCCCTTTTGTCGGTCATGCTGACACTTGTCCTGTGCTGGGTGAGTTGCGCCGGGCCGAAGAGGTTGAAGGCCACGCCCGCGAGCCTACCGGTCCCTGACCCGGTGGTAAGGGAGCGGCTGGTGCCGGTCTACCTCTCCCCGGATTCCGCCCTACTGACCGCCCTGTTCGAGTGCGACAGTACGAACCAGGTCGTCCTGCGGCAAATGGAAGAATGGAAGGGGAAGAGCATGGAAACGGGATGGTCCTTTGAAAACGGCAGGCTGGACTACCAGGCCAAGACTGCGCCCGACACGGTCTACCTGCCCGGTCAGGACTCCATCATCTATGTGCCGCAGCCCGTGGAAGTCAAGGTGGAGGTGAACCGCCTGACCTGGGGGCAGGAGGCCTGGATACGTGTCGGGAAAGCACTGGCCGCTTTGATGGCCGGATTATTGATATTCATACTGATTAAAAAACGATTAAAAACCTAATGATATGGCATTACCCAATGTAAACATCACCCTTGGAAATGGGAACATCGGTTCGGTGACCCTTTCGGACGACGGCATCGCCGGCCTGATTGTGACGGGCGCGGCGGTCAGCACGACGCTGGAACTGGAGAAGGTGTACGTCCTCTCCTCCACGGCCGACCTGAAGAAGCTCGGCATCACCGAAGAGAACAACCCGTTGGCCTATAAGGAAATTGCGGCCTTCTATACGTCGGCCGGCGACGGCGCCGAACTGCACCTGCTGGTGACGGATGAGGAAAACACGTTGACGGACATCTGTTCGTCGGTGGACGGCTCTCCCCTGAAGAAGCTGATCGATTCGGCCGCCGGGCGCATCCGCCTGGTGGGTATCAACATCAACCCCGGCGCGGAATACGAGGGCACCGTGACCAGCGGCATCGACCAGGACGTGGTGACCGCCGTCACTGCCGCGCAACAAGTCGCGGAAAACTACATGAGCCAAATCGCCCCGTTCGTGGTGCTGCTTCCGGCCATGGGGTGGAGCGGTTCCACCACCAGCCTGTACCAGCCGCGCGAAGGCAGCCAGAACTGCGTGTCCGTGGTCATGGCCTCGGACGGCAAGGTGGGGGACGGCAAGTATTACTCTGCCGCCATTGGCCAAGTATTGGGACGTCTGGCCACCTGTGCCGTGAACATCTCCCTGGCCCGTGTCCGCGACGGCAGCATCGCCGCCGCCGGCTACCTGACCGACGGCAAGACGCCGGAGGAAGATTTCAGCCTGTGGAACGCCTTGCACGATGCGGGTTACCTCTTCTACCGCACCTACATCGGCAAGAACGGCTACTACCTGAACGACGACGCGACGTGCGTCGCCACGACGGACGATTACCACCGCCTGTGCCTGACCCGCGTCATCCAGAAGGCCCTGGTCATCTGCTACAAGACCTACATCGACGAAATACTGGACAGCATCAGCGTGGACCCGGAAACCGGGCAGGTGCCCCAGCCGATGTGCAAGTATTACGAACAGCTGCTGATCCGCGCCATCAACACGAACATGGACGGGGAAATCTCCGGATTCACCGCCTACATCGACCCGGCGCAGGATTTGATTACTACCGGGCGGCTGAATATCCAGGCCAAGATAACGCCGACCGCGCTCTTGAAGGACATCGACGTGGATTTATCATTCAACAACCCATTTAACAACGCATAAGTATGGCAAGTTTCAACACCAAGGAGTTCTCCTGGATTGACGTGAATGTCGTGCTGCTGGGCAAGCCTGTTACAGGCCTCCGCGGCATCGAGTACAAGTCCAAGAGGCAAAAAGAAGCCCTGTTCGCCACCGGCAAGAAGGCCCGCGGCATCCAGCAGGGCAAGAAGGAATACGAGGGCACCATCACCGTCCTCCAGTCCGAGCTGATCGCCATGCAGGCCGCCGCCAAGCAGTCCGGTTACGATGACATCACCGACCTGGAGTTCGACATCATCGTCTCCTATATCTCGGAGTCCGGTGTCGTGCAGACCGACAAGGTGGTCAACGCCTCTGTCACGGAAGCCCCGAACAGCATCAAGGAAGGCGACCTGTACAGCGAACATGCGCTGCCCTTCATCGCCTGTGACGTGGAATACAACGTAGTCTAACCCTTTAACCATAGCAACAATGAACGAAAAGAAACAACGGCCAAGACCATCACCCCCGAACAAATCGAGGCGTGGAAGAAGAAACATGGCGACGTGTTCTGCGTCACCGTGGGCGACAAGGTGGCCTACCTGAAGCGTCCCGACCGCAAGGTGCTCGGCGCGGCCGCCGTGGTGGGCAAGAACGACCCGATGAAGTACAATGAAATCCTCCTGAACAACTGCTGGCTGGCCGGCGACGAGGACATCAAGACGGACGACGCGCTCTTCCTGGGCGTGTCCGCCAAGCTGGGCGAACTGGTCGAAATCAAGGAGGCCGAGCTAAAAAAATTATAAGCCGGACAAACATCGCGGACAAGCCCGGCTGGATGTTCCTGGCGGACACCCTGGTCCGGGCTTGGCTGCATATCGACCCCGGCACCCTCAGCGACGAAGAATGGGGCTTGCAGGTGGCGATGGCCGAGTGGGTTAAATTCGATTTCATCAACAGTATAGGCAGGTTATGGCAAACACGATAGAATACATCTTCTCCTTGCGCGACCAGGTCAGCGCGAAGCTGGGAACCATCACGGCGACATCCGACAAGACGGAGGCCGCCTTGCTGGGCGTGCAGGAGAAGGTGCGGACGGTGGATGCCGTCTGCCGCGACACGGGCAAGACCATCGGGACGCTGAAGATGCGCATCGACGCCTTGCAGGCCGAACGGGAGTGGATACCCGCCGACAACCTGCCCGCCATCAAGGAATACAACCGCGAAATCAACCGGCTGACCGATGAACTGGAGCGACTGGAAACAGCCGCTGGTGGAGGTAAGTTCAAGAAGTGGGCATCGGAAGCCTTCGATGCTATCCCCGGAGCTAACCTGTTGAAGAATCCGCTGGTGACCGGTGTGACCGCCATCGGCGCGGCAGGTGTGTCCGGCATGAATTTCGATGAAGCGATGGCGCAGGTCAACATCACCGCCCAACTGGATGAAGCCGGGCTGGACAACCTGAAGAAACGCCTGAAGCAGATTGCCGCCGACAACAAGACGGACATCCAGGTGGTGCCCGTCGGCTTCGAGCAAATCAACTCGCAGGTGAACGACGTGGACCTGTCCCTTCAGATTCTGGACGCCGCGTTGAAGGGAAGCAAGGCGGGATTCACCGACCTTGACACCGTGTCCGCTGCCTTGGCGCAGACTCTTTCCATCGTGGGCAAGGAAAACACCACGGCTGCGGAAGTGCTCGATACTTTCTTTGCTGCCAAGCGTGTGGGGGCAGGCGAGTTTGCAGACTTCGCCCGGTACATGCCCAACCTGATAGCCGGAGCCGACAGCCTGGGCATCGCCTACAAGGAAGTGGCCGGAACCTTCGCCTACATGACCGGCAAGGGACAAAGCGCCGAGCGTGCCGCCACGCTGATGGAGAACGCCTTCTCCGTCATGGGGCGCGTCGATGTGCGCAAGAAGCTCTCCGAGGCCGGGGTCGATGTGTTCGACGACACGGGCAAGATACGCGGCATCGTGGACATCTTCTCCGACTTGGAAAAGGTGTTGGGCAGCCTGAGCGATGAAGGGAAATCCTCCATGCTGGAGCAGTTCGGTTTGGTGGACAAGGAGGCCAAAAGCGCGTTTGCCGTGCTGACCTCGGACATTGGGAAGCTGGAGGAATCCATGCACGACGTGGTAAGCGCCACCGGTGAGACTGATACGGCCCTGGCCTTCTCCCGCAACAGCATGCAGCAGGCCACCGAAGTGTGGAACCAGTTCAAGAACATTGGTACCGAAGTGGGCGAACTGATGCTTCCCGCTATTAGCGCGGGGCTGACCGTATGCAGCGCAGTCCTTTCCGGCGTGTCCGCCGTGCTGGACGTGGTAGTCGGCTTCTTCTCCGGTTGGTTCACGCTCTTGCAGGAAGGCAACCCCATCGTGGTGGGGCTGACCACGACGCTTGGCATCCTGACGGCCGCCGTGGCCCTCAACTATGCGTGGACGCAGCGGGCGGTTGTCCTGGCCGGCATCAAGAAACTGGCGGACATTGCCCAGACGGCTGCCACCAGCGGGCTGACCGTGGCGCAGTGGGCATTGAACGCTGCCTTCTATGCCTCGCCCCTTGGATGGATTGCTCTGGCCATCGGTGCGGTGGTGGCCGCAGTGACAGTATGCTGGCAGAAGTTCGAAGGCTTCCGCCGGACCATTCTGGGCGTGTGGGAAGTCGTGAAAGAGTTCGGGCGGACACTGCTCGACAGTATCGTCAAGCCCTTCAAACAAGTGCTCTCCGGTATCGGGGGCGTTTGTTCGGCCATTGTCAGTCTGCTCAAAGGAAACTTCAAGGAAGCGGCCACCCTGGCCAAGGACGGTTTCAAGGATATTGGCGAAGGTGTGCTGAGTGCCAATCCGGCCTCCGTTATCACGAATACCGTGCGCAACGGCAATTATACTGAAGCCTGGGAGCGTGGTAAGCAGGCGGGCAGCGACAGTTGGACGGCTTCGCTGGCCGAGAGGGATGCGGACGCGGCAAGCCAACTGATGCCCGAATTGCCGGAAGCCCTCACGGCGCCGGCGACCAACGTACCTGACTTCGGGACGTTGATGGGCAAGACCGGAAGCGGGGGAAATGCCCAGACCACTGTGCCAAGCGCCGCCGCGCAGCCGAAGGTGCTCCGGCTGGATGACGGTCCCATCGTCCAAGACCTGAACGAGACTTCGGACTACACCGCCATCACCCGGAAGCTGGAGCCGGTAAGCCGGCCTGCGGCCAACATATCTCAAGGCACAGGGCAAAGTACTTCGGCAGTCGTAGGGCAAAATCCGGATATGCCACAGGTCCCGCAAGTGGATGATAGCAGACAAACTTACGAAGGCGGGGAAACGAACTACCTGGCCGACATCATGCTGAACGTCCGCAAGATTGCCGCTGCCGTGGCATTGCCGGTGGCTATATCATTGGCTCCCCTGAATGCGAACGCCGGCAATGACCGACCGTTGGATTTGAACATCACTACCCCGGAAACGCTTGTGCCGGACATTGCGGTACCCGCTCCGGAAGTCCCGGACATCCCTACGCCCAGCATCTCCGATGCGTACAATGTGGAGAATATCCGCGAGACGAACAACACGTTCACCTCGGACAACAGCCGGAACTATCACAACAGCGGGCGGACGGTGCAGGTCGGCAAGGTCTGCGACGAAGTGGTCATCCACGTGGCCAACACCGACCGGAAAGGCGGCGACGCCATTCGACGGGAAATCATGAACATCTTAAACGAATTGGGAGAAGGATAACATGGCATCGAAATACACCTTGAAAGAAGTGGGGCAGACCGCCAAGCGCATCAGCACGTTCAACCTGGGCGAACTGCTGCTGAACTTCATCGGCTACAAGGGCATCCCCTATCCGGGCGGCTTCTTGTCCCGCGTGCCGGGCAAATACGGCGCGGACGATTATACCTACTCCGGCGAAGCGGCTTCGGAAAAGACCAGTTCCGACTTCGGCTCCACGCTACGGAAGCGGGACGCGCAAGGCCGCTGGTATTTCATGCCGGTGGAACTGGGCGGGGTGGAGTTGCCGAACACCGTGATCTCCATCCGGGGAAAGAAAACCATCGTCGAGACCCCGATGGTCGGCCGCAAGGGGACGGTGAAAGAGCTTATCTCGGTGGACGATTACGAAATCAATATCGCGGGCGTCTGCCTGGACACGGACTTTCCCGACCAGCAGATCAACGCGCTGAAAGAGTTATACGACATCAACGAATCGGTGGCCCTCAAATGCGCCCTGACCGACATCTTCCTGGACGAAGAGGACAAGGTGGTCGTCAAGAGCATCGACTTTGCCGAGATGCGGGGCTGCGAGACCGCCCAGGCATTCACCATGGAACTGGTCACCGACCGGAGTTTTGAGCTAATCATAGAGTAATGAAGAACGAGGAATGAAGAATCATGTTTGCCTTGTGTTGTGACATAAAGATAGGTTCGGTGTCCTTCAAGTCCGTGCACGACGTGAAGGTCACCCGCAGCATCTACGACCTGGCCGCTACCGCCGTCATCCAGGTGCCGGTGACCGCCGTGTTGAAACATGCCGGCGAGCCGCCCACGCATATCGAGACCGCCCAGGCCGTCAAGGCAGGCGACCCGGTGGAAATCAAGCTGGGCTACAACGGCACCCTGAACACCGAGTTCACCGGCTACGTGAAACGCCTGAACTACAAGGTGCCGCTGGAGATTGAATGCGAGGATGAATACTATCGGCTCCGTTTTCTGAACTGCGTGTTCAGCCAGAAGGAAACGACGCTCAAATCCTGTTTGAGCACCATTCTAACGGGCATCGAACTGGGCGAAGTGGCAGACCTGACGTTGAAGAACTTCGTGGTGAACAACAAGCCGGGAAGCTGGGTGCTGGGCTATCTGAAGAAGGAATACGGGCTGGTGGCGTGGTTCGGAATCGACGGCAGGCTGAACGTGGGCAAGGCCAACGACGTGAAGGGCGAGACGGTGAAATACGTCCTGCGCGAGAATGTCATCAGCGACGACGAATTGAAATACCAACTGGCCGCTGACGTGAAGCTGAAGGTGAAGGCCGTGTGCTACTACAAGGACGGCACCAAGGTGGAAGGCGAACTGGGCGAGGACGGTGGTGAGGTGCGCACCCTCTACTACTACGACGTGAAGGACGCGGCCGAACTGAAAACCCTGGCGCAGGAGGAACTGAAACGCTACAGCTTCGACGGCTACCGGGGCAAGATAACGACCTTCCTGCTGCCCTATGCCCTGCCGGGCATGGTGGCCGGCATCGAGGACAAAGTGTATAACGAGCGGAGCGGCGACTACTTCATCGAATCGGTGGAGACGACATTCGGCACCGGGGGCGGCCGCCGCACCGTGGAAATAGGCATCAAGGCATGAGCAAGGAAATGGAAGAATTGCGGCGCAAGCTGCGCGGCTGCATCGGCGGCGACGGGGACACGGTGTTCCCGGCCGTGGTCACCGAGGTCAACGAAGAGGAATTCACCTGCACCGTCCGGCGAGACGACCAAGTGGACTACTACGACGTGCGCCTCCGGGGGCTGGTCAACGCGGAACTGCAAGGTTTTGCATTCATCCCGAAACTGCAGAGCACCGTCCTGGCGTGCCGCATCGGGAAGAGCAACGAACTGTTCGTGTGCATGTTCACCGAAATCGACAAGGTGTATTTCACCGACAACGACTGGGAGGTGGTCATCGACACGGAAAAGCTCGACGCGAAGAAGGGCGAGAATATCACCGTTCACGTGGATGCGGAAAAGCTGGAAGTCACGAACAGCGACGTGAAAGTCCTGCACGAGGCGGACGCGCTGACCGTCACGGCGGGCAGCACCACCGTCAAGGCTTCAACCGCCGGTGTGACCATCACCCGTGGCGGTTCTGGGCTGAAGAAAACATTGGAACAAATGCTGGACGGTATCTGCGCCCTGACCGTGCCGACCGCCGTCGGGCCGTCCGGCGTGCCCATCAATATGGCGACATTCCAGCAAATCAAAGCAGATTTACCAAACTATATGGAGGGATAGGATTATGCCGTTAGTGAAAGCAGTCATCAAGGACGAAGTGAAGGCAGCCTTCATGCAGGTCATCGACCAACAGGACGACGACCGCGAGGGAGCCGTGGACAAGGTGGCGGACAAGATTGCGGACGCGGTCATCAACGCCATCAAGAGCATGCAGATCACCTACAGTGCCGGACTGACCTCGCCCATGGGGGCAGTGACGGGCACGTTCAACTATACCATCTCTTAACAGGAAGGAGGCAACGATGAAGGATTACCAACAGCAAACCAACGGCGACCTGGACCTGACCACGGGCGACCTGCTCGCGACGGAAAGCACCTACCAGCACCAGCGGGACCTGCTCCTCTCCGGCAAGGGCCACATCCGCCAGAAGCCGGAGGCGGGCGTCGGCGCGGTGGACTACCTGCAAGACAACGACCCCGAAGCCCTGCTGCGCGCCACCCGCAAGGAGTTCACCGCCGACGGCATGAAGGTGGCCAGGGTGGCATTCAACCGGGAAACCGACGAACTGGACGTGGAGGCAAGTTATGATGAAAACGATTGAAGTAAAGGATGAACAACTCCTGCTGGACGTCGCCCTGCAGCACTACGGCACGGCGGAAGCCCTTGGCGAAATCGTGGCGAACAACCCCGGCCTCTGCAACGAGCCGTCCGCCGTGGTGGCCGCCGGGCGCGAACTGGGAGCCTTCTACCCGGACATCAAGCTGAAGGTCGGGCTGCAGGTAAACATCGACGACGAAAGCCGCCTGGTGAAGAAGACCGTGGTGAAGAAAATAGAAACGGACATAACCACTTATATGGAGAAACAATGGCAAGAACGATCAGTCAGATAGAAACCGGCATCACGGAGAAGCTGCAAGCCACATTCAGCCTCTCCACGTCGGCCGCCGCCGAGTGGCGGCTGTGGGTGCACGCCGTGGCCTACTGCATCTACCTCTTTGAAATCGTGCTGGACACGTTCCAAGCGGAGATGGACGCGGACGCGGAGAAGGAAGTGGCGGGCACCGTCACCTGGTACAACAACAAGTGCTACGAGTTCCAGATGGGGCACGAACTGGTGTTCAACGAGACCACCGGCCTGCTGGAGTACGAGAAGGACGACGAAGCCGCCCGCGTAGTGAAGATCGCCTCGGTGAACGTGGCGGAGGACAACACCATCTTCTTCCGCGTCGCCACCCAGGACGAGGACGGGCAGATTGTCCCGCTGACCAGCAACCAGCTGCTCAACTTCAAGAACTATGTGGACGCCATCAAGTTTGCGGGTACCAAGTCGCAGGTCATTTCGACCGACGCCGACCTGGTGAAGTACGACATCAAGGTCTACTACAACCCCGCCAATCCCGTGGCCACGGTGCAGGAAGCCGTACTGGCCTCGCTGGAGGCATTCAAGACCTCGCAAAAATTCGGCGGCGTCATCTACTCGCACAAGCTGTTGGAAGCGGTCACGGCCGTTTCCGGCGTGGTCACCGCTAAGCTGGTGTCCCTCTCGCGGAAAGGCACGGAGGATGATGACTTCATCGCCATTGACACGATGGCCACCCTCCATGCCGGATACTTCAACTACACCGAGGACAGTGAACTGGAAATGGTCTCCATCAACGACATATAAGCCATGAACATCATCCTGAACTTCAAAGAGCTCATCCGGCAGTACGTCGCCCCGCACCGCCGCCAGCCCGTCCGCCTGGCCTGGCTCCAGGCGTTGGCGGACCTGGAGGGCCTGTGGGCGTCCTTCACCGCATGGCGCGACTACTACCGCTACAAGGTGCACGTCACCAGCCAGCACAAATCCCTGCAAGGCCACCTGAACAAGACCTTCGGGGGCGGCATCCTCATCAAGAGCTACGATGACCAGTTCCTGGACATCGGGCTGAACAGCGAGCCTGCGCACTGGGTGCTGTTCGACGACCCCATGCCGGAAATCGCATTGGAGGGCGAGGGCGGCCACAGCTTCGACGACGTGGACTTCATTGTCTACGTGCCGCAAGGCGTGGACCTCAACCTGGTGCGCGCCGAGATAGAACGCTATAAAATCGCAGATAGAACCTATAAAATAGTGACGAAACAATGAAAAGACATGTGCAATACCCCGGCGTCCGCAAGTGGTCCGGCAACGACCTGCTGGAGCTACAGAGTGAAGGGCTCAGCGTGGCGGACAAGTTTTTCTCGCAATACGGCGACTGCATCATCTGTGGCTGCCAAGTAACGGACGGTAGCGGCATCACCGCCGGACTGGCCAGTATCGACGGCATGGTGCTGCCCCTGGCCGCCATCGAACAGGTGGAAGTCTTTCCCGTCTACCTGGTCAAGGCCGAAGAACATTTCCAGCGCGAGTATGCCGACGACGTGGTGCGCGACATCGCCGTCAAGTCCTACGCCAAGGCCGTGCAGGCGAAGCCCGAATCCGGCGGCTACATTGAAATCACCGAAGAAGGGGCCGCTACCTTCTTCGACAAACTGCAAGCCGCGTGGCTGGCGGACATCCTGAAAAAGCTGACCGAACTGAAGAATACCGACAAGAGCCTGAACGACGCCATCACCCTGCTCAAACAAGAAGACGTGGCCGCCGGCAAGCGCATCACCGCGCTGGAAAAGAAAATGCCGTCCTACCTGGACCACATCCCCACCGTGGACGATGACGGCTACGGCATCGGCGTGGAGGTGTGGACGGTGGACGAATACGGCAACAAAACCTTCTGGAAGTGCCACGACAACACCGAAGGCGCAGCCGTGTGGAAGCGTACCGGCGAAGGTTCCGGAGGCGGCGGCAGCTATGGCGGCGCGGTCTATCTGACCGGGCAAACCGATTTTTCAAAAGCAACCATAATCATAAAGGAGGGATATTTACAATGAGCGCATCAACATCAACCACCGGTGCCTATGTGTACCAACAGATTGTCAAGTCAACGGAAGAATGGGCTGCAGACAAAACCGTGCCCTTGGAAAACATCTGGCTCTTCGAGCGTAGGAAGGACGGGAAAATCATCACCAAGCTGTCCGACGGGCAGCACTGTTACGGCGAACTGCCCGCCTACGGCCTGTCCGCCTGGCAAGCCGCGCAAATGGGCGGTTATGAAGGGACGGAAGAAGAGTTCTATGAAACCCTCGGCACGTTGGAAGACGTGGTGGACCAAGTGACCGGCATCGCTACCTCTCTCTCCGGGAAGTATGCCGAGACCCCGACCCTGGAATCCACCCCGACCGAGGACACGTTGACCTATACTCCGGAGGACAGTGAAGAGCCCCGTCCGTTCTCCATTGGCCAGCAGTGCCGCGTCTACGAGGAGGACGAAGCGGACTGGGTATTCTACCAACTCTATGACATCACCGAGAACAACAAGGCCGACTGGCGCGTGGCCGGAAGCGGCGGCGCCTCCGCCTTCCAGGAGAAGGCCATCATCACCCTGTCCAGCAACCAGGGCGCGGGCGACACCGCCCTGATCGGCAAGAAAGTGACCGTCAGCTATGCAGACCAGTCTCAGGAACTGGTGTGGAACGGCGAAGCCCTGGAAGTGAAGCTGCCCATGTCCGTCGAATACGTGGTGACCCCCGAAGCCGCAGACGGGTATTCCTCGCCCGAAGCGCAGACCTACACGGCAGTCGGTGGCAACGAGCGCGAAATCAATCTGGTGTATTCCTGCGAGAAAGTGACCGTCAACGTGAGCACCGACGACGATGCGGACTGCTCCGGCCGCACCGTGACCGTCAAGAAAACCAGCGGCGGCGATGTCATCGGCAGTGGGAAAGGCGCGCAGGTCGTGGTCAAAGTGCCGTCCGGCACCGGCTATACGGTGTCCGTCGATGCCTTTGCGGGTTATCTAAAACCCGCAGACCAAACATTCACCGCCAACTCGGCCAGCCGCAGCGTGTCCTTCGAATATGAAAAGATTGTCGATGCGTCGATCGTGTTCGACAAATCCAAGAGCGACCCGGAAAACATCACCGGCGACATCAACAGCGGTGTCATTGCCACCATCCTGTCGAAGTTCCGTCGCTGCCTATGCAAGAAAACCGCCGAAGGGAAGGTGACCATCGCCTACCTGAAGAACGACAACAGCAACCAGTACGAGGACGGCACCACCGCCAAGCTGGACGGCACCGAAGGCGACGTCATGGTGGACTTCCCGGAGTTTTATTACAAATGGGAATCCGTGGACAGCAACAAGTTCCGCTACCGCTTCGCCGAATACAATGTGGACGGGACATTCAAACACGTGCCCCGTTCGCTGGTCGGTGCTTACAAGGCCTACATGACAGGGAACAAGCTCTACAGCCGCAGCGGGGTTACGCCAGCGACCAGTGTATCATCTTCGCAATTTGATACGTATGCCGCTGCGCGCGGTCAAGGCTACCAGCGTATCGACTTCCAACAGCACTGCGTGATTGCCTTCATGTTGTATGCCAAGTATGGCACCCGGAACTTGCAGGCCGTGTTGGGCGCAGGCGGTGCTACCTATGGCCCGGCCACCACGACCGGCACCAGTAACGCTACCGGTAATGCGGACACGCAAAACGAGACCAGCAAATATGTTTGCGGCTTGGGATTGGAAGGTGTTTTCGGTGGCATCTATGAGTGGGTGAAAGGCGTTGAAATCAACAACCGAGTTTGGACGATTACCGACCCGGAAGGCGGCACGCGCCAAGTAAATGCCGGCACGTCGGACGGCTGGATAACCCATGTGGCTGCCGAGAATGGCCCGTATTTTGACATGGTGCCTACGGAAGTGGGCGGCAGTGAGACCACGCATTACTCCGACTATTATTGGCAGAATTCCGGCAGTTCCCTTGTTTTGGCGCGCTCCTATGATTCGTCGAATACGCATGGCGGCGTGGCGTTTGCGAATAGCGTTGCGTCGAGCGCGTACACGGACATCGGCTCGCGTCTTGCTTTCAGGGGCGTAATCGAAGAAGCGCAAAGCGTCAGCGCGTTCAAAGCACTGCAAGTGCTTTGATACAATTCCGGCGTAAGCCGGTCGAAATTTTTTTGAAAAGCGGGGTGGTATGTTTTATAACATATTATCCTGCTTGCCTACCGGTTTTATACGTTCTTACATTTGCAGGCAAAACTAAAATAGAGTTGAAATATGTAGAATGACCCATGTCAGGATACAGGCAGAATCTTCCCGGCCCTTGTTTTGGCGCGCTCCTATAATTCGTCGAATACGAATGGCGGCGTGGCGTATGCGAATAACGATGCGTCGAACACGAACACGAACATCGGCTCGCGTCTTATATTCAGAAGGAAGATATTTTATTGCGGCTCTTGGGCCGGGACGTGTCCCCATCCAACCCGCAGGAAGATGAGCCTTGCCCCTTGGCAGAAAACAGATTTTGTTGTGGTATGTGGTAGGCCCCGGTTCCGGGGTTCGACGCATACGGACTTCTGAAAGCAAAAACAAAGATGAAGCGATACGGCTATCTGATAGAACAAGTGGTGGACGAAAGCAACCTGCTGGAGGCTTTCCGGATGGTCATGCGCGGCAAGAAGCGCACCCGTACCGTCCGCCTGTTCAAGAAGAACCGGGACAAGATACTGGCGGAACTGGCCGAAGAGATACGCTCCGGCCGTTATGCCCCGTCGGGCTTCCGCGAGTTTGAGGTCGTGGAAAACGGCAAGACGCGCGAAATCCAGTCCCTGCCCTTCAAGGACCGCATCGCCCTGCACGCCATCATGGCTGTCTTGGGGAAAACGCTGGGAGGCATGTTGATACGCGACACCTATGCCAGCCTGCCCAACCGGGGCATCCACGACGGTTTGAAGCGCATCCGAAGGGCGTTGAAAGACCGTCCGAACACCCGCTACTGCCTGAAACTTGACATCAAGAAATTCTACCATTCCATTGACCAAGACGTGCTGATTGAACGCCTGCGCCGCAAAATCAAGGACGAGACGATGATGCAGACGCTGGTGCGCATTATCCGTAGTTATGGTCCTGGACTGGCCATCGGCTACCACTCCAGCCAGTTGCTGGGAAACTTCTACCTCTGCCTGCTGGACCACTACATGAAGTGCGAACTGGGAGTGAAGTATTATTTCCGTTATTGCGACGACATCGTTATCCTCGGACCTGACAAAGGTTATCTGCATGAAACATTCGACAAGCTGCGCACGCTGGTGGAAGGACGGCTGCATCTCACCATTAAGCAGAACTGGCAGATTTTCCCCGTGGAAGCGCGCGGCATCGACTTCTTGGGCTACGTCATCCGGCACGACTATGTGCTGGTGCGTAAGCATATCAAGAAGCGCGTGGCCCGCAGGCTGCACAAGGTCAAGAGCCGGAAGCGGCGGTACGTCGTGCTGGCCTCCTTCTGGGGATGGGTGAAACACTGTAATGGCAGACACTTATTTTATACATTAACCAATATGAAAAGTTTCAAAGATTTAGGCGTCACGTACAAGCCCGCTGACGGGAAGAAGCGGTTTGAGGGCAACCTCACACCTTTGGGCAACTTGCAGAATTGCAAGGTAACGATTATCGACTTCGAGACGGACATCAAGACCAAACAGGGCGATGGCCGCTACGTGGTCCAATACGAACTGGACGGCCAGAAAGGCAAGTTTATCACCGCGTCCGAGGAAATGAAGAATATTCTCGACCAGATTAAGGCGATGAATGAGCTGCCCTTCGAGACGGTCATCAAACGTGAAATGTTCGGAGGGAACAAGACGAAGTATGTATTCTCGTAAGAGGATAGTGTGAATCCTTTTCTGGGGGAAAGGATATAAAAAGCCCCCAGCCGTTAGCCTAAGTATCGACGCCAATCATATACTTATACGCTTACGCGCAGAGCCGCACGACTGAGGGCAATGCCCTTGTCGCGACTCTGCGCTCTTTTTATATTCGCGCGTATAAAATATATGATTGGCACTGCAAAGGTACTTTAATTTTGGGAAACTATGACAATATACGAGCTACTTTCTTTGAACAAAGATTCGCTGCGCTACTTATCGGCTGCGGGCATCAGGACCAAGGATTACCGGTACGTGGACCTTTTCCGTGACTATACGGAAATGATGGGCGAGGGTTGCAAGACCACCTATGCCGTGGCCGTGCTGCTTAATGAAAAGTATGGCATCTGCGAACGCAAGGTGTACGACGTGATCCGGAGGCTGCAAGAAACGTGCAGTGTAAACCGGGGCTGAAATGCTTGCTTTTCCCGCGATATATAGAATTTTGCAGCCACAAAATCCTATATCATTATGCGGAAAGAATACCTGTCTGCCCCTTTGCCATTCCAGGGAAAAGAATGTTCGCAAGCGAGCTCAAGAAGATACTGAAGCAATACCCGGACGATGCGGTGTATGTGGACTTGTTTGGCGGTTCCGGGCTGCTGTCCCACATCGTCAAGCACGAGAAGCCGGGCGCGACGGTGGTGTATAACGACTACGACAATTACCGCCGGAGGCTGGCCAATGTGTCCCGCACCAATGCCCTGCTGGCCGAACTCCGTCAAATGACCGGAGGATGCAGCCGCCACAAACTCATCCCGAAAGACATCCGTGAAGCCATACTGGAGCGGTTGGAACAGGAAGAAACAACGGGCTTCGTGGATTATATCACCCTCTCGTCCTCGCTGCTGTTCTCCATGAAGTATTGCACTTCGCTGGACAGGCTGCGAAAGGAGAGCTTCTATAACAATATCCGAACCACGGACTATCCTCCCTGCGACGATTACCTGCAAGGGCTTGAAATCACTTCCTGTGATTATCGGGAACTGTTTGGGCGGTACAAAGACGTGCCCGGCGTCGTGTTCCTGGTCGATCCGCCTTACCTGTCCACGGAGGTGGGCACCTATCAAATGCGGTGGGGGTTGTCGGATTACCTGGACGTGCTGACCGTCCTTGCCGGCACCACCTTCATTTATTTCACGTCCAACAAATCATCCATTATCGAGCTATGCGACTGGATGGGCAGGCATCCGGACATGGGAAACCCTTTCAAGGACACCCGGAAGGTGGAGTTCAATGCGCACGTCAACTATTCCTCGTCTTACACGGACATCATGCTGTATAAGACAACAGCGGGAGGGCAACCGGGAAAGGCTGCTTAACGCTCTACAAATATACGAATTTTTATTTGAATAACAAGCGTTTGCGCAGTATTTTATCAACATTCAAACACCGTTTTAACATCATTTTCAGCCATGGGAAGAATGAACAAATACCATCAGATTTTGAACAAAATCCTCGACACGGGGAAGGTGCAACAGAACAAGAAGGGCTGCATCCGCTACCTGCTGGATGAACGCCTGTGTCTCACGCCTTCCGACTTGCTCGACATCTTCGAGACCCACGGGATAGCCCGCAAGAAGCTGCGGGCGGAACTGGGCCTGTTCATGCAGGGCGAGCGCAACGTGGAGAAATACCGGGAGGCCGGAATAAACTGGTGGGACTACTGCGGGGCGACACTGGTCAACAGTTATCCGACCTATTTTGAGAAGCTGCCACCTCTGATAACCAAGATCAATGCGGAAAAGCGTAGCAGTAAGAATTACGTTTTGTTCCTTGGTGCCACGGATGCGGAAAGTAACCAAGCCCCATGCCTTAGCCTGGTGCAATTTCAGATAGATGCCGGTGAACTGGTGCTGTCAGCCTACCAGCGCAGTTCTGATGCCAATCTGGGATTGCCTGCCGACCTATATCACCTCTACCTACATGGCCCGGCAGATAGATTTGCCGCTGAAATCCATTACGCTCAACCTGGGCAATGTACATATCTACGAGAACAATATCGAGAGGACGCGCAGGCTGCTGGAAGGGGAAGAAGGGGTGAGGTTTGACTTGAACGTATAAGGCTATTATTTGAAACAGAATGCCATTTAAACGCTGCTCAGAAAGCATTTGAATGGCATTTGCGTTTTCTTTGAAATTAGGACGTTTCGTTTTGAAATTCCACTTGGGAA
>VOFD01001815.1_pt1 | contig 44345 bp, 56 predicted proteins | sample 5384101 | NCBI WGS metagenome assembly VOFD01 (sample SAMN12384723, study PRJNA508395) | human gut metagenome | isolation source: healthy gut C | host: Homo sapiens
TAGAAGAACGCCATAATGCCGAGATTCACGGCTATCGTGGCGTAGAGGTTCATGTCGGAAAAGAGCTTGTACGAGGCGAGCATCTCATACTTGTTCTCAATCGAGCGCGAGTCCACCGGGATGCGCGTCTCGGGCGAGAAAAGGCGGCGTATGCCCGTCAGCAGCACTATCGCCATCATGACCGCGAACACCTCGGGCTCAGTGCACCTCCAGAGCAGATAGGCGCAGCCGGCGTCGAAGCACAGATGGATGAAGGCCACGCTCAGGTAGTATCTGGCGCCGAGCCGGTTCTTGCCGGGGAAGACCGAAACCGTGCCGAAATAGTCGCGCATCACGATGCAGAGCGCGAAGAGCGACACGTAGTTGGCCTCTATCAGGCCTATCGTCAGAGGGTATATGAACGCCGCGGAGATGCCTATCATGAATATCACGGCGATCACGAGGTCGGACAGGTAGTGCTCGCCTCCCGCATGGCGCAGCTTTGCCAGGTTGCAGAGGTAGTAGGCCTTGATGATGTCGGCGAAAAAGATAGACGGTCGCCCGAAGAAGGGGTTGCCCACTATCACATGCCCCACCGCCATGCAAAGCAGCAGGTTGAAGAAATCTAACCGGTACAGTCCGGTGAGGAGATTCCAGGAATATCTCGGCATGGCAGATTCTGTCAAAAGCGGTCCCGGTCGGGGTGACGGACAAATATAAACCCCTTTTGCGAGAAAACAAAACTGACTATCTTTGCCCCCATGATCATCGAAGCACACGGAATTCACAAGAGCTTCGGAGCCCTCGAAGTGCTCAAGGGCATCGACTTCTGCGCCGCGGAGAAGGAGACCGTGGCGATTGTCGGGGCATCCGGCGCCGGCAAGTCCACCCTGCTGCAGATACTCGGCACCCTCTCCACCCCCGACTCGGCTCCCTGCTCATCGACGGGCAGGATGCGCTCAGGCTCGGGAGCGACGCTCTCTCCGCCTTCCGCGGCAGGCGCATAGGCTTCGTGTTCCAGGCGCACCACCTGCTTCCGGAGTTCACGGCCCTCGAAAACGTGATGATTCCCGCGCTGATAGCCGGCAGGAAGCGGCAGGAGGCGCAGAAAGACGCCGCGGCTCTGCTGGAGCGGGTCGGAGTCTCCGCCAGAGCCGGCCACAAGCCCTCCGAACTCTCCGGCGGGGAGCAGCAGCGCGTCGCGATAGCCAGGGCGATCATCAACAGGCCGGCGGTGCTCTTCGCCGACGAACCCACAGGCAACCTGGACTCCGTGACCAGGCAGGAAATCCACAAGCTGTTCTTCGACCTCAGGGACAGCACGGGGCAGACCATAGTCATCGTCACACACGACCCCGCACTCGCCGGACTCTGCGACCGCAGCCTCACGATGAAGGATGGCAGATTCATTTAGATTCCAGCAGTTCACGATACGCAACGACAGGGCGGCGCTGAAGGTCGGGACCGACGCCGTGCTGCTCGGGGCGGCGATGACCCTGCTCCCTTCGGACAGACGCGCCCTCGACATAGGCACCGGAACCGGGGTCATCGCCCTGATGGCCGCCCAGCGCGCATCGCAGCTGGAAATCGAAGCCATCGACATCGACGGGCCGTCGGCGGAAGAAGCCGGCATCAACTTCATAAACTCCCCGTGGTCCGGCAGGCTGCGCGCCCGGCACTGCGCGCTGGCTGACTACGAGCCCGGGGAGAAGTTCGACCTGATCTTCTCGAATCCGCCCTACTACGACAACTCCCTGCGCAATCCGGACGAGAGAATTTCGACCGCGCGGCACAGCTCCCGCCTCACTCTCGCCCACATCTTCGACTTCGCCTCCAGCTGGCTCACGGACGGCGGCAGGCTCTCCCTCATACTTCCGTCCGACGCCAGGATTTCGTCCCTGAGAACCGCCGCGTCGTTCGGTTTTCATCCCTTCCGCACCATTATGGTCAGAACCGTGGAAAGCAAACCGCCCAAACGCGTCATTCTCGAGTTCAGCCGCCACGATAGTGCTGATTCTCAAGAGCTTATAACCTTGATGAAAGACGGCGGGCGCAGTCCGGAATACAGTCTGCTGACCCGGGGATTCTATCTGGATTCGTCCCAAAAATGACCGGTTTGCCACAAATAGAGGGGGTCTTGCCACAAATTCAGGTTTCCGATTTCGTAATAAAGAATTTTGGAAGTAATTTTGCCACGCACATCAGAAACTGAAACACAATGGACAATCTCACACAGAAAGATAATTTCATTCTCACTTTCGAGAACAGCGTGAAAGAGTGCTGGAACAAGGCGGCGCTCGACGACTACCGTGCTTCAAGCATCACCTACGGCGAACTCGCCGCGGAAATCGAGACCAACGTGCTGCTCTGGAAAGCAGCAGGCCTCAGGAAGGACGACCGCATAGCCATCAACGCCAAGAGCAGTTCCAACTGGGCGAAGATCTTCCTTTCCTCCCAGGTCGGAGAGTTCGTGTCGGTGCAGATATTCCCCGGATTCACCCCCGCCGACACCGCCAACATGGTCAACCATTCGGAGACCAGGGTCCTCTACACCGAAAAGGCCATATTCGAGCACATCAGCTTCGAAGACATTCCTGAAGTAATAGGTGTGATCGACATAAAGTCCGGCGAGCTCCTCGCGTCGCGCGGCAACTTCGCGGAAGCCTACGCAAACCGCGCGAAACTCTTCAGCGAGGCGCACCCCGACGGCCTCCACCCGGAGGACATCCATTATCCCGACCGCCCTCTCGACAGCCTCGCCGCCATCATGTACACCTCCGGCTCCACCGGAAACCCCAAGGGCGTGATGCTGACCAACAGGAACTTCACGGCAAACATCTACCTCATACCCAAGCATTTCCCCTATCGCAGAGAAGACAACTACGTGAGCGTGCTGCCGTATGCCCACATCTTCGGAATGGTCTACGACATGCTCGCCCCTCTGTGCCTCGGAATGCACCTCGTGGTGCTCTGCCTGCCTCCGGTGCCCGCGTATCTCAAGCCCGCGCTCGCCGAGTTCAAGCCCTACGTGTTCTTCGCAGTGCCCCTGATCCTCACCAAGCTCATGGAAGAGTCGATAGGCGAGTTCATCCACAGCAAGACCGGAGCCGCCAAGCTCGCCGACTACAAGAACAACCCCGACTTCTGCAAGGCTCTCTCCATCATCTTCATGGAAGCCCTCGGCGGAAATGTCGGCCTGTTCGTGACCGGCGGCGCCGCGATTCCCGAGCAGTTCGAGAAGCTCTTCGTGGAGCAGCTCAAGCTCCCCTTCGTGACCGGCTACGGCATGACCGAGGCCGCGCCGACCATCTGCCTTGGCCACAAGGGCAAATACAAGCTCAAGGAATGCGGAGAATATGTCGACGAGTGCGTCGACCTCAGGATCGACTCCCCGACCCGGAGAACATCCCCCGAGAGATTCTTATCAAGGGCCATGTGCTCTTCGCCGGCTACTACAAGAACGAAGAGGCCACCAGAGCCGTGTTCACCGACGACGGATGGTTCCGCACCGGCGACCTCGCCACCATGGACAAGGACCACAGCGTCTTCATCGTCGGACGCAGCAAGAGCATGATCCTGACCCCCAACGGCCAGAACATCTACCCCGAAGAGATCGAGGTGGTGCTCAACGCCCTGCCCGGAGTGGCCGAATCCCTGATCGTGAACCGCAACGACAGGCTCGTGGCGCTGATAGTCCCCGACCAGAACCAGCTCGGCGACATGGACGCCAGCGGACTCAAGAGCATAATGGACGCCAACCTGGCCGCCCTCAACAAGAAAATACCCGCATATTCCCATGTGAGCGGCTACGAAATCCGCTTCGAACCTTTTGCCAAGACCCCCAAGGGCAGCATCAGAAGGTTCATGTATGCGTAGACAACAGTAGTAGTGTAACCAAACATTTCCAAGATGCACATCCTTACAGAGAAAGACAACTTCCTGCTCAGATTCCAGGACAGCGTGAAGCAGTGCTGGGACAAGCCCCGCAGTCAGCGATTTCAGGAAATCCACCACCACCTACGGTGAGTTCGCGAAAGAGATAGAGACCAACATCCTGCTTTGGAAGGCCGCGGGAATCAAGCCCGGCGACAAGATTGCCATCAACGCGAAGAGCTGCGCCAGCTGGGCCAAGATATTCTTCTCGAACCAGGCGGGCGGATTCGTATCCGTACAGATATTCCCCGGATTCACCGCTCCCGACACCGAGAACCTCGTGAACCATTCGGAGTCGCGCCTGCTCTACACCGAGAAGGCCATCTTCGACAACATGGACTTCGGCCACATGCCGGCGATACTCGGCGCGATAGACATCATGACCGGCGAGCTTCTCGCTTCGCGCGGCGGATTCGACGCCGTCTACAACTCGAAGGAGCAGATCTTCAACGAGAAGCACCCCGGCGGCCTGCGTCCCGAAGACGTGGACTACTCCGGAACCGGCATCGACAGCCTCTCCTCCATAATGTACACCTCCGGCTCCACCGGAAACCCCAAGGGCGTGATGCTGACCAACAGGAACCTGTCGGCCAATGTCTATTCAGTGCCCTCGCACGTACCTTTCCGCAGAGGGGAGAACATAGTCAGCGTGCTGCCCTATGCCCACATCTTCGGAATGACCGTGGACATGATCACCCCGCTCTGCCTCGGCATGCACCTGGTGGTGCTCGGCCTCCCGCCGATTCCCACCTATCTCAAGCCCGCGCTCAGGGAATACAAGCCCCATGTGTTCTTCGCCGTGCCCCTGATTCTCTCGAAGCTCATCGAGGACACCCTCGGCGACTTCATCCACAGCAAGAACGGAGCCGCCAAGCTTGAGGACTACCAGAACAACCCCGACTTCTGCGAGGCCCTGGAAATCATCTTCCTCAAGGCGCTCGGCGGCGAAATCGAGCTGTTCTGCACCGGCGGCGCCGCGATTCCCGAGCAGTTCGAGAAGCTGTTCGTGACCAAGCTCGGCCTGCCTTTCATCACCGGCTACGGCATGACCGAGACCGCGCCCGTGATCTCGATCGGCCACCTCGGAAGCTACAAGCTGCGCGAATGCGGTGAATACCTCGACGAAGTCGTGGATGTCAAGATCGACTCACCCGACCCCGAGCACATACCCGGCGAAATCCTCGTCAAGGGAGAAATCGTGTTCTCCGGCTACTATAAGAACGACGACGCCACCAGGGCCGTGTTCACCGACGACGGATGGTTCCGCACCGGCGACCTCGCCACCATGGACAAGGACCACAGCCTGTTCATCGTGGGACGCTGCAAGAGCATGATCCTCACCTCCAACGGCCAGAACATCTACCCCGAGGAGATCGAAGTCGTGCTCAACGCCCTGCCCGGAGTGGCCGAGTCCCTCGTGGTCAACCGCGGAGAGAGGCTCGTGGCGCTGATAGTCCCCGACCAGAACCAGCTCGGCGAAATCGACTCCGCCGGTCTCAAGAGCATCATGGATGCGAATATGGAAGTTCTCAACAAGAGAATCCCCGTATATTCTCATGTAAGTGGATATGAACTGCGCTTCGAAGCCTTCGCCAAGACTCCGAAGGGAAGCATAAGGAGATTCATGTATGAATAACGAAATGAAACGAGTAGTCATCACCGGCCTGGGGGTCATCTCCCCCGTAGGAAACGACATCAACACTTTCTGGGAGAGCCTCAAGGCCGGAAAATGCGGCATCAGCAGGCTCGAGGGCTTCGAGGAGTACAATCTCCCCATCCATGTCGCAGGCAGGGTGAGGGACTTCGACCCTCTCCAGGCCGGACTCTCGGCCGCGGAGAAGCGCCGCAACGACATCTACAGCCAGTACGCCCTTGCCGCAGCCGCCCAGGCGATGGCCGAAAGCGGGCTGGTGTCCAACGAGAACATCGACGAGAACCGCTTCGGAATCTACTTCGGCTCGGGAATCGGCGGCATCCAGACCTTCGTGACCCAGACGAAGATTCTCTTCGACGAGGGGGCAGACCGCATCTCCCCTCTTCATCCCCATGATGATTCCCAACATCGCCGGCGGAAACATCGCCATCAAGTACAAGGCCAAGGGCCCCTGCCTGACCCACGTGTCCGCCTGCGCCACCGGAACCAACTCCATAGGTGAGGCCTACCTCGCCATCAAGTGCGGACGCGCCGACGCCATTCTCGCCGGAGGCAGCGAAGCCGCCGTCACCCCTCTTGCCATAGGAGGCTTCGCCAACGCCAAGGCCCTGACCACCGAGGAAGACCCTGCAAAGGCCTGCCTGCCGTTCGACGCCCGCAGGGGAGGATTCGTAATGGCGGAAGGCGCCGGAGTCATGATCCTCGAAGAAAGGGAGCATGCCATCGCCAGGGGAGCCAACATCATCGCCGAGGTATGCGGCTACGGCTGCACCTGCGACGCCCACCATTACACCGCTCCGAGGCCCGACGGCATAACCGCAGGACGCGCTCTTAGGGAAGCCCTCGACGAAGCCGGATACAAGCCCGGGGAGAACCTCTACATCAAGCCCACGGCACCCGAACCCACCTCAACGACTCCACCGAGACCACGGCGATCAAGGTCGCCCTCGGAGAGGAGGACGCACACCGCGCTTCGGTAAGCTCGACCAAGTCGATGCACGGCCACATGTTCGGAGCCACCGGAGCAGTGGAGCTCATAGCCTCCGCCCTCGCGCTCAGGGACAGCATCGTGCCGCCGACCATCGGACTTCAGGAGGCCGACCCCGAATGCGACCTCGACTACACCCCCGGAGAAGCCCGCAAGAGGGACCTGGACATTGCGATTTCCAACTCTCTCGGCTTCGGAGGGCATAATGTTTGCGTGTCTTTACGCCGCGCATAAACGTGTATAACCAAAAACCTTAACCAGATGAACCGCGAAGAAATCAAGAAAATCCTCCCTCACAGAGAGCCTATGCTCCTGCTCGACGAATCCGAGCGTGACGGAGACAGGGTCGTATCCAAATATACGATCAGAGAGAACGAATTCTTCACAACCGGACATTTCCCTGGATACCCGGTGGTGCCCGGAGTGATACTCTGCGAAATCATGGCCCAGGCCAGTTTTCTGCTGATCCCTTCGGAAAAACTGAAGGACAACACCGCACTCTACGCCGGAATCGACGGCGCCAAGTTCAAGGCCTCCGTCTTCCCCGGCGACACCGTATGCGTGGAGTCGAAGGAAGTCACCCAGAGGGGTCCCCTCGTCGTCGTCGACGCCCAGGCGACCGTCAATGGAAAGCTCTGCTGCAAGGGAAGGCTGACATTCATGCTGGTCCCCAACGAAAAACTGAACAAGCAATAATATGGCATACAATCTACTCAAAGGCAAGAAAGGCATAATCTTCGGAGCCCTCAACGACCAGTCCATCGCATGGAAGGCCGCGCTGAAGGCTCATGAAGAAGGTGCGGAGCTCGTGCTCACCAACACGCCGGTCTCCATAAGGCTCGGAACGATCAACGAGCTCGCGGAGCAGTGCGGCGCGGTGGTGGTACCCGCCGACGCAACCTCGCTCGAAGACCTCGGCACCCTCGTCGACGCCGCCATGGAGCATTTCGGAGGGCAGTTCGACTTCGTGCTCCACTCCGTCGGCATGTCGCCGAACATCCGCAAGAACAAGCCGTACGAGGACACGAACTACGACTTCTTCAACAAGACCCTCGACATATCCGCGCTTTCATTCCACAAGCTGCTGAACGTGCTCTACAAAAAAGACGCGCTCAAGGAATGGGGTTCGGCCGTGGCGCTGACCTACATAGCCGCCCAGAGGACTTCCAGGGCTACAACGACATGGCCGACGCCAAGGCCTCCTCGAATCGATCACCCGCAGCTTCGGCGTGATCTACGGCAAGAAACGCCACGTGAGGGTCAACACCGTCTCACAGTCGCCCACCAAGACCACCGCGGGCAGCGGAATCGCCGGCATGGAGGAGATGTTCACCTACGCCGACAAGATGTCTCCCCTCGGCAACGCTTCGGCATCCGACTGCGCCGACTACATCGTGACGCTGTTCTCCGACCTCACCAGGCACGTGACCATGCAGAATCTCTATCACGACGGAGGCTTCTCTTCAGTGGGACTCACCTCCGATGCGATCGAGATTTTCACGAAAGGACTGGAATAACACACGTCTTTCATGATTATAAAAGGAGAGCCGTCCGGCAGATTCGTGCCGGGCGGCTCTCTCATTTGGAACCGGGGTTCAGACTAGAGGTTGGCGTTGACGCTCTTCCACTCTGAAACGGGAGGGATGATGCCGAGTTCGATGATCTCGTCGCGCATCTTGCAGAGATGCTCGTAGGAAGCCTTGAGCTCAGCCATCTCCTCGGGAGTTCCCTGAGGTGCGCTGTAGTGTACTCCGGTGGCGTCCATGACGGTGGGCATGGCCATCATCACGTTCTTGAACTCACCGCTGTTGACATAGCAGCCGGCAGGCCAGGTGAACTTCTCGCCGCCCATAGCCGCCTCGATCATCTTCACTGCATTGTATGCGGGGCTCTGGAATGAGCTGCGGCCGCGGAGCTTGATGATGTTGGAGCCTCCCTGAACGGTATTGTGCTTGATCTCGGCCCACTTCTCGGCGGAAAGATGCTTCTCGGCGAGGGGAACGCCGTCAATCTTCACCTGAGATGCGAACACTGCCATGGCCTCGCCGTGGCCGCCATAGGTGTGGGCGCCGGTGACCTTTGACTGCTGTACGCCGAACTCCTGGGCGAGAGCCTCCTGAAGACGGGTTGAGTCGAGGGCTGCGAGAGTGGTCACGCACTCGGGCTTCAGGCCGGAATGCAGGAGAACCACGAGACCGGTGAGGTCAGCGGGGTTGAAGATCACGACAACGTGCTTCACGTCGGGGCAGTAGGCCTTGACGTTCTTTCCGAAATCCTCGGCTATCTGGCAGTTGCCCTTGAGAAGATCTTCGCGGGTCATGCCCTCCTTGCGGGGAGCGCCGCCTGAAGAGATGATGTACTTGGCATCCTTGAATGCGACGGCGGGGTCGGTGGTCCAGGTGATGTTCGCACCTTCGAAGGCGCAGTGGTCCATTTCCGCAACCACGCCCCTGAGTCCGGGCTCATACACATCATAAAGACATACGTTGGGAGTGAGCCTCAGCATCAGCGCTGTCTGGGCCATGTTGGAACCGATCATGCCGGCGGCACCTACAATGACCAATTTCTCGTCAGTGATGTACTTCATAGTATCAAATAAATAAAAATGCGTTCAAAATTCTTACAAATATACTAAATAAAACCATTTTCACCATAGGAAGCCAAATTCGCTCCCCACGAATTGCTATATTGTTAAAAAACACTATCTTTGCCGTGTTATAAACTTTTTATGGCACTATATCTAATAAAGGATCTCGACGACGACTACCACTCGAAACTGGGAGTCTGGCAGATTACGGAGAGCGAGCAGGAACTCCGCGCACTCTCATCAGTCCCCTCCGACGAACTTGAAGAAATCTCCTATATCAAGAGCGAATCGCTGCGCAAGCAGAAGCTTGCCGTGCGCACTCTGCTCGACCGCCTCTTCGAGGAGAAGGTCTATCTGAACCACCACGACAACGGCAAGCCTTATATCGAGAACTCATCGATCAACATCAGCATCACCCACACCGACAAATACGTGGCCGTGATAGTGAACGACTCAGAAGAGGTCGGAATCGACTGCGAATCCCTCGACAGGGATTTCTCGGCGGTCGAGAAGAAGGCCCTCTCGGAAGATGAAATCGACGATCTCGACGAGGACCAGCGCAATGAACAGCTTGCCATCTACTGGTGCGCGAAGGAGGCCGTCTACAAGAAGATGTCCCAGTACAATGTCGATTTCGCGGAACAGATCGAGATAGAGAATTTCAGGCTGCGCGGAGAAGGCGAACTGACGCCACATTCACGCAGAAGGACGGATTCGAAGAGGAGATCCACCTCCAGTACATGACCTTCGACCGTCATGTGCTGGTCTGGGTGGCAGGCTAGTTTTCAATCACCGATAATTTATCTGGGACGCAGCCAGATCTCCGGATTCTGGGGGGACTTCTCCTTCCAGATCTGGAAATGCAGCTGCGTCTGCCCGTCGATCGTGTCGACCGTGCCTATGATGGTGCCGGTGCCCACCTTGTCACCGGCCTTCACTGAAACCTGTCCCAACTTGCAGTAGAAGGTGAAATAGCTGCCGTGCTGCACGAGCACGCACATGTTGTAGCCGGGCATCGCGATCACGTTCTTGACCTCACCGTCGAACACCGCCCTGACCGCGCTTCCCTTGGCGAGGCCGATGCTGATGCCGTTGCTGAAAGGCATCACGATGTTGGTGTAGACGGGATGGTTGTGGCGCCCGAACTTCTCGAGCACGGGGCCGTCGGCCGGCCATGGCAGCTTCCCCTTGTTGGATTCGAACTCCGCCGCCAGCTCGTAGTCAATCACAGGCGGCGCCGGTGTCTCGGCGGCAGACTGCTGTTCACCCTGCCGGGCGGCGGCAGCCCTTCTCTGCTCCTCCTCCCTGGCTTTCTGTTCGGCTATGTATTCGGCGATTATCCTCTCTATCTCGCGGTTCAGGTCCTCTACCTGCTTCCGCTTGGTCTCCAGCTGCCGCTGATATCTCGTCCTGTAGCGCTTGAGCTGCGAAACGAGGTCGTCGGAACGTTTCTCCTCCGCCCTGAGGCCGGCGAGTTCCTTCTGCTGGGCGTCGCGCAGCTGGGTCGCCTGCACTTTCAGGCTGTCCAGTCTCGTCAGCTCCAGTTCCAGTCCGGCGCGCATCTCCTGACCTGGGCGGCCTCGTCGTTCAAGGTGGAGGACAGGTTCTTCAGATAGGAGTAGCGGCGGGTCGCCTGGCCGAAATTCCGGCTCGTGAGTATGTAGACATACCAGACTCTGGCGTCGCGGTTCTTGTATGCGCTGCGCACCAGGCGGCCGAAATAGGTTGTCAGAGTGTCTATGCGGGCCTGCAGTCCGGCTATGTTGGCGGTTGTGAGGGTGATGCTGTCGTCGATCATCCTGATCTGGCGCTCGCTTTCGGCCACGAGGGCCTTGCGGGTCTCCACCTGCTTGCGTATCAGGGTGAGGTCGTTGAGCGCGCTGCTGCTTCTGGAGATGTTCTCCGCGATCTGCTGCTCGAGCTGTGCGATCTCCTTCTCGAGGGCGGCGCGCCGTGACTCCTGCTCGCGCGTGTCCTGCGAGAAGGACGGTGCCGCCGCGGCCAGCAGCAGGAATACGGTCAGGAATATGCGTATGAACTTCATTGCTGCTGTGCTTTCTTCTGCTCCGCGAGCGAGTGATAATATATTGAAAGGTCCTTTTCGCCGAGCTCCCCGAGTATCACCGAATAGTGTTCGAGCACCACCGAGCTGTCCTTGCCGCCGTAGAGCATCGCATGCTTGAAGAGAGGCTTGGCCTCCTTGGGACGGCCGAGAAGGTAAAGTATCCAGCCGCAGGTGTCGAGGTAGGTAGCGTTGTCGGGCTCCAGCTCTATCGTGCGCCGGCTCATCTTCAGGGCCTTGCGCAGCGAGCGCCCCTCCTCCGAAAGGTAGTAGGCGTAGTTGTTGAGCACCGGAGCGCAGTCGGGGTCGACTTCGAGGGCTTCGTCGTAGTAGCGGTAGGCCTCACGTCTGTCGCCCATCTGGTAGCTCATGTCGCCGGCGGTCGAGAGGGCGAGCACCAGGTTCTCCTTGTCGCCGGCCCGTCTGGAGACGTCCGCAAGCCGGTCGCACATGTATATGACCGAATCCTGCTTGTTCTCGATTATGCACATCCGCAGTTTGTTCAGGTTGGAGACGGGGTCGGCGGGCGCCTGACGGTAGCACAGGTCGACGAGCTTGCCGAGCTGTTCGCCCCAGACCCAGTAGAAGCGGGAGTCCATGTTGTCGATAAGCATGCCGAGGTAGTCGCTCTTGATCTCGTCGCGCACTATCTCGTTGCGCAGGAAATGGTCGAGGGTCAGGAAAAAGGGCGGGAAATTGCCGGTGAACCGGAGTATCTCGAGTTTTCCCAGCTCGGCGGGCGCATAGTCGGGGTCGAGCCCAAGGCGCGGTCGTAGTATTCGAGGGCTCCGGCGTCGTCGCGGCGGTTCATCTTCTCGTCACCTATCACGGTGAGGGTGTAGGGGGTGTTGTACTGCGCGGGGCTGAGCTTGAGCAGCTTCTCGCACACGGTCGCGAAATCGCTCCTCCTCCCCTGCACGCTGTAGAGCGTCCCGAGCGCCTGAAGGTACCACTGGTTGGTGGTGTCCTGGCTCACCGCCAGCCCGAGATGGACCTCGGCGGAATCCAGCCTGCCGAGAGCGTAGTCGGTGAGTCCGAGATAGTAGTTCACGGCGTCGTCGTCGGGCGAAGTCTCGTGCAGACGGGTGAAAATCTCGGCCGCCAGGTCGAAGCGCCCTGCGGAATAGTGGGTCACCCCGCTCAGGAAACGGCCGACGTCCGCCGACCGGCCCGAGGCATAGCCGCAGAGCAGCAGAAGGCACGCTGCCGTCATGATGTAGACCACCGTCTTGCGCATATCGCACAAAAGTATATATTTTTCTGTGGAAAAATGCCTATTTTCGTGAAGATTTATTGCGAACGAGGATGCAACTTTTTCGGGAACAAGAAGCATCTTGATACACGGGAAGCAGGTTGGATAGAAGGGGCGAAGCAGGGTGACCGCAAGTCACAGAAAGCGATTTACGACCGCCTGTCAGCCAAGATGTTCGCTGTCTGCCTGCGCTACATGGGCGACAGGGACAGCGCGGAGGACATACTCCAGGACGGCTTCGTGACCTCTTCTCCAAGATCGACAGCTATTCGGGGACAGGTTCCTTCGAAGGCTGGGCCCGCAAGATCTTTGTCAACACTGCACTGATGAGTCTCAGGAAGAAAGATGCGCTCAAGAACTCGGAAGATGTCGACGCCGCATGGAACATCTCAAGCGACGACCCGTCCGCGCTGCAGAAGATAGGCTACAACGAACTTATCAAGATGATAGCGGCGCTGCCGCCCGGGTTCAGAACCGTGTTCAACATGTACGTGCTGGAAGGCTACTCCCACAAGGAAATCGCGGAAGCGCTCGGAATTTCAGAGACCACATCACGTTCGCAGCTCCAGAGAGCGCGGACGCTGCTGCAGTCCAAGATCAAAGAAAGGTATTGATGATGCAAGATAACGACAGGAATTTCGACCTCCAGCTGAGGTCGATGCTTGAAGAAGCCGAGATCCGGCCGCGCAGGGGCGTGTGGAAGAACATTTCCTCCCGCCTCGACGCTTCGGCTGCGGTCACGTCCGGCTCCAGGGCCTTCTCGCCCGGAGTCCTGCGATGGGCCGGAGCCGCGTTCGCGTGTGCGGCGGTGGCGCTCGGTGTCTTCCTCGCATCGCCAGGCACACAGACGCCCCTGACTCTCGAGCGCGGCGCCCTGACCGCCGAGGCGGTGCAGCTCATGCCTACGGAAATCAGTGCGCCCGCCGCTCTCGGCGAAGGCCCGGCAAGATACTCCGCCGCACTCCGGCAGTCTGCGGCAGCAGTTCAGGCGGTCCAGGACTCCGGAGCCGCAGAAGCTGAAGGTTCAGTGATGCGGCAGGCACCCGCTGCGGACGCGGAAGCAACGGCCACGGCGCCGCGGACATACCGCAAGGCCCCTGCAGCCGGCGGCACCCGCGAGACCGCAGCCCCTTCGGAAGACAGTTTCACCGACCCCTTCGCCCTGCTGGCGGCCGAGGAGGAGAGGCAGAACCGCAACGCTTTCGGCTCCACCTTCCTCTACGCCAAGGGCTCGATCGGAGGGAACGACCCTGATTTCGTGAGACGCGCGGCCGGCATGGCGATGGCGCCCGGAAGCTCGAGCTCGGGCATCTCCGAACTCAGCACCTCAACCTACGGCATCCCCCTGACCCTCGGTCTCGGAGTGCGTTTCTACCTGCTGCCCGGGTTCTCGATAGGCACGGGCGTCGACTATTCCCTGCTGACCAGGACGCTTCACCGGCACCTACACCGGGCCCGGTGACTCCGGGAAGCCCGAAGCCACCGAAGCCGGAGACATACAGCACAACATGCAGTACTTAGGCGTCCCCCTGGACCTCTACTACGACATACTGAGCTCCGACAAGATAAAGTTCTACGTCTACGGAGGCGGAGAAGCCGAATTCTGCGTATCCAACAAGTACACCGTGTTCACCTCGCCCAGAATCACCTGCAGCGAACCCGTGAGGAAGCTCCAGTACTCCGTCGGAGGAGGTGTGGGCGTGGAGTTCCGCCTTGCCGACAAGCTCGGTCTCTACCTCGACCCGGGCGTGAAGTACTACTTCCCCTACGGACAGCCTAAGAGCATCAGGACCGACAAGCCGCTCATGTTCAACTTCGACGCAGGCCTGAGGTTCAGCCTGTAGGAAGCATAAAAAACGGAAAAAGACACAAGAAACATAAATTAGTGACGAAGTCCCGGAGAATTCCTGATCATTCTCCGGGACTTTTCATTATGTTGCGTCAAACTTAAGACCAGATGAAAGCTTCAGCAATCTTACTTGCAGCCCTGCTGCTCTGCCCCTCCGGATGCCTCGACTACGGGCTCAATCCCGGGAAGATGCGCGCGGACTGCTTCAACCGCAATCCCGGCGGAGGCTCGGGCGGGAACCCCGACGCGCCTCCGGAGATGCAGCTCTACGACACCACTCTCTATTTCTGCGCGGTGCGCTTCGACGAGAGCTACGACTGGCAGCGCGACACCGCCTACGGCTCCGAAAGTTTCGAGCTCCTGCTCTACCGGGACTTCGAGCCCGTGCTGAGCGTCAGTTCCGCCGGCTCCGGCTGCGTGAGCGCCGACTTCGACACCCACCACATCATAGGCGGGCACCTCTACACCGAGAAATCCGACCTGAGCAGCACTGTCATAGGGGCGCGACGGTGTCGAAATCATACGTTTCGAGGGACGGGAGTTCCTGAAAGGCCTGCTCCCCGACGGCGAAGACATCTACACCCTCTCGCAGAGCAGGGACGGCGAGGGCTTCTCGTTCCGCAAGAACGGCGAGCCTCTGCTGGTACGCTCGGAGGGGAGGGTGTTCGGCAGCATGGTCGAGCCTTCATACGGGGCGACCGGCGCCCTGTATCTCGACGAAGGGTCCCGGCCTTCTGCTACTGGACCGGCAGCGGAGCCTCGCGGGAGTTCTTCGGCGTGCGGGGAGGGGTCGAACAGACGCTGAGGCCCGGGGCAACCGCCGCGAGCTCGGTCAACGACATAAAATTCCGCCAGGGCGAAGCCCGCACCGACGAAATCGGAGCTCCGGGCTACAGGGCCGTGAACTGCCGGCTCTGGAACTTTCCGTCGGACCTGCTGACCGCCGGCTACATGGCGTCGGGCGACAGCTATTTCAGCGGAGCCTTCTCAAGGGTGAGCTACAGAGTCGAATGGATATGCGGCCCCGAGGCCGAAGTCTACTGTTCGGAGACCTCCGCATACGCCGTGGCCGATGACCGGCAGGGCGGAATCTCGATATTCCGCAGCGGCGACGAACTCATGCACGAGCGCGGACGGATGTTCCTTTCGCCGGCGTGCGCGGTGCTGTGCGGCGAAAGGATGTTCTGCGCGCTTTCGCATCAGGAGGGCGGCGGCAACCCGGAGATATGGGAGGGCGGCGAGAAGCGGGAAGTGGAGGTGCACGGCTATGTCAGCCGCGTGGCCGTGGAAGTCAGTCCTGCCAGCTGAGAGTGCGCGAACCGTCTTCTCCGACCTTGATGTCCACGGTCAGGGTTTCCTCGGGAAGCAGCCCGGCCACGTTCTCCGGCCATTCGATCAGGCAGAGCGAACCGCTGTCGAGATAATCGTAGAGCCCGATGTCGAGAGCCTCTTCCTCCCTGGTGATGCGATAGAAGTCGAAATGGTAGACCGCATCCCCCGATCGGGCGGCGTATTCGTTGACTATTGCGAAGGTGGGGAGCTGACCGCGTCGGAACAGACTCCGAGGCAGTCGCAGAGGGCTTTAATGAACGTTGTCTTGCCCGCCCCCATCGGAGCATGAAAGGCAATTATCCGATGTCCGCCGATGAGTCCGAGGAACTCCCGGGCGGCGCTGTCGATGGCCGACAGGTCCTTCATCAATAAACTGTGCTGCATAACGGCAGCAAATATAATTAATCATTCCATAAGATGCTAACTCACATAAAAGCGGCCAAGTGCATAGGGATAGAGGCGGTGGAGGTCACCGTGGAGGTGGATATCGACAACGGCGTGGGCATACACCTGGTCGGGATGGCCGACGTCGCCGTCAAGGAGAGCCTGCTGCGTACCACCACCGCTCTTATCAGCTCCGGCTACAGGATACCCGGAAGAAAGATAGTCATCAATCTCGCGCCGGCCGACATGAAGAAGAACGGAAGCGGCTACGACCTCCCGATAGCCGTCGGCATCATAGCCGCCTCCACGCAGGCCGAATTCCCCGAACCGGAATCATACCTGATCATGGGAGAGCTGGGCCTCGACGGCAGTCTGAGGTATATCCCCGGAGGGCTCGTCTATGCCGAGCTCGCCTCGAGAGACGGACTGAAGGGGATTATCCTTCCTGAAGCGTCAGCCGCCGAAGCCGCTGAAATCGACGGCCTTACGGTCTACGGCGCACACACCCTCGCCGAAGCGGTGGAGATACTGCGCTCGCCGGGAAGCGCGGATGCGCTGAAGGTCGGCAGAAGTCCCGAGCCGGGCGGCTCCGCGCAGAAGAAGGCCGCAGTCGACTTTGCCGAGATCATAGGGCAGGAAAGCGCGAAGCGGGGCATGGAGATCGCGGCAGCCGGCGCCCACAACATAATCATGATAGGCCCTCCGGGTTCCGGAAAGACCAGCCTGGCGAAGGCTCTTGCCGGCATCCTTCCGCCGATGAGCCGCAGCGAGGCCCTGCTGACGGGAAGAATCTATTCCGTGGCGGGCAAGCACCGCGGCGCGACGGACCGCGAGCGTCCGTTCAGGGCGCCACACTGCTCCGCCTCCCTCGCCGCGATGATTGGCGGAGGCTCCGGCAGCAGCATCACCCCCGGCGAAGTGTCGCTGGCATGCAACGGAGTGCTGTTCCTCGACGAATTCGGGCAGATTCCCCACACCGTGACAGAGGCGCTGCGCGGCCCGATGGAAGACAGGAAGGTCGTGATCTCCAGGATGCGCTCGAAGGTCGAGTTCCCCGCCTCGTTCATGCTGGTCGCCGCCTCGAACCCCTGCCCGTGCGGCTGGTATGGCGAGGGCGACCGGTGCAGCTGCTCCCCCTACCAGAGAGCCGCCTACCTCTCGAGGCTCTCGGGGGGCCCATCATGGACAGGATGGACATACAGGTCCGCGTCAGGCCGGTGCCGTCGGAAGAGATTCTGCGGCGCGGCTATGCTGAAGCCAGCGGCGCGATAGCGGCCAGGGTCCTCGAGGCCCGGCAGATGCAGAAGCGGCGCTTCGCAACGGAGGAGATCGAGACCAATTCCGAGATGAGCACGGCGCAGATACGGCGCTTCTGCCGCCTCGACGGGGCATGTGCCGCACTGCTCGGGGAGATTCTGGAGAAGCAGCAGCTCTCGATGAGGGCGTATTTCAGAATAATAAAGGTGGCGCGCAGCATCTCCGACCTTGCCGGATCAGCGGACATACGTCAGGAACACATACTGGAGGCCGCAAGTTTCAGACTGCTTGACAGAGTGGAATTTTTATGAAAAATTTGTGTAAATTTGAGGTAATCGTGTACGAATCCGCATTATGGCCCAGGAAATCGAAAGGAAATTCCTCGTGGAGGGCGACTACAAGTCGGCCGCTTCTTCTTCCGTACACATCGCCCAGGGCTATCTCAACTCCGATCCGGACAGGACCGTAAGGGTCAGGATCAAGGGAGAAAGGGCATTCCTCACGGTCAAGGGCAGGAACTCCTCCGACGGCATCAGCCGCTACGAATGGGAAAAGGAGATTCCCGCCGGCGAAGCCGCGGAGCTTCTCGGACTCTGCGAGCCGGGCATCATAGACAAGACCCGATATTTCGTGCCCGCGGGCGCCCATGTCTTCGAAGTCGACGAATTCCATGCCGACAACGAGGGGTTGACCGTGGCCGAAATCGAGCTGGACTCCCCTGAAGAGGAGTTCCGGAGGCCGCCGTGGCTCGGGCGGGAGGTGACGGGCGAGCGCAGATACTACAATTCCTCCCTGGCCGGCAACCCCTACAAGAACTGGTAACCACAATAACACATATTCTATGACCACAGACACTATCCTATTCTACCTCGTTCCGGCAGCTTCGGTCATCGCGCTGCTCTTCGCCTACATCTTCTTCAGGCAGATGATGAAGGAGGACGAAGGCACCCCCACGATGAAGCAGATAGCGCAGTTCGTCCGCGAAGGCGCCATGGCCTATCTGAAGCAGCAGTACAAGGTCGTAATCATCGTATTCCTGATACTTGCGGCGATTTTCGCCGTCCTCGCCTACGGATTCCATGTACAGAACTCCTGGGTTCCCTTCGCCTTCCTGACCGGTGGCTTCTTCAGCGGACTCGCCGGATTCGTGGGCATGAAGACGGCGACCTACGCCTCCGGGCGCACCGCCAACGCGGCCCGCAGGGGGCTCAACGACGGCCTCAAGATAGCCTTCAGGAGCGGCGCGGTGATGAGCCTCACGGTGGTGGGCCTCGGACTTCTCGACATCTCCGTCTGGTACATCATCCTTGACAAGTTCATCGGAGCCGAAGGCCCTCAGAAGCTCGTGACCATCACCACGACCATGCTGACCTTCGGAATGGGCGCCTCCACCCAGGCCCTGTTCGCCAGGGTGGGAGGAGGAATCTACACCAAGGCGGCCGACGTCGGGGCCGACCTCGTGGGCAAGGTGGAGGCCGGAATCCCGGAGGACGACCCCAGGAACCCCGCGACCATAGCCGACAACGTGGGCGACAACGTGGGTGACGTGGCCGGCATGGGCGCCGACCTCTATGAAAGCTACTGCGGATCCATCCTGGCGACAATCGCACTCGGAGCCTCTGCCTTCTTCCAGGACGGCGAGGCGATGCAGTTCAAGGCAATACTCGCCCCCATGCTCATGCACGGGTGCGTAACGCGTATGCAACCTACCTTTAACAGGGGGATAACACTGAGAAATTGGTACTAATACCCCATAATATACTAGAAGGCATCTTTTGGGGTTGAAAACTCCGATGGTTAAAGATGGGCATGCGTTGTATTAGCTAGTTGGTGAGGTAACGGCTCACCAAGGCGACGATACATAGGGGGACTGAGAGGTTAACCCCCCACACTGGTACTGAGACACGGACCAGACTCCTACGGGAGGCAGCAGTGAGGAATATTGGTCAATGGACGGAAGTCTGAACCAGCCATGCCGCGTGCAGGAAGACGGCTCTATGAGTTGTAAACTGCTTTTGTACGAGGGTAAACTCAGCTACGTGTATCTGATTGAAAGTATCGTACGAATAAGGATCGGCTAACTCCGTGCCAGCAGCCGCGGTAATACGGAGGATCCAAGCGTTATCCGGATTTATTGGGTTTAAAGGGTGCGTAGGCGGTTTGATAAGTTAGAGGTGAAATCTCGGGGCTTAACCCGGAACGTGCCTCTAATACTGTTGGGCTAGAGAGTAGTTGCGGTAGGCGGAATGTATGGTGTAGCGGTGAAATGCTTAGAGATCATACAGAACACCGATTGCGAAGGCAGCTTACCAAACTATATCTGACGTTGAGGCACGAAAGCGTCGCCCAAAGCGCTCCGGGGCTGCTGGCAGTGAACATGGCCATCTACGCAGGCTACAAGGTCAGGGGAATCAGAGGGAGCATCGTGGCCACGGTTGGCGCGGTGATTCCGTCGTTTCTCATCATCCTGCTCATCGCGATGTTCTTCACAAGTTTCAAGGACAACGAGATTGTCAGGCGCATCTTCCAGGGCATACGCCCCGTGGCGGTCGCGCTGATTCTCGTCCCCGCGGTGGACATGGCCCGGAAAGGCTGCACCAACTGGTGGACCTGGCTGCTGGCCGCGGCGACCCTGGCCTGCGTAGCCTTCCTCAAAGTCTCCCCCATCTGGATAATAATAGTCATAATCGCCTGTGCCGCCGGCATGAGCACCCTAAAGCGCAAGAAGTGATGCTGCTGTTGTTCTGGCAAATTTTCTCGACCTTCTTCCTGATAGGTCTCTTCAATTTCGGAGGAGGCGGAGCCATGCTCTCGCTGATCCAGGCGCAGGTCGTGAGCATACACGGCTGGCTCGACGAAGGCACCTTCACCGACATCGTCGCGATATCGCAGACCACCCCCGGCCCCATAGGCATCAACTGCGCCACCTACGTCGGCTTCGAGGTCTTCCATTCGGCAGGCTACGGCATGGTCACCGGAATACTCGGCTCGCTGGCGGCGACGCTTGCCGTCGTGCTGCCCTCGTTCCTCGTATTCTTCTTCATAATGAAGCTGTTCAACCATTTCCATGAAGCGCCGGCCTTCACGGCCACGATGACCGCTCTGAAACCCGCCGTAGCCGGACTCATAGGCGCGGCCGCTCTGGTGCTGATCATGGACTTCAACTGGAACGGAGGCTCCCCCGCCGTGCGCCTGCTCACCGACAACTTCCCCGACTGGAAGGCGTGGCTGCTCTTCGCAGGCGCCTTCATCCTGTCCTACACCAGGAAGGTCGGCCCCATAGCCCTGATATTGATATCGGCCGCGATCGGCCTGCTCATCTACTGAAACCTCTGCTTATGAAACGAATCCTCCTGTTCGCCCTGCTGCTCCTGTGCCTCGACGCGGCCGCCGTATCCCCGGAGCGCGTAGTGCCCGGAGTCCGGGATGCGGAACTGCTGAAAGGAAGCCTGAGAGTCTCCGGCATCCCTTTCAAATGCGACCCGGCAATCGGTCCTGCCGGCCGTAAAGCAGCAGCCCGCCTCGCCGCCGACCTCTCGATGGCCTGCGGCAGGACCAGCACCGTCACCTCCCCATAGGGCTCGCCGCCAGCGTCGGAAGCGGCTCCGCGAAAGGAATCATCTTCCTGCACGCCGACGGCATGCAGCCCGGAGAATACCACATCTCGATAGGAAGCAGGTGCGCGGTGGTTTCGGCATCATCCGACGAAGGGATAGTCCACTCCGCGCAGACCCTCAGGCAGCTGCTGCCCGAAAGCATCTACGGGGCCGCAGACGGGGAGAAAGCCAGATGGGTGCTGCCCTGCTGCGAAATTCACGACGGCCCCGAAATGGCCTACAGGGGCTGATGCTCGACTGCTCCCGGCATTTCTGGAGCACCGCCGAGATACGCCGCTGCCTCGACCTCATGGAAGCCTTCAAGCTCAACAGCTTCGTCTGGCATCTGAGCGACGACCAGGGCTGGCGCATGGAGACCGACGCGTTTCCCCAGCTCAACAGCATAGGCAGCTGGCGCGAAGGCACGGCCACGTCCGACGGCTCCAGCGACCACGAGCGCTATGGAGGATTCTACTCCAAGGACGAAATACGGGAGATCATACGCTACGCAGAGGAGCGCGGCATCACCGTGATTCCCGAAATCAGCCTGGCGGGACACGTGATGGCGGCGCTGGCGGCCTGCCCCGGAATCGGCTGCACCGGCGGTCCCTACGAGGCCGCAACCGGCTGGGGGACCTTCGACGAACTGATCTGCCCCGGCAAGCAGCAGAGCTACGAATTCGTGCAGACGGTGCTCGGCGAGGCGGCCGCGCTCTTCCCCTCGGAATACGTGCACATAGGCGCCGCCGACTGCCCCACGACCAGGCTGGAAACCTGCCCCGACTGCCAGGCGAAGATCGGCGGGCTCGGCCTGCACGACCGCCCCGGCTCCACCGCCGAGCAACAGCTCCTGGGTCATTTCATCGGGCAGATGGCCGGAATGCTCGCGTCTGCCGGGAAGAAGGCTGTCTGCAGGGAGGACGTGCTCGACTGGATGACCGCGGAGCAGCTTCTGGAAAGCGGAATAACCGTAATCTGCGACGACGCGGCCAGGGGAGCCTCCGCCGCGGCGCAGGGCATCCCCGTGATATTCACCTCCGCCCCGGCCGGGGGAACCGCAGCCTTGGGAATACAGGAGGACGTCTGGACCGAAAACATCTCCACCCCGGAGCAGCTTGAACGCAGATTGGAGGACACCCTGCCGCAGCTGTCCGAAAACAGTGGAGGGCATCCTCCGATCCGGAAAAAATCAGTAACTTGGACAACCGCAAAACAGAATAAGGAAATGTTCGATTTGGCGATACTCGGAGGCGGTCCTGCGGGATACGTCGCCGCCGAAAGAGCCGGAGCCGCCGGCCTTTCGACCGTGCTGTTCGAGAAGAAGGCGCTCGGAGGAGTGTGCCTCAACGAAGGCTGCATCCCCACCAAGACCCTTCTCTACAGCGCGAAGCTGTACCACCTCGCCCAGGACGGAAAGCGCTACGGCGTGCATGTCCCTGAAGCCGGCTACGACTATGCCGAATTCCTCAAGCGCAAGGAAAAGGTGGTCAGAAAGCTGGTGGCCGGAGTCAGAGCCTCGGTAAGGAACTCCGGAGCGGAGACCGTGACGGAGCATGCCGTGATCAGAGGACGCTGCCCCGAAGGCATACGCCTCGAAGCCGGAGGGCAGGAATATCTTGCGAAGCGCCTGCTGATATGCACGGGTTCCGAAGCCTTCGTGCCGCCCTTCCCCGGGCTCGCCGAAGCCGGCGACACCGTGATGACCAGCCGTGAGATTCTCTCCATGAGCGAACGGCCGGAGGAGCTGGTAGTGATCGGAGGCGGAGTCATAGGCATGGAGTTCGCGGCGTTCTTCAACACCATCGGCACCAAGGTGACTGTAGTGGAGATGCTTCCGAAGATTCTCGGCCCCATGGACGGCGAAATCAGCGCGATGCTGCAGAAGATCTGCACCAGGCGCGGAATACAGTTCCGCCTCGGCTGCAAGGTGAACGGAATCGAAGGGAACACCGTGGTGTACGAGACCCCGGATGGCGAAGTCTGCCGCGTGAGCGGAGACAGGATACTCGTTTCCGTCGGCAGACGGGCGGTGCTTGAAGGCTACGGGCTCGAAACCCTCGGCCTGGAGACGGGAAAGGGCATAAAGGTCGACGACAGGATGCGCACCAGCGTGCCCGGAGTCTGGGCCGCCGGCGACGTGACCGGTTTCTCGATGCTGGCCCACACCGCGAGCCGCGAGGGCGAGGTGGCCGTCGCCGACATGCTCGGAAGAGACGACAGGATGCGCTACGACGCGATTCCCGGCATAGTCTACACCAACCCCGAAGTCGCAGGCGTCGGCATCACCGGAGAGCAGGCCGGCCCGGAACACGAGATTCTCAGGCTTCCCATGGCCTATTCCGGCCGTTTCGTGGCGGAGAACGAAGGCGGCGAAGGCCTGTGCAAGATAGTCGTGGAGAAGGACAGCCGCAGGGTGGTCGGAATGCACATGCTCGGCAACCCCTGCTCGGAAATCATCCACGGCGCCTGCATCGCCATCGAGGCGGGAATGACGGCCGACCAGCTCAGGAAGGTGGTCTTCCCCCATCCCACAGTTTCAGAAATCATCAAGGAGACTGCCTGGCAGTCGGCAAACGAATAAACACCTGATACCATGAAGAAATCCATTCTGCTTGCACTGGCCCTTGGAGCCGCGACGCTGCTCCAGGCTTCCGCCGAAGAGGCCCGGTTGCTTCGTTTTCCGGCCGTCGGAGGCGACAAGATCGTGTTCAGCTACGCCGGAGACCTCTACAGCGTGGACATCGACGGAGGCGCCGCCGTGCGCCTGACCTCCCATCCGGGATACGAATGTTTCGCGAGGATATCCCCGACGGCAGCACCATAGCCTTCACCGGCCAGTACGACGGCAACACCGAAGTCTACACCATGCCCATAGAGGGCGGAGAGCCGAAACGGCTCACCTGGTCGGCCAGCGTGGACCGCGACCAGGTCGGAGAGCGCATGGGGCCCAACAACATCGTGATGGGCTGGACTCCCGACGGAAGCAAGATAATCTACCGCAGCAAGCAGTACTGCTTCAGCGGCCTGAGGGCCAATCTCTGCCTCGTTGACGCGGAGAACGGCGGAGTGCCCGAGATCATCCCCTCGAGCGAGGGAGGCTTCTGCTCCTTCTCCCCCGACGGAGAGAAGCTCGCGATGAACAGGATGTTCCGCGAGTTCCGTACCTGGAAATACTACCGCGGAGGCCAGGCCGACGACATCTGGATCAACACCGTCGGCACCACCGAGCTCACGAAGATCACCGACAACGACGCACAGGACATCTTCCCCATGTGGGTGGGCGACAAGATATTCTACCTCTCCGACAGGGACAGGACCATGAACCTCTTCGCCTACGACACCGTCAACGGCAGCACCGAGAAGGTCACCGACTTCAGCGAATACGACTGCAAGTTCTCCTCCTGCTCCGCCGACTGGATAGTCTTCGAGAACGGCGGATGGATCTACAGGTACGACGTACGTGGCGGCGGCGAGCCTCAGAAGGTGGAGATCACCCTCGAAGCCGACGACATCTGGGGCCGCAGCGAATACCGTGGCAGCGTGGGCAGGCTCAGCGATTTCAGCCTCTCGCCCGACGGCAGCCGTGTGCTCGCGACCGGCCGCGGAGACATCTTCTCCCTCCCTGCGGAGGAAGGTCCGGTCTACAACCTCACCCGCTCCCCCGGCTCCCATGAACGGGAGGCCTGCTGGAGCCCCGACGGAAAGCATATCGCCTGGTTCTCCGACGCCGACGGAGAATATCAGCTCTACGTCGCACCCTGCGGCGACATAGCGGCCGCGAAGGCGCTGACCTCCTTCAAGAGCGGCTACCCCTCCGGACTGCAGTGGAGCCCCGACGGCGGCAAACTCTACTTCCTCACCGACGCCCGCGAAGTCTACGAAGCCGACCTCGCCCGCGGACGGGCCGAGCGCATACTCGTGAGCGAACTGGACGGATTCTACAGCTTCACGCTCTCGCCCGACGGTGCCTGGGCGGCATACACGACCCTGCTGCCGAACAAGAAGTCGGCCATCTGGCTCTTCGACGTCGCAGCCCGGAAGAGCTACCAGCTCACCGACCGCTGGTTCGACGCCTGGTCGCCCATGTTCTCACGCGACGGGAAATACCTCTTCCTCTCCGCCGACACCGACTTCAGCTACAGCTACTCCTCCCTGGAGTGGAACGCCGCGTTCAGGATGAGCGACAAGCTTTTCGTGCTGCCGCTGGCCGCCGGCACTCCCAACCCCATGGCCCTGAAATCCGACGAATACAGACCTTCGGAGCCGGATGAGGCCAAGGACGGAAAAGCCAAGGAAGCCGACGCGGAGCAGAATGCGGTGACCCGCGTGGACCTCGAAGGCATAGCAGGGCGCATCACCGCGCTTCCCGTCAGGGCGTCGCAGATTCTGCTCTCCGACGACGACAAGCTCTGGTACTCCGACGGCGGAAGCCTCAAGATCCTCGACCTCAAGACCATGGAGGTCAGCGACGGCCCCTCCGGACGCTACCTCGCCTTCACGCCCGACGCCTCCAAGGCCCTGGTGCACACCGGCTCCGACTACAAGGTGGTGAACTTCGGCAGCTCCCCCGAATCCGCGAAGGCCGTGCCCGTGGATGACGCCGACATCATGGTCGACCACGTGGCCGAATGGCGCCAGATCTTCGACGAGAGCTGGAGAATCACCCGCGACGGCTTCTACGTGGAGAACCTCCACGGCGCCGACTGGGACCATGTATATGAGAAATATGCGCAGATGCTCCCCTATGTGAGACATCGCGACGACCTGACCTACCTGATAGGCGAGATGCTCGGCGAACTCAACGTTGGCCACGCCTACATCACCTCCGGAGAGACCCCGGAAGTGCGGCGCGTGGCGACCGGACTGCTCGGGCCAGATATTCGAAGGACGCCCGCACTGGCGCTTTCAGGATCGAGAGCATCTTCGAAGGTGCGGACTGGGACGAGCGCCTCTCGTCTCCTCTGACCGCTCCCGGAGTTGAGGCGAAGGTGGGCGAATACATCACCGCCGTGAACGGCATCCCCGCCTCGGAACTCAGCGACGTCGGCCAGGCCCTCGTGGGCAAGGTCGGAAAGACCGTCTCCCTGACCCTGGCGTCCGACGCCTCCGGAAAGAACGCACGCACCGTCTATGTGGTGCCCACCGGCGACGAGTCGCAACTCGCCTACTACGCCTGGGTGAAGCGCAACATAGAAATCACTGACAGGCTCTCCGGCGGGAAGATAGGCTATATCCACATCCCCGACATGGGTCCCGCCGGCCTGGAGATGTTCGCCCGCCTCTACTACAGCCAACTCGACAAGCAGGCCCTGATAATCGACGACAGGATGAACGGCGGCGGCAACGTGTCCCCGATGATACTCGAACGCCTGCAGCGCGAGGTCTACAGGGTGAGCATGTACCGCAACGGCGCCAACGAGCCAGTACCCAACCAGGCCTTCTACGGCCCCAAGGTCTGCCTCATCGACAAATAATCGTCCTCCGACGGAGACCTCTTCCCCTACGGCTTCCGCAAGCTCGGCCTCGGCAAGCTCATAGGAATGCGGTCCTGGGGGCGGTATAGTGGGCATCTCCGGCTCCAAGCCCTTCGTGGACGGACAGGACATGCGCACTCCCTTCTTCACCTCGTACTCCACCGACGGTGAGTGGATAATCGAAGGCCACGGCGTCGACCCCGACATCGAAGTCGACATCAACCCCTTCGAAGACTACCTCGGCAAGGACGCCCAGATAGAGAAGGCGGTCGAGGTCCTGCTCGATGAACTCGAGAACTGGGAGCCTCTGCCCGGCACACCCGCGGCACCGGTCAAGAACTGACGCAAATGAATCTCAAGTCACTCGCCAAGGACACGGCCATCTACGGGCTGAGCAGCATAGTGGGGCGTTTTCTGAACTACCTGCTGGTGCCGCTCTATACCTGGAAGATCACGGCGGAGAGCGGAGGCTACGGCATCGTCACCAACCTCTACGCATACGCGGCCTTCTTCCTCGCGCTGCTGACTTTCGGCATGGAGACCACGCTTTTCCGCTTCGCCTCGAAGGAAGGGGAGGACGGGAAGATGGTCTACAGCAATGCCCTGAGGATGGTAGGCGGCGTGGCGCTGGTCTTCGTGGCGCTGGTCGCGGTGTTCCTGCAGCCGGTGAGCGGGGCCATGGGCTACGCTGACCATCCCGAGTATGTGCTCTGCTTCGCGGTGATAACCGCGTTCGACGCGATACAGGCCATAATGTTCAGCCGGCTCAGGCAGCAGCACCGGCCCGTGCGCTTCATGCTGCTGAAGTTCGCCTACATCATTCCGAGCATACTGCTCAACCTTTTCATCTTCCTGGTGATGGACAGGATTCCCGCCTGCGAGGGCGTCTTCCACCGTTTCAACGACGGCGTGGGGCTGATCTTCTTCGCGAACCTGATATGCACAGCGGCGGTGATGGCCGCCTTCATCCCGGAACTGAAGGGTCTGAGCTACGGCTTCGACAGAGGGCTCGCCCGCCGCATGCTCTCATATTCCTGGCCGCTGCTTCTGCTGAGCCTGGTCGGAATCCTCAACCAGGTGGCCGACAAGATGCTCTTCCCCTGGCTGATGCCCGGCGAGGAAGGCATGCGGCAGCTTGGAATCTACGGCGCCTGCGTCAAGATAGCCATGATCATCTCCCTGCTCACCCAGGCTTTCCGCTATGCCTACGAGCCCATCGTGTTCGGCTCGGCGAAGGACCGCAACAGCCCGGAGACCCTGGCCGACGGGATGAAGTATTTCATGGTCTTCTCCCTGCTGGCCTTCCTGGCGGTGATGTTCTACATGCCGCTGCTCAAGTACCTCGTAGGAGAGGACTACTGGTCGGGGCTCAAAGTGGTTCCCGTGGTGATGATGGCCGAGATCTTCATGGGCGTCTACTTCAACCTCTCGTTCTGGTACAAGCTCACCGACCAGACCTGGTGGGGAGCGATAATCAGCGCAGTCGGGGCCGCCGTGATGATAGCGTTCAACGTGCTGCTGGTTCCGGAAATCGGCTACTGGGCCTGCGCCTGGGGCGGATTCGCGGGCTACGGCACAGCCATGCTGCTGAGCTTCCTTCTCGGCAGGAAACGCTACCCCGTGCCCTACGACTGGAAAACCATAATGCTGTATGCCGGACTCGCACTGGGCCTGCTGATCCTCTCGGCCTTCCTGCCGCAACTCATCGGCAGAGAACTCCCGACGGCGGCCACGCTCGCGGTCAACACCCTGCTGCTTGCCGCCTACTGCCTGCCCGTAGCAAGGAAATTCATCTTAAAACATAAAACGACATGAGAAAATTAATCACTTTCAGCCTTTGTTTCATCGGCGCCGCGGCGCTGCTGTGCAGCTGTGGCAACAGCTCCAGGAAAGCACAGGAACAGCAGGCTGCGGAACAGGCTGCCGCAGACTCCGTCGCCGCCGCACAACTTGAAAAGCAGGTTATGGAAAAAATCGCAACTCTTCCGGCAGAACCGGTATTCGACATCATCACCAGCATGGGCGTGATCAAGGTGAAGCTCTATTCCGACACCCCCAGGCACCGCGAGAACTTCGCGAAGCTGGCCCTCGAGAAGTACTACGACGGAACCCTTTTCCACAGGGTCATCAACGGCTTCATGATCCAGGGCGGCGACCCCCTCTCCAAGGATCCGGCCAACAAGGCCAAGTTCGGCACCGGAGGCCCTGACTACACCGTTCCCGCCGAGTTCGTGCCCGAGCACACCCACAAGAAGGGCGCTCTCGCCGCAGCCCGCCGCGGCGATGCCGCCAACCCCTCAAGGAGTCCTCAGGCTCCCAGTTCTACATCGTGCAGGACGCTGCGGCCTGCGCCGCCCTTGACGGCGACTACACCGTCTTCGGCGAGACCGTCGAAGGCTTCGACGTGATCGACGCGATCGCGGCGGTACAGACCGACGCAAGGGACTGCCCTCTGCAGGACGTGAAAATTATTACCGTAAAACTGGACGAAGAGCTTTGAAATCAGATATAAGTTTCATATCTTAGCGCTCGAATAGTTTTTTCATAGGTTTAATTTTAGGTTAGAATTGCCGACAGGCCCCGCTGAGAAGCGGGACCTGTTCTGCGTTATTGCAGATATGGATTTTATAAGGTAATTTTGAGATTGCAAGAAACTTACGGATATGTCGGAATGGAGAAAGCTCACGGAATCTGAAATCCGGACCCTGGCGGAGCGCGGCAACACCGCCGACAATTGGGGCGACATCCTGGTTGCCGGAGACTTCGACGCCACGCTGGTATCCCGCTCCCATTTTTCAGGAGAATGCCGGATAGCGCTGGGCGCCGCAGGCCTGAGAAAGGCCGGAGGGCTCGAACTCCCTGTCGGAATCAGCAACTCGCGCATCCGCTCCTGCACCATAGCCGACGGCTGTGCCATCCACGACGTCCGCTTCCTCTCCGGCTACGGAATCGGAAAGGACTGCCTGCTCTTCAATATAGGGCAGATGACCGCAGAAGGCGGATTCAGCGCCCCCGTGATAGAAGTAATGAACGAAAACGGCTCCCGCCGCGTGCACGCCTTCCCTGGCATGCGCTGCTCCGACGCGTTCCTGATGGCCGCCTGGCCCGGAGACGGCAGGATGCAGCAGAGGCTGGAAGCCTTCTCGAAGGCACGCGGGCTCAGGCCGGAAATAGCCGCAGGCTGCGTGATCACCGACGTCCCCCGCATCAGGAATCTCCAGTGCGGCCCGGCATGCACCATAGACTGCGCCGTCAGCATCGACAGCGTCTGCCTGTGCTCGACAGCCGTGGAGCCGGTGCACATCGACGGCAGCTGCGTGCTCCGCAACGGCATCGTCGGCCCCGGAAACCGCATAAGCGGAGGCTGCATAGCCGAAAACTTCGCGACCGGGGTCGGCTGCACCCTCTCCGGAGGCGTGCGCTTCTTCAACTCGGTGCTCGGCGACAACAGCACGGTCTCCTGCTGCGAGCTGGTGTGCAACCTGATCTTCCCCGCACATGAGCAGCACCACAACAACTCCTTCCTCATAGCCGCCTGCGTGGGCGGACAGAGCAACATAGCCGCCGGAGCGACGGTGGGCTCCAACCACAACGGCAGGACCGCCGACGGCGAAATCGTCGCGGGGCGCGGCTTCTGGCCCGGACTCTGCGTGTCGCTGAAGCATTCTTCCGTATTCGCCTGCCACACCATGCTCGCCAAGGGCGCCTACCCGGCGGAGCTCTCGATACCGCTCCCCTTCAGCCTCGTCTCCAACAACGAGCATGAAGGCCGCCTGGAGATAATTCCCGCTTTCGCCTGGCTGTACAACATGTACGCGCTCGCCCGCAACAGTTCGAAATACCGCAGCCGCGACCGCCGCAGGGACAGGAGCCAGCACATAGAATTCGACATCTTCGCCCCCGACTGCATGCAGGAAGTCGCCGACGCACGCCAGCTTCTCGAAGCCTGGGCGGAGAAATACTGCGGCTGGAAGCCCGGAGACGCCTTTCCCGAGGAGATCGTGCTGACCGGCGGAGAGGTCGAGAAGAGCGCGAGGCCGGTCGCGATACTCAAGGCCGGCAGGGCCCGGGAGGCCTACGGTCAGATGCTCCTCCACTACGCCGCAAAATGCCTGCTGGAGCGCTTCAAGGAGACCGGACAACTGCCGGAAACCGTGGAAGCCTCACACGGAAGATGGATCAACTTCGGAGGGCAGCCGCTCAAGGAGGCCGACGCCGACGCACTGCGCGAAGACATACGCGAAGGCCGGCTGAACAATTGGGACGACATCCACCGGCGCCTGGACGCACTCTGGGCGGAATACCCGCAGCGCAAGCTGGAGCACGCCTTCGGCCTGCCGTGGCCCGGCTCCGGCACGACATCCGTCGCGGAACTGCTGGACAGAGAGCGCAACATTCTGGAGCTCATGCTCGAAAGGGCCGAGCAAAGCCGCGCCAAGGACTTCGCCAACCCTTTCAGGACCGCCACCTGCCACAGCACCGAAGAATTCAGGGCCGTATTCGGCACGCTTGAAGACGACGCATCCCTTGCTCGCCTGAAGAAGGACGCCGGGGAGTATCTGGAACTCATCGAAAAACTCAAGGATTCATGAAAATTCCCGCAACAGCGGCCCTGGCGGCACTGTTCCTGCTGTCATCGGCGTCACTATCGGCTCAGATTACATATCAGATCTACGGGAACACCATGAATTTCGAGGCAATCGGAGCAAACGAACTCGAGCTCCAGCCAGGTGATTATTCCGGAGATCTCGTAATCCCGGCCGGAATCCGGGAAGACGGGAAACTGTACGTAGTGACCTCGCTCGGGAAAGGTTCTCTGGCCTCGTCGGAGATCCGGACTGTCATCGTGCCCCATACCGTGACCACCCTCGACGACCCCTTCCGGGACGGCAGCTCCGTATCCACCGGCCTGGACTCGATCAAATTCTTCTCCTGGCCCGTGAATTTCAACGGCGAGGTCCCCGACGAGACCATGGCGACAATCGGCCTGCGGAATCCGGATATCGAGCCCGGCGGGAACTATATATCCCCGGCCTACGTGGTCGAGGACAAGCTGCCACGCTACCACCTGCTGTCCGTCAGGTTCAACGGCAAGCTCGGAATCTGCGCCTACGGGATGAATCTGATTCCGTATGAATACGACGACTACGGCGGAATGTACTTCAGCGGAACAGAGCCTGAAATCGCCGCCGTCGCGCTTGAGAAGAACGGGAAATGGGGTCTGGTGGACTTCAACGGCAACGCCCTGACCCCCTTCAAATACAACTCCCCGAAGACATGGGCAACGCGAAGAAGATTTCCAGAACGATAGCCCGGGCCTTCGACAAATTCTACGGAGATTCTGCGCCGGCGGCGGCCGGCGAACTCGCCCGCACGCTCTCGTATTCCGGGATACCCTATATCTTTTACATGACACGCAGCATACCGGCCGACTCCGTCTCGATGGAAATCTTCGACCAGGTGGACTCGCTCCTGGACATCGGGCAGACGGACGCAGCAAAAGAGCCTGTATATGGTGAGAGCCGACAATACCTTATATTCCACCGAGGTGGAGTCTCTGTTCGCCGAGGCCGGAGCATTGACCCACGAGACATTCAATTTTGAATTCTTCGACGACAATTTCTCCTATTCAGGGCCGGTGGATGAATTCGGGCTCATGCACGGATATGGCGAAGCTTTTGTTGATGAAGGCAAAGACGGGCTGTCCGTTTTCGAAATAGCCATAGGCATCCCTTTCCACTATCAGGTGAAGAAATACAGCGGTCTGTGTGAAGGGCAGGAAATACGGGCCTTTCGAGGTCGAATCATACGACGTGTTTCAGGAAGGGACCAGAAGAGACAGCACCCTGCTCTGGAAATTCTCCGGCTTTCTGGCGGACGGCGTTCCCTCAGGATTTTGCACCCTGAGATACTATTATCCGGAGATTGAAGACCCAAGCAACCTGTGGAAAAAATATTACGGAGAACTGGACGAGGACTGGGACAGGATAGGAACCGGCGCATGCGCCTCATTCGGCGGGGAGCTCTATGTCGGACAGTGGGAGAATGACATGCCGCACGGTTACGGAAGGATGGAATTACCGGAAGGCGACTATTATGAAGGTCAGTTCCTATACGGAGAGTTCATCTCCGGAGAGGTGAGAATCAGCCTTGCGGACGGAAGCACCTTCGAAGGACAAGTCGATACGCTGCGCGAAAACGGCTCCTGGAACGGCAGGGGCAAATTGACTTTCGCCAACGGAAACACATACGAGGGGGAAATCAGAAACAGTCTGAAACACGGAAGAGGAGTTCTGAAAGAGACTGGCGGCGACTTCTCCGATGGAATATTCGAGGACGACAATTTCATCAGCGGTCTTGTACGGATGAGCTACTCCGACGGAAGCAGGTACGAAGGCATGCTGGAAAACAAACGGTACAACGGCCACGGCAAGTTCACCCTCGCATCCGGAGAGACGCTTGAAGGCAATTTCAAGGATGGGAGCCCTTTCGGGGACTTCGTAATCACGAACGAGGAAGGCAATGTCAGGAGGGAGACCTTCGGAGAGGCCGCCTATCTCAACGTGAACGGCCGCGTCGAGCTGGAAGAGACCGTGTCATGTTCCGCTCAGACCAGGACTTACGAGGTCACGACCGACTGGGAGACCTTCGAGGTCTCCGGACTGCCCGACTGGATAGAGCTCTACTCGCAGTCCGACGGATCGTTCAGCTTGAGAATATCCTCCAACAACTCCATACATGAGCGTTCGGGACGGGTTCTGGTCAAGGCAGGAGGCATGACGGTGCCGATATACATAGACCAGGAGGCGGACGAAAATGCAGTCTACGGCGAAATCAAGAGGACTTGGGAGAACAACGCGCTGCGCGGAACGGGAATCTTCGCCACCAACGGCAAGGAAATCCACCTTGAATTCGACGTGTGGAACCTGCTCGGGAAAGACTGCGAAGCCGTGGCCTTTTTCGAATTCTCCACCGGTCAGCGACTTGACGACACAAACGGACAATACCGGTCCAGCGACGGCCAGGTTGCGGCTTTAACCAGGTTCCACCCGGCGTACGAATGGACGACCTACCACGACTTGACTCTGTATATCCCCTATGCGGAAATGCACCTCGCCCCGGGACAGCACAACCTGAGATATATAGTGCAGATCTTCTCCGGACCGGGGAGCTGGTATGCAGCACTGATTACATCTACTGCACGGTAAACATCTTCTGAGAATGAGGTTCCTCTCCAACCCTTCGACGGATCCGTACTTCAACATGGCCTTCGACGAATACTGCCTCCGGAAGCTCGGGGCGGAGGAGCCGCTGTTCTACCTCTGGCGCAACAGGCCTCGGTGATCATAGGCCTGAACCAGAACGCCTACGGCGAGGTGAACCTCGACTGTCTCAGGCAGCGCGGCATACTGCTCGCGCGCAGGGTCACAGGAGGCGGGGCGGTCTACCACGACCTGCAGAACCTCAACTACAGCATAATCGGCCGCGGAGTTAGCCCTGAACCCATAGTATCGGCCTTGCGCAGCCTCGGCGTCGACGCCGGGATCAGCGGCAGGAACGACATCTTCGTCGGCGGCAGGAAAGTCTCCGGCTACGCACGCAGGGTCTGGCGCGGACAGGAGCTCGTCCACGGCACCCTGATGTTCGACGTCGACCTCGACACTCTCAGTTCGGCGCTCAACGTCAGCGGCTCAAAATTCGAAGCCAGGGGCGTTGCATCCGTGCGGAGCCGGGTCGCCAACCTGAAGGAGTTCCTCCCCTCCTTCGGCTCGGTCATGGAGTTCGGGGAGACGCTGCACGGGCTGCTTGCGGGAAAGGACCCGGAGTTCAGGCTCGGAAGCGGCGACATCGCCGCCATAAAGACGCTCGCGGAGACAAGGTTCGCAAGCTGGGACTGGATCTACGGACATTCAAGGGAGATAAGCCTGCGTCGCAGGGCAAAGCTGGCCTGCGGCACCGTGGAAGCCGGAATAAACCTCGACAAGGGAAGAATCCGCGAACTGGTCTTCAGCGGAGACTTCCTCGGCGACGAGCCCTCCGGATTCGTGTCCCGGAGGCTGAAGGGGGTCAGACTGGAACGCCAGGACATACTCGAGGCTCTGGACGGATGTCCGGTGGAGAAGGCCTTCTCCGGTGCGGACGCGGAAGACCTGGCGGAGCTGCTCGCGGGCAAGACCGAATAAGAAAAGGGCGACCTGTACGGCCGCCCTTTCTCTATAGAGTCCTTTCGGATTAGTCGTTGAGAGAGAAGCGCTTGAAGCTGAGACCTGATGTCCTTGTCGGCAGCGGCGATGACATCCTTGACGGACTGCTTGCCGTCGCCCATCTGGTACTCCTGCTCCATCAGGGTCTGCTCCTTGAAGAACTTCTGCAGACGTCCGTGGGCGATGTTGTTGACCATCTGCTCGGGAAGGCTTGCGGCCTTCTGCTCGGAAACGGTCCTGATGATCTCACGGGCCTTGTCAGCCTGCTCGGGAGTAAGCCATCCCTTGGCGGTGTTGGACTCGATGTGGTCCTCGCTGTCGACGTGGGCGGGATTGATTCCGGCCTTCTCGAGAGCCGCATTGACGGCTTTCTGCACGAGTTCCTCCTTAGTCTTCTCGACGGCGACCTTGAGCTCGTTGTCGATGACCTCCTGAGGGCACTCCTCGGGAGAGACGGCGACGGGATTCATTGAAGCCACCTGCATCACGATGCCCTTGGCGAGCTCTGCGGGAACTTCCTTGTTGAAGCCTACGATAGCTCCGAGCTTGCCGTTGAGAGTATGGACATACTCTGCAACGAAAGGAGCCTCGACGAGTGCATAATATGCGAGCACGTGCTTCTCGCCGGTCTTTCCGGTCTGGGCCTCCACTGCCTCCTCGACGGTGTAGCCGTCGGGCATGCGGCAGGCCTTCAGGGCCTCGATGTCAGCGGGGCACTGTGCGATGGCGACATCTGCGATGGCGTTGGCCAGGTTCTGGAAGTCAGCGTTGCGCGACACGAAATCGGTCTCGCAGCCAAGGCACACGAGGAGAGCCTTTCCGCCTGCGATGCGGCTCTTCACCGCACCCTCGGAAGTCTCGCGGTCCGCGCGCTTGGCCGCAACGAGCTTGCCTTTCTCACGAATGATGCCGATGGCCTTGTCGAAGTCGCCGCCGGCTTCCTCGAGGGCCTTCTTGCAGTCCATCATTCCCGCAGAAGTCATCTTACGTAACTTCATTACGTCTGCTGCTGTAATTGCCATAATATCTGTCTCTAAACTAATGGAACTTTATTCGGCTTTCGCCTCTTCGGCGGTCTCTGCAGGCTCTTCGGCCGCAGCCTCATCCGCGGGCTTGCCGCCCTTGCGGGCGCGGAGCTTGCGGGATGCGGCGGGCTTCACGGCGTTCTCGTCCGTGGCGGCTGCCTCCTTGTCCTTCTCGAGCTTGCGCTCCTCAAGGCCTTCCTGAATGGCTTTGCAAAGAATGTCGACGATGCACTCGATTGAGTTCACGGCATCGTCGTTTGCCGGTATCACATAATCAACAGGAGTGGGATCGCAACAAGTATCAACCATTGCGAATACCGGGATGTTGAGACGGTTGGCCTCCTTGACGGCGTTGGCCTCCTTCTGCACGTCCACGATGAACAATGCCGAAGGAAGGCGGCTCATGTCGCGGATGGAGCCGAGGTTCCTCTCAAGCTTGGCCCTCTGGCGGTCAACCTGAAGGCGCTCTCTCTTTGCCAGTTTGTCGAAAGTTCCGTCCTCCTTCATCTTGTCGATGGTGGACATCTTCTTGGCGGCCTTGCGGATGGTAGGGAAGTTGGTGAGCATGCCGCCGGCCCAACGCTCGGTGATTGAGGGCATGTTCACTGCCGTAGCTCTTTCCCTGACAATATCCTTCGCCTGCTTCTTGGTGGCTACGAAGAGAATCTTGCGGCCGGACTTCGCCAGCTGCTTCATCTCCTCCGCCGCCTCGTCTATCTTGACGACCGTCTTGCGCAGATCGATCACATGTATTCCGTTCTTCTGGTCGAAGATGTACGGAGCCATCTTTGGGTTCCATTTCCTGGCCAGGTGCCCGAAATGTACGTCTGCATCAAGCAATTCTTGGAAATTTGTGCGTGACATTTTTGTGTCTCTGTTTTTTGTAAACTGTCCCCTGTCCGGGGTCTCTTTTCATCAAGGCGGAGTAGCGGTTGTCCGGTCTCCGGCCTTTTCCGCAGCAGGGCAACCATCTCCGGGATGGTTTGACAACCACTGCTGTGCCGTAAAACAACGATATGACTAACGTTTGCTGAACTGGAAGCGGCGGCGTGCACCGGGCTGGCCGGGCTTCTTGCGCTCAACCTCGCGGGCGTCGCGGGTGAGGAAGCCTGCTGCCTTGAGTGCAGGACGGTATGCTTCTTTGTTCACCTCGCAAAGGGCACGGGAGATACCGAGACGGATGGCTTCGGCCTGTCCCTTGATGCCGCCGCCGTTGATGGTGACCTTGACATCGAACTGACCGAGGGTTCCGGTAACTTCAAAAGGCTGGTTCACAACGTAACGGAGCGACTCGAGAGGGAAATAGGTCTCGAGGGACGATCGTTGACGGTCACGTTGCCTGTGCCGGCCGTGAGATAAACGCGAGCCACAGCTGATTTACGTCTTCCAAGGGCGTGTGTCTGTTCCATTTGCTCTGTTTAAATTTCGTCCAACTTGATAACTTTAGGGTTCTGTGCCTGGTGAGGATGCTCGGGTCCTGCGTAGATGTACAGGTTGCCAAGCAGATCAGCTCCGAGGCGGGTCTTGGGGAGCATACCCTTAACAGCTCTCCTGACGAGTTCGGTGGGTCTCTTCTCGAGGATCTCCTTGGGTGTCGTGAAACGCTGTCCGCCGGGGTATCCGGTGTAGCGTGTATAGACACGGTCGGTCATCTTCTTTCCGCTGAGCGACACCTTCTCGGCGTTGACGACGATGACATTGTCACCGCAGTCGACGTTGGGGGTGAACCCGGGCTTGTTCTTACCACGAAGAACGAGCGCCACGCGGGATGCGAGACGACCAAGAGCGAGATCAGTAGCGTCAATCACGACCCACTTTTTGTCAACGGTCGCCTTGTTCAGCGATACCGTTTTGTAGCTTTGTGTGTCCACTGTCTTGATCTTTAAATAGTTAATAAAAATTGCGATCCCTACACAAAATAGGGGTCGCAAAGATAATCAAATATTTCTGAAAATCAAAAACCGTGCTTCCTATGCGAGCATGCGGGCCTCGATGAATCCGTTGACTGCGACTACTGCGAGCAGCACGCAGATCAGGGTGGCTACGATGACGCCGATGACCTTGATGCGCTTGAACCATATGCTGCCGTCCCAGCCTACGGTCTGGAACATGCTCCAGAACCCGTGGGTCAGATGGAACCAGAGAACCACGAACCACACGAGGTAGATCGCGAGAACCCACCAGCTGCCGAAGGTGGCCATGAGCAGGTCGTAGGGATTGTCCTCATAATTGCCTATGCCGAACATCTCGGGGAGCTGCATGTAGGCCCAGAAGTGGGTGAGGTGCACCGCGATGCCGAGGATGATGAGCAGACCGAGCACGAACATGTTGCGCGCCGACCATGAGTCGGTGGCCGCACGGCTCCTGACTTCATAGCGCTTGTAGCCGCCGCGGGCCCTGATGTTCTTCCAGGTGAGCCAGCATCCGTAGATGATGTGGACCAGGAATCCGAGAGCGAGCACCGGAACCAGGATGGAGATCACGGGGTCGACATGAAGTCGCAGCCCAGCTTGAAGAGTCCGTCACCGGCGCTGAAAAGCTTCTCGTCGACCGCCACCGCACCGAACTTGCCCGTGAAGGAGTCGATTACGGAGAAGAAGTTGATTGTGGTGTGGAGCAGCATGAAGATGATAAGGAACGCACCGCTCACTGCCTGAACGAATTTCTTTGCCGATGGATGAATTGAATATGAACATTTTTCTGATATTTAGTCTCGGATGTTGTATTCCACAGGCTGCAAATATAGCCCTAATCTTGCAAGTTTCATAATTTTCAAATACTTTTGTTATCCAAAGAAAGCGATATGAGAGTACTTCTTAAACTCAGCGGCGAAAGCCTCGGAGGCCTCCAGGGCCGTGGGATAGACGGCCAGAGCCTCGTCGGATACGCCCGTGAGATAGCGGAGGCCGTGAAAGCCGGCCACCAGATAGCCGTGGTCAACGGCGGGGGCAACATCTTCCGCGGGCTCCAGGGCGTCGGCAAGGGCTTCGAAAGAGTCACCGGCGACAGGATGGGAATGCTGGCCACGGTGATCAACTCGCTCGGCCTCGCCTGCGCGCTGCGCTCCGAAGGAATCACCGCCGAAGTCTTCACCGCGACCCCGATGGAGCCGATAGCCAGATACTACAGAAAGGAGGACGCCGTGAAGGTGCTGGAGCAGGGCGGGTGGCCCCTGATTTCCGGAGGCACCGGCAATCCTTTCTTCACCACTGACTCCGGAGCCGCCCTCCGCGCGCTCGAGATAGGAGCCGACGCGCTTCTGAAAGGCACCCGCGTCGACGGAGTCTACACCGCCGACCCCGAGAAGGACCCGACCGCCGTCAGATACGACGAGCTCACTTTCACCAAGGCCCTCGCCGACCACCTGAAAGTCATGGACGCCACGGCCTTCGCGCTCTGCGAGCAGGGCCCCGTCCCCATAATAGTGTTCAACGTGGAGCGGAAAGGCAACCTGGGCAGGCTTCTCGCCGGAGAGAAGATAGGAACCACCGTACACGCCTGACAAGACAAAAGCAAAAGATATGTTGACAGACAGAGCCAAAGAAATCGTCAATCTGACCGATTCCAAGATGAAGGAAGCCGTGAACTTCCTCGAAGAAGATCTCAAGACCTACCGGGTGGGCAAGGCCAATCCCCTTGTCTTCAACGGAGTCATGGTAGACTACTACGGCACGCCCACCCCCATCCCCCCAGGTGGCCTCAGTCACGGCGCCCGACGCCAAGACCCTCGCCATCCAGCCCTGGGAGAAAGGCATGATCTCCAAGATCGAGAAGGCCATCATCGACGCCAACCTCGGAATGACTCCCCAGAACAACGGAGAAGTGATACGCTGCACCGTGCCCGCCCTCACCGAGGAGCGCCGCAAGGAGCTGATAAAGAAAGCCAGGACAGCCGGAGAAAACGCCAAGATCGTCGTGCGCAACGCCCGCAGGGACGGCATAGACCTGCTCAAGAAGGCCCAGAAGAACGAGGGCCTGTCCGAGGACACCGAAAAGGAGGCGGAAGCCGAGGTGCAGAAGCTGACCGACAACTGGGTGAAGACGGTCGACAATCACGTCTCCCTCAAGGAGAAAGACATAATGACGGTATAGCCGGGTCTCAGAGACTCACTATCCTGTCCCTGAACACATTCCTCTCCACCTCGGAGAGGAATTCCGTTTCTATGGGCAGCATGAACAGCCTCTCGGCTATCTCGTCCGGCATCCCCGGGAAGTCAAGCAGCCTCTGGGCGTCCCTTCTCTGTAGTGAAGACGGAGGCGGTGGGGTTCTTGCGCAGGGCTATCTGGATCTTGGTGATGTCGGACCAGCGGTATTTGTGGTGGTCGGGGAAGCCGAAGCGCTTCTCTATCTTATAGAAGTCGCTGAGATAGTCCCGCAGCGGCGTGTCCTTCGCGATTCCGCTCACGAGTATGATCTTCTTGGAGTAGACGTAGCGGGCCTCGGTCTTTCGGATAGACCCCTACCGGCTGGCCGTACTTTATCTTCGCGAACAGCACTGTCTGCCTGCGTCCGCGCGCGCTCACCCCTCGCAGGTCTCGGAAGAATAGCCGGTGATTCCGAGCCTGGACGCGAAGGCCTCCCGCTCAGCCGCGCTCAGCTCGGCCGGGCACTTGGTCACCACGATGATGTCGGCGTCGCCCGCCCTTTCCGGGAGGTCGCGCAGACGGCCGAAAGGCAGCAGCATGTCCGAGCTGACCGGACGGTTCCAGTCCACGAGCACCATGGTCCTCGCGGCCTTGAGCTTCCTGTACTGGAAGGCGTCGTCGAACACTATGAAGTCGGCCGCGGGAAACTCCCGGTACCAGCATTTCTTCGCGTTCTTGCCGGAGGCCAGCCTCTCGGGGTGCTGCAGGAACTCGCAGCCCTCCACCCTGTTCTTGTCCACTGCGACCGTCACCCCGGGGAACTTCTTCTTTATCTGCAGGGGTTCGTCGCCGAACATCGACGCCGCTCCGTCGGCCACCACCTGCTGGAAGCCCCTGCTCTCGCGCTTGTAGCCGCGGGAGAGCACGGCGAGGTTCTTGTCATCCCATTCCTCGCTGCCCTGCAGGGTCCTGAGCACCAGCTCCACCATGGGGAGTCTTTCCTGTGCCGCCGGCGGTCACGTTGCCCACGCAGAGCGAAGGCACGGCGGGCGTGTAGAACTTGCGTCCGGGTCTGCTGTAGTATCTGTCCCTCCACTTGAGAATCAGATAGTAGGGGAAGAGCAATATTCTGTCTATCATGGTCAAATAGGTCTCGTCTTGGAATAGAGCCACTCGCGCTCTTCGGCGGGAAGCAGCCTGCCGAGGGTGGCGAACACCCGGTCGTTGTAGGAATTCAGCCATTTCCTCTCATCGGCGTCCAGCAGCTCCGGAAGCAGGGCCGAGGTGTCGAAATGGCAGAGGGTGAGAGTCTCGAACGCCCTCCAGGAGCCGAATTCATTGCTGCCGGCGTCGACGCAGAGCAGCAGGTTCTCGTGGCGGACGCCGTGCCGGCCCTCGCGGTAGATGCCCGGCTCGTCGGAAGTTATCATTCCTGGAAGCAGCGGCGTGGAGTTGAAGTTCTGCCTGATGTCCTGGGGGCCTTCGTGGACTCCGAGGAAATATCCTATGCCGTGCCCGGTGCCGTGGCCGAAATTGCGGTAGCTGCGCCAGAGAGGCTCGCGCGCCAGGGCGTCGATCTGGCAGCCTGCGGTTCCGGCGGGGAACACCGCCATCGCCAGGGCTATGTGGCCCTTGAGCACGAGGGTATAGTCCTCCTTCTCGAGCTGGCTGCACTCTCCTAGAGGCACGGTGCGCGTGATGTCGGTGGTGCCGCAGCTGTACTGTCCGCCCGAATCGCAGAGATACAGGCCCTGCTCGCAGAGCACCGGCGAACCTTCGCGCGGCGTCACATAGTGGGGAAGGGCGGCCGAAGGTCCGTAGGCGGAGATGGTCTCGAAGCTGTCGCCCATATACTCGGGAATCTCGGAGCGGAATCTGCCCAGCATCACCGCGGCGTCCCATTCGCTGATCTCCCTGCCTCCCTGCACCGACTTCTCGAGCCAGTAGAGGAAGCGTTCCATCGCGAGTCCGTCCTTGATGTGGATGCCGCGCATCCCTCGATCTCGAATTCGTTCTTCACCGCCTTCCGCAGACCCACCGGGCTGGTGCCCTCGAGAGCAGCCCTGGTCCCGGCGCTCGAAAGCTCCTCATAGAGGCTCCAGTTGAGGGTGGAAGTGTCCACGAAAAGTCTGCCGGAGAATCCGCGCAGCGCCTCTCCTATCTCCGAATATGGCAGCACCGCGACTCCCTCCGACTCCAGGATGCTGACGGTTGCGGCCGTCTGGGGATCCTCCTCCCCTCCCTTGGCCTCATACCATTCGGCTCCGCCGGAGGTGACGAGCAGATAGCTGATCACAAGCGGGTTGTATTCTATATCGGCGCCTCTGACGTTGAGCAGCCATGCTATCTCGTCCAGCGCGCGGTGAGCAGCATGCCGTCGCAGCCCATGTCGGCGAGCCGGCCGCGCAGCCAGTCCAGTTTGGACTCGCGGCTCTCGCCGGCCTGCACGGTGAACACCGGCGTATGGGGGATCTCAGGCCTGTCGGTCCAGAGCAGGGAGAGGATGTCCGGCACGCCGACGACCGTCCCCGGAATGCTCCTGGCGAAGTCCACCCCCGTGCAGAGCCCGTCCACGGCTATGATGCCGTCGCCACCGAACTGCCGTCCGAGCCATTCGGGAATCAGCACCTGCTCCGGCACGCGGGTCTTGTGAAGCTCCACTCCGGTGCCCTCGAGCTGCCGCACCGCCTGGATGAAATAGCGTGTGTCGGTCCAGAGACCCGCATGGTCGAGGGTCACGACGAGGTCGCCGGCCTCCCCGGTGAAGCCGCTCAGCCACTGCACCTGCTTCCAGCGCTCGGCCGGATATTCGCTGCCGTGGGGGTCGCCGCCCGTGATCAGCACGGCGTCCCAGTCCTTGGCTCTCATGAGCTCGCGCAGCCTTTCGATTCTCTCCCGGTAGATATTTTCCATATTACACAAAGATAAGTTTTTTCCGTGTTCATTTTGTATTTTTGCAGTCTATGAAAATCGGAAATCTCGACCTTGGCGAACGCCCGCTGCTGCTGGCTCCGATGGAAGACATCACCGACCTCTCCTTCCGGCTGCTCTGCCGCGAACAGGGGGCCGACATGGTGTATACCGAGTTCATCCCCTCCGACGGCCTGATACGCGACGCCGCCAAGGCGCTTGCGAAACTGCGCACCGCCGAAGAGGAGGCGCCCGTGGGCATACAGATCTACGGCCACATCCCCGAGTCGATGGTGGAGGCAGCAAGGATGGCCGACCGCGCCGCCGAGTTAGCCGGAGGCCAGGGGCCGACGTGATAGACATCAACTTCGGCTGCCCGGTCACCAAGATAGCCGGACGCGGCGCGGGTTCGGGCATGATGCGCTACCCCGACAAGATGGTGGCGATCACCAAGGCCGTGGTGGAAGCCGTCGGCAAGCCCGTCACGGTGAAGACTCGCCTCGGCTGGGACGACAGTTCCAAGATCATAGTCGAACTCGCCGAACGCCTGCAGGACGCGGGCATACAGGCGCTCACGATCCACGGGCGCACGCGCTGCCAGATGTACAAGGGCTCCGCGGACTGGACGCTGATCGGCGAGGTGAAGAACAACCCCCGCATGCACATCCCGATCATCGGCAACGGCGACATCACCGACGGCCCCTCCGCCCTGCGGGCCTTCGAGAAATACGGAGTCGACGGCATCATGATAGGCCGCGGCAGCTTCGGGCACCCATGGATATTCAGGGAAATCAAATATTATATGGAGCACGGCGAACCTATGCCGGAGCCGTCGGTGGCCGAAAAGGTGGCGCTCGCCCGGCAGCATCTCGCGCTGTCGCTGAAATACAAGGGGGAGCCGCGCGGCATCTACGAGATGCGCCGGCACCTGAGCAACTATTTCAAGGGTCTGCCGGACTTCAAGGAGCTGCGCATGCGCATGGTCACCACGCTCGACCCCTCGGAACTCGAGCTCATCTTCGAGGAGATTCTGCGAAGGTACGCGTAAACTGTGCGCTGCCGCGACGGAGTTCGCCCTCCGGCAGTAGGAACCAGCCGCACAGCCCTATACTGCCGGAGGGCGACTCCGCCACGGCTAAGAGAGAAGCAATTTTACTCCGGCTGCTCTGCGGAAAAAGGCGAAAAGTCCGGATCCCAGTTCACGTATCGGAACCGCATGGTGAGTCCGCTGTCGTTGAGAATCAGGTCGAAAGAAGGGGTACCGCCCGTTTCGGTCAGAAGGTCTGTCTCCATCAGTTTCCCTGGCACTTGATCTTGCTGATCTCGAAGTTGATGCCGCCGTAGAAGACATCATCGTCACCGTCCGTGTTTTCATCTATGACAGATTCTTCCTGCGCATATTCCTCAGATATACACGTCAGATCCGTGCTGTAATCTCCGATGCAGACACGAGTTTCCGCCGTGCCGACAGACAGAGCCACAGAAGGGTCGATTGAAATCATATCGTTCACATCGGGTCTCGCGGGCCTGAAAAAGATGCTGGTCATCGCCTCGCCATCGCTGTTAGTACTTTCTTCCGCCCTGAAATTTATTTCGGAGTTATCTTCCATATTGACAATACGCACCGCCTTTTCCGAATTATCCGATGAGAAGTCGTATAGATTTATGCAGATTCCAGTCTTCACCCACGAATCACCAGCGGGCGTGTACCCCGGATCTTCCTTGCTGCAGGATGTCAGCGTCAGGAGGGTCGCCGGAATCAGCAACGAAAGG
>VOFD01002105.1_pt1 | contig 44306 bp, 65 predicted proteins | sample 5384101 | NCBI WGS metagenome assembly VOFD01 (sample SAMN12384723, study PRJNA508395) | human gut metagenome | isolation source: healthy gut C | host: Homo sapiens
GTAAAGAGGTCGAGCATCGTTTGCGACGGGTGCTGGTTAGCTCCGTCACCTGCGTTGACAATAGGCACCGGGGCTACTTCGCTGGCATATCGTGCAGCTCCTTCGAGATAGTGTCGCATGACGATAATATCCGCATAGCTGCTAACCATCATGATCGTGTCTTTGAGTGTTTCTCCTTTTGCGGAGCTGGTTGCTTTCGGATCGCTAAAGCCGATGACGCGTGCACCGAGGCGGTTGGCTGCTGTTTCAAAACTCAAACGGGTACGGGTGGAAGGTTCAGAAGAACAAGGTTGCTACTACCTTTCCTTGTAATAACCGGCGATTGGGGTTCATTTCAAACTGCTTCGCCATTTCGAGCATGTAGAGGATTTTTTCTTTAGAATGTTCGGCAATGGTTACTAAACTTCTGTTTTCCATTTTGTTATCTTTTATGTGGATAGAACTTGTTTTACCGGGCGTAAAGGTACGAAGAATTTGTGAAAAGCACAGATTTTTCGTACCTTTTTATCAGCTTTTAATCAGTCGGTTTATTTCCGTCCGCCGGCTAACGCTGCAATGATATATTTCCCCGGTGCTCCGATTTTGCTCCAGGTCGTATTGGAGAGCAGTTTCCACACCTGGGTGCCTTTCCTGCCATAGTCCGATAACCGCAGAATCGTCTGTTTCTCTTTCTGGTCAGTCACTTTATGGTTGTCCAGGCTCTCCATCAATCCTGCGATGTTGTGTGTAGCCAGATTGTAGGCATACCCCGGAATCCCAATCGAACCAACGTTGGTCTCTTCTTCTTCATGATTTAGTTTAGTTTCCTTTAGTTTAGTTTGTCGGAAAATGTCTGCATTTTCTTGACTCCACCTCCTCTTGAGTTTCAAAATGTCTGCATTTTCCGCGTTCAACTCTTCTTTGTGCATTCCTTTTTTTCTTCTTGGTCTCTAATAGATAAGGTAGTTGGGAGAAATCTATTTTCCTCCGTGTAGTGGCTTCGAACCACACCCTTTGAATCTGTTCCGAAGTGAGTATGCCGTATTTTTCGTAGGTTTCTTTATGGAAAAATCCTTTCTCCAATAACAGGTCGACAATCTTTTCCATCATGTCCTCTTTGATCCCGCCGCCCACTTTACGGACGAAAATCAGGTTTTGTTCCTTTCCCCAAGAGATATAATATCCCTCTTTATATATTTTACAAAGCAATCGCATGACAATGTAAGAAGCTAATACTCCAAACTTAGCTTCTAATAGTTCCATCACTTCTTCGTCAAAGAAGTTTGCCGGTGTCGGAAAATAAGGTATCCCTTTATTAATCATATTCATTGTTCAATATATTTTTAATCTAACTTATACAATAGCTCTCCACTCCATCAGGTTCCCGATCATAAATCTTCTCCATCCTTTTTGTTCTTCACTCCAATAGAGAATAGACTCTTGTTTTGCTGTGATATTGAATTCTCTATGGAAGAATTTTTCATATCCTACCAGTGTTCCTCTTTCCAGACAAAACGTGCCATCCTGCTTGTAAAAAGCTATCACTACATTCCCATACAACATGCGATCTATTAGTTTAATGCACTCTTGTACAATTCTCTCCGCACATTTATCCGAAATCCCTTTTCAGCAGTAATACGTTTTTTCCATACTAATTTGCAAGCTTCTAACTTGCCTTTCCTGATTTTTTGTCTCATTTTCTTCTGTTTTTAATTTTGAAAAATAAATTTCTGTTTGAGCGTAAATCTTCCCTTATAGATAGTGACGGTATGTTGTTGTCATAGCGTCACTATCCTTTCATTATAGTGACGCTATAACGATAGCATACCGTCACTATTTTTTAAGAGAAAATCTGTTAGTTTTCGACCGGTTGAAAACGGCGGCGAAGGTAAGTTTTATATTCCAACTGTCCCATTATTTTTTCTTAGTACTTGCTTTTGACCTTTTCAGCCTGTTCTCTTTTTTCCTTTTTTTTCTTTCATGTCCTCTTCCTCAACAGGTTTTTCAATGCACCCAATTCAGCATGTATACTGCTAAGTTCCATTAACTTATAGCCGCCATGTTTGTGGATGTATAATACTTTTTGGTCATAGATATATTGGGCTAGATTTATCAGCTTTTTTCTTCTTAGGATGGCGGAAATGTCCATCAATAAAGATTTTTAAATACATGGTGAAATAAAGGCGGATATCTCCGTCGATTGCTATTCTGTTATCCAGCTCTTCTTCACTGATGATTTCTTCCTTTGAATGCTTCCCTGGAGCTTTTTTCATTGTTTGGACATTTCTTTTTACCTTGTCGTTTTTACTACCTTTTTTGGCATTTTTACTTTTCATAATCTACTAATTTTAACGTTGGTTAAACATGTGTTAATTCTAAAAATAATATCTGAAAGTGAAATTGAACCTGCAAAAAGATTTGTTCTTTTGTCGCTTGCCAAATAGTATATATATAAAATAACTAGTGATGCAAATGATGAATAAAAATGGATTCAGTCGATGTGGGGAGAACTACATCAATCGTTTACGAAAGGAGGGGCGCTATTCTACAGCGCATGTCTATAAGAATGCCCTTTATTCTTTCAGTAAGTTTTGTGGTACGTTGAATATGTCGTTCAGGCAGGTCACCAAAGAACGTTTACGACGTTATGGTCAGTATCTTTATGAGTGTGGTTTGAAGCCTAATACGATTTCTACGTATATGCGTATGCTTCGTAGCATTTACAATCGGGGAGTGGAAGCAGGGAGTGCCTTATGTTCCCCGATTATTTCATGATGTCTATACAGGTGTGGATGTCCGGCAAAAGAAAGCTTTGCCTGCCGGTGAGTTGCACAGACTTCTGTATGAGGATCCCAAATCGGAGCGTTTACGTCGCACACAAACTATTGCTGCTCTGATGTTCCAGTTTTGTGGAATGTCATTCGCTGATTTAGCGCATCTGGAAAAATCGGCTTTAGATCAGAGTGTATTACGCTATAATCGAATCAAGACGAAAACTCCCATGAGCGTGGAAGTGCTTGATACTGCCGGGGGAATGATTAATCAACTCCGAAGTAATCAGGAACCCATTCCTGATTGTCGGACTATCTGTTCGACATACTTTGCGGTAATAAAAACGGAAGGATGAAAAGCATACCGTGAATATCAGTCTGCTCTTCGGAGATTCAATAATCGTTTGAAGGATTTGGCGAGAGCTCTACGTTTGAAGTCTCCCGTTTCTTCTTACACACTCCGTCATTCTTGGGCAACGACAGCCAAGTATCGTGGAGTGCCAATTGAAATGATCAGTGAATCATTGGGACACAAATCAATAAAAACCACACAAATCTATTTAAAGGGTTTTGAGCTAAGAGAACGTACAGAGGTAAATAAAGGGAATTTATCTTACATTAGGAACTATCGTTTAGGTAGATAATTAACGGTAAAGTATTAGAAATCAAGGGCGAAATGTTTCTGTTACTTCTTAGGTAACGGATAATTATTCGGTGCAAAGATATGCAAAAATACAAATAGTAAACAAGTAAAATCTTCTTTTTTTTTTTCTGATTTGTTGAATTATGCAACAAAAAATATATCAGGACATGATGGTTTTGTTTTATCATGCCCGATATTCCTATATTCTGTTTTCAAAGTTGCTTTTCCCTTCGCGTAGGTTAGAAAAACATTGCTGTAGGCGGTTCTTGTCCATGTTTTTTCTGTTTTCATCTGTTTTCTTGTGAATGATCACCTTATCCGTTACCTAAGAAGTAACGGAAATGTAAGGGGAAAAAAGTATGATTCTAACGAAAGAAACTTTAAGTGCTGGGCCTAAAATTGGGACAGGGGAAGGCGTAGCACACTCTAAACGCTGGTATGTCGCTCTGGTTCGTATGCATCATGAGAAGAAGGTAGCCGAACGTTTAGACAAAATGGGGATTGAAAATTTTGTACCGGTTCAGCAAGAAGTACATCAATGGAGCGACCGCCGTAAAGTGGTTGAATCCGTGCTGCTTCCCATGATGGTTTTTGTACATGCTGATCCTAAAGAACGTAAAGAGGTTCTTTCCTTTTCTACAGTTAGTCGGTATATGGTAATGCGCGGTGAGAGCAGTCCGACTATCATTCCTGATGAACAAATGGCCCGTTTCCGTTTTATGCTCGACTATTCCGAAGAGGCAATCTGTATGAATAGTGCTCCTTTGGCACGTGGCGAAAAAAGTACGTGTTGTTAGAGGTCCTTTGACTGGTCTTGTAGGAGAACTTGTCACGGTGGATGGCAGGAGCAAGATTGCTGTCCGGTTGAATATGTTGGGGTGTGCTTGTGCGGATATGCCGGTAGGCTATGTAGAGCCGGTGAGGCTTTGATTTTAATATCTGATTGTATCTCTAGATACGTAATTATTTCGTTCATACAACAATGGAAAATACATTAAGGGGTATAGCTCAATACGCTCGTAAGAACTATTTGAGCTATTGGATCATTCTGGGGATTGATACGGTAATTTCTGTATTATGTTCATTGGTTGCTTAGGCGGTAATTCATTATATGGCGCATGTTCCAATGACCGACTGGATGCTTTGTAAATTTGCTTGCGTTTCTTTGGTGGCAAGTGTTGCAGGAGCTTTGTTATTCCATACTTATCGTAATACGATTCGTTTTTCACAAGCGCGTGAACTTTGGCGTATTATGTGTGCCGTATTATTTAAAATAGCTTGTTTGGCAATCGTTTCTTTTGGGCTTATATCTGAGACTCAACTGCCATACAATTATAAAATATCTTATCTTCTATTTGACGGTTTATTGACCTTAGTGACTTTGACAACCTTTCGTGTATCATTGATAATCATTTATGATTTCTTGTTGGATTGGGTGAATAAAAAAAAAAGAACACCCGTATTCTTATTTATGGTACTGATGAAGAGAGTGTGGCCTTGAAGTTACGTCTTAGAGATAGTGCACATTATAAGGTAGCCGGTTTTTATGTATATGGCAAAAATAACAGCCGACGCCGATTGGCAGATCTTCCCGTTTATTACTTTGAAAATGAGTCGGATGTTGATTATATCATGCGGCAATGAACTTAAAACATTGATAGCTCCTACTATCAGTGAAGCGGATTCTGACGGCAATTTTCACCAATGGATACGTCCCATCAAGATTGAAGATTTGCTGGGACGTGCTGAAATCAACATCAATCTTCGTCAGGTTGCGGAAGAATTCAGGGGAAAAGTGGTGTTGGTGACCGGTGCGGCAGGTAGTATTGGCAGTGAACTTTGCCGTCAATTGGTGCAGATGGGAATTCAAAAACTTATCATGTTCGACTCTGCAGAGACTCCTTTACACAATGTCCGTCTTGAGTTTGAGAAAAATATCCGAATATAGATTTTGTTCCTGTGATCGGTGATGTGCGTGTGAAAGAGCGTGTACGTATGGTGTTTGATCTTTATCATCCCCAAATCGTCTTTCATGCCGCCTGCTTACAAACATGTACCGTTGATGGAAGAAAATCCTTGCGAGGCTGTCCTTGTCAATGTAACCGGTTCCCGACAGGTAGCTGACATGGCTGTGGAATATGGTGCAGAAAAAATGATTATGGTTTCTACAGATAAGGCCGTGAATCCTACCAATGTAATGGGTTGCTCCAAACGTTTGGCGGAAATCTATGTACAGAGTTTGGGATGTGCTATTCGTGAAGGGAAAGTGAAAGGTCATACCAAATTCATCACGACACGTTTCGGAAATGTATTGGGCAGTAATGGTTCTGTCATTCCTCGTTTTAGGGAACAAATTGAGAATGGCGGTCCTGTCACTGTTACTCATCCTGATATCATCCGTTTCTTCATGACTATTCCTGAAGCTTGCCGTTGGGTGATGGAGGCTGCCACGATGGGAGAGGGCAATGAGATCTTTGTTTTTGAAATGGGCAAAGCCGTGAAGATTGTTGATTTGGCTACCCGTATGATTGAATTGGCGGGTTATCGTCCGGGGAAGACATAAAGATCGAATTTACAGGATTACGTCCGGGTGAAAAGCTTTATGAAGAGGTGTTGAGCGATAAAGAAAATACAATAACCGAAAACAAGAAAATTATGATAGCTAAAAAGTACGTCGGTATGAATATGCAGATATCCTTGATACTTATGCAGAGTTTGAGAAGTTGTCGCGTACGGTAAAGATTATGGGTACCGTGCGGTTGATGAAGAAAGTCGTGCCGGAATTTAAGTCAAAGAATTCTCCGAAATTTGAGAGGTTGGATAAGGAATAATAAATTTATAATTTTATGAATAAATCATTTTACATGTATATGAGTATGCAAGGTATGGGACGTAATGTGTTTGCCTGTCTGATTGCAATATTTTCTGCTCGCGTCTTGTCAGTCATAAAAGGTTCCTTACTTGCAGGATGTGGAAGTTGTGGAACAGACCGTCCAACAGGAAAATTTGTATGATGCCAAGATAATGCCTAAAGACCTGCTTACTATTGTGGTTTCATGTACCAGTCCCGAGTTGGCTATTCCATTCAATCTGACGGTAGCTAGTCCTGCTAGTGTGGCTGCTGGAAATTCGCAGTTGAGTGTCCAGCCGGTTCTGCAACCTTATTTGGTGGATAATGAAGGAAAGATCAATTTTCCGGTTTTAGGCGAATTAAAGGTGGGCGGTTTGACAAAGAAAGAGGCAGAACAATTAATTATAGAAAAGTTGAAACCTTATATCAAGGAGACTCCGATAGTAACCGTCCGCATGGTAAACTATAAAATTTCTGTACTGGGTGAAGTTGCACGTCCCGGTACCTTTACCATCAATAATGAGAAGGTGAATCTGTTGGAAGCCTTGGCCATGGCGGGTGATATGACTGTCTGGGGGCTTCGTGATAATGTAAAACTGATTCGTGAAGGTGCTGACGGCAAACAGCAGATTATAACGCTGGATCTGAACAGTGCGGAAACCATTCTTTCCCCTTATTATTGGTTGCAGCAGAATGATATTGTTTATGTGACTCGAACAAGGCGAAAGCGCGTAACTCTGATATTGGTAACAGTACAAGCCTTTGGTTCTCAGCCACCTCTATCTTGGTGTCATTGGCAAGTTTATTAGTAACAATCTTCAAATAGTATTACTGTATGGTTGAGGAAAAAGAAGGAAAAGAGTATGGAACAGCCTGAAGAGCAGGTTAATATTCAGGAAATTTTTTTCCGTTGTCTGGTTCACTGGCCTTGGTTCGTGTTTTCAGTAATTGTATGTATTGCCTGTGCGTGGGGCTACCTGAGACTGACGACACCCGTTTATAATATTTCCGCCACAGTCTTGATTAAGGATGATAAGAAAGGTGGTGGTACAAGTGTGTCTTCCGAACTGGAAAGGATGGGTTTGGACGGTTTTGTCTCTTCATCCGGTAATGTTGATAATGAAATCGAAGTGCTCCGTTCGAAGTCTTTGTCCGGAGAGGTGGTAAACAATTTAGGACTGTTTGTTACCTATGTGGATGAAGACGAGTTCCCGAAAAAGGAACTTTATCAGACCTCTCCCGTATTGGTGAGCCTTACTCCGCAGGAGGCAGACAAGCTTCCTGGCAGGATGGAAGTCGCCATGACTCTTCAACCGACAGGTGTGATGGATGTACAAATGAAAGTGGGTGATAAAGAATACCGGAGACAATTTGAAAAATTACCTGCCGTATTCCCGACAGATGAGGGTACGGTCGCATTTTTCGCAAATAATGATACCTTGTCTGCTGTTCGTCCGGAAAACGTGACGAAAGAACGTCATATTACGGCTTTCATTAACCGTCCTTTCTCTGTAGCAAAAGGATATGCCAACTCCTTGTCGATAGCTCCCACTTCAAAAACGACTTCTGTTGTTGTCATTTCATTGAAGAATACCAATTCCCGTCGTGGTAAGGATTTTATCAATAAACTGCTTGAGATGTACAACATCAATGCGAATAATGACAAGAATGAAGTGGCCCAGAAAACGGCAGAGTTTATAGATGAACGTATCGGTATTATTTCCAAAGAGTTGGGCAGTACTGAGCAAGATCTGGAAAATTTCAAACGTACAGCAGGTATTACGGATTTGAGTAGCGAGGCGCAGATCGCCTTGACGGGTAATGCGGAATACGAAAAGAAACGTGTGGAGAATCAGACTCAGATCAACCTTATTGTTGATTTGCAAAAATACCTTCAGGGTGATGAATATGAAGTTATCGATAAAACCAAATCAAACATAATATGCGTGAGTTCAAAGAGATTCGGGTCGCAGTAGCCGGAACAGGCTATGTGGGGCTGAGCATAGCGACACTGCTATCACAACATCATCATGTAACCGCTGTGGATGTAGTTCCGGAAAAGGTGGAGAAACTGAACGGCAAGGTTTCTCCTATTCAGGATGATTATATCGAGAAGTATCTAGCTGAAAAGCCACTTGACCTTGTAGCCACTTTGGACGGAAGGGCAGCCTACGCTGACGCCGACTTTGTGGTAATAGCCGCTCCTACAAACTATGATCCTGTGAAGAATTACTTCGATACGAGCCGTGTGGAGGAGGTTATCGACCTTGTGCTTGAAGTGAATCCTGATGCTATAATGGTGATCAAATCGACGATTCCGGTGGGCTATACCCGTAACCTTTATGTGAAATATGCCAAAAAAAAGGAGTAAAGAAGTTCAACCTGCTGTTCTCACCGGAGTTCCTCCGTGAAAGCAAGGCTCTTTATGACAACCTCTATCCGAGCCGTATCATCGTAGGCTATCCGAAGATTATTGACGGTCCGGAGTTTGCGGAAGAAAATAAGGCGATTAAGTCCGTCACGAATGTCGATATGTTACAGGAAGCAGCCAGGACATTTGCCGCCCTTTTGCAGGAAGGGGCTGTCAAAGAAAACATCGATACGCTCTTCATGGGCATAAAAGAGGCGGAAGCTGTCAAACTCTTCGCCAACACCTATCTGGCTCTTCGTGTCAGCTACTTTAATGAACTTGATACATATGCGGAAATAAAGGGATTGGACAGCAAAGCGATCATTGAGGGCGTAGGCCTTGACCCACGTATAGGTACACATTACAATAATCCTTCGTTCGGTTATGGTGGTTATTGTCTGCCTAAAGACACCAAACAACTGCTTGCCAACTATCAGGATGTTCCCCAGAACATGATGTCCGCAATCGTGGAATCAAACAAAACCCGCAAGGATTATATAGCTGATGCAGTGCTCCGCAAGGCAGGCTATTATACAGGGAACGGACAATGGGATGCATCCAAGGAGCATACCTGTGTCATCGGTGTATACCGCCTGACCATGAAATCGAATTCTGACAATTTCCGCCAATCCGCCATTCAAGGTATAATGAAACGTATTAAGGCGAAGGGTGCGGAAGTGATCATATATGAACCCACGCTTGAGGACGGGACTACATTTTTCGGCAGCAGGGTCGTTAATGATCTTGTCGGATTCAAGGCGCAGAGCAAGGCTATTATAGCCAACCGCTTTGACAACAGTCTGGAAGATGTGGAAGCAAAGGTTTATACACGTGACATTTTTAGAAGAGACTGACCATGTTGCCATATAATGTAGAACTGGATGGAAAGACAGTGCTTGTAACGGGTGCTGCCGGTTTTATTGGGAGTAACCTTGTCATGCGTCTTTTCCATGATTTCCGAAATATCAAGGTAATCGGTATTGATTCCATCACCGATTATTACGATGTCAATATCAAGTATGAACGTCTCAAGGAAATAGAGTCGTTAAACCGTGGCTGGACTTTTGTTCGTGCCTCGATTGCTGACAAGGATGTGGTAGAGAGAATTTTCTCTGAAACCCAAATTTCCGTTGTCGTAAATCTTGCAGCCCAGGCTGGGGTTCGTTATAGTATCACCAATCCTGATGCCTATATCCAAAGTAATCTTATTGGTTTCTATAATATCCTTGAAGCCTGTCGTCATCATGAGGTAGAACACTTGATTTATGCATCTTCATCATCAGTCTATGGTAGTAACAAGAAAGTTCCGTATTCAACTGACGACAAGGTTGACAACCCAGTTAGTCTTTATGCGGCAACCAAGAAGAGTAACGAGTTGATGGCTCAGGCATACTCAAAACTCTATAATATTCCATCAACAGGCTTGCGTTTCTTTACAGTTTATGGTCCTGCAGGTCGTCCGGACATGGCGTATTTCGGGTTCACCAATAAGCTTGTAAAAGGCGAAACTATCAAGATTTTCAATTATGGTAATTGCAAGCGTGATTTCACCTATGTGGATGATATTGTGGAGGGAGTAGTACGTGTTATGCAACACGCTCCGGAAAAACAGAACGGTGAGGATGGATTGCCAATTCCTCCATATAAAGTGTATAACATTGGCAATAACTCGCCAGAGAATCTGCTGGATTTTGTGACTATCCTTCAAGAAGAACTAATTACCGCTAAAGTTCTCCCTGCCGATTATGATTTTGAGGCTCATAAGGAACTCGTTCCGATGCAATCAGGGATGTTCCTGTTACATTCGCCGATACCACACCTCTTGAGCAAGACTTTGGTTTCAAACCGTCAACACCACTTCGAGATGGTTTGAGAGCGTTCGCAGAGTGGTATGCAAAATACTATAGTACTAATGATTAAGAATGAAATGCGGGCAACTAGATCGATATAAATCATCGAATCGGTTGCCGCACTTGAAATAACAGAAATAGAATATATAACATACATTTATGGAACTCAGAACAGACTATTCAAACGTCAGTTTCCAGAATAATGGCAAACTAAAACTGCTGATTATTGTCGGTACACGTCCAGAGATTATCCGTCTTGCTGCCGTCATTAACAAGGCACGTCGGTATTTTGACGTTATCCTTGCTCATACTGGTCAGAACTATGACTATAACCTCAATGGCGTGTTCTTCAAGGACTTAAAACTCAAAGATCCTGAAGTTTATATGAATGCCGTAGGCGATGACCTCGGATCAACTTGTGGAAATATTATTAATGCCAGTTATAAGCTTATGGTAGCTACTAGACCTGATGCAGTTCTCGTTTTGGGTGATACAAACAGTTGTTTGAGTGTCATCGGAGCAAAGCGACTTCATATCCCTATTTTTCACATGGAGGCAGGTAATCGTTGTAAAGACGAATGCCTCCCAGAAGAGACCAACCGTCGCATAGTAGATATTATCTCAGATGTCAACCTTGCATATTCAGAACACGCACGTCGCTACCTTGCGGAGTGCGGACTTCCACGCGAGCGCACTTATGTTATAGGTTCGCCTATGGCTGAAGTGCTTCATCAGAACCTCGCCGAGATTGAGGCATCCGACGTTCACCAGCGCCTCGGATTGGAGAAGGGCAAGTACATCCTCCTCTCTGCCCACCGTGAGGAGAATATAGACATGGAGAAGAATTTCCTCTCTCTTTTCAATGCTATCAATGCTATGGCTGAGAAGTACGACATGCCTGTTCTCTACAGTTGCCACCCCCGATCACGTAACCGTCTCGCAGCCTCTGGCTTCCAGCTCGATCCTCGCGTACAGGTACAGCAGCCTCTTGGGTTTCACGACTACAACTGTCTCCAGATGAAGGCTTATGCCGTGGTATCTGACTCCGGTACACTTCCAGAGGAGAGTAGTTTCTTCACTAGCGTAGGTTATCCATTCCCTGCTGTTTGCATCCGTACTTCTACCGAAAGACCAGAATCGCTCGACAAGGCGGGTTTCATCCTTTCTGGAATTGATACTAATGGCCTTCTCCAGTCAGTTGATACTGCAGTTGAACTTGTCAAGAACGGTGATTATGGAACTCCAGTACCAAACTATACTGATGAGAATGTCAGCACCAAGGTGGTTAAGATTATTCAGTCATACGTAGGTGTAGTCAACAAAATGGTTTGGCGTAAATTCTAAATCTCAGATTTATGAAAGTATTAGTAACAGGTGCCAAGGGGTTTGTGGGCAAAAATCTTTGTGCACAACTCAATAACATCAAGACCGGCAAAACAAAGTGTTATGAAGATCTTGTTATTGGTGAGGTTTATGAGTACGACATCGATTCTACTTTTGAGCAACTTGACGCATGGTGTAAAGATTGTGATTTTGTCTTCAATCTTGCTGGTGTCAACCGTCCACAAGACCCAAAGGAGTTTATGGAAGGTAATTTCGGCTTTGCTACCGTTCTTTTGAACACCCTCAAGAAGCATAAGAACAGCTGTCCAGTGATGATTAGTAGCTCTATCCAAGCCACCCTCGCAGGCCGTTTCGGCACCAGCGAGTATGGTAAGAGCAAGAAGGCTGGAGAGGAACTCATGTTCCAGTATGGCGAAGAGACTGGAGCAAAAGTATTGGTTTATCGTTTCCCTAATCTTTATGGCAAGTGGTGTCGGCCACACTACAATAGTGCTATAGCCACGTTCTGTAATAACATAGCTAATGATCTACCACTCATAGTAAATGATCCTAACGTAGATATGGAGCTCCTCTACATTGATGACTTGGTAGAGGAAATGATCTGTACTTTGAAGGGAGAAGAGCATCATTGCGAGTTTGATGGAGTTAAAGCAGTCTTCACTCGGGAAGGTCGCTATTGTGCCGTACCAATCACTCATCATGTCAAGCTCGGAGAGATTGTCGACCTTCTTCACAAGTTTGCAGAGATGCCTAAAACTCTGATGATTCCTGAGATACCTGCCCACTCATTCGCAAGACGACTCTATAGCACTTTCCTCAGTTATCTCCCAAAGGAAAAGGCGATCTTCGATTTGAAGATGAACGTTGATAACAGAGGTAGTTTCACGGAACTTGTTCATACCTTAAATTGCGGTCAGGTCAGCATCAATATCTCCAAACCAGAATTACCAAGGGAGAACATTGGCATCATACCAAATGGGAACAGTTTATCGTAGTTAGTGGTCATGGACTTATTCAGCTTCGTAATGAGAATGATCCAAATGGAGAGATTCTCGAATATGAAGTGTCAGGTGACAAAATCCAGAGCGTCATCATGCTTCCCTGGCTATACCCACAACATCGTCAACCTCTCTGATACGCAAAACCTTATTACTGTCATGTATTGCAACGAGATTTTCAATCCAGAGAGACCTGATACATTTTTTGATAAGGTAGTAAAGAATAACAAATAATAACATCATACAATTATGTCAATTTTTGCAGGTAAAACTCTTATGATTACTGGAGGCACAGGTTCATTTGGTAATGCTGTGTTGAATCGTTTCCTCCAGACCGACATCAAGGAGATTCGCATTTTTTCACGCGATGAGAAGAAGCAGGACGATATGCGTCATGAGTATCAGACTAAATATCCTGAGTACGCAGGCAAGATTAAGTTTTTCATTGGCGATGTTCGCAACCTTCAGTCTTGTAAGGACGCAATGCCTGGTGTAGACTACATCTTCCATGCAGCCGCCCTCAAGCAGGTTCCTTCTTGTGAGTTCTTCCCAATGGAAGCCGTCAAGACCAACGTCATCGGTACAGATAACGTCCTTACCGCAGCCATCGAAGCAGGCGTGAAGGCAGTCATCTGTCTCTCTACCGATAAGGCTGCATACCCAATCAATGCCATGGGTATTACCAAGGCTATCGAGGAGAAGATTGCTGTGGCCAAGTCTCGCTACTCAGGTGAAACAAAAATCTGCTGTACACGCTATGGTAATGTGATGTGCTCACGTGGTTCTGTCATCCCTCTTTGGATCGATCAGATTCGCAACGGCAGCCCAATCACCCTCACAGAACCTAAGATGACCCGCTTCATCATGTCGCTCGAAGAAGCAGTCGATCTCGTTCTCTTTGCTTTCGAACATGGACAGAATGGTGATATACTTGTTCAGAAAGCTCCAGCTTGCACAATTCAGACCCAGGCCGAAGCCGTATGTGAGCTTTTTTGGCGGCAAGAAAGAAGATATCAAGGTCATCGGCATCCGTCATGGAGAGAAGATGTACGAAACTCTCCTCACTAATGAGGAGTGCGCCAAGGCAGAGGATATGGGTGACTTCTATCGCGTGCCAGCTGATAACCGCAGTTTAAATTACGATAAGTATTTCACAGAAGGTGATGAGAAACGCTGTGAGTTAACTGAATTTAATTCAGATAACACCCGCCGCCTGAATCTCGAAGAAACCAAGGTCAAGATTGCAAGTCTTGAGTACATCCAGAACGAATTAGCTGGTATTCCTAACTTGGCTAAAAAGCTATTTTGACATGATTAAACAATAGATATTTATCTGTTTAGTCGGCTAATTGTAATTCTTACTAATGGAAGATGTCAAGGCGATTTAGCAATGTGGGTGAAAGACAGGTTCGGTGGGGAATTTGAAGTTGTTCTCAGTCCCCAAAGAAATTCAATGTCATTCCTAAAGGATAGATTGTGGAAAGAACGTCCTCTTGGTTTGAAAACTATAGGAGATATACCATTGACTACGAGTTTCCGACTGAAACAACAGAAACAGTGGTGGAGATAGCATTTATACAAATTGTCCTTAATCGATTTTTCTAATCATTTCAAAATAAGCTTCTAAGTAAAGGCCGATTCTTTCATCCAGATCATTAAAAGGATTTTTTTTGATTTCTGAGTGAAGCAGAATCTCCAAACAATCGCCTTCCTCATTTCAGTAGCGATTTTCATTTGAATTTTAATAAGGTTAATCAGCACACAGGTGGAACAAAAGTTCGATATTTCCTACTAGTTCAAAAACAAAGTCAGTTAACAAGTTAACATTTAAGGCGTGTGGATCTATGGGTTCGATATTACTTCGCACGAAATATGACCCAATTTATAGTGATGTACGTCTTTTATATCCGATAATTTTAAATGTAATTAATATGAAAGTCGTTCTTCTCGCCGGAGGCTTCGGCTCCCGCATTTCTGAGGAATCTCAGTTTAAACCAAAGCCAATGATCGAGATTGGTGGTATGCCTATCCTTTGGCACATCATGAAAGAGTATGCCTACTACGGTCATACTGAGTTTATCATCTGTGCTGGTTATAAACAGGAGCACATCAAGGAGTGGTTTGCCAACTACTTCCTTTACAACTCCGATGTTACTTTCGATTACTGCAATGGTAAAAACGAGATGACCGTACACCAGACCAATATGGAGTCTTGGAAGGTAACGGTGGTTGATACAGGCTACAACACCATGACCGGTGGTCGCATCAAGCGTATCCAAGAGTATGTAGGTAATGAGCCTTTTCTCATGACCTATGGAGATGGTGTGTGTGATGTAGAGATTGATAAGCTCATTGAGTTCCACAAAAGCCATGGCAAGCTCGCAACTCTTACTGCTGTTAAGATGGTACAGGATAAGGGCGTGCTGGATATTAGCGAAAACAACTCTGTTCGTTCATTTCGTGAAAAGAATGCGAGCGATGGTGCTCCCATCAATGCAGGCTATATGGTTCTCGAACCACAGGTATTCGACCTTCTTGATGGTGATGCTTGTGTGTTTGAAAAAACTGCTCTTGTTGAATTAGCAAACAAGGGTGAATTGATGTCATATATCCACGAAGGCTTCTGGCAGTGTATGGACAACATCCGTGAGAAGAATATGCTTGAGAACCTTCTAGCTCAGGATAAAGCTCCTTGGAAGCGTTGGGATCGTCAGGTTCCTTCTATTGAAGCACGTAAAGTAACCGGCAATATTTAGTCTATGGTAATGGCAAAGCAGAGAGAATCGAACATAGAGTTACTGCGACTGGTTGTGATGGCATTTATTGTACTCCATCATTTCATATTTCACGGTTTAGGACAGTATAGATTCTTGTCATTCGGTGAAACTCCGTTATTGTCTTCTTCACAGATTGACTATGCTTTGATAGTTGACAGTTTCTTGATTGCAGCTGTAGATGTATTTATATTGATCTCAGGCTATTTCTCTATTAAGTTCAAAGCTGGCGGATTTGTTAAGCTATTCTCTGTTGTCTCATTTTTTGCAATGATGGGGTTTTGTAACTATTTGTATACTAATGGTTTACAGGGGGGTGATTGGGTCGATTGGCAGAATAGCTCAGAGAGGTATTTTTGTAATATCCAATAAAACCTATTGGTTTATACAGTATTACTTCATACTGATGTTCTTGAGTAGCCCAATTAATAAGTATGTTGAGGTTGCAACAAAAAATCATTGTTGACAACAATTCTTATATTGTTGTTTGTCAATGTCTATTTGGGATGGATGCAAGATGTAACATTTGTAACTGATGGTTATAATCTTACCAATTTTATAATGCTCTATTTGGTTGGTCGCTACCTGAAGATATATTATCACAAACACATTGCTAGAAAATACGATTTGCTTTTTGTTTGCAGGATCATCCACCATTACGGCAATTCTTGCAGTTGTTCTTCACCGCAGTGGAATAGATGCCTATCGTGTGTTTTGCTACAATAGTCCATTTGTGTTGATAAGTGCGATATCGTTGTTTATGTTGTTTACAAAGATTCAATACAGAAGTAATGTAATAAACTATTTGGCTGCATCTTGCTTGTCTATATACTTGATGCAAGAGGGCGGTATTCATTGCTATGGTCAAGTTCGAGAGTTATACTTGCGACATGGATTTACATTCAACTTTTGGATTTGGATATCTCTACTCTTTGTTCTTTCTATGACTATACCACTGGCAGTAGATAAGTTGCGTCTGTTGATATTTAGTCACGTAGAAAATAAGGTTTCACAACTATTGGATAAACACATATTCAAGAGATTTTTCGAATGAGAAAACTGCCGATTGTATCTGTTATTGCAAATATACTGCTTGTTGGCTATATATTGATTAATTTGGCTACTACTAACTCAAATAATTATCAATGGAAGGCAGAAGAGTGTTTGAAAGGATGGACAAATAGTTTGTATTCATTAAGAGACACTGTCGATATCGTATTCTTGGGGAATTCGATTACCTATGGAGGTCTTTTTCGAAGCAGAATTTTCCGATAAGCGAATCTGTAATTTGGGTTATCCAAGTGATGATTTATGTGGAATGACAGAACGCATTAATCAGGTTATGGCACTACATCCTACTAAGGTGTTTCTTATGGGAGGAATTAATGGTTTGACTAACCAAGATCTTAATGATTTCGAAAACGAGTACGAAACCTTGGTAAAATCACTGAAGGATTCAATGCCGTTAACTGTCATCTATTGACAATCCATCCTTCCTGTCAACAAGGCAATCAAGAATATCAATGTTCCTAGCTGCCAAAGATAATCGAAGCGAACGGCATCATAGAACAAATTAGTAGAAAATACAAATGCAGATACATTAATTTATACCCACTTTATGCAGAGGATAATATTCTTCCCAACAGGTATACTGCCGATGGGGTTCACTTACTTCTAATGCATATAAAATGTGGTTCCAAGTAATAAAAGATTACGTATATGAATAAACCTTTAAAAGAAAGGGCTACCATCATCCAGCGGCGGTTGATAGCAGATGATAGAGGTTGGTTCCTGAAAGCAATTACAGGAACAGAGGAGGGCATACCCACTTATACTGGTGATGTTTATCTAACCATGGGCAAGCTTGGGCAGGCTAAGGGTGGACATTATCACCCGGAGGCTGTAGAGTGGTTTACCATCATTGAGGGAAGTGCTATTCTTAAACTGGAGGACATGGAGACTCATGAGCGTCTCGATATTGAAATGTCTTTGGTAAAGGCTATCACGGTATTCATTCTAATAATGTGGCTCACGTTGTGGTGAACAATGGTGATAAGGACTTTATCCTTTTGGCTTATACGGATAAACTGTATGATCCAAACGATACAATTGCATACGAGATAAAAGGTTAAAGATTTAATAATTTGAAAGTTAAAGAAATGAACATTGATATATATAATGGTTTCTTCAAAGGTAAGAAAGTGCTCGTAACGGGTCACACAGGTTTCAAGGGCTCTTGGCTTTGCATTTGGCTCCACGAACTTGGGGCTGAAGTAGTAGGTGTAAGTCTTGACCCATATTCAGAGCGCGATAACTTTGTGCTCTCTGGCATTGGCAACAAGATTAAAGCAGACATTCGTGCCGACATTCGCGATGGCGAGAAGATGAAGCAGATCTTTGTTGAATATCAGCCTGAAATAGTCTTTCATCTTGCTGCACAACCTCTCGTTCGTCTCTCATATGAGATTCCTGTGGAGACTTACGAAGTGAACGTGATGGGCACTATTTGCATCATGGAGGCCATTCGCGCTACCAAGAGCGTGAAGGTGGGTGTGATGATTACTACTGACAAGTGTTACGACAACTGCGAGCAGTTCGAAGGTTATGTCGAGACCGATCCATTCGGAGGTTACGACCCATACTCTTCATCCAAGGGTGCTTGTGAGGTGGCTATCCAGTCATGGAGACGTTCCTTTTTCAATCCTGCTGACTATGGCAAGAAGCATACCGTATCACTCGCCAGCGTACGTGCAGGTAATGTTATCGGAGGTGGTGACTGGGCGAAAGACCGTATCATTCCAGACTGCATTCGTGCTCTTGAGACTACCAAGGTTATTGACATTCGTTCACCAAAGGCAGTACGTCCTTGGGAGCATGTTCTTGAACCACTCTCAGGCTACATGCTTCTCGCTCAGAAGATGTGGAACGATCCAACCGGTTATTGCGAGGGCTGGAACTTCGGTCCTGAGGCAGAAAGCGTCCTGACCGTTTGGGAGGTAGCAACCGCCATCATCGAGAACTTCGGCTTTGGTGAGCTGAAGGACGTAAGCGATCCTAATGCCCTCCATGAGGCAAACCTCTTGATGCTCAACATCAACAAGGCAAAGACCCGTCTCGGTTGGAAGCCTCGTTTGAATGCCAAAGAGTGTGCAGTCCTCACTTCCGACTGGTACAAGCGCTATAAGACAGAAAATGTATATGACCTCTGTGTGGAGGAGATCAATAAGTTTATAGGATGAAGATTTCAATATTAGGAACAAATGGCTTCCTCTCAACAGCCATTGCTAAATATGCCAACGAAGCCGGGTGGGCTTTGGATATGTACGGACTTGATGAACCTGTTGGTCACAAGTATGACAATTTCTATAAGGTGAACCTCATGGATGCAGAGCTCGATTGTTCTGGTCTCATAGATTCTGATATAATCATTTATGCCATTGGTGCAGGTATTCAGGCAAATCTCAAGGAAGGTTTCAACCTCATTTATAACCTCAATGTAACTGCTCCTGTCACTATCTGTAACAAGTTGAAAGAACTCAACTACCAAGGTCGATTTGTTACCTTCGGTAGCGTATTCGAAATGGGAGAAACTAAGGAGGAACGCTTCTTCACAGAGGAAGACGTTCTTACCTCAATGTACTGCTCCTAACGACTATACCGTCAGCAAACGCATGTTGAGTAAGTTCGTTGCTTCTTATAAGCACGATTTCACTCACTGGCATTTCTATATTCCTACAATCTATGGAGCAGGTGAAAATCCAAAGCGTCCCATCCCATACGTTATCAATGCAATCCGTAATGGCGAAGAACTCCACTTTACAGCAGTTGACCAGACCCGTCAGTACATCCATGTGAATGAAGTTCCTCGTATGCTCGCATTGGCATTCGAGAAGAACCTTCCTTCCGGTCTCTATAACATCCAGGGCAAAGGAAACTGTAACCGTCAAAGAGATTGTTACCGAGATCCATCATGCTATGGGGAAGGAAGTTCCAAAAGGCTGTTTCGGAAGTGTCCAGCGTGCCGATGTGGGTATGAAGTATTTGGCACTTGATGGTAAGAAACTCCATGAGGCTACAGGCTTTGAAGATACAATCAATATTGTTGACATAATTGAAACTTACTAATCCGATTGTTCATGTATCAAAACATAACATTCAATTCATATCTATATAAATTATTTATTGTAGCTGCTTTGTTTGTGGTATTGCCTATTGCACTTAGCCCATTTGCAACAGCAACGGTAAGTAGTTATTTAGCATCATGCATTTGTTTCTTTATTCTAACGATAGTATGTGTCAAATTAATACTTAAAGGCTCGTTCTATATTAGGTATTATGTATTTGCATTCATTGCCCAAATAATTATTGGATTAATGCACTATTTGTACTTTGTGGATCCTCATTATTTTGTAGGAACAGGACAGCCATCTAGTGCATTTTGGCATGAATATTTAACAACATTTGACGCTATAGAACGTTTGCAAGAAGCAAGAAGATCAAGTGGCATTTTTTACTGGATGGATGCTTATGAATTTCAAAATTCTCATTCTGAGATTTACCATTTTATAAGCTATCCTTTTCTTTTTCCTACAGAATAAATGGATGAATTATTCGCCATTAAATGTATTTTCTTCGCTCTTTACTTCTGTAAATATCTATTTTTTGTGTTGTAGGTCTAGTAGCGTGAATGAAGAATCTAAGAAACTTGTATTAGGTTGGACATCGTTTTTCCCTTCATTCCTTCTAAATGATATGATATGGCGCGATCCTTTTGGAATCTGCCTTATTTCCATAGGTGTTGTCCTTATTTCATTGAGCAATTCAGCTATTGAAAAGTTCTTTTCTTTTATTGTAACTGCAATAGTCTCTTTTTATCAAAGAACGATGTATATCTTAATTGTAGGTATATCATCCTTTTGGGGCTATTTTAATAGGACGAAAAATATTGGATTAAAGCTCTTCTATGTCTTTTTAGGTATAATAGCATTTATTTATTTAAAGAATATTACAGATTCTGCCAATACTGAGGATTATAATGCTGGTTATGTAAATGCTATGTCTTATTTAGCACTGCCAATAAAAATAATATTTGGAATGATTGGTCCATTTCCCCTGGGTTCAATTTTTCAAATCAGTAGAAGTCAATGTCGCATATTCTTGGCAGTTACAGGATTTTTTGATGGGTACTTTCCAGTTTGGATACCTTATTGCACTATTCCACAGCTGGAAATCTGTCTCTTTAAAAATTTGGATACTATGACCATTTTGGGTTTTGGAATTATGCTAAGCGGTTTTTTGTCAAAACAGATGCATATTGGTTATATATCAGAAGGTCTGATATTTACACTGCCTTGGTTTTTTTACCAGGTGCGCGTTGGTTATGCGCGTTACTTTAAGTTATCATTAAGTATTCTTGTTTTCTTAAATATATTAATTCTAATGATCGGAAATGTAGGTTTTAGTAATTTATGGAAATAGTGTATGAGTATTTATAAAGCTTCTATATATAATTACTTCTTTAACTCCATTAATGCAATTATCGTAATCATCAACGGCATTGTGATGGTCCCGGTATATTTTCACTATATGTCGGTATCTACATATGGAGCATGGCTTGCAACAGGTAATATGGTAGCAATGTTGGGATTGCTTGAGAGTGGATTCTCTAGTGTGATTACGCAGAAGATGGCAGCAGCTATAGGTTCAGGTGACAAAAGAGATATGGAAAACTTGCTGGTGCCAATATAGTGACAGCAATATTAATAGCTTTTGGAATCCTTTTTCTTGGTTTATGTATTGCCCCTTTCATAACGAATTGGATTAACGTTGAAGAATCTGTTTCTTATGAAATTCGTTTGTCTTATATCATAGCATTGTTTGCTTCTTCTGTCGCTATTTGTGTGTCCTTATTCGGGGCTTTTCCGCAGGTATGGCAAGACACTAAGGCGGTAGGTATGATCAATACATGTACTGGACTATTGGCTATTGCATCCTTAGTTGCTTTCCTTCTCCTCGGTTTAGGAGTTGTCGCTATCGCAATGAGCTATTTGGTTAGAGCCTTACTCAATCTCACTTGCCAAGGATGGTGGATTATACATAAACAGAATCGAGATTCTATTCAAAAACCAATTTATTCGATATCGGAGAGTAAGTCTTTAGCAAAGGATTGTATTTATCCTTTTTTTTCTAAGTTATCCAGTGTTTTAATGGGTAATTCTCAAAGCTTCATTATTGCCCACTTCATGAATCCGGCTTTGGCTGCAGTATACGATCTCACGTCAAAAGTTTGTTATGTAGCATGTGGATTTGTTTCCCAGACCAACGGTTCATTCTTTGCCCTTTTCTCTCTAACATTGTCTTCTGGCGATAAAGGGAAAATTAATAATATATTTCGAAATATAACACAATTTTTTTGCTATTACGCTTGCTGTCGTTGGCCTATATTCCATTTGTTTTACGGAATCAGTCATTAACTATTGGGTTGGTCTTGATAAATATGGGGAACACAGTTGCTTATTGTGATTGTTGTAGCTAAGATTCTATTTCAGTTCCGAGCATATTGTGACAATATTCTTTACACAGGGGTATGATTAACAAGTCGGCAAAGTTGGATATCTTATGTGCAATAGCTTATATTGGGATTCTTTTGACCATCATTAAAGCTACCCAGATTTACGCTATACCACTTGCAACACTTGCTGTGAGCCTTTTATTCATAGTTTGGTATTTAAAATTGATGCGAAAGTATCTATCTCTGGAAATCAAAATGCTTGTAATGGAGTTTTTGAAATCGATGGTTGTCATTGTTCCATTTATAATACTTCATTATGTTTTGAGTCCTGACTACCACAATATATATATGTATGTCGGATATTTTGTTGTATTCTCAATGGTTTATTTTACAACACTTTATCTCACAAACAGGTCTTTCTTTGGTTCATTTGTATCAAAATTCAGAAAAAAAGATAACATGTTAAATAAACGAGTTCTACTTATTCCAGATGCCTATCTTGGCGACTTCTCGGGAGCTTACGTTAGTCAGATAGCCAAGAAACTTCTCCTTGAACTTGGGTGTACAGTCGCAGTTTATTCTGACGAAGTGACTGAGGATAAGGTGGAAGAAGATGGTACAAAGTTATATTATCGCTATCCATGCAATTTCACTGCCAATTGGTTTCAAGGCAAACATAAGAAACAGTACACGCATGTACTAGACGATTTCAATCCAGATACAATCTTTACACTGGGATCAGTGACCAACAAGAATATAATCTATTGGTCAATGGCTCGTAAAAGGGGAATAAAAGTCATCTCCAAAATCTTCATGCAAGATTTCTTCTGCTATAATTATTATGCTAATGATGAGAGGGGCCTTTGCACTAAGTGCCTTGACCTTGGTTTTAAAGAAGCTCTATTCCGTAACTGTGTACGATCAAATGATAAAGGGCTGAAAGGGTTCATAAAGAAGCTCAATTCCACAATCAATCGCTATCGACTTCAGAGAGAATTAACTAAGGCTGGTGCTGTCATCACATCTTCTCAGCAGCAGGTTGGTTTCTATGTTAGATATGGTATCCATCGCGATCATTGCTATACTACCCCTCTTTACTTCAATGGCGACAAGCTTAAGAAATATAATCCCACTATGGGAGACTATTTTGTGTTTGTAGCTCAAAATCGAATAGATAAGGGTATTCATCTGTTGAAGGATGTGCTGGAGCATTGTAATTCGAACGTTAAGGTGGTCGCTGCATACGCATCTCAAAAGAGTATTGATTTTGCTTTGAATAATTATGGATTACAGACATACGTTGACGAAGGTATTCTCGAAATGCGCAATGAATGTACGTGGAAGACGAACCTTGGAGAAGTTATTGCAGCCAGTCGTGGTGTAATCAACCCATCCATTTGGCCATCTACAACAGAGTTCGTACTTCTCGAGGTTTTAGGCCTTAAGAAACCAGTATTCACATATAAAGTTGGTATTCATCCTGAGATTATTAAATCTGGTTATAATGGATTTGTTGCTGATACATCTGTTGCTATGGCTGCCCAAATAAATGAACTTGCTAATAATAAATGTTTATATAAAGACGTCTCTGATGGAGCCTATAAACTCTATCAACAGATGACTGATTGGGAAGGTTGGAAAAACACACTTAAAGAAATATTGGGAAAATGAAGCAAACTATAATATTATCTGGCGGTTTAGGCAATCAAATGTTTCAATATGCATTTTTTTTTTGAGTATGAAAGCAAAAGGGAAGAGTTGTTCTTTAGATACGACTCTTTTTCAAACTAACAAAATGCATAACGGATTTGAACTGAAGTCTGTATTCGATATTCCGGACTCCCCAATCAGACATCAGCGTTGCATAGTCTATTGATCAAGATGCTAAGAAGGTATAAACCAAAGAGTATTCTTACAATAGACGAACCATATACCTTTTGTCCAGATGCATTAGAAAGTAAAAAATCATTTCTTATGGGCGATTGGTTATCGCCTAAATACTTCGAGTCCATAAAGGATGTCGTTGTTAATGCATAGATTTCACAATATTGGTAATAAAAAATGTTGATACAGCTAACGAAATGCATGGGAACAATTCTGTTAGTATACATATCCGCAGAGGTGATTACTTGAAACTTCCATATTACTGTGTTTGTAATGAGAATTATTATCGCCAAGCTATAGAACAGATAAAAGATAGAGTAGATAATCCTATTTTCTATGTATTTTCTAACGAACCATCTTGGTGCGATTCGTTTATGAAGGAATTTAGAGTTAATTTCAAGATTGTCAACTGGAACCAAGGCAAAGATAGCTATCAAGATATGTACCTCATGACCCAATGCAAGCATAATATCATTGCCAATAGTACTTTTTTTCTTGGTGGGGAGCATGGCTTAACAATAATACTGATAAGATCATTGTGGCACCAAGCAACTGGTTCAAAAATAGTGAGCATAATATTAACTGTAAAGAATGGCTTTTAATAGATACTTCAAAATAATATGGCAAATTATGTAATTCAGCATCTTACATCTAAAGATGCACTTCCATGGCTTTTTGTATTATATCGTTGACCATACACCTCTTCGTCGATGGCTTTCGGATAAAGTCTATCTGAAGATTCAGTATCGATGTCTTTGTGGGAAACCTCTTAACCTGAAGAATCCACAGTCCTTTAACGAGAAGCTTCAATGGCTGAAGATTTACAACCGCAATCCCGAGTACTCAAAGATGGTTGATAAATACGAGGCGAAGAAATATGTGGCTTCCATCATAGGGAGAGAAATATATAATTCCGACACTTGGAGTTTGGGATTCCGTAGATGACATTGATTGGGACTCTCTACCTAACCAGTTCGTATTGAAATGTACTCATGATAGTGGTGGTTTGGTTGTATGTCGTGATAAAAGCAAACTCGACAAAAGGCTGCAATAAAAAAACTCAAAGCATCTTTTAAGGTCGAATTCTATTATTCAACTCGAGAGTGGCCATACAAGAATGTTAAACCTCGTGTAATTGCAGAAAAGTATATGGAAGATAATTCTGGTGAGCTCACAGATTACAAGTATTTCTGTTTCAATGGTGAGCCTAAAGCCATCTTTATTGCGTCAGATAGACTTGATCCAACTGTAGATACGAAGTTTGACTTCTTCGATATGGATTTCAATCATCTTGACTTTCGGAAAGGTCATCCAAACGCTACAAAGCCTGTTTTGAAGCCTGCTGGTTTTGAGCACATGAAGGAGGTGGCTAGAAAGCTGTCAAAGGATATTCCTCATGTTCGAGTTGACTTTTATGACATTGATGGTCAGGTATTTTTTGGAGAGCTAACATTTTATAGTGGAGGGGGATGTCTCCATTTGATCCTGAAGAGTGGGATTACAAATTTGGTCAGTGGTTGACCTTGCCAAATAAAGAATAATAAATAATATTAATATGAAAGGTATAGTTCTCGCAGGCGGTAGTGGTACAAGATTGTATCCTATCACCAAAGGTATCAGCAAGCAGCTCATGCCTATTTACGACAAGCCAATGGTGTATTATCCTATAAGCGTTCTGATGTTGGCTGGTATCAGAGAAATACTCATTATCAGTACCCTATACGATCTCCCCGGGTTCAAGCGTCTTTTGGGTGATGGTTCGGATTATGGAGTAGAGTTCACTTATGCCGAGCAGCCATCACCAGACGGTCTTGCACAGGCATTCACCATTGGTAAGGACTTCATTGGTGATGATTCCGCTTGTCTTATTCTTGGCGATAACATCTTCAGGGTGCCGGCTTCACCAAGATACTGAGGGAAGCTGTACGTACTGCTGACGAGGAGAAGAAAGCCACCGTCTTCGGATATTGGGTCAACGATCCTGAGCGCTATGGTGTAGCTGAGTTCGACCGTGAAGGTAACTGTCTCTCTATTGAAGAAAAACCTGCAAAGCCAAAGTCGAATTATGCAGTCGTTGGTCTTTACTTCTATCCAAACAAGGTTGTGGAAGTGGCTGCTAACATCAAGCCTTCCGCTCGTGGAGAGTACGAAATCACTACCGTAAATCAGAAGTTCCTTGAAGATGGAGAACTCAAAGTTCAGACTCTTGGGCGTGGATTCGCTTGGTTGGATACTGGTACACACGATTCGCTCTCTGAGGCATCAACATACATTGAGGTGCTGGAGAAACGTCAAGGCTTGAAGGTCGCATGTCTTGAGGGTATCGCATATCGCCAAGGCTGGATTACCGAGGAGCATATGCGTGAGCTCGCAAAGCCTATGCTCAAGAACCAGTATGGTCAGTACCTGCTAAAGGTTATTGTTGAGATGAAGGAAACAGGTAATCCTAATCTCGACTAAATAAGGATAACTGGCTGCACAGGTGGACAAGTATGTTTCCGTTCAATACGGACAGCCAGTACTAATAACAAAAATATATAATACAATGGATGTAATTAAAACCGAAATAGATGGTGTAGTCATCATCGAACCTAAGATATTTGGTGATGCTCGCGGATACTTCTTTGAGAGCTTTAGCCAACGTGAATTTGAAGAGAAGGTTCGCAAGATCAACTTTGTACAGGATAATGAGAGTATGTCCTCTTATGGTGTAATGAGAGGTCTGCACTTCCAGCGACCTCCCTTCACTCAGAGCAAGCTCGTTCGTTGCGTGAAGGGGACAGTACTCGATGTTGCAGTTGATATTCGCAAGGGCTCGCCTACATACGGTCAGCATGTAGCAGTAGAACTCACAGAAGACAATCATCGCCAGTTCTTTGTGCCAAGAGGATTTGCTCATGGCTTTGCTGTACTCTCAGAGACTGCAATCTTCCAGTACAAGTGCGATAACTTCTATGCACCTCAGGCAGATGGTGGCATCTCGATTAAGGATGAGAGCTTTGGCATAGATTGGAAGATTCCTACAGACAAAGCGTTGTTGAGCGAAAAGGATACTCTCCATGAGTGCTTGAAAGATTTCGATTCGCCTTTCTCTATTGATATGAACCTTTATCCCGAATTTTAGTGCAAACCAAATGCAATAAGCTCGTTTAATTGCTGAGGTGCAGCCTAAAATCGAAGAATTCAAATTGAATTATTAATATGAGCATACTTGTAGCAGGTGCCAACGGACAACTTGTAGTGGATCATGCTCGCGTTATCGATACCATCTTTCACAATGGAACAATAGCCGAGACTTACAATATTGGTGGCTTCAATGAGTGGAAGAATATCGATATCATCAAGACCGTTATCGCTATTGTAGATCATCTTCTTGGCCGCCCTGAGGGTGTAGACCTGGATCTGATTACATACGTAACAGACCGACTCGGTTATGATGCACGTTATGACATCGACTCGACTAAGTTGCAGAAGGAACTTGGCTGGGAGCCATCTTTACAGTTTGAGGAGGAATTGAGAAAACAGTAAAAGTGGTACTTGGAGAATGAAGCTTGGATGGATAATATCACATCAGGGGAGTACGAAAAGTATTATGAATCAATGTATAGCAACAGGTAATGAAGATACTCTTAGTTGGTTCCTTTGAACATCCCATGTATGCTCCAGCTTTTTGAGTCTGGTTTCAAAGCTTTGGGGCATGAGGTGGTTACCGTAAAATATGATGATTATCTTTATGGTAGCGGTACAATCAATGCGTTACTTACAAGAGTTCAGAATCGCATTCACATAGGCTATAGGCTATCTGCATATAACAATGATATTATAAAAAAAAGCAGAAGCCTTAAAAGCAGATTTTGTATTTCTGTATCGTTGCTATCGCATTTGGCCATCTACCGTTAAGAAGTTGAAAAAAGAAAGGGTTCTTTGTGTTTACATACAACAACGATGATCCTTTCAGCGGCACGCCTAATCTGGGCTTTTATAGAAACTTTCATAGAATTCTAAGACTTACGGATGTTAATTATGTCTATCGCAAAAAAAAACATAGCGGACTATGAATCTGTAGGTGCAAAGAATATAAAAGTATTACTTCCATATTACATTGAGAAGAATAATTTCCGTGAGGATTGTGAAGACACAATACCTGTAGCCTTTCTGGGACATTTCGAAAATGATGGTCGTGATAAATATATAAAGGCTCTAGTTGATGCTAATATACCAGTTACGGTATTTAATGGTTCTGAGTGGGAGGATGCACCCTTTACGAAGATATTAAGGCCTGTGTAAAACCGGGAAAAAGAGGCAAAGAATACAATCACACTATTAACGAATGTCTGATAACAATTGTTTTCCTATCAAAGCTGAATAGCGATACATATACTCGTAGATGTTTTGAGATACCTGCTACCCAAACACTCATGCTTTCAGAATATACTGATGATTTGAATGAAATGTACCCTTCAGATGAATGTGCAGTATATTTTAGAAATGAGGATGAGATTGTAAAAAGAAGTGTAAGTGGTTGCTTGAAAATCCTTCGGAGATTAAGCGAATAGCAGAGAAAGGATACAGGAGACTGAAAAGAATTGGGCGGCTCAGAAATAGATCGTTGCCGACAAATAGTAGAAACTTATAAAGAATTAAAATAATGGAAGAAAAACTCTTTTTCCATCTGCATCCCAAGTTATAACAGGCCTGCAGAAATACGTCGTTTGCTCAATAGCATTGACACAACTCATGTAGATGAGGTTGAGATTGTAATTTGTGAAGATAAATCCCTAAACGAGAAGAAATACGCAAACAGGTTCTTGATTTCAAGTCAAAGACACGATATGAGGTTAACTATATCGAAAATGAGGAAAATTGTGGTTATGACAAGAATCTCCGTAACCTTATTCGTGTAGCAAAGGGCCACTTTATCATGTTCATGGGTGATGATGACCTGTTTATGCCAGGTGCTTTTGATAAGTTCTTTGATTTCGCAAAAGAACATTCTGATTGTGGATATATCCTGAGATCATATCGCAATAATTTTGCGAACGGAGATCATGAGGATTTTAGGTACTACTCTGAGGATCGGGTCTTTCCACCTTGTAAAGAAACCTATATAGATTTATTTGGTAAGAGTGTATTTGTTTCTGGGTTTACAATTCGCAGAGACTGTGCTTTAGAATTTGAAAGCGAAAAATTTGATAGTTCTCTTCTTTATCAAATGTATTTGTTGGCAGAAACATGCTATAAATATCCTGCTGCATATTCTCGTGTAATTATCACCAGGCTATAGAGGGCGGTACGCCATTTTTTGGAAGTAGTGAAAGTGAGAAGGCGATATACACACGGCACAATAACGATTGACAACTCCATTAATTTTATGGCTTGGTATATCAAGCTGCAAGATTATATTGCCAAAGAGCATAATGACGATTCCAATAAGATTTTAATGCTAAATCAATCTAAGTATTCATATCCAGTTCTTGAAATCCAGAGGAATAAAGGAATAAAAGTGTTTAGAGAGTATGCGCGAAGACTAAAAGAAATGGGCTATGCTCAGTCTTTCTATTTTTATATATACTACTACGCCTTGATAGTTTTGGGTGCAAAAGAATTGTAGATTTATTATCAAAACATTAAAACATATAATTGGACATAGACCTCAGTTATAGAATATGCCAAAAATACTTCAAATAAATTCAGGTATTACTCGTTCTACAGGCTCCATTGCTCAAGCTATAGGTGAACAGGTATTGGCGTGTGGTTGGGATAGTTGGATTATGTATTCAGCACGCAATCCTGAGTCTCCTTGTAAATCCCAATACTATCGAATAGGGTCACCTTTAGTCAGCAAGATTCATGCTGTATTAACACGCCTTTTGATATGCATGGATTAGGTTCATATTTTTCAACCCGAAATTTAATCAAGAAGATCAAAGAGCTAGATCCTGATATTATTCATTTGCACAACATACATGGATATTACATTAATTATTCATTGCTATTTACATACCTAAGTAGAGCAAACATACCCGTTGTATGGACGTTACACGATTGCTGGTCTATGACAGGTCACTGTTCTCATTTTGATGCAATAGGGTGTATGAAATGGAAAAAGGGTTGCTCAAAATGTGCTTTGAAGACAGATTATCCAAGTTCTGTTCTATTTGATAATTCAAGATGTAATTGGAACCAAAAAATAAGATTTTTTAACTCTGTTCCTAATCTCACAATAGTACCTGTTTCGACTTGGGTTGAGAGTGTAGTGAAAGAATCATATCTCAAGAAATACCCTACACATGTAATCCATAATGGTATCGATTTAGATATCTTTAAAATATCTGAGAATAGTATTGTGAGAGACCGTCATAACATAGGGAATCGTACTATCGTGCTTGGAGTTGCAACAGGTTGGTTCGAAGGTGGTGGCCTTAGACGGTTTAATGAGTTTATGAAACTCAGTTCAATATTGGACGATAACTATAGAATTATATTGATAGGTTTGGAGGAATCTCAGCTTCAAGGATTACCGAATAATGTAATTGGTCTTCAAAGAACTGCTAATCAGCAAGAACTTGCGGAATACTACTCTGCTGCAGATGTGTTTATTAATCCTACATATCAAGATTCTCTTCCAACAGTTAATATGGAGGCCTTGGCTTGTGGAACTCCTGTGATTACTTATAGAACAGGTGGATCCCCTGAAATATTGGACAAGGAAACCGGTTGGGTTACTGATAAAGGTAATGTAGAAGCCTTGGCTTTCTATGTACAAGATGTTCGTAAACAATCGAATAAAGAAAAAGGTTGCTCAAAAAAATGCATGTCGCAAGAGAGCCGTATTGTATTTTAATAAGTACGACCGGTTTCATGATTATGTATACTTATATAAACAGATCTTACATTTGTAATATGCTAGATATGACAGTAATTATCCTCACGAAAAATGAGGAGGCAAACATCGAGAGATGTATCAACTCTGTAAAGGGTTGGGTAGAAAGAATAGTAGTCGTCGATAGCGGCAGCACGGATAGAACCGTGGAACTTGCCGAGAATTTGGGCGCAGAGATATATCATCACGAACCTTTTGTAGATTATGCAAAGCAGTTCAATTGGGCTATTGACAATACCGATATCAAAACCAATTGGGTGTTCCGTTTGATGCTGACGAGTGCGTAACTCCAGAGTTGAAGCAGGAGATTCTAACCGAGTGTGAGAAGCATAAGGATGATGATGTATCAGGTATGATGATGCGCTTCAAGATTTTCTTTCTGGGCAAGTTTCTGAAACATGGAGGTGCTTATCCTTTCCTGAAGATAACTATCTTCAAGTATGGCAAAGGAAGATTTGAGGATCGTTCAATGGGCGAGCACATCGTGTTGAGCGAAGGTCGCTGTATTGACCTGAAAAAAGATTGTGAGCATTATGACTTTAAAAGTCTGAACGCCTTCATTGATAAGCACAATTGGTATGCAACCCGAGAGGTGGCTGACTATTTTGCTGTCAGGAGCGGACGAGAAAATGCTGTATTAGATGGCGAGCCCGAAAAAGCGAAGAAACTTCGAGATGGCTTATATTATCGACTCCCAAAATATTTTAGAGCTAAAATGTACTATTGGTACAAGTTTTACATTAAGTTGGGTTTCCTCGATGGTGAAGCAGGACATGTTTGGGCATTCCTTCAAGCATACTTCTACCGTTTCGTTGTTGATGCAAAGATTGCTGAACAGGAATTAATGAAAAATAAAAATTAATTTTGTTAGTTCTATGAATTTAATCGTAATATCTGAACTTTCCCCCAGAAGAAACTTCAACGGCATATATAATGGGGGAAATTGCAAAAACTTTTTCGGACAAGTATAATGTGACTGTTGTTTGCGGGCCAGAGGCATACGACCAGAACAAATTAAAGGTTTTACCAAAATCATCATTGATAGCGGGCGTTACAACAATTGAGTCAAAGGAATTAAGGAAAACAAAGCAAATAAGCTCTCTAGAATTCGTAAATTCCTATTAATGAGTTGGTGTCTACGTAAGGCATCAAAGAAGGTAATAAATAAAGGAGATAAAGTATTACTAGTTAGTAATCTATTCCCATTACTAATATAATGGCCTTTCATAGAAAAAAGATTATGAAATATCTTTTCTTGCTTACGATCTTTTTCCAGAACCTCTACTAATGAGGTTCAAATTTCCTAATTTAATATACAGACAGTGCCTCAACATCTTTAATAGATCGTATGCCCGTATGGATAAAATAATATCATTAGGGAGAGAGATGACTGATGTTCTGAGAGAAAAGACAATGCCATATAATCCTAATTTGGAAATTATCCAAATAGAAAATTTGGGAGACATTAATAGTATTTACCCTTTTGATATGTTTCGTTATGGAAAATGGAATGAGGCGGCAAAAGTGCCGGTAGGATTGAGTGGACCGGCAGCACTTTATGACTTTATCTATGGTGACCAGATCACAGATGAGAAAGAGTATATGGAAAAGGTATATCCTACACGTCGTGAATTTAGAATATACGTATGTTCGAGTGGGTCGGTCGTCTTACATTTCAACCATGCAGTTATATGGATAAAGTAGCACTTTTACCCTGTTTTATCTCTAAATAAATATTAAAAAGATAGCTGAATTTTATTTTTGATATTTATGAAATTGCTTTTGTAGAGAGGCTATTCGGGAGTGTTGTGGAAAAATAGATAGTTACATCGAAAATCAAACGTATTAATTAACAGATCCCTTAGTCTGGGCACTTTAAAGGTGACCAAACTAAGGGGGATGCCATTAATTGAATGCTTACAGGAGGGTGGATGGTATTAGGTGTTTACTCCTGTTTGTGAATAGAAAAAACTAAAAGGATATAAATAATGGGTAACATAACTCAACGACTTTGGATAGTAACCGAACTTTTCCCACCAGATGAAACTTCCACGAGCTACATCCTTGGCGAGATTGCCAATGCAATGGCACAGAAGTACAATGTGGGAGTAATTTGTGGTCCTGAGATATATGACAAGCGAAAGAAGCTTGACGCAAACAATAAGTTTAAACTTCACGAGAGCATTGAGGTACATCGTGCGTTAGGATCTGATTTGGATAAGAATACCACCAAGGGTAAGGCTCTTTCTTTCATTTTAATGAGTCGAAGAATGATAGCTCTGGTACGCAAGTATGTATGTACTGGAGATAAGGTGCTGATGGTGACGAATCCGGCTCCTATGATTCCATTAATGGCGAGACTAAAAAAAAAAAAGGATTTTGAACTGAACATCCTTGTACATGATGTATTTCCTGAAAATACTCGTCCCGCTGGCTTGAAACTACCCATGTACAGTCTGTTCAAATATATCTTTGATAAGGCTTATACGAAAGCCGATCAGCTGATTGTTCTTGGGCGTGATATGGCAAATGTGCTAGAGCAGAAGGTTGGTAAATGGGAAAATCCTAAGGTTACTATTATAGAAAATTGGGCAGATATCTGCAATATCAAACCACAGCCATTTCCGGAAGGTAAGATAATTCTTGAATATGCCGGTAACATTGGGCGTGTGCAAGGATTGGACAAGGTGATGGATATGTTACCAGAGGATGTGGAGTTGCATTTTTATGGTACGGGAGCGATGGAGAAAAAACTCAAGGAGAAAGCGGAAAAATGTTTTTTTCATGGTCCTTATTTCCGTTCTCAGCAGAATGAGGTATTGGCTGCTTGTGATATTGCTCTCGTAACTCTTCAGGAGGGTATGTACGGCTTGGGTGTTCCAAGTAAGACTTACAACATTCTGGCATCAGGTCGTCCTATTTTTATTCTTTGGACCTAAAGGTAGTGAGATAGATTTGCTGATTCGTGAGGAAGGTATTGGCTATTGTGGATGGCCTGAAAAATGGGACAGAACAACCTTGATTGAAATGGGCCGAAAGGCAAGAGCTCTGGCTGAGAGTGAATATTCTGAAAGTGTAATTTTGGATAAATTCTTGAAAGCTATATAATGGATAAATTATTGTTTACCGGTGGTACGGGTTTTCTTGGCAAGAATATCCGTCCGATATTGGACAAAATGTATGAGGTGACTACTTGCGGTATCACTCCTGATGATATGATTAAAACGAATTTGGCAAAGGAGGTTCCTCGGCTGGAGCAACATTATGATGTAGTATTGCATGCTTGTGGTAAGGCTCATGTCGTGCCTAAAACTGAAGCAGAGAAACAGGCTTTTTTGATGTGAACTACACTGGTACAGTTCATTTGTGTAATGCACTAGAAAAAGTGGGTCCCCCTAAGGCTCTGGTTTTTATCAGTACTGTGGCGGTATATGGCTGTGAGTCTGGTGAGTTGATTACCGAAGATCATCCGCTGGAAGGGGACACTCCATATGCTAAAAGTAAGATTTTGGCAGAGGAGTATCTGACTAAATGGTGTGGGATGCATAATGTAGTTCTGGGAATTCTTCGTCCTTCACTTCTTGCTGGTAAGGATGCTCCGGGTAATCTTGGTACTATGGTAAATGGTGTGAAGAAAGGTTTTTACATGAATATTGCCGGAGGTAGGGTTGTGAAGAGTATTTTGATGGCAGAAGATATTGCTTGTATTATGCCTGCTTTGGTCAAGAAAGGAGGAGTTTATAATGTGTGTGATACATTCCAACCGACTTTTGGGCAGATTAGTAAGTCGATAGCAGAGCAACTAGGCAAAAGTAGACCTATCTGTATTCCAATGTGGATGGCTAAGTGTATGGCTTTAGTTGGTGATCTTTTAGGGACAAGAGCTCCTATCAACAGCTATAAATTAGAAAAGATGACCAAGAACCTCACTTTTAGTAATGAGAAAGCACGTAAGGAACTTGGTTGGGAACCGTTAGATGTACTAACGAATTATAAAATTTGAAGTAGAAGAAGAAACGAATTATTGGGTCTTATTTACTGTGTGCTACATAGAGATTTTTTGAAAACTATAATTTTTTTATATGCACATGAGTTATGAATAAAGATAAGATCATTCCGGATATATTCAGACAAAACTAATTCATATGATAACATACATTATTATTTTTATTCTGCTTCTCATAGCAGAACTCCTCTATTTCCGTATTGCGGATAAATGCAACATTATTGACAAACCCAACGAACGCTCATCACACTCCACTATTGTATTGCGTGGCGGAGGTATAATCTTTTTGATTGGTATATGGATTTGGAGCGCCTTCTTCGGATTTCAATATCCTTGGTTTCTAGTGGGTCTGACACTTGTAGCAGGCATTAGCTTTGTAGATGACATCCATTCATTACCGGACTCTGTAAGATTGGTCGCTCAATTTGCAGCTGCCGCAATGGCGTTCTATCAGCTCGGCATATTGCATTGGTCAATGTGGTGGATTATACTGTTGGCACTAATAGTATATGTCGGTGCCACGAATGTAATAAACTTCATGGATGGAATCAATGGTATCACAGCAGGATACTCTTTGGCTGTATTGGTTCCATTGACGTTGGTGAATATGAATGGTGTTTTTGTAGAACAGAGTTTGATCATATCAACGATTCTTTCTTCATTGGTGTTTTTGTATTTTCAATTTCTGTCCGAAGGGTAAAGCGAAATGCTTTGCAGGGGATGTCGGCTCTATCGGCATTGCTTTTATCATACTGTTTCTGTTAGGTAATGTGATGATCAAGACAACGGATATTACTTGGCTGATATTCTTGTTAGTATATGGTGTGGATGGCTGTCTGACTATTGTACATCGTATTATGTTGCACGAGAACTTGGGTGAGGCACATCGTAAGCATGCTTATCAGATTATGGCTAATGAGTTGAAAGTGGGTCATGTAAAAGTTTCATTGCTGTATACGGTTATGCAGTTAGTGATTTCCCTTGGATTTATCTATCTTTGTCCCGATACAGTGTTTGCTCATTGGTTATATTTGGTGGGTGTATTAGCTGTATTGGCTATCGTATACATATTGTTTATGAAAAAAATACTATCATTTGCATGAAGAATATCTCATATCATTGAAACAATAACGATTATGGAATTTGATAAAGAGTTTTTGGGCAAGCTATTTGAACAAGCTATGGAGAATCCACGTTTGCGTCAGAACTTCGACCTACGCACTTCACCTGCTGATACCAGTCAACGTATGCTAAACGCATTGTTGCCGGAAACTAAGGTGCCCATCCATCGACATGAAGATACCACAGAAACTGTAATTTGTTTGTGTGGTAAGTTGGATGAAGTTATTTACGAAGAAGTTATTTTGTATGAGAATAGTATATCTGGACTTCCACATAGTATGGATGTGCAGGATGTATCTCGTAAGGTGGAATATCGAGAAAGACAACGCATTCACCTCTGTCCTGCTGAGGCAAAATATGGTTGCCAAATCCCTAAAGGCGCATGGCATACTGTAGAAGTGATTGAACCATCTGTCATCTTTGAGGCTAAAGATGGAGCGTATAAATCAGAGTAAGAAGGAGAGATAACTAGATGAGTGAAAATAACAACTGGGTATTATTGGAAAATAGCTATAACAAAGCGTGAAACCGAGTGGAATCACGCTTTGTTTTTAATTTTATGGTATGCTTTTTAAAACTGCTTTTTAGGCTACTTTTGACAAGAAAATACTTGAGAATACTCTTTCACCCAATCAAAGCACGGACACTCCTTCATCGGATTTAAATCACGATGTCCCACAATCAACGCTTTCGGAAACTGTCTTTTCAACTCCCTCAACAAAGCGAGCAAAGCTCCCTTTTTGCTCTAATGTACGCGTATCTTTCGGTTTCCCGTTCGCATCCAGCCCTCCCTCATAACAAACACCAACCGAATGGGCATTATGATTACGGCAGTGTGCCCCGACCTTTTCTAACGCACGTCCCCGGTGGATCTCCCCATTACGAGTAATGTAAAAATGATAGCCAATATCACGGAAACCACGGTGCAAGATATGATCCTGTCGGCAAGCCTCCGCCGAAAGGGACTTTCCTTCCGGCGTGGCACTGCAATGAATGATAATTAATGTAATAGTCCGCATGGGGTTACATGCAACTTTGTATTCCGATCAAACCTCCGATGGCGGTGGCAACGGTGATGATTACTTTGATAATGAAGCTCCATACGGAGCGGGGAGATGATGAATTACTCATAATAAGAAATTTTAAATAAATTGATAATAGTTTTTTTATTCACCACGGAGGACACAGAGGACGCAGAGGAAAGAAATAACCTGTGGTGAAAAAACTCAGTGTCCTCCGTGTCCTCTGTGGTGAACCTTTTAGGCAGCCGGGTCAGGCGCTTCGCCGCCACCATCCGGTTTCGGATCAAGGTTATCACCCGAATCAGAACCTCCTCCGGCAGTTGTCGGTTTCTGATATTCCGCCTGCTGCTTCAACTGACTGTCGAGTTTCAGATTATTGGTCGACAGATTACCGGTGGCACGAGCTTTCAAACGCATGCCGCTAATATTCTTCTCCAACGAAAACTCTTCCAGCGCATCGGCTGCCTTACTGCGAATACCCACACCAAAAATGGCAAGATCATCAATTTTCACACACTTGCCGTCTAGCAGCAGTTCCTTGATGCAGTCCACCATATCAGTAAGCACGCCTTTGATCACCCCACTAGAATACGGTGAATTGTGCTTTGACATATGTTCGGCAAGTTTGGAAAGATCGAAAGTCTCGTCGCTTACCGCCCGGGCGAACCACTTGCCCGCATTCAAGCCTTTCTTCTGCTGGTTCTGATAAATTTTGTAACGAATCATAAAACAATAAATTAAAGGGTTAAACATATTGTCCGGGGAATTATTTCCCTTTCGACGATACAAAGATACCACCCTCAAACTCCGGAAAATCAATAGTACACAGTTGCGTACGATTGTTGTCGGTTGTGTGCAATTATGATCGATTATTCAATGAAAAAGCGTTGGCTATGTAGAAATATTTTGTTATTTTTGTAACAGTAAATCAGAAATATATCCATCATGAGTGAATTCTAAAATACGTGCTTACGGGCGCATGGAACTGGCGCAACTCTATTCTCCGGAACTTACCGATATTGCCGCTTATCGAAAAATGAAGAAATGGATCTCCTTGTGTCCCGGACTTCTGCAACGCCTGTACGACTTAGGCTACGAATCAAAGCGACGCTCATTCACACCATTGGAGGTGAGAGTGATTGTGGATGCTTTGGGAGAGCCTTGAATAAAGCGTCGCTTTACGGTGTCTAAAGCACCGCTTTACGATGTCTAAAGCTTAGCTTTACACCTCCTAAAGCGATGCTTTATGCAGTAAAAACGGATGCGGTAATCAAAATGAATGTACCAGTCCAAACGATTACAGTAAGTAAGGCGGGTACAGTGGGGACACTTTCCCCCGTTTCACTCATACACACACGCACGCGCGTAAGCCACTTTGCCGTCTACACTGATTAGCTTGCCTTGTCGGGTGAGACGTTTCAGCCAAGTGATGGCGGTGCTTTTGTTGATACCCAGAGCCGTTGCTTTTTCCAACAACTCCGTGCGGGTAAATTCATCACCCAGTTTCTGGAAGAGATAATCACGATCGGCATTAGGACGGTGGCTGACTTCTGTGTTGGGGAGGAACGACAGGATATGCATGGCGTGACAGTAGAGAGGTTCCGCCAAATTTAATACGGCGTGGAAGTCTTCCGCCGAGATGGATACGTTCCAGCGGGTGACGATGCCGTCCTTTGCGGTTGTCCGAAGGAATAGACTTGTCGGGTGTGAAGGGGGAAGAGGAGGAAATTTGGAGGCTGTAGGGATTCGGGTGTTCGAGAGCGCGCAACACGGCTACTTCCGACATGATCCTGCACAAATTGATAGCCATACGCGCCACAAAGCTATACATTTCTCTGTCGTTGGCTATGCTCGAACGATCGAACAACTCCGAAAAGACGGCGTCAATTTCGTTTTTCTGCCCGCTCGTGAGCTGTAGCGTGTGAATGCCATGTTCCTTATCACGTCCAGTTGATTTTTCCATTCCAGTCCCAGAGCGTTGAATACCTCTTCCCAGTCTGTTTCGTCGTCTACAAACTGGCTGACCCATTTGTCGATTCCGTACATGTAGTAGTACAACTGGCGGGAGGATCCTCCGTCTTCCGTTGTCGGGATGAAGGCTTTCACCTGGAGTGGGGTGCCCGACATCAGGAGCGAAAGGCAGATTTTTTTGTTTCCCGATATTCTTGGTTACCGCGACGGTTGTAGGACAGGCGGTCGTGGTCGAACGCCTTGCGCAGCGTGTCGCTCCAATGACCGTGTTCCGATCCGATGGCGGTGGAAAGAGTGTCCGCTTCCGCTTCGCAGATAAGTCCGGTTCCGTCGGAGTCCATGATGTTTTGCAGGATACCCGTACCGGTGTTGTTGCCCGAAATGAGGAACATCCTGTTAGGGGGCATTTGCGGGACTTCCATTTTCGACCGCTCTTTTTCCCATCGCGTCGTATTCGGCCTTTTCTTTTTATAGATCTTCATTTGCGCCGCCACTTTTCGCGCGAATCTCGTCATGGATGGGTTGCACGAGCAGGCGGAGGTAGGAGAGGATGCCTTTGCCGGAAGCAGAAGGAGCCACTACGAAACATTGGAGGCTGGGGTGATGGTATTTGCCGCCATATAGGCATCGCACGTGGCGCGACATGCAAGCTCCCAGCGCGGTGAATGCTCCCATCAGCATGATGTCGCGTTGAATCTCACTTTTTCGCTACTTTGATGATACGTTGCAGGAGTTTCGGCCAGTTTGCTTCCGGCAGGGTGGGTAGCGGGTGTTGCGGATCGCTACCGGATAGCAGTTCTTTTTTTCTTCCGTGATCGTTTCTTCGTCTGTTTCCTCATTTGCCACCTTATTATACGCGCGTGCCTGTGTGAGAATTTGAGGGGCTGTCCTCACTGTCCCCACTGTCTCCATTTCTTCCATGCAGATGCTTACTCCCGTCGCTTCGGCCAGGTGGAAAGCGGTGCCCAAGTGCACTTCTCCACGTTGGGTGTGGAGCGCGTTGGAGAATACCCGTTCGGCATGTTCGCGCTGATATTTGGGAGACACCCGGCACAGGCGGTGAAAAAACTCACGTCCTGCTTCACCGCAATCCGTTGCGATGGCGAATGACAATTGTACGTATTCAAGATAGGTGGGAGCAATGTCCGCTCCTGCCGCTTCGACTGCTTCGGTGAGACGGCATAAAGATTCAATATCAGTCATGTCTTTTATATTGATAATTTATAATTTATAATTTGCTTCTGAACAATGCTTCCGGGTCATAACTAAGGAAACAGGATCTCACGAGGTCTTTGCCGGAGAAATCTACTTTGGGTTTCGTTTCGGAAGAAACCGCTGTTACCGTATTGTATGCCGTCTCTACGTACCGCATCGCCCAACTCATGTTGTCTGTGATATTTTTGGCATCATCTGTCGTGGAGGAATAATGGCAGGGAACAAATGCTTTTACACCCAGTCCGCTGGGGCTGATAAAGGTGAGTACAGGTTGCAGGAGAGGATCGTCATAGAGCATACGGCGCATTTCCACTGCTTCCTGATAGGAGCAGAGGCCGTCCACATCTACTATCACCAGATGAGACGGGGAGACGAAATCCTTACTGCTGCGGCGGGTGAATGTGCCGCAGGGAGTCACATACGGTAGTAATGACGCTTTGGCGGCTCGTAAATCTTTGGAGTTGCGCACTTGTTCGGTCAGGGCTTTGAGGTTCTCGTTGCAAGTAATCATTTGGAAAACTTGTTCGAGGGAGACTTCGCAGAAGGGGATAAGTGTGGGAGGAGCCATCAGTCGGCCTTGTTTGTCTTTGATAGGAGCGATAGGTGGCATAAAATAGGACATTCTGTAGTTGTTTGATATCATTTTTTTTTGTTATAAGTTAAAATGTTTATTTTTGCAAAAAAAAAATGAGTGTGTGCCAAAACACGGCATGAAAGTAGTAATAACAAAATAGACTCTACCCTGATATGTGAGGATAAAAGTTAAAATAATTAATTATTGAAGTGTGTATTTAACAACAAAAAACAAAGATGAAAAAAAAACGGTTTGTTGCAGTGATTTGGGAGCTTATATTAATGAGTTGCTTAAACGTGCGAAATTGAGAAATGAGTATGTCTGCGAGACCCTAGGTATGGGACATGATGTTTTGAATGGCATAAAAAAGGGCTAAATCTCCCATTGGACGATTATATAAAAGTAATGAATCTCTGTTTGAATGCCTACAACGAAGAGGAGATTGAACAGATTTTGAATACGTTGGTGAGAATGTATCTGCGCTACTACAAGAAGAGGATAGTGGAGTAATCCGTGAAATAATTGATAGAAAATCCCGGCTGAATAAATAAAACGGCCGGGATTTTTTTTGTTTAAGATGTCTATTTGTCATTTTTGAAATATATCAAATGGTAGGCATATCTTTTCCGTGTGCGATAACGAAAACGCAAAAAATAACAATTTATTATGTAGAAAAAGTTTGAGGAATGCTTCGTAGTTCACAAATAATGATTAAATTTGCCGCGATTTGTAATGTTGAGTTTGCAAAATGACGAATAATACTATAAAGCATCTAGGTATTGTGGAAAACATACAGGGTTCTCATCTGTCGGTGAGGATTGTTCAGACATCGGCTTGTGCGGCTTGTAGCGCAAAGGGACACTGTTCCTCAGCAGATAGCAAGGACAAAATCATAGATGTTATCGATACGGCGGCCTCTTCCTACCGGGTAGGAGAGAAAGTCATGGTGATTGGCGAAACGTCGATGGGCATGATGGCGGTGGTATTGGCTTTTATAATTCCTTTCATACTTCTGATATTTTCACTATTCCTTTTTGATGGCGTTGATGGGGAATGAACTGTATTCCGCTCTTCTTTCTCTGGCAGTTCTTATTCCTTATTATTTCGTATTGTGGCTCAATAAAACACGAATGAAACAAAATTTTTCATTTACTATAAAACCAATAAATAACTAAAAACATTATGAATTTGATTCTGATTGCAGTGATTTCATTGGGAGCTATAGCGCTCGTGCTAGCCGCTATTCTTTATGTGGCTTCCAAGAAATTTGCCGTGTATGAAGACCCGCGGATTGCCCAGGTGGGGGAAGTGCTTGCCCCAGGCAAACTGTGGTGGATGTGGCTATCCTGGTTGTAGCGGATTTGCCGATGCTTGCGTCAAAGCCGGTTCGCTGGAGGGCAAGTTCTGTCCTGTAGGCGGACAGCCTGTCATGGCAAAAGTTGCTGATATTCTCGGACTGGCAGCCGGTGAGGCTGAACCGATGGTAGCAGTGGTGAGATGTAACGGAACCTGTGCCAACCGCCCTCGCATCAACCAGTACGATGGTGCCAAGAGCTGTGCTATTGCGGCCTCTCTTTATGGTGGCGAGACCGGATGTAGTTTCGGTTGTCTGGGATGTGGCGACTGTGTGGCGGCTTGTCAGTTTGACGCCATCCACATGAATCCCGAGACGGGTCTGCCGGAAGTGGACGAGACTAAATGTACGGCTTGCGGAGCTTGTGTCAAGGCCTGTCCGAAAGAACATTATCGAGATTCGTCCGCAAGGTAAGAAGTCACGCCGTGTGTATATCTCTTGTGTGAATAAAGACAAGGGAGCTGTTGCACGCAAGGCTTGTGCCAACGCTTGTATCGGCTGTGGCAAATGTGCCAAGGAATGTCCGTTCGAGGCAATCACCGTAACAAATAACGTAGCTTATATCGATTATACGAAGTGTCGTTTATGCCGCAAATGCGTGGCTGTATGTCCGACAGGAGCTATTCATGAGCTGAATTTCCCTCCTCGCGGAAGCCGCGGAAGAAAGCGGAGACCGTGAAACCGGCGCCAAAGGCAGAGGCTACCGTGAAACCGGAAGCCACACCGAAAGCAACAGAAGTGAAAAAAACAGAATAATAACAGAATAAAATACAGAATTGTATGTTAAAGACATTTTCAATTGGTGGAGTTCATCCACACGAAAATAAATTGTCGGCCACATCAACCCATCATCACAGCGGAAGTTCCTGCTAAAAGGTGATTATCCCCCTCAGCCAGCATATCGGTGCCCCAGCGCAGGCCGTGGTGAAGAAAGGGGATCTGGTAAAGGTGGGCACGAAGATTGCCGAACCGGGTGGTTTCGTTTCGGCAACATCCACTCTTCCGTATTGGCGAAGATTGATAACGCTAGTCGATGCGAGCGGTTATGCATAAACCTGCTATTTATATTGATGTAGACGGCGACGAATGGGAAGAAACCATTGACCGTAGCAAGACACTGGTCAAAGAATGTGAGCTTTTCGTCCGAAGAAATCGTGAAGAAGATAGCCGATGCCGGTATCGTAGGTTTGGGAGGAGCTTGTTTCCCAACTCAAGTCAAACTTTGTCCGCCTCCTTCATTTAAAGCAGAATGCGTGATTATCAATGCGGTGGAATGCGATTACCAAACGCCAGGTGGCAAGTGGTGCGCTGCCTATCTCTACTGGAGCAGTTGTGCAGAATGTAGGTACTGCATTTGCCGTTTATGAAGCTGTTCAGAAAAATAAGCCTTTGTTTGAGCGCGTGATTACCGTTACTGGTAAGTCAGTTGCAAAACCTTCCAACTTCCTGGCCCGTATTGGCACGCCGATGAAGCAATTGATTGATGCTTGCGGTGGTCTGCCGGAAGATACGGGAAAAGTGATCGGTGGTGGTCCGATGATGGGTAAGGCTCTGATCAACACGGAGGTTCCTACCGCTAAAGGCAGTTCCGGCATTCTGATAATGAACCAAAAGGAAGCCAAACGTGGTGAAGCACAAACCTGCATTCGTTGTGCAAAGTGTGTGAGCGCCTGTCCGATGGGACTGGAGCCGTACTTGCTCGGAGCTTTGTCCGAAAACGGAATTTTGAAACAATGGAAAAAGAAAGAATTATGGATTGTATCGAGTGCGGTTCTTGTCAGTTTACCTGTCCTGCCAACCGTCCGCTGCTGGATTACTGCCGCTTAGGTAAGGGTAAGGTAGGAGCGATCATCCGTGCACGTCAAGCTAAAAAATAACTAAGTATGGAAAATAAATTCCGGTATTGCAGTTGCTTTCCGGCGGTCTGATGTTGGGTGCGGTTTTTATGGCAACCGACCATGTGACTTCTCCGATGAGCAAGAAAGGAATGTTGATTTATGGTGTTTGTATCGGTCTGCTGACGGTTATTATCCGTCTGTTCGGCGCATATCCCGAAGGCGTTTCCTTTGCCATCCTGATTATGAATGCGTTCACCTCGCTGATTAACACCGATAAACCAAACAGCAATACGTAACTGAACGAAG
>VOFD01002046.1_pt1 | contig 44249 bp, 68 predicted proteins | sample 5384101 | NCBI WGS metagenome assembly VOFD01 (sample SAMN12384723, study PRJNA508395) | human gut metagenome | isolation source: healthy gut C | host: Homo sapiens
GGATATCGCCTTTGACATGGACGAGTTTTTCCGTCAGAACGATCCGCAGTATGCGGCGGAGCACCGGAGGCGCACGCCGCAAAGGAAGAACTTTACGAAAACCTGATGGCAGGACGCATTTCCGCTTTGGATGAAAAAAGCTGGCGGCGCTGGGGCAGACGCAGGAGGACTATCTTCCTTCGGAGATTGAAAAAGTTCAAGGACTTGCCAGCGTTGGAGAACCGGACAAGTCCCGTATTGACGAAATGCTGGCCTTTGCGGAAAAGGCAGAACGGGAGTATGCAGCGGAGGCGGCCCGCCTATGTGCAGAACCCCCGCCGACATTGCGGGAGCAGGCGCGGCGCAGGCCGTTCGAGAGATACCTTTTCCATCTACCAACTGAAAAGCGGCAATGAAACATTGGATTACCGCTTTGAGCCGTTGGATGCCATACAACCGCCTTTCTGTAAAGCCGGAGAATATACTGGTCTACACCGCCCCGCTGACAGAGCAGGACGTTTTGGCATCTATACCCGATTTAATATCCCGGCAAGACTTCAAGGGGTGCCGTGGATATTTTTGCTGCATCAGGACGGAAGAACACCGCGGAGGTACACGATGGCCCCCAGGTGCCGGATTTTGCAGCCGGATGGCGACCAGGATCAGATCCAGACGCCCAGGGCAGCTTTTGTGTGACCAATATGACGCGGGAACAAATGGAGGCGGCAGGATATGGGGTTCACCATCAGTCTGACGATGGGAAATATCTCATCATGGGCAACGGCACACGGGCTTTTGCTGTCCTCGCGCAGCAGCCGGAACAGGACAATCCCCTCCGTACCGCTGAAATGACGCTGGAGGACGACTACGGCATGATCGACGGCGTGATCAACAACGGCAGACGGGGCGAGGAATGGAAAAGCCCAGGAGTACGCAGAACGGACAACGCCGGAGAAGCCTTCCATCCGTGAGAGGTTGGAAGATGCCAAACGGAGTGTGCCGAGCACAAGCCCCGGAGGGCAAGAAGCCCGGCCGTGATGTGCCGGAGCATGACTGCCTATGAGCCGAAGCAAGAAATGGCGGCTGGAATGGGCCTTCTTCCTGAGCGAAAACGGCAGGCGGCAGTATAACCATATCTGCAAAAAATGTGTTCACGGCTGCAAGCAGAGTTTCCGGGCGTGTCCGGTCGGTTGTCCGCATTACAGTTCCAAACGGTCTAAAATCTGTGAGGATATGGGTGGGAAAAAACACAGAATAATTCCCTGTATCCGTATTTTCAAAGGTAGCCTTTATGATTTTTCATGTGTCGGTCTGCTTGCTGGCACATGAAGAAAAAAAGCAGCGATTTTGACCATTTTCTGTCACGCAAAACGGGGACGCTTTTCGGTTCGTCCGTCGGATGTACTCCCGCTTTTTTTTTAATCAAATTATTTTTGTCCCAGGGGCTTGTCAAACTGTACCGCCAGTTAGAGACATCCGTCACCATAGTATTTTTTAGGATTGGATAGGAAAGTGATGGCGGGCCGCCCGGTGTCCGTTGATGGCGCGCCGCGCGTCTCCTGCCAGAATTGCGCCCGCGCTGGGGACGATCCGGTTTGCAGACCTGTGGGAAAAGGCTTGGTCTTTTCCATCAGGTATTGAATGGATCTCCATCGGCACGAGCGGCAGTTTTTGAGACCTTTCAGGTTTTGATTGCCGGGTGGTCATCCGGACCAGGCCTTCAGCCGGTACAATGGCGTATTCCGGCCCGCCACGCCCGCGCCTGCCATTGCCAGAATGAAACCACGGACGCGGATAATAAGGATGCGTTCAATGGAAACAGTCGGCATCCATAGCCACCCAGGAGCCAGCGCCCGGTCGATCAGAGGCACATCGATGGAGGCCAATGCGGCGGCCTACGGCGGCGTAGCCAGAGCCGGACAGGGTTCAAGCTCTCCGTTCTTCATGCGGCGGATTTGAAAATACAATACAGGATCAGTGCCACGGTCACGGGCAGTACCTTTTCTGCTTGCCGTAATGCATTTGAATTGCTTCGCTTCTTGTCATCGGTAAAACTGCCTTCGCGGGCAGTTCGCATCTATACAGGATGTACGGGAGCTGCGCCCAGCGTCTTTCGAAAGGAATTTATTCAACGTCATGCCGCCGAAATCACCATTGTTCCTGTTCCCGTCCCAGGCGGGCCATCATTTTCTATCCTTCAAAAAGCTTGACGGTCTCGTATTTCTGGGCTTCGGTTCTTGCGGTTTTGTACTCCGCAAGGGCGTTCCTTTTTCTGCGCATTGGCAAGCTCCGTTTTTGCTTTCTGTTGTCGAACGCGATGCCAGCCCCCAGCAGCATTCTCTAGGCCGCTTGGAAAAGGATGATCTCGCTCTCATGGGAAAGGGGCAGAAACTTTTCTTTATCATTCGATTTACGGTATCTTTCCATAAAGCGGCGTTTTCCTGACGGTAAGTTCGGCATGCTTCATCACTCGGCAAGTTCGGATACACGCTTTCTATCAGCTTGATCTCTGCAGGCGGTATCCCAGCGTGCGGATATTCGGTCAATTTGCTGACGCAGCCGCCGATAAGGCCGGCAAATCCGTGTTCGGAAGGAATTCATGGGCGATCCCGCCGCCCAGATTGTTCCGCCGCCCAATGGGTCCAAGCCTGCGCCGCCAGATGCCCAAACGGCATTCTGGATATCAATGAGCAGATAGTCCATCTCCCCGTCCTGCCGTTTTCGGTTGGCGGAAGGTCTGATAGCTGGTGCCGTTCTGCGTGGCCTGATGTTCAATATAGCTCTTGCCCTTGTCCTGTCCAGGAATAATGACAGACAGACCCTGTTCCTTGCAAAGCCGGTCGGAGGTGCGCCGGATAAAGTGATAGCTTTGCTTGTTGGAATGATAATGCTTGTGATCCGCAAAGCTGACCGCATTGAAAATCAAATGGTTATGAATATGCCCCTTGTCAATATGGGTGGTAAGTACAAACTCGTACTTGCCGCCCAGGATTTTTTTTTGCGAGCTCCATGCCGATCTCATGGGCCTGTTCCGGCGTCGCCTCCCCAGGCTCAAAGGCTTGGATCAGGTGGCGTCCCAGGTTGCTGCCCTTGTCGATGGACTGGCAGCGGGTCCACTCAAATTCAATGTCCGCTGTTTCGGCGGTGCAGCCATAGGAGGAAACAAGCAGCTTTCCATCCGTCTTTTCTGGATTGCAGATATAGTCAATGGCCGCTTTCAGCGTTGACTTGATAGGATGCGTCTTTGTAACTGCCATACCGGCTGCATTTGAGGCATCCGCAAAAAGGAAGTGAACGCTATGACCTGCGACGAACCCTATACCGCCAATATCTGAGCGGCGACGACGAAGGGGCTCAATGCCCTGATGAAAAATACGGCGACCCGCTGACCCTGTATATCGACGGCTACCTGCACGACGTTCACGAGTCCGAAGAGCTGATGCTGGACGTTTTCGCCTATCTGTTCACGAAAAAAGGCCCCGCATCCGGGACGGCGGCCTCAAGGCGTATCTATAAGGCGGCACGGCACATGGCACTGCGCCATAAGAGTAGGCGGAAGGCCTTGTTCAGCCTTGATACACTGACCGACGAGCCGGACGGACGGCTGCTGGCGGAGGAGGTCATCCGGTCTGAGGAGCGAAACCGCATCCTGCATTTCTGCATGGATGAAATGAACCCGGACTATCGGGAAGTCCTCTATCTGACCTATTTTGAAGGCATGAGCTACGCGCAGGCGGCGGAGGTCACGGGGAAAAACGGTAAAACAGATCACCAACATGGTATATCGCGGAAAAAGAAAGCCTGCGAAGGCTGCTGGAACGGAAGGGGATCACAAATGCGGAGTCATGAAGAGCGCATCGCGGAGACGAAGCGGCGCATCGCCAAAATTGAGCGGGAGAAACGGCTGCGGCGCAACACGATCACCATGGCTTCTGCGGTGGCGGCGTGCCTTGTGCTGCTCATCGGGCGCGTCCTTCGCCATGCCCGGCATTGCCGCGAAAATCCAGACAGGCGATTATGCGGGCTTTGAAACGGCGGCAAGTATGTACGGCGGCAGCGCGGCCTTTGGGATACATCGTCATCGGACTTCTGGCGTTTTTACTCGGCGTGTGCGTGACCGTTTTGTGCTTCCGGCTGCGGCAGATGAGCCGTGAGGACGGGCAGGACAGGAAAAGCGAGGGATGCGCATGGAGCTGATTGAGAACCTGCTGCAACTGCTGACCACGTTTGTCGGCGCGCTGCTTTCGGGTATCTCCTACCGGAAAAGCCGCAGGCAGGCGTATTTTCTGCTGCTGTGCTTCTATGGCTGCTTTGCCCTCGGCGCGCTCTACTGGACGCTGTATCTGCTGCTGTTCGATACCACGCCGCGGGTTTTCTATGTCTCGGAGTTCGGCTGGGTGGCAAGCCTCATCTTCCTGCGCATCTTGCAAGCCACGCTTACCGGGACAAATGAGCGCAGCTTCCGCTGCCGCAGGGCATGGCTTGCGCCAGCGTTCGGCGTGCCGCTGCTGGCGTTCTACTGCACCTTCGGGGACATCCTCTCCAACCTGATCTGGTGCGGCATGATGATATGGCTCTCCTTCTGTGCCATTCGGGGCTGGTCTACGCCGATGGGCAGACGGGCGCGGCGCGGAATATGCGGTATTTCCACATGGGGGTGCTGTGCTTTGTGTTCGCAGAGTACCTGCTCTGGACAGTGGGCTGCTTCTGGCCGGATACCTCACCGGCAAGCCCCAACCTTCTGGTGCGATATGCTGCTGACGCTTGCCATTCTGGGGCTGCTGCCCGCCACGAGAAAGGCGGTGGAAGCGTGACCTACATCGAAAACATCTTTCTGTGCATGGTGTCCCCGCTGCTGGTGGCCGCTTTATGTATGGGCAGGCGGCAGCTCCGCTTTCTTCCTGTTCTGCATTGCCGGGATGGGGGTGTGCCTGCTCGGCTTACATCAACACCTTCCTCGCGGCGGTGTGTCAGGCGGATGCCCTTGCCGCCACGGCGGAGATCGCGCCGGTGGTGGAGGAAATGATGAAGCTGCTGCCGCTGGTGTTCTATCTGCTGGTGTTTGAGCCGGAGGGGATAAAATCAAGCCTGCCGCCATCACGATTGCCCTCGCCTTCGCCACCTTTGAAAAATGTCTGCTATCTGATCCAGAACGGTGCGGACCGTTTCTCCTTCATCTTCTTCCGGGGCTTCGGCACGGGAGCCATGCACGTCCTCTGCGGTTTGATCGTGGGCGGCGGGCTTGCCTATGCGTGGCGGCGGACGTGGCTGAAGGTCGCGGGCACCTGCGGACTGCTAGGTGCGGCCATCACCCTCCACGCCATCTATAATCTGCTGATCGCCTACGGCGGTGCGGCGCAGTACATCGCCTACGCCCTGCCGGTGCTGTTGGTGGCGGCGGGAAGATGGTCTGCATTCCGCCGACTGTGTATTTCGGGCAAAACCATGAAAATAATCCCGCTGCATGGCGAGTTATCGGCTATGACGGAAGCGGTGTTACAAGCTCAAAGGGGGATATTACCCTGCTTGCGGCAGGCGCTATGGGGTTATACCATTTGTCGATACCATATTAAACAACGAATACGCACCGAGTAATTTGAAAACCGCGATAGATGCGCTTGAAGCAAAGCTGACGACAGAAGAAAATGCTGCCGTAAAGAAACGGACGCTGACAAGCGGAAGTTACGACGGAGAGAATACCGACTGTGTAGCGGGAGGGCAGGTGGATAACGCTGTATTCTGGCCACTTTCCGCAAAAGAGGCTATTGTTGTAAACAACGATCTGCGTGCCTTGGAGCCTGCACATCCGAATTGGGTGACAAGCGGTTGGTGGCTGCGCTCCCCCGGCTCCGATAAATATCGTCTCGCCGTCGTGCGTAGTGAGGGTTCTGTCCAATACTCTGGGTTCTCTGTCCTCATTTTCAATAATCATCTGACTGTTCGTCCCGCTTTTAACTTAAATCTGAACTCTGTCCTTTTTGCATCTGCCGCCGTGGGCGGAAAGCCTGACGGAGGATTGGCAGAAGTTTCCAAATACAGCGGAAACGAGTGGAAATTGACGCTTTTAGATAGTAGACGCAATTTTGCTGTAACGGAAAAAAACTGTCAGCGCCGCCCCCGACGATACCGTTACGCTGAATTACAAAGGGGCGACCACAGGGAAAAATGAATATATCTCTGTCATCCTGGCGGATAACAACGGCGCACAGTATTACGGCAGAGTAGCACAACCTACTGCCAAAAGCGGAACGGTTGAAATCAAAATCCCGTCTGACATTGCACCAGGCGACTATACCATGAAGGTATTCAGCGAGCAGTATAACGGTGACTGCAAGACCGACCTTGCAAGTGCTTTTGCGGATGTCACGCTGACGGTGGAAAGTCAGCCTGACGAGCAGTTTACCCTCGCCCCTGGTGGCAGATACTATTTTGACCTTTCGGCGATGAACATCCCCGGAACGGTAAACAGCAATCTGCCGGACAGCACCCTGCATTATGTGCCTTTTACCTATGCAGGCACGGTCAACGCTTATAAGCTCACATCGGAAATGGCAACCACCGAGGAGTATGCTCAGAAGAATAAATATCCCCACAGCCTATTCATTGCGGACTATGCCGTAACGCATACGGTAAGCTGGGATGACCTGAATACCGCAAATCTGATTTTCGGCAAGGACTATGCCGCCAGCGGCGTGGACTATACGCTGCGTGCGCCGTCCGTGGGAAGTCGTTATACAGGCTCTGGTGAGTCCCAACGCGGCACGCCCCCAAGCAACGAATGGGACAGGATACTGGACAAGGACAGCGGCTACAAAAACTGGAATGGCATATATTCGTGGGGGCAGGACACAACAAGATACAACTCGTCGCTCCGTGCGATTCGCGGGTACGATTCGGGCCGACGCTGGAACGACGACGATGCTACGGACTTCCTCCCGCTCGTCAGTTTCCGCCCCGTGCTTGAAATCCTGAACCCTGACACACTGAGCTCTGACGGACTGAAAGTCGTTACCCTTGACCTTGGCGGCGGAACGCTCGGCGGCAGCTCCGAGGATATTCAAATCATTGTGAAAAACGGCAGCGAGTTTACCGCGCCTGCGTCCGACGGCATGACCCGCCCGGACGGAAATACAGGCAGCTACTTCATGTGGCGCGGAAGCAACGGTAAGCTCTACGCGCCCGGTGCCAGTGTTCCGGCGGACGTTACCAAGCTCACGGCGCAGTTTGCTTTATCAGAACAGTTTTCCCTTACCCCCGGCGGCAGATACTATTTTGACCTGTCGGCGATGAACATCCCCGGAACGGTAAACAGCAATTTGCCTGACAGCACACTTCATTATGTGCCTTTTACCTATGCAGGCACGGTCAACGCTTATAAGCTCACATCGGAAATGGCAACCACCGAGGAGTATGCTCAGAAGAATAAATATCCCCACAGCCTATTCATTGCGGACTATGTCGTAACGCATACGGTAAGCTGGGATGACTTAAATACGAAAAGTCTGATTTTCGGCAAAGATTATGCCAGCGGCGGCGTGGACTATACCCTGCGCGCACCGTCTGTGGGAAGTAACTTTATAGGTTCGGGCAATTCCGAACGCGGCGTACCCCAAAGCAACGAATGGGACACGATGCTGAATAAGAACAGCGGATATATCCAAAACTGGAATGATATGTATTTGTATTTGTGGGGACAGGATACTGTTTCTCGCAACGCGTCGCGCCGTGCGGTTCGCGGGTGCGCTTCGCCCCGCTTCTGGATCAACTGCGATGCTACGTACTCCGACCCGAGCGTCGGTTTCCGCCCTGTCCTTGAAGTCCTGAACCCTGACACACTGGGTTCTGACGGACTGAAGGTCGTTACCCTTGACCTTGGCGGTGGAACGCTCGGCGGCAGCTCCGAGGATATTCAAATCATTGTGAAAAACGGCGAGAGCTTTACTGCACCCTCTGCCGAGGGACTGCCCCGCCCGGACGGCATTTCGGAAGACGCGCAGCTGTATTGGACGGATGAAAATGGGAACTGCTATAAACCCGGCGATACCGTACCTGCCGATGTTTCCATGCTTTCGATCACTGGCGACTATGAGGTGATTTACCTCCCCGGCACATACGGCACCGGCAGTGCAGTGACGGATATGAAACCCCACAACAATATTCTTACCCTGCGCGGCGCTTTGTTCACCCGCGCGGGCTACACGCAAGTAGGCTGGTCAACCGTTGACGGCGGCGAAAAGGTGTATGGCTTTGAAGACGTTTATACCAAAAACGAGGCGCTGACGCTCTATCCCGTGTGGAATACGAATAAATACACAATAACCTTTGATACCAACGGCGGAAGTGAGATTGCACCAATTACACAGGACTACGGTACGCAGATTGCCGCTCCCGCCAACCCGACAAGAAAAGGTTATACCTTTAAGGGTTGGGATAAGGAAATCCCCGAAACCATGCCGGCGGAGAATATAACGGTTAAAGCACAATGGAAAATCAATCAGTACACAATAACCTTTGATACCAACGGCGGAAGTGAGATTGCACCAATTACACAGGACTATGGTACGAAAATTACCGCCCCTGACAATCCGACAAGAAAAGGTTACACCTTTAAGGGTTGGGATAAGGAAATCCCCGAAACCATGCCGGCGGAGAATATAACGGTTAAAGCACAATGGGAAATCAATCAGTACACAATAACCTTTGATACCAACGGCGGAAGTGAGATTGCACCAATTACACAGGATTACGGTACGAAAATTACCGCTCCTGACAACCCAACAAGAAAAGGTTATACCTTTAAGGGCTGGGATAAGGAAATCCCCGAAACCATGCCGGCGGAGAATATAACGGTTAAAGCACAATGGGAAATCAACCAGTATACAATAGCCTTTGATACCAACGGCGGAAGTGAGATTGCACCCATTACACAGGATTACGGTACAGAAATTACCGCCCCTGACAATCCGACAAGAAAAGGTTACACCTTTAAGGGATGGGATAAGGAAATCCCCAAAACCATGCCGGCGGAGAATATGACGGTTAAAGCACAATGGGAAATCAATCAGTACACAATAGCCTTTGATACCAACGGCGGAAGTGAGATTGCACCCATTACACAGGATTACGGTACGGAAATTACCGCCCCTGACAATCCGACAAGAAAAGGTTATACCTTTAAGGGTTGGGATAAGGAAATCCCCGAAACCATGCCGGCGGAGAATATAACGGTTAAAGCACAATGGGAAATCAATCAGTACACAATAACCTTTGATACCAACGGCGGAAGTGAGATTGCACCCATTACTCAGGATTACGGTACGGAAATTACCGCTCCTGACAATCCGACAAGAAAAGGTTATACCTTTAGGGGTTGGGATAAGGAAATCCCCAAAACCATGCCTGCCGAAAACATTACAATAACGGCACGGTGGAAAGATACCGAAAAGCCGACGGGCGAAATTATCATAGGCACAAATAAATGGAATGAATTCTTAAACGAACTTACCTTTGGCATATTCTTTAAGAATACACAGGAGGTAACTATAAATGCCGTTGATAACAGCGGAGTTGTGTTTGTATCCTATTTGTTAACAGATAAGGAGCTCTCCGAGGCTGAACTGAACTCTCTTGTATTCCGTGCATATGAAGAACCGTTTTGCATAGACCCCAACGGAGAATATATTATTTATGTAATGCTTGTTGATGAAAATATTAACATAACATACCTTCGCTCCGACCGATTAACGCTTGATAATATTCAGCCTGTAATCAGCGGTATTGAGAACGGCAAGACCTATTGTGAGGCACAAACCGTTACTGTTGATGAGAAGTATGTTGATACCGTTACCGTAAACGGTACGGCGGTTACGCTTGATGCAGACGGAGGTTTTGTTCTCCCACCGACAAACGGTGAGCAGAAGATAGTTGTCACCGACAAAGCGGGCAATAATGCAGAGATGACCGTAACAGTCAACAACGGTCATACCTTTGGCGAATGGGTATCTGACAATGACGGTAAGCATACCCGAAAATGTACCGTGGACGGATGCGATGTGTTTGAAACCGAAAATTGCTCAGGCGGCAATGCCACCTGTACCGAAAAGGCGGTATGTGATGTCTGCGGTAAAGCCTACGGAGAATTTGATGGAACAAACCACAAGGGCGGTGTACAGGAGTGGACGACAAGAACCGCTTTTAATCACGAACAAAAATGGAACTGCTGTGGTGCTTTGATTGTGGCAAGTGAAGCACATGAGTGGAAAGACGGTGTGTGCCGAGAATGCGGATATGTATGTCTGCATAATGACGCAGATAAAGACCATATCTGCGACTACTGCGAAAAGACAATCTCTGCTCATGAAGATGCGCCAACCGAAGAAATCAAAAAGGCTGACACCGTAACGGCTAAATTGCCTGATGATTCAAAGTCCCCTCAGACAGGTGACAACAGCAACCTCATTTTGTGGATTGCATTGCTGCTTATAAGCGGCGGCGTTATGAAAGGAGTAACGGCATTCGGTAAGAGTAAAAAACATTCTGCCAAAATTAAAGATAAGTAATATTTTACGCTCTGTCATGGAAATATAGTGAATACGGCACAGTAGGTATAGAAACCGCTGTGCCGTATTTTTTCAGAATGACTGCTTTTGAAAAACAGGCACTTTCTCGGTCATCATACGATAAGCAAAGACAAAGAGTAAATCCGCAATCCGGAATTTAATGCCAATACTTCAAAAATAGGCAGACAAGTTTGTCAATAAGTTCGTATAGTTGCATTTGTTTTTATTTATGATACAATTAAAAGCAACAAACTTAACAGATTCTTATACAGATAAAATTGCGGTAAAATTCGGAAAATATGTCGATAGCCTTGTACGGAAAAGTAAAATTGTTTCAAATTGCTATTGCACTTTTGTGATTTTTTCTTATATCTCTTTTATAATAAATCAAAATGTGATACAATATGACTGATAATCTGAAAACGGAGTTGATTAAATGAATTTCATCAACAGAAATGAAATTGCAAACGGTGTTTACTTTACAAACATTAAGGACAGCCGTTTTAAAACTATGAAAATCAGCGTGAATATTGTTGTTCCGCTTTCTGTCGAAACAGCGTCGGAGAATGCGCTTGTGGGCGGATTGCTTGTTCGTTCATGCAAAAAATATCCCGATTTTACTGTTCTCAGCAAAAACTCAGTTCACTTTACGGTGCAGACCTCACTTCATCGCTTTCAAAACACGGTGAAAGCCAGGTAATTAAAATTTCCGTATCAGGTCTTGATGACAGATATTCTCTTGATGATGTCAGCATTGCCAAAGAACTTTCGGAACTTTTGTGCAGCGTAATTTTTGAGCCGAATGTCAAGAACAACGCTTTTATTGAAAGTGAACTTGAACAGGAACGCAGACAACTTCTTGATGTGATTGATTCGGAATTCAACGAAAAGCGAATCTATGCAATGGGACAGCTTATAAAGCATATGTGCAAGGATGAGGTTTTCGGAATCAAGCGTTACGGTACAGCCGAAAAAATCAAGGCCGCAACTGCCGAATCACTCTGCAAGGCATGGCAGAATCTTCTCAAAACCGCAAAATTTGAGATTCTCTATATAGGCGACAGCCCTGCCGATAAGGCAAAGGAGGTTTTTGCGAAAGCCTTTGCAAATATTGAAAGAAATGTTGTGACTTCGTCTACTGATGTTGTTAAGAATGTTTCAAAAGAAAACATATTACAGAGGAAATGGAGCTCTCACAGTCAAAACTTGTAATGGGATTCAGAACACAGATTTCCGCAGGTGATGAAGAGGCGGTTGCCGAAAGACTTATGTGTGCTGTTCTCGGCGGTACTGCAAGCTCAAAACTCTTTAACAATGTTCGTGAAAAGCAGAGCCTTTGCTATTACTGTTCGTCCTCCTATGATTCAATCAAGGGTATAATGTATATCAACAGCGGTGTTGAGGGCGAAAATCTTGAAAAAGCCGAAAAAGCTATTCTCAAAGAAATTGAAGATATGAAGAACGGCGAAATTACAGATTTTGAAATTGAGGCAACAAAGCTTGCTGTTGTTAATTCATTCAAGTCAAGCAGCGACAGCGTAAGCGGTATTGAAAACTGGTACACAGGAAGAATCTTTAACGGCGACCTTGAAACTGTTGAAGAAGTTTCCGCTGAGGTTAATGCCGTTACAAAAGAGCAGATTGTAAATGCCGCAAACAAGCTCTTGCTCGATACGGTTTATGTTCTCAAAAATAAGTAAGGGAGGCGGACAGAATGAATATTACAGAAATTAAATCGGAAATTGCAGGCGACAGCTATTATAAAGTTGAACATCCATCGGGACTTACAATTTTTGTTTATCCAAAAGAGGGTTACACTTCTTCATATGCAATTTTCGGCACACGCTACGGCAGTATCAACACAAAGTTTTCCGTTAACGGCGGCGATATAATTACAGTTCCCGACGGTATCGCCCATTACCTTGAACACAAGCTTTTTGAAAGTGAAGATGGTGATGCGTTTGTAAGATACGCAAAAACAGGTGCAAATGCAAACGCATATACAAGCTTTGAAAAAACCTGCTATCTTTTCTCATGTACGGACAAGTTTGACGAAAGTCTTGAAATTCTTCTTGATTTTGTTCAGGATCCCTACTTTACGGCTCAGACAGTTGCAAAGGAACAGGGCATTATCGGTCAGGAAATCAAAATGTACGACGACTCTCCCGATTGGCGAGTAATGTTTAATATGCTTGAGGGTATGTACCACAATCACCCTGTAAAAATTGATATTGCAGGTACGGTTGAAACAATTGCGGAAATTACAGCCGAAAAGCTTTATGAAGTTTACAATGTGTTCTACAACCTCAATAATATGATTCTCTGCGTTGCGGGTAATGTAACGGTTGACGGTGTGCTTAAAGTTGCCGACAAAATGCTCAAGCCTTGTGAGAAAAAGGAAATCAAAAACTATTTTGAAACAGAGCCTTATGAAATCAAAGAACCTTATGTTGAGCAGACTTTCCCTGTTTCAATGCCTTTGTTCAATCTCGGCTTCAAAGAGAAAGCAGACAAGCCTCTTAACGAAAAGCAGCTTGCATGCACAGATATTCTTCTTTCGGCACTTGCATCAAACACGAGCATACTCTACAGAAATCTTATGGATTCAAACCTCATCAATTCAAGCTTTTCTTATGAACTCTTTGAAGGTCCGGGTTATTGCTCGGTAATCTTCGGCGGTGAATCAAGAGCGCCGAAACAGGCTGCTGAGATGATTAAGCAGTATATCTCGGATATTAAGAAAAACGGTATTGACAAAGAGGACTTTGAAATTGCAAGAAAATCTGTTTACGGCGATTCGGTTTCATCGCTCAACTCAGTAAGCGCAATTTCAAATTCAATCATCGACTACGCAATGCAGGGCAACGAAATTTTTGCCTACATTGATGCGGTCGCAAATGCAAAGCTTGAGGATATCAACGCAAGGCTTGCCGAGATGCTCAATGTTGACAACTGTACTTTGTCTGTTGTAAAACAGCCTGAAGAGGTGTAATTATGCCGTATCATGTGCAGTTTCCCGGATTTGGCTGGGAATTTGATATTAACCCGATTGCATTTTCAATCGGTGATTACAAGGTCTATTGGTACGGAATAATCATCGCCTGCGGACTTTTTGCTTGCCGTACTTTATGCGTGGAAAAGTGCTCCCCGTTACAAGGTTGACGGTTCAAAGCTTGTCAACTGTGTTTTTGCAGGAATGATAACGGGAATTATCGGTGCAAGACTGTACTTCTGTTTCTTCAAATGGGATTATTACGGACAGAACCCGATTGAAATTCTCTACATCAATAACGGCGGACTTGCTATTTACGGCGGAATAATCGGTGCGTTGATCGGCGGTTTGACTGTTGCCAAAATACAGAAAATGGAAATTATGCCTGTTCTTGACATTGCAATGGTCGGTTTCCTTATCGGACAGGGAATAGGCAGATGGGGCAATTTTATGAATCAGGAGGCATACGGCTCTCCTACGGATTTGCCCTGGAGAATGATGAGTGAGGGAACAGACAACATAGGAGTTCATCCGTGTTTTTTCTATGAATCAATGTGGTGTCTGCTCGGATTTGTACTTCTCAATTTCTACGGAAAATATAAGCAGAAATATTCGGGACAGATTTTCTTTATGTACCTTGTGTGGTACGGATTTGAAAGAACAGTTGTTGAAGGACTAAGAACAGACAGCCTTTATCTTCCGTTCCAAGTATTCGGAGCAGACATAAGGGTGTCACAGGTTCTTTCGGCAGTAATTTTATAACAGGTATTGTATTCTTAATTATAAACAGAAAAAAGGAGGATTCTTTCTATGCAGATTATCGACGGAAAAAAGGTATCGGCACAGGTAAAAGAAGAAGTAAAGAGGCAGACGCTTGAGTTAAAGGAAACTCACAAAATAACCCCCGGTCTTGCGGTAGTAATCGTAGGTGACGATCCGGCGTCAAGAGTATATGTAAACAACAAGAAAAAGGCTTGTGAATTTGTAGGCTTTAAGTCTGAGGAGTACGCACTTCCTGCCGAAACAACACAGGAAGAACTTTTAAACCTTGTTGAAACTCTCAATAATAAGAAGGATATCAACGGTATTCTTGTTCACCTTCCGTTGCCGAAACACCTTGATGACAAGGCTGTTATTGAGGCAATCAGCCCGCTTAAAGATGTTGACGCATTCCATGCCGTAAATGTCGGCAAAATTATGCTCGGCGAGTATGATTTTCTTCCATGCACGCCTGCAGGCGTAATGGAGATGCTCCATTCCTACAACATTGAAGTAAGCGGTAAAAACTGCGTTGTAATCGGCAGAAGTAATATCGTAGGCAAGCCCATGGCAATGCTTTTTGCTCCACGAAAACGGCACGGTAACAATCTGTCACAGCAGAACAAAGAATCTTGCTGAAATCTGTTCACAGGCAGATATACTCGTAGCCGCAGTCGGCAGACCGAAGTTTGTTACTGCCGATATGGTAAAAAGAGGGTGCGGTTGTGATTGATGTCGGTATGGACAGGGATGAAAACGGCAAGCTCTGCGGTGATGTTGATTTTGAAAATGTCAAGGATAAATGCTCGTTTATCACACCCGTACCGGGCGGTGTAGGTCCTATGACAATTTCAACTCTTATGAAAAAATACTCTCAAGGCTTGCAAAATACAGAATAACATTTGATATACTCAAAAAATATCGGGAAAATTGTTGACAGAAAGTTTTCTTTGTGGTATAGTATATAAGCCGCATATTGTGGGTTTTAAGTGATTCGTTCCACCTGCACATAGCGAGCCCAATGTAAAGGATGGTACTAAAATGTACGCAGTTATTCAGACAGGCGGCAAGCAGTACAAGGTAACTAACGATGAGGTTATCTTCATTGAGAAGCTTGACGCAGAAGCAAACGACACAGTAACATTTGATGTTGTGGCAGTCGGCACAGACGACGGCATCAAGGTTGGCACACCGCTCGTTGAGGGTGCTAAGGTTACAGGTGAAGTTGTAAAGAACGGTAAAGGCAAAAAAATCAGAGTTTGCACTTACAAGCCTAAGAAGGACGAAAAGAGAGCAAAAGGTCACAGACAGCCTTACACACAGGTTAAGATTACTTCAATCGAAGCCTAAAAATGACTACGGTAACATTTTTTTAAATCAGATGATATAATTTGCGGTTTTGAAATATCGGGGCACTCCGACTTTGCCGAAGAGGGCAGCGATATTGTATGTGCGGCAATCAGTTCTGCCGCATATATGACTGCAAACACTGTCACCGAGATTTTGCATATTAATGCACAGGTTACCGAGGATGACGGTCTTATGAAAGTAAGAATGTCACCGAATGACGCTTTAAAGGCTTGTGATATACTCTCAGGCTTAAAGCTTCACTTAACTGCTCTTTCGAGCAATACAAAAATTTTATTAAAGTTAAATTTTCGGAGGTGTAAGGTAATGCTTAAAATAAACATTCAGTTATTCGCTCATAAAAAAGGTATGGGTTCTACAAAGAACGGCCGTGACAGTGAATCAAAGCGTCTTGGCGTTAAGCGTGCAGACGGTCAGAAGGTTCTCGCAGGCAACATCCTTGTAAAGCAGAGAGGCACACATATTCACCCTGGTGAAAATGTAGGCAAAGGCTCTGACGATACACTGTTCGCAAAGATTGACGGTGTTGTAAGATTTGAGCGTGTCGGCAAAGACAGAAAGCGTGCAAGCGTTTATCCTGTTGAGCAGTAATCTCAAAATTTATGAGGGTGGATTTTATATCCACCCTTATTTTTTACATTTCTGTTTATACTAATAACAAACAGGTCTGAGATTCTTTACATTTGTACTGATAATTAAACAGCAAAACTGTTACGGAGAAAAATATGTTTGTAGATACAGCGAAAATTAAAATAAAAGCAGGAGACGGCGGTGACGGTGCCGTTTCGTTTCACCGTGAAAAATATGTAGCGGCAGGCGGTCCCGACGGCGGTGACGGTGGCAGAGGCGGCAACATTGTTTTTGTTGCCGATTCCAACCTTTCAACACTTGCCGATTTCCGTTATAAAAAGAAAATATGCCGCAAAAAAGGCGAAAACGGCAGAGGCGGCAGATGCCGTGGTAAAAATGCCGAAGATCTTGTTATCCGTGTTCCTGTCGGAACTGTTGTAAAAGAGGAGAACAGCGGAAGAATCCTTGCCGATGTTTCGGGTGATGAACCTTATATCGTTGCAAAAGGCGGTAAGGGCGGTTGGGGCAATCCACATTTTGCAACTCCTGTCCGTCAGGTTCCCCGTTTTGCAAAACCGGGACTTCCGGGTGAAGAGTTTGATGTTGTTCTTGAACTCAAGCTTCTTGCCGATGTAGGTCTTGTAGGTTTCCCTGAATGTCGGAAAAAGTACCCTTGTTTCCGTAGTTTCACAGGCAAAGCCTGAGATTGCGAACTACCACTTCACAACAATCACTCCCGTTCTCGGAGTTGTGTCAATGGGCGAGGGCTCGTCGTTTGTTATGGCTGACATTCCCGGTCTTATCGAGGGTGCATGGCAGGGTACAGGTCTTGGGCATCAGTTCCTCCGCCATGTTGAGCGTTGCCGTATGCTCGTTCACATTGTCGATGTTTCGGGCAGTGAGGGCAGAGATCCGAAAGAGGATTTCATAACAATCAACAATGAGCTTGCAAAGTTCAATCCCGAGCTTGCAGAGCGTCCGATGGTTGTTGCAGGTAACAAGTGCGATATGGCAACCGATGAGCAAATTGCAGACTTCAAGAAGTTTGTCGAAGATCAAGGTTATGATTTCTTCCCGATTATGGCGGCAATCCGCTATGATGTTGACCCGCTCCTCAAAAAGATTCAGGAAATGCTTTCAAAACTTCCTCCAATCACTCACTACGAGGCAGAGCCTGCTCCGATTGTGACCGTTGATGATTTTGATGACCATTCTGTTATAATCAAGAATGTGAACGGAATCTATACCGTTGAGGCTGACTGGCTGTTGCAGGTCATGAAGGGTATCAATTTTGACGATTACGAAAGCCTTAACTATTTCCAAAAAGTTCTCATAAACGGCGGTGTAATTGACGCACTCCGAAAAAAAAGGCTGTTCGGACGGTGACACGGTTTCAATTTATGAGCTTGAATTTGACTTTATGGATTAATATTGCGTGATACGGAGTTAATATGGAAAATACATCTGTTCATTCATTAGCCGATGAAATTTCTCCGCTTACACTTGCCTTTGTGGGTGACGGCGTCTATGACCTGCTTGTGCGTGAATACCTTGTTCGCAAGGCTAACCGCAGTGTCGGAGAACTCAATAAAATAAAGGTTTCGCTTGTAAACTGCAAAAGTCAGGCTGAATTTGCAAAAATTCTTATGCCGACTTTAACTGAAAAGGAGCTTGCTGTTTATAAGCGAGGCAGAAATGCCGCACCGAAATGTACTCCCAAAAACGGTTCTGTTGCCGATTATCACAGTGCAACGGGACTTGAAGCACTTTTCGGATACTTGCAGATTAATAAAGAATTTGACAGAATAAATCAGCTTTTTGAAATAATTATACATACTCGTTTCGGGGAGTGATTTTATGCAAATGAATTTAAAACCGAATTCCTGTCTTGCAAAGGCAGGAACACTATTTTTGATTATCTTGTAATTTTCGCCGGAGCAGTTCTTTACGGCATATCGGTAGCAATGTTTACATCACCTAACAATGTTGCCCCGGGCGGACTTACGGGTGTTGCCACAATGCTCAACTATATGTTCTCGTTGCCGATAGGTATTATGATTTTTGTGATGAACATTCCGCTTTTCATCTGGGGATTTATCGAGAACGGAAAGGGCTTTCTTACAAGAACCCTTGTTGCAACGGCACTTGTTTCGGTTATGATTGATGTTCTTACACCGATTTTGCCTGCATATACGGGCGATACAATTCTTGCCGCAGGATTCGGCGGAGTGCTTAACGGTCTCGGACTCGGTCTTATCTTTTACCGAGGCGGTTCAACAGGCGGTACAGACATCATCGCACTGAATCTTCACAAGCATTTTCCGTTCATTTCAACGGGTACGATAATTCTTGTGTCCGATATTCTTGTGCTTTTAATGGTGTTCTTTGTTTATCACAGCATTGAAAATGTACTCTATGCTTTGCTTGTAATTTTTATCAGCATAAAGGTAATTGATGCTGTAAGCTACGGTACTTCAAGAGGTAACGGCAAGCTTATGTTTGTGATTTCAGACAATTATGAAGAAGTAAGTGTCAATATTATGAAAAATCTAAAGAGAGGTGTAACATACCTCAACGGTGAGGTGCATACAGCGGTAATGATAAGAAAGTTATTATGTGCGCAGTCCGTCCTCAAGAGGTTTACAAAATCACATCGGGAATCAAAAATGTTGATCCCAATGCCTTTATTATCGTAACGACGGCAGGCGCAATAAAAGGGCAGAGGTTTTGTAAATATTGACAGCAACTGAAAATTATACAAAAATAACGGTGGCATTTTCGTGTCACCGTTTTCGTTTGCTTTATTTTCTTTTTACTTTTGGGAGTTCTTTTAAGTCTGTTGCTGTCCTTGAAAACCCATATTCTCTGCATTTTGTAATTGACCGTCCACAAACAAAAGATCGACAATCGCCTTTGTGAGTGTAACGGGAATCGGCAGGAACCAAAGTGCCGATACAATAAGTGAGCTTGCACACATTATGCAGAAAAACAGAATGAAAAAATCTGAGAGCCTGTTTTGCTCCGTTATCCGTATTGCCGAAGATGACTTTTCTGTTGATGAGAAAATTAATTCCGCCCGAAACAACTCGTGCCATAAGCGTTGCCAGCATAATGTTAAAGAACATATGTGACGGCAGAATATACGCAAAAATCGTGAATAAAACAAGGTCGATTATCGTACAGCCGATTGATGCCGTCGCAAATCTCAACGGAGTTCTGTAAATAAGGTAGGTGTCCTTAATAAGACGAAAATTGCTGCTGCAGTTTGAGCAATCGGCTATAATGTTCACAAAGTAAAACGGGACTCTCATGTCGGCACATTTTGTGAGAAAATTCATTTCAAAATCAAAACGACTGCCCTTTGTTTTCATCACCGTGTCATACAGAAATGCAGGAATACCTCGCAGTCCTGTTTGAGTGTCCCTGCAGCTTTTGCCCGTAATAACCTTTGAAATATGCCGAGGATAGTCTGTTTCCGATTCGTATATTAATCGGCATTTTAGACTTTTTGTAATCTCTTTTGCCAAGAATCAGACTGCCGTTTCTAAGGTCAAGCATACGGCTGATTTTCATAACATCATTGCAGTATGTTGTCCGTCAGCGTCACAGGTAATGTAGCCCGTGATATTATAAAGATTATCGTGAGCGTATTTGATGCCTGCTTTAAGGCTTGCACCTTTGCCGTTGTTATTTTTCAGGTGAACAAGATGACAGCCAATACTTGTCAATTCGTTAAAATATTCCGATTCGGGATTAAGACCGTCATTGACAACAACAATATGCTCAGCTCCAAAATTCTGTAATTCATTGCAGAGGTTGATTGTGTTTCTATTTTCACAATAAATAGGAATAATTATCGCGTGACTCATGCAGCTGTTCCTTTCATTTTAATATTTTTAGTATACAACAATTTTTCTTTTGTGACAATATTCAATTTTTTTCTATTGTAAACATCGTAACGATTTTTTGCTCAAAAACATAGTTTGTGTCATTATTGGCGTTTTTAATAAAAAATATGGCAAAAATGCCAAAAACTATTTAAAAATCATATCATTTATGTTATACTGTATCTCAGGTAAGTTAAAAACAGAAAGACGGTGAAATATGTTTAAAAAAATATCAGCAGGAATTCTTTCGGCTCTTATGATTACTGCCGTTGCAGTGTCGGGTACGGGTTGCTCACAAACTCAGTCGGCGTCAATTGACTACAAAACAGCCGACAAGGTGGCTGACGGTGCGATTCTTCAAGCATTTTGTTGGGATTTCAACACAATAAAGGAGTCAATGGGGGATATTGCCGCAGCAGGTTGTTCGGCTGTGCAGACATCTCCGATTAACGAGTGTCTTGAGGGCGAAGACGGCGGTATGGATCTTTACGGCAACGGAAAGTGGTACTATCACTATCAGCCGACTGATTTCAAAATCGGTAATTATCAGCTCGGTACTCGTGATGAATTTAAGGCAATGTGCGATGAGGCTCATAAGTATGGTATAAAGGTTATTGTCGATGTAATTGCAAACCACACTACTCCCGCAACCGATGAGGTAAGCGAAGATCTTATTGAGGCCGGCGGCGGAAGTCTTGAAACCCTTTATCACAAGGAGGGCAGAACGCCCCTTAATGATTTCGGCGACAGACTTGCCTGCACCACGTATGAGATGGGAGGACTTCCCGACACCAACACGGAAAGACCTTCGTTTCAAAAGTATTTCTTTAATTACATTAACGATTGTATTGCCTGCGGTGCCGACGGTTTCAGATATGACACGGCAAAGCATATCGGACTTTCCGATGATCCAAAAGAAGATGACGGCTTTAAAAATAACTTCTGGGAAAAAGCAACAAAAGAAGTTGATAACGCAGAAAATCTTTTTTATCTACGGCGAAGTGCTTCAGGGCGACAATGACAGACTTGCCGACTATATAAAGGAAATCGGCAGAACCACATCAAGCACCTACGGCAGTAAAATTCGTTCGGGAATTGCAAGCGGCAATATCGACACGGCAGTTGTGTCTGATTATTGGATTAGCAATGCAGACCCGAATATCGTAACATGGGTTGAATCCCACGATAACTACATCAATGACTGCACATACAACAATATCGACAGTGAACAGGTTGTCCTCGGCTGGGCAATAATCACGGCAAGAAAAGACGGAACACCGCTCTTCTTTGACCGTCCGTATAACAGCTCAATCGACAATTCATGGGGCATGAACCGAATCGGCACACAGGGTGACGATATGTACAAGGACAACCGTGTTTCCGCAGTGAATTTCTTCAGAACAGCAATGAAAGGTGAAGACGAAAATCTCGTTAATCCTAACCTTGACTCAACTGCTCTTATGATTGAAAGAGGTACAAAGGGAGCTGTAATTGTCAATACAAATGATGCTCTCAAGGTTGATTTTGAAACAAATCTTGCTGACGGAACATATGTTGACCGTGTTGACCGCAAAACCGAATATACTGTTAAAAACGGTAAGATTACCTGTGATACGGATATCCCTGAAAATTCAGTTGTAGTTCTTTATAATGAGGGATACACTGAATATGCAAGACCTGCAAGCGTTGGTGTTGACTCAAAAACAGAGTTTACATACAGCGATGATACATACGAGGTAACTCTCACCTGTTCAAACACAGATAATGCCACATATTCCCTTGACGGCGGAAAGGCTGTTTCGTACAAAGACGGTGACAAAGTAACAATCAAGCACGGTGACAGCGATGTTTCAAAGCTTGAGCTTCGTGCGGAAAATGCCGAAGGCGTCAAAACTTACGAAAGACTTGAATTCACTTATATGTAAAAGATGAATTTTATGCTATGCTTGCACCGATGTCTGTAATGCAAAACCACACATCGGTGCAGAAACAAAAAGAAAAAGACGGAACTTACGACTGCATAATCAAAAGAGATTTGAATTCACCGAATATTATTTTCTTTGACGGTGAATATCCAACGATTTGCAGTATTTCCCTACAAAAATCATACAGCAGAATAACGGAGGTAACAAAGCATGAGCGAACTTAAAGGCGCAAAAATGGAAGGAAGCAAAGTGCCGGCAGAGGAAATCAAGAATCCAGACCTCGTAGCCGCTATTGAAAAGATGCAGGATGACAACACAACCGAAAACATCAACAAGATGATTGATGAGGTTATGAAGGCGAAATTCATTCTCCTGCAAAGGTAACACCAAAGACAGAGGCTAAGACAACCAACGGTCAGACTGTTATGCAGCAGTCAACCCAGGTTCAGTTCAGACTTCTTGAAAACGGCAACAAAGAAAAGTTTTTCGGTGTATTTACGGACACAGACGAACTTTTCAAGTGGAAAGACACTCAAAATGCACAGAAGGTTGTTACAGACTTTGACAGCATTGCCCAGATGGTAATGGATCCTCAGGCTGATGTAAAGGGCTTTGTAATCAATCCTTTCGGAAAGAGCGTAACATTCCCGAAACAGATGGTTCATTCTTTCAAACAGCAGAAGGACTATATGAAACTCAAAAATCAGACAATCGAACCGGGTTCACCAATCAGTCTCGGTGAGCCTAAAGAATATCCGATTGATCTTATGGCTGCTCTTATTAATCATTTCAGCACAGAGCCGACAGTAAATGCCGCATATCTTCGCTTGATTGAGCAGAACGGTCAAAAGAGCTACTTCATTGTGGTTGATTTCTTCGGTGATATGGAAAGCACATTCGATGCAATCAGTAAGGTTGCAAATCCGTTCCTTGACGATGAAATCCAGCTTTCAATGATGCCGTATTCAATGGATTTTGCAAAAAAATGCAGTAAAGGGTGTTGAACCTTTCTACAGAAAAGAAAACTGATTATTCAAATATTGTTTTTGCAAAACATTAAATCCGCTGACAGTTTATGTCAGCGGATTTTTTATGGTCAAAATATGTTGCAATATAGTCAAAAATAAGCTTTATTTAATTAAGTCTACAAAACTCTGCACAATAACTTGTACAAAGAAACAAAAATGTGATAATGAATTGAAAAAACAAGTGCAAAATGCTATAATAAAAGCAATCGCATTACCACGATTATGAAATGGAGGAACCAAAATGAAAAGAACAAGAAAAATCACGAGCATTGTTCTTGCCGCACTCATGGTGCTTTCAGCACTTGTCGTGTCGGCAGGTGGTGTTTCGGCAGCAACATCGTCAGGTTCAGAGGTGTACTTTGACAACTCAAAGTACGGATGGAAGGATGTTTATGTTTACGCATACGGCACAAAGGAAAATGCCGAATGGCCGGGAGAGCTTATGACAAAAGAGGACAGCGGTCTTTATAAGGCAAGCTTTGCGTCTTCTTTTAAATCGGAAAAAATCATCTTCAACAACGGTCTTGAAAAAGGCAATGGCAAGGAGCAGTATCCTGAGGCAGCAGGTCTTTCACTTAAAGCCGGCGAATGTAAAATGCTCACAGCCGAAAAGCAGTGGATTGACTACGGCAAGCCTGATGATCACGCTTACGGTTACATACTTACAGCAAACAATACGTCTTTTTTCAACAGAATCACTTGATGTAAAGCTTGCGTTAAAGAATGCCGACAAGGGCTATTACTCAGTTGACGGTTCAGCTAAGAAAGAGTTCGCAAACGGTGATTCGGTAAAAGTCGGCGAGGGTAAAATCGGCAATTCAAAAGTTACGCTTACACTTTATGCAACAGGTGCAGACGGTGTTGAAACGGAGCAGACATATACCTTCAAAAAGACTTTTACAGCGTCAAAGACAACTTTCTCCGCTAAATCAGACGGTCACACAACAGAGCCTGAGGGCGGCTATTACGGCACAAACCCTGAAATGCAGCTCGGCAAGCATAAGACAATCTCTGTTGACGGTGATTTAAGCGACTGGGACAGCTCAATGATTATTGCTCAGGGTGTTGCAAACGATGATCCCCGAGTTTATATGCCTTCTTCAATGCATGAACAGCCGTGGGATGCTTATGCTCTCTACAGTGCATGGGATGACGATAATCTTTATTTCCTGCTTGAACTGGCTAACACAACATACATAACTTCTCCCGAGGACAACTTTGCCGCATCAAATGAGGCTCGTCCTTGGAGAAACAGTATTCCTATGTATCTTGCTCTGTCAATTGACCCTGCAAAGCAGGCAACAGGCAAGGCAGTAGGTACAAACAAGGACGGTTCTGTGTATACCAATCCGTTCGTATGGGGTTGCACAAACGGCACTGCAAAAGACGGAGGCACAGGCTTTACAACTCATATAGACACACTTGTTGCCTTTGACTCCAACAACTCAAACGGCGGCGCTTCAATCTTTAAGGCAGATACTCAAGACACAGACGGAACATATATGTTTAACTATGACACAAGAATTCCGATCGGTGTAACAAGCTTTCAGGCTCAGGACAATAAAAACGGATTTAAAATCAAATACGCTAACGGAACAAAGAGTACATCACTCTTCGGTATCAACGCTCCAAAGGGTTCAAGAGTAATGGGCGATAACCTTGATATGAACTCAAACTGGGTTGACTTCTTCGATGAAGGTTACAAGAACTCATACGGCTATGTTTACGAAGTTGCAGTTCCGCTCAATACTTTAGGTATTGACCGCAGCTACATTGAAACACAGGGTATCGGTGCAATGCAGATTCTCACATACGGCACATCGGGTATGGATACACTTCCGCATGATCCTCAATGCTTGATCAGGCAAATCTTGAGTACAGCTACGATCCTTCAACCTCACACGAGAAAGAAGATATCGACAATATCACAGTTCCGCTTGCAAGAATCGGTGCGCTTCTTCCCGACACAGAAGTAAACGAAGCTCCGTTTGAGGTTAACTTCGGTGCAAACCTTAATTCGGGACAGAGCGCAGGCACACCTATCACACTTTTGGCAGAAAGCTATCACGCTACAGGTGATGTAACTTATTCATTCACAGTTAACGGTGAAACAGTTCAGAACTCAAACACAGATTCATGTGTATGGACTCCGTCGGCTGACGGCACATATTCAATCGGTGTGGTTGCAGTTGATGCAAACGGCAACAAGGCAGAGTCAACAAAGACATTCGTTGTAGGTTCTTCTTCATCGGATGAAACTCTCAAGGGCGATGTTAACCGTGACGGCAGTGTAACTGTTGCTGATGCAACACTTGTTCAGAAATACATCGTAAAGCTTGAAGATTTTGATGCAGAAACAATGAAGATTGCCGATGTAAACGGTAACGGCATTATTGAGATTACAGATGCAACATTGATTCAGAAAATCGTAGTTAATCTTGCTTAAACGATAAAATTTAATCTTAAAAACTTTTAAGGCGGTTGTGCATATTCTGCATAACCGCCTTTTGTATAAACCTTGTATGTAAATTAAAGCCTTACGGGAATTCCTTTTTTGTTGAGATATTTTTTAAGTTCGGGAATCGGAATTTCACCAAAGTGAAAAAGTGATGCCGCAAGAACTGCGTCAGCCTTGCCTTCCGTAAAAGCATCATAAAAATGCTCAAGTGCGCCCGCACCGCCGCTTGCAATTACGGGAATGTTCACCTTTTCGGAAACTGCCCTTGTAAGTGCAATGTCATAGCCTTTTTTTCTGACCGTCCTCGTCCATGCTTGTAAGGAGAATTTCTCCCGCACCGAGTTTTTCGCATTTTACAGCCCATTCAATTGCATCCATACCGACAGGAGTTCTTCCGCCGTTCACATAAACTTCCCAGCTGTCACCGTTTCTTTTGGCATCTATAGCGGCGACAACGCACTGACTGCCGAATTTATATGCCGCCTCGCTGATGAGTTCGGGACGATGAACAGCGGCTGAATTTACGGACACCTTGTCTGCACCGGCTCTGAGCAGAACATTGAAATCTTCAACGCTTCTGATACCGCCGCCGACCGTGAACGGAATAAAAATTGAATTTGCAACCTTTTCAACCATGTCAATGGTGATGTTTCTTGAATCGCTTGATGCGGTAATGTCGAGAAATACAAGCTCGTCAGCACCCTGTTTGTCATACTGCATTGCAGATTCAACGGGATCGCCTGCGTCAACAAGATTTACAAAACTCATACCTTTTACAATCTGCCGTTTTTACATCAAGACATGGAATTATTCTTTTTTGCGTACATATTTATTCCTCCCTGCCTTTTACAATGTCAGCAAAATTTCTGAGAATTTTAAGTCCCGTTTTGCCGCTTTTTTTCGGGGTGAAACTGAGTTGCAAAAACATTGCCTTTTTCAACAGCGGCGTCAATTGTAACACCGTATTCCGTCTGAGCCGAGACAATGCTCCTGTCGCTTGCGTTCAAAAAATATGAGTGAACAAAATAAACATATGCATTCTGTTCTATGCCTTTGAAAAGTCTGCTTTTTTCATTGATTTTAAGGCTGTTCCAACCGATGTGCGGAATCTTTAAGCCTTCGCCTGACGGAATCTTTGTGATTGTACCGTCAAAAACCGAAAGACCTTTTACATTCGGACTTTCTTCACTTTCGGGGAAGAGGAGCTGAAGTCCAAGACAAATGCCTAAAAACGGTTTTTCACTGTTTATGTACTCAATAACCGTGTCTTTAATGCCGTATGAATTCATTGTGTCCATTGTATCGCCAAACGAACCGACACCCGGCAAAACAGCACCGTCTGCATTCATAATTTCGTCTTTATCTCTTGTAATCACACATTCACAGCCGATATGCTTTTAACGCTTTGTAAACACTGCGGATATTGCCTGCGCCGTAATCAATAACTGCTATCATTTTTATCAACTCCGTCATTTGCTTTCTGTTAAACAATTTTACCATACAACATTTATTATTGCAACATAAACCGACGCATATTTCATAATTTCGTAAAATTTACAATAATTTAATTTATATCTTATTGTAAATTGCAAGTTCTTGTGTTAAAATGAATTAGTTAAGACAGTGTGTCTGTTTTTACTATTTATAATGGGAGATATTAAAAAAATGATTACTCATTTGCTCACAAGAATAGATTTAATGATGAATTCCCTCTCAAAGGGACAAAAAAGGATTGCTCTTTTTTATTGAAGAGCATTACGATAAGGCGGCATTTATGACCGCATCAAAGCTTGGTGAAACTGTTGGAGTCAGCGAGAGTACGGTTGTTCGTTTTGCAACCGAGCTCGGCTATGACGGCTACCCTAAGCTTCAAAAAGCAATGCAGGAGATGATTCGCAACAAGCTCACATCTGTTCAGCGAATTGAAGTTACCTCCAACCGTATCGGCAATGACAATGTGCTTGACAGCGTTCTTAATCAGGATATCGATAAAATCCGCAGAACAATTGAAGAAACATCTCATGAGGATTTTGCCCGTGCAGTTGATGAAATTTGCAAGGCAGAGCGTATTTACATATTCGGTGTGCGTTCAACAGCCGCAATCGCAAACTTCCTTGCATACTATTTTGAAATGATTTTTGACAATGTGCGTGTTATCACAAGCGGCAGTCAAACCGAAACATTTGAACAGATTTTCAGAATCACCGACAAAGATGTTATGATCGGTATTTCATTTCCCCGTTACAGTTCAATGTCGGTTGAGGCAATGGACTTTGCCGTTCAAGGGGTGCTCACGCAATTGCAATCACGGACAGTATGGTTTCTCCTCTTGTTCAGAGTGCCGATTCCGTGCTTATTGCAAGAAGCGATATGGCGTCAATTGTAGACTCACTTGTTGCACCGTTAAGCCTTATCAACGCTCTTATTGTTGCAACCGTGCTTAAAAAGAAGGATGAAGTTTCCGACACATTCCGCAGACTTGAACTTGTGTGGAACCGTGACGGAGTTTACACCAACCGTGACAGAGAAATAATGGGTAATATAGAAGATGATGATAAGTAAAAAAGTTGTGGTAATCGGAGCAGGTGCGGCAGGTCTTATGGCGGGTGCAACTGCGGCGCTCTATGGTGCATCAGTTACGATAATCGAAAAGAACAAGCGTGTCGGCAGGAAAATTATGATAACGGGCAAAGGAAGGTGTAACCTTGCCAACAACTGCGATGTGCAGACTTTTATCAATAATGTTCCCGTAAACGGAAGATTTCTCTATTCTGCAATCAATGCATTTACTCCCGAGGATACAATCGAATTTTTTGAATCAAAGGACTTAAAACAAAGACCGAAAGGGGAAATCGTGTGTTCCCTGCATCCGACAAATCGGTTGATGTTGTTGATACAATGCATGATTATGCCGTTGAATCGGGTTGTAAAATAGTGTGTGATACGGCAAACGCTCTTATTCTTGAGGACGGTGCCGTTATAGGCGTTAAGTGTGAAGAAAACACCTACTATGCCGACAGCGTAATTATCTGTTGCGGCGGTAAAAGCTATCCGCTTACGGGCTCAACAGGTGACGGCTATACACTTGCAAAACAGGCAGGACACACAATCGTTCCGCTCAAACCGTCGCTCGTGCCGTTTACCTCCGGTGATAAACAATGCAAGGATATGCAGGGACTTGCCCTCAAAAATGTTGCGCTCAGAATAGTTGATAAGAACAGTAAAAAAGGCTGTTTACAGCGACTTCGGCGAAATGCTTTTTACACATTTCGGAATGAGCGGACCTATGATTTTATCGGCAAGCTCGCACATCCGTGATATTCAGCCCGACCGTTATATTGCGGAAATTGACCTCAAGCCGGCACTTGATTTTGAACACCTTGACAGGCGTATTCAGAACGATTTCAAAGAGAATTCAAACCGTGATGTTTCAAACGCATTTTCAAAGCTTTTGCCGAGAAAATTCATAGTTCCCGTTCTCAAACGCTGGGGAGTTCCCTTTGACAAAAGTGTAATTCAATTACAAAAGAGGAGCGACACGCTCTTTGTGAAATTCTCAAATGCTTTACGGTTGAAATCAGCGGTTTCAGACCGATTGAGGAGGCAATCATAACCTCAGGCGGTGTAAAAACTTCCGAAATCAACCCGAAAACCATGGAAAGCAAGCTTGTAAGCGGCCTGTATTTTGCAGGTGAAGTAATCGACTGTGACGCCTACACAGGCGGTTTTAATCTCCAGATTGCATGGAGTACAGGACGGCTTGCCGGAGAAAACAGTGCATATATCTGATTTGATTATACATAATATATTTGATTGAAAGGATGTAATTTATGTCAATAGCAATCGCTTTGGACGGTCCTGCAGGAGCAGGTAAATCCTCAATTGCAAAAAAAAGAGTTGCAAAGGCACTTGACTGTATTTATGTTGATACAGGAGCGCTTTATCGCACAATCGGTCTGTCGGCAACAAGAAATTCCGTAGCTCCCGAAGATGAAAATGCGGTAAAGAATTTGCTTTCAAAAATCACAGTTGACCTAACATTCAATGAAAAGGGCGAGCAGATTGTTCTGCTTGACAACGAAGATGTGTCCGGACTCATCAGAACTCCGGAGGCATCAATGATGGCATCAAAATTTCTGCCGTACCGATTGTAAGAGCATATCTTCTTGATTTGCAGAGAAATATGGCAAAGACGCATGATGTAATTATGGATGGCAGAGATATCGGCACGGTTGTGCTGCCCGATGCACAGGTTAAAATTTTTCTTACAGCGTCCCCGAGGCAAGAGCCGAAAGAAGATATAAGGAGCTTGTTGAAAAGGGTATGGATGTAAAATACGACGACATTTTAAACGATGTAATAACCCGTGATTACAATGATACTCACCGCAAAACAGCTCCGCTCAAGCCTGCCAAGGGTTGCGTTACCGTTGACACAACAGAGCTTGATTTTGAGCAGTCGGTTGAAAAAATAATTTCCGTTATAAAGGAGAATATCTGAGGGGTCAGTCAAAGGCACTTTATGCAGTCGGCAAAGCTGTCTGCAAGCCTGTTTTCAAACTTTTGTACAGATATAAAACTATAATTGAAGAGCCGCTTCCGCTTGTGGGAGGCATGATTATTGCAAGTAACCATATATCAAATTCAGATCCGGTTCTTCTCGGTTTGTCGCAGAAAAAAGCGCAGACTGTTCTTTATGGCAAAAATTGAACTTTTTAAAAATAAATTCTTCGGTGCGTTAATCCGTGCGCTCGGTGCATTTCCCGTTGAAAGGGGTGCAGGTGACGGCAAGGCTATCAAGACAGGCGAAGACCTTATCCGTGACGGCGAGATTATGACAATCTTTATTGAGGGCGGTCGTTCCAAAACAGGCGAACTTATGCGCCCCCGCAGCGGATGTGCTCTTGTTGCACAGCAGATGCAGGTGCCTGTTGTACCTGCCTGCATCACAATTGTAGGCAACAAAAAGCATACATTTGCAAAGAGAGTTATCCACTTCGGCAAACCTCTCACACCAGAAAAGCTCGGACTTACTCCGGACAGCGGAAGACGGGAGCTTAAAGGTGCAACAACCATGATTATGGACGAAATCAAAAGAATGAGGGAGCAGGATTTAATTGAGTATAAAAAAGGCTGATTCAGCAGGATTCTGCTTCGGCGTCAACCGTGCAATCAATATCGTAAATGAACTGCTTGAAAAAGGAATAAAGGTTGCAACCCTCGGACCTATTATACACAATATGGAAATGGTTCACGAGCTTGAAGAAAGAGGATGTACTCCCGTTAAAGCAGTTGACGAGCTTACTGATGATACAACGCTTGTAATCCGTTCACACGGAGTTGAAAAAAGCGTTATTGATTCTCTTGTAAAAAGAGGAATTAACTTTGAGGACGCAACGTGTCCTTTTGTTAAAAAAATTCACAAGATTGTATCAAACACAAACCCTGAAAATGATGTTGTTTTGATTGCAGGAAATAAAAAATCATCCCGAGGTTTGCGGTATAATAGGTCATTGTGCAAGTGATTGTTACACATTTAATAACGAGGCAGAGCTTGATGATTTATTGCCGAATATTCTAAAAGAGAATAATAAACAGGTGCAAATTGTCGCACAGACAACATTTGACACACAAGAATGGAAAAAATGTGTAAAAAAAGATAAAAAAGCTATGTACAAATGCAAAAATATTTGATACAATATGTAATGCTACGCAAGTTAGGCAAACCGAAGCTTCTCAGATTGCCGCCGAATCCGACTTTATGGTTGTAATCGGCGATAGGCACAGCTCCAATACGGGAAAGCTTTTTGATATATGCAAAAGACAGTGTGAGAACACGGTTCTCATCGAAACCGCTGCCGAGCTTGATTTAAACAAGGTTTCGGTTGCCGAATCAATCGGCGTAACTGCGGGTGCTTCAACGCCTGCAAGGATAATAAAGGAGGTACTGGATACAATGAGTGAAGTAAAATCCGGTGAAACAAATTTTGAACCATCTTTTGAGGAGATGCTTGAGGAGTCCCTCAAAAACTTTAATACAAACGAGAGGGTAATGGGCACAGTTCTGAGCATAGCTCCCAACGAAGTTCAGGTAGATGTCGGCAGAAAGCAGACAGGCTTTATTCCTGCTTCAGAGCTTTCAAACGATCCTAACGCAAGACCCGAAGATGTAGTTAAAGTAGGCGATGTTATTGAGCTTCTTATTATGAAGACCAATGATCAGGAAGGCACTATCATGCTTTCAAAGCGCAGAGTAGATGCACAGAAGGGTTGGGAAGAGCTCAAAGAAAAGGCAGAGTCACAGGAGGTTCTCTCCGGCAAGGTTACTGAGGCAGTTAAGGGCGGCGTAATCGTTCTTTACAACGGCTCAAGAATCTTTATCCCTGCATCACAGGCAACAGCAACTCGTGAAGAGAGCCTTGAAGACCTCGTAGGTCAGAATGTTGATTTCAGACTTATCGAAGTTTCACAGAACGGCAGACGCAGAAGAGCTATCGGTTCAATCCGCAGCGTACTCAAGGAGCAGAGAGCTGCTCAGCGTGAAGAATTCTGGAAAACCTGCGAAGTTGGCAAGCGTTACAAGGGCGTTGTTAAGTCACTTACAAGCTACGGCGCATTTGTTGACCTCGGCGGCGTGTTCGGCATGATTCACATTTCAGAGCTTTCATGGACACACATTAAGCATCCGAGCGAGGTTGTTAATGTAGGCGATACAGTTGATGTTTACATAAAGGATATCAATGAGGAAACAAAGAAGATTTCTCTCGGCTTCAAGAATGCTGAAGACAATCCGTGGGAAATCCTCAAGAACAACTATCCCGAGGGAACAGTTGTTAAGGCTACAATCGTCGGTCTTACAACATTCGGTGCATTTGCAAACATCATCCCCGGCATTGACGGTCTTATCCACATTTCTCAGATTGCAAATAAGAGAATTGAAAAGCCCGCTGATGTACTCAAGGTTGGCGATGTTGTTGAAGCTAAGATTACTGCAATCGACTTCGACAAGAAGCGTGTAAGCCTTTCAATGCGTGCACTTCTTCCTGAAGACGAGCAGGCACCTGCTAAGTCTGAAGAAGCTGCTGAATAATCAGAACTTTTGTGGGCATCCGAAAGGATGCCCTTTTGTTTTAAATTAATTTAATCGGGTACAGGCTATGAAACGACTGATTTCCCTTGCTGTGGCTGTTGTGCTTATCACACTTCTCGGTGTGTGCAGAAGCCGTGCGTATAATGAATACAATCTGACTGACCTTGCCGCTTGTTCGTCTGTAAAAGTGACAGCAACGGCAAGGGCGGATTTGTGTGCGCATTTTCGGGAAATACAGTGTTTTCAGCAAGGCTTGTGCCCGATTTTTCTGCATACAATTTTTCTGTCGGCGGTCGGATAAGGAGTGTATCACAGAGCGGAAGCTACACTTATGCACTTGTTTTTTGACGATGCTTTCACTAATAAATATTCAGTGTATTCTCTTAATCTTGATAACGGAAATGTTTCACAGAACACTTTTGTTGACGAAAATTTTATGACCAATTCCTTTTCGGTAACCGATAATCGCATTTACTATATCAAGACCGACAGCCTGAAATCTTATGTTGCGTGCAGGGATTTTTCCTCTGATAAAAAGTCGAAAATAACTTTTTCAGACAATGTAAACGAGGTTTTTAATAATAACGGAAAGTCATACGCAAGACTTTGTGACGGTTCAATTTACAAGCTCTCGCAATCGTCATCAACCTATGTTGCCGATACAGGTGAACTTAAAAATATTTATAACGCAGGAATAAACAGAGTTATAAACGAAGACGGATTTATTGTTTCGCTGTCAGATAATTCAAGGGATTATGTTTCAAATGCCACAGCCGAAAATGTTTCGGTATCTGACGGAAAAATATATTCTGCCGTGAATTATCGACTTAATCTGAAAACATCCGAAAAAACAAAAAGCGTGTCAATTCCCGACAGAGCAACGGCTGTTGTATCTTACAAAAAGCAATGTGCTGTTTTGCTTGATAACGGAACGGTTCAGGTATTTGGCTCGGCTGAATTTGAGGAAAAGAAAACAAGTGGCAATGACGGCAGTAACGATAATCACAATTCTTCTAAATCAGATATTCAACCGAATAATTCCGAATACCTGTTTTCTGACGGGATAGTTTACGGATTTACAGCGGAGAAACCGTTGCCGATTTCAAAAACAAAACTTCTGCCGAAAATGTATATAAGGCGGACGGTACTCTTGCAAAGAGCGGAAAGCTGAAAACAGGCTTTACTGCCGTTATAGATTCAAAGACTTATGTCATTGCAGTTTGCGGAGATGTGACGGGCGAGGGCAATGTAAATTCAAAGGATGTCACGCTTTTGCAAAAATACCTCTGTGATAATGCAGAATTAGACGGTGCATATCTCAAAGCCGCCGATTTTAACCTTGACGGCGAAGCAGATAACCGTGACCTTGTCTTAATTTCAAGACAAAAAATTGACAAAACAAAAACCGCCCCAATCGGAGCGGTTTAATTTTTTTAAAAATAAACTTTATCAGTCCATTTCCCAGTTGTGCCATACATTCTGGATATCCTCGTTATCCTCGAACATATCAAGCATCTTCTGCATCTTAGTTGCAGTTTCTTCGTCCTCAAGCTTTGTATATGTGCTTGGAACCATTTCAATTTCAGCAGAAACGAATGTGTAGCCGAGCTTTTCAAGCTCATCTCTTACAGCGCCGAAATCATCTGTTTCTGTGTAAATTGTAAATACATCATCGTCAGCCTCAAAGTCTGATGCACCGCACTCAAGAGCATCGCTCATCACGGTATCCTCATCCTTTTCAAGGTCCTCACGCTCAATAACGAGAACGCCCTTCTTTGAGAACATAAAGCTTACACAGCCCTGTGTACCCATATTGCCGCCGAATTTATCAAAGTAATGTCTTACTTCGCCTGCTGTTCTGTTTCTGTTGTCTGTAAGTGCCTCAACAATTACGGCAACGCCGTTTGGACCGTAGCCCTCATATGTAACAGCCTCGTAGTTTGTTGAATCTGCATCGCTTGACGCTTTCTTGATGATTCTTTCAATGTTGTCGTTAGGTACATTTGCAGCCTTTGCTTTTGCAATACAATCCTTGAGTTTTGAGTTAACGGAAGGATCGGCACTTCCGCCTTCCTTGATTGCAACAATAAGTTCTCTGCCGATTTTTGTAAATACTTTAGCTCTTGCGGCATCGTTCTTACCTTTTTTTTCTGCTTGATTGTACTCCATTTGTTATGTCCTGACATTAATATCATTCCTTTGTCAATAAAGTATAATTATCTTATTAAGTATATCACACACACCTTTGTGATGTAAACAAAAAAAGTTATTACAGTTTTGTAATAACTCCATTGTCAAATATCGCCTGTGGTGCTATAATCTATGTTATAGAAAACAAATGCCGATAAATTTGATGTAAATATAAAAAATGAAGCTTAAATGCCGAAAATATAATTTTACGAAGGGAGTTTTTGAAATGATCAGATCTATGACGGGTTTCGGAAGATGTGAAACCGTTATCAACGGTCGGGAGATTACCGTTGAAATCAAAAGCGTGAATCACCGCTATTTTGAATTTTCCTGCAGAACCCCAAGAAGTTACGGATTTCTTGACGACAAACTTAAAAACTATGTAAATTCAAAGGGTTTCACGAGGCAAGATTGATATGTTCGTATCAATCGGTGCGTCCGATGAAGAACCCTGTGATGTAACTGTTAATCATCAGCTTGTTTCGGGATATATCAACGCTTTTAAGGAAATCAGCGAAAAGTACGATATCCCGAATGATGTTTCAACAGTTTCACTTTCACGCTTTCCCGATGTTTTCACGGTTCACAAAGCGCCTGAGGACGAGGATCAAATTACTGCCGATGTTCTTTCAGCAGCAAAGATTGCAGTTGATGCTTTTGTTGCAATGCGTGAAACTGAGGGCGAGAAGATGAAAGAGGACATTCTTTCAAGAGCCAACACAATTCTTTCTGTTGTTGGTGAAATTGAGGAGCGTTCTCCTCAGACTGTTGCCGAGTATGAACAAAGACTTATGGAACGTATCAAGCAGACGCTTGCTGAAAATGATGTCAAGGTTGACGAGCAGAGGGTTCTCACAGAGGTTGCCGTATTTGCGGATAAGGTAGCCGTTGCGGAGGAAACCGTAAGACTTCGCAGTCACTTTGACCAGCTTTCAAAGTTCCTTGAATATGACGAGCCTGTCGGCAGAAAAATTGACTTTATCATTCAGGAAATGAACCGTGAGTCAAATACAATCGGTTCAAAGGTTCAGGATGCAATTCTTGCACATAAGGTTGTTGACATCAAGAGTGAGATTGAAAAAATCCGTGAACAGGTTCAGAATATCGAATAAGGTGAACAGATGAAGCTTATTAATATCGGTTTTGGTAATCTTGTCAGCTCCGACAAGATTGTTGCAGTAGTTGCTCCGGACTCTGCTCCCGTAAAGCGAATTGTTCAGGATGCAAAACAGAACAATCTGCTTATTGACGCAACCTGCGGACGAAAATGCAAATCGGTGATTGTTGCCGAGAATAATCATGTTATTCTCTCGGCAATTTCATGTGAGGCAATTCAGAACAGAACGGACGAAAGTGAGGAAAACAAGGATGAGCATTAACAGAAAAGGAAATCTTATTTTGTTTACCGGTTCATCGGGTGTAGGCAAGGGTACAATAATCAAGGAACTTCTTGACCGTGACAAAAATATCCGTCTTTCGGTTTCAAACACAACAAGAGAACCGAGAGAGGGAGAGATTGACGGGGTTCATTATAACTTTTTGACAAGAGAACAGTTCAACGATGTTCTGAAAAAGACGGCTATCTTGAACACGCAGAGTTTTGCGGTAATCTCTATGGCACACCTAAAAAGCAGGTTGAAGATATGCTCAATAAGGGTTATGATGTTCTGCTTGAGATTGAGGTCAAGGGCGGACTTCAGATTCTTGATAAATATCCCGACATTCTCAGTATATTCATTCTTCCGCCTTCAATGGAGTCGCTTGAAAGACGACTTCGCAGAAGAGGTACAGAGGATGAAGAAACTATTCGGAAAAGGCTTGCACAGGCTGCCGAGGAAATCAGCTACAAGGACAGATATAAGTACAATGTGGTAAACGGCGACCTTGAAACAGCAATAAATGAGGTTCTCGATATTCTTCATAAAGAGGATGAAAACCTCATTAAATAGTATACAAAGAAAATTAACATAAAATATTTTAAGAGGAGAATTATTATGCATAAAGTTGATGTGGATTCATTATTACAGGGTAAGCAGAGTAAGTACGCACTTGTTGTAGGTGTTGCAAAAAGAGCAAGAGAAATTACTCAGACTTTTGAAGAGGAACAGATTGTAACAGAGGATAAGCCTGTTCTTATCGCAATCAAGGAAATCGAAGGTCATGAAATCAACATTCTTGAGCCTGACGAAGATGAACTCTGATTTAACAGTCAAAGTTGCCGTTGAAAAAACACAACATATGTTTTCGACAAATTATTTGACTACCTTGTACCGTCTGCCTTTACCGATTTGGTTCAGGTCGGCAAAAAAGGGTTCTCGTTCCGTTCGGCAGAGGCAACAAAAAAGAAACAGGGAATAATTTTTTGAGCTTTCTCCCGTGAGTAATGACATTTCGGTTGAAAAGCTCAAAAGCATTTGTTCCGTTCTTGATGACGAACCTGTCCTGTCAAAAGAACTTTTTGAAGCTTGCCGAGTTTATGAAAGAGCATTATTTCTGCACCTATTATGATGCGGTAAAAACAATGCTCCCTGCGGGTATAAATTACAAAATCACAACGCTTTACGGTGTTCGTGAGGGTGTAGATGAAGAAGAGCTTTCCGAGGAACAGCAAAGAATTTTTGCTTACCTTCATTCAAAAAGAAAAGCCGTAAAGTCCGATAAAATTCTTGACGATTTCGGATTAGATAACACGGTTATTCTTGAAGATATGGTAAAGTCGGGATATCTTTACAAATCAGATGAGGCTTTCAGAAAGGTTTCGGATGCGGTTATGAAAATGGCTGCTCCGACCGAACTTGCCGACAGCGACAATATCAAGCTTACCGAAAAGCAGAAAGCCGTTCTCGACCTTATCAAAATGACAGGCGGAACTTCCGTTAAAGAGGTTTGTTACTTCACGGGTGTCACAACAGGCGTTACGGACGCACTTTATAAAAAAAGGTCTTATCTACTACTATGACGAAGAAGTGTTCCGTATTGAGGACAGGACGAAGGACGAAAGTCTTGCCCCTGTTGCGTTGTCAAAACAACAGCAGACAGCCTGCGATAACCTCTATGCCGAATATGCCGATTCAAAACCGCATACAAGCCTTTTGTTCGGTGTTACAGGTTCGGGAAAAACAAGCGTTTTTATGAAACTGATTGAGCGTGTAATAAACGATAACAAGGGAATCATCGTTATGGTGCCTGAAATTTCGCTTACACCGCAGTTTGTTTCAACCTTTTCAAAGCGTTTCGGAGAGCAGATTGCCGTATTTCACAGCGCACTTTCACTCGGTGAAAGGCTTGATGAATACAAGCGTGTAAAAAAGGTCTTGCAAAAATCGTTATAGGAACACGAAGTGCCGTGTTTGCTCCGTTTGAAAAAAGTCGGTCTTATCATAATGGACGAGGAACAGGAGTACAGCTATAAGTCTGAAAGCTCCCCAGATATCATGCAAGAGAAATCGCAAAATTCAGATGCAGCTACGATAATGCCTTGCTTGTTTTAAGCTCGGCAACTCCGTCGGTTGAATCCTACTACTACGCAAAAACGGAAGATATTCGCTTAACACGCTCACCGAGAGATACGGCGATGCGGTTTTGCCGAAGGTTGTTGTCGCAGACATGAATGTTGAACAGCAAAACGGCAATGTAACGGGATTTTCCGAAACCTTGCTTGAAAATCTGCGCTATAATCTTGAAAATAACAAGCAGTCAATTCTGCTTTTAAACAGACGGGGATACAACACCTTTGTAACCTGCCGAATGTGCGGTGAACCTGTTGTGTGTCCCAACTGTTCAATATCGCTCACATATCACAGCGCCAACCGCAGAATGATGTGTCACTACTGCGGATATTCCGTGCCTTATACGGAAGAATGTCCGTCCTGCCACAGCAAATCTTTAAGATTTGGCGGAACCGGCACTCAAAAGGCTGAAAGTGAAATTTCAGAGCTTTTTTTCCCGATGCAAGAATATTGCGTATGGATACCGACGCAACATCTTCAAAATCATCCTATGAAAAGATGATAACGGCATTTGCAGACGGTAAGTACGATATTCTTGTGGGAACACAAATGGTTGCAAAGGGACTCGATTTTCCCAATGTGACGCTTGTGGGTGTCCTCAACACTGACTATATGCTGTATGCCGATGATTACAGAAGCTACGAAAGAACATTTTCTCTTTTAACTCAGGTAGTCGGCAGAAGCGGCAGAGGTGCGTCAAAGGGTATGGCTGTTATTCAGTCCTACACTCCCGACAACCTCATAATCTCTATGGCGGCAAGGCAGGATTATCTTGCCTTTTACAGCACCGAAATTCAGGTCAGAAAAGCAATGCTTTATCCGCCTTTTGCGGATATCTGTCTTATCGGCTTTTCGGGTGAAAAACAGCAGCTTACAATGAAAGCGGCTAACAGCTTTTTTGCAGTGCTTTGTCAGTCACGCAAGAAGCGAATACCCTGCCATGCCTTTGAGAATACTCGGTCCGTCACCTGCAAATGTTGTGAAAGTGAGCAACAAATTCAGATATAAACTTATAATAAAATGTAAAAATAACCGTGATTTCAGAGGACTGCTCTCAGCGGTTATGACAGAACTCGGAAAGAATAAGGAATTTGGAGAGGTCAGTACATATGCGGATATGAACGCTCTGACCTTTTAGCGAAAGGATATAATTTATGGCTTTAAGACAAATTGTAAAAAGAGGGCGACAGCGTTCTCACAAAAAAATGCAGACCTGTCGTAAAGTTTGATGACCGCCTTGCAGATCTTATTGACGATATGATTGAAACCTTGCACAAGGCTGAGGGAGTGGGACTTGCCGCTCCTCAGGTCGGAATTTTAAGAAGAGTTGTGGTTATTGATGTCGGCGAAGGTCCGATTGAGCTTGTAAACCCGAAAATCATCGCTTACAGCGGCAAGCAGGAAACTCTTGAGGGTTGTCTTTCAATTCCCGGCAAGTGGGGTTACACAGTAAGACCTGATTATGTAAAGGTTAAGGCTCAGGACAGACACGGTGACGAATTTGTTATTGACGGCAAGGATTTGCTTGCAAAGGCTTTTTTGTCACGAACTCGACCATCTTGAGGGAATTCTCTTTACTCAGGTTGCAACAAGAATGTTGACTCCTGCCGAAATTGAAGAAATGAATAGCTGATAAACAGGTGAAGATATGAAAATAATTTATATGGGTACTCCGGATTTTGCCGTACCTGCACTCAAGGCTCTTGCAAATTCGGAACATGAGGTTTGTGCCGTTTTTACACAACCCGACAAGCCGAGGGGAAGAAAGATGATAATGACTCCTCCCGATGTAAAGGTGTGCGCAGAAAAGCTGAACATTCCCGTGTATCAGCCCGAAACCTTTAAGGACGGCAAACCTCTTGAAATTATCAATAAATATAATCCCGATGTCATTGTTGTTGCGGCTTACGGAAAAATTCTTCCCAAGTCGGTTCTTGACTCTGCAAAGTACGGCTGCATCAATCTTCACGGCTCGCTTTTGCCTAAATACAGAGGCGCATCTCCTATTCAGCAGAGCGTATTAAACGGTGATAAGGAAACAGGCGTAACGGCTATGCAAATGGATGTCGGACTTGACACAGGTGACATTCTGAAAGTTGTAAAAACGGAAATTGGTGTGAACGAAACCTCGGGAGAGCTTTTTGACCGTCTTTCTCTTATGGGCGGAGAGCTTATTCTTGACACACTTTCTGCTCTTGAAAAGGGCGAAATCACTCCGATTAGGCAGGATGAAAGCCTTGCAACTCACACTTCAAAAATTGACAAATCACTTTGTCCGATTGATTTTACAAAACCGGCCTTTGAGGTGCATAATAAAATCAGAGGACTTAATCCGTGGCCGATTGCCACAACCGAAATTAACGGTAAAAAGATAAAGGTTCATTCTTCTTTGCTCTGTGAAAAGAGCGGAAAAGCGGGAACTGTAATCAGCACAAAACCGCTGATTGTTGCCTGCGGTGAAAAGTCGGTTGAGCTTTGTGAAATTCAGCCTGAGGCAAAAAAAGAAAATGACCGCCGAGGCATTTCTTGCCGGCCACAGGCTTTCTGTCGGCGATGTAATCGGTTAAAAATTCCCGTCTGCAATATGCAGACAGAAAGGTGTTTGATTTATGGGCTTCTTTTACGGATTTGATATGACCTATCTTGTGTTTATTGTTCCTTGTATCATAATAACATTGATTTGTCAGGTCAAAGTTAAAACAACTTTTTTCAAAATATTCACAGATAAGAAATTCAAGAAATATGACAGGCGCTCAGGCGGCTGAATATGTTCTTCGTCAGCACGGTGTAACAGGTGTCAGAATTGAACATGTTGCAGGCAGTATGACAGACCATTTTGACCCGAGAACAAATGTAATCAGACTTTCTGACACGGTTTTTAACAGCACCTCCGTTGCGGCTGTAGGCGTTGCCTGTCATGAGGCAGGTCATGCAGTTCAGCACGCAGAAAATTATCTGCCTAACAGAATCCGTTCGTTTATTCTTCCTGTTGCAAGACTCGGTTCAAGCCTCAGTTGGATTTTTATTATAGTCGGTTTTTGTTTTACACAGAGAGTAGGTTTTGTATTTCTTTATATAGGTATAATCCTGTTTGCACTTTCCGTACTCTTTACAATCGCAACACTTCCCGTAGAGTTTAATGCGTCAAAAAGAGCGCTTGAAACAATCAGAAACGGCGATCTTCTTTACGGTGAAGAATACACAGGAGCAAAAGAGTGCTTCAGGCAGCCGCAATGACATATGTTGCAGCGGCTCTTACTGCAATTATGCAGCTTTTAAGATTAATTATAATTGCGAACAATCGCAGAAGATAATTTATTTTGGAGATTAAAATGGCAAACACACGCAATATTGCACTGAATGTGCTGCTTAAAATTGAAAATGAGGGAGCATATTCAAATATTGCTTTGAATAATGCCATAAAGGAAAACCGTCTTTCGGGTGTTGACAGCTCTTTTTGTGTCAGCACTCGTTTACGGCGTTCTGGAAAGAAGAATCACGCTTGATTATATTATCAGGTCTTATTCTAAAATTCCGTTAAGGAAAATTGAAACAAAAACAAAAAATATTCTTCGCCTTGGAATACTCCAGCTTTTGTTTATGGACAAAGTTCCCGACAGTGCGGCAGTCAACGAAAGCGTTAATCTTGCCAAAAGCACAAACTTCAGAAATCATCGGGTTTCATAAACGGAATTCTTCGCAACATCACAAGGGCAGAGGATAAATATACATTACCCGATGAAAAGGACAGGGCTCGATATCTTTCGGTAAAATATTCTGTTCCCGAAAACACTGTAAAATTGTGGATTAATTCTTACGGAGAAAATAATGCAGAACAGCTTTTGGCATCTCTTAACGGCAGAGCCAAAATCTGTTGTCGTGTTAATACCCTCAGAACAGATGCAGACACATTAATTAAGAAATTATCCGATGAGGGCGTTGTTGCGGAAAAAATCCCGTTTATTGACAACGCGCTCTATCTTGAAAAATACAGGCTCGGTTGAAAGACTCAGAGCGTACAAGTCCGGACTCTTTCATATTCAGGATGCGTCAAGCCAGCTTTGTGTGAATTTTCTTGACGCAAAGCCTCGCAATATTATGCTTGATGTATGTTCCGCACCGGGCGGAAAGTCGTTTTCGGCGGCTCAGTATATGAACAACCGTGGCAGAATTTTTTCCTGTGATATGTTTGACCATAAGCTGAAACTGATTTCGGCATGTGCTAAAAGGCTTGGCATCACTTGTATTTCAACGCTTCTGCGTGATGCGTCAACCAATGACACGGCACTTCCTGTGGCGGACAGAATCCTCTGCGATGTTCCGTGCAGCGGTCTTGGAATTATGTCAAGAAAGCCCGAAATCAGATACAAGGATGACCTTATTTCCAACGATTTGCCGGATTTGCAGTACAGGATTCTCTGTGCAAGTGCGGATAATCTGGCAGTAGGCGGTAAGCTTGTCTATTCTACCTGTACATTGAATCCTGATGAAAACAATAAAAACACAAAGCGTTTTCTTGAGGAACATCCCGATTTTTACGGTATACCGTTAAAACTTCCAAACGGAATTACCCGTGCATTTGATGAAGAACCATACGAAATAACACTTATGCCGCACACTTGCGGAACAGACGGATTTTACATCAGCTTATTCGGAAAGAAGGCGTCAAATTGAATAATTTAACGGATATCAAGTCAATGACGCTTGATGAGCTGACTGAATTTGTCACAGAAAACGGTTTTCCAAAGTTCAGAGCAAAGCAGATTTATGATTGGTTGTACAAAAATGTGACCGATTTTGACAATATGCGTAACATTCCTGCCGATTTAAAGGCTTTTTTGAAATCAAGTAGTTACATTTCTGTTGCAAATATTGAAAAAAAACTTGTTTCAAGGTATGATAAAACAGTCAAGTACCTTTTTTCGTTTAATGACGGCGAATGTGTAGAGTCTGTTGTAATGAGTTACAAGCACGGATATTCAATCTGTATTTCAACACAGGTTGGTTGTAAAATGGGTTGTACATTTTGTGCAACAGGCAAAAGCGGTTTTTCACGGAGTCTTGCACCGTCGGAAATGCTCGGACAGATTGAGGCCGCACAGCGTGATCTTAACATAAGAATTTCTAACATTGTTCTTATGGGAATGGGTGAACCGCTTGATAATTTTGATAATGTCGTAAAATTTCTCCGACTTGTTTCGTCCGACAATGGTCTTAACATTGGAATGCGACATATTACGCTCTCAACCTGCGGTATAGTTCCGAAAATTTATGAGCTTGCAAAACTTCATCTCGGAATAACGCTTTCCGTTTCATTACACGCGCCGAACGATGAGATAAGACAGCGAACAATGCCCATTGCAAGAAAATATTCTATTGAAGAATTATTAAAGGCTTGTTCAGATTATTTCAAAACAACAGGTCGCAGAGTTACATTTGAATACTCTATGATAAGCGGAGTTAATGACAGCGATGAAAACGCAAGAGAGCTTGCAAAACGACTTGAAGGTACACAAAGCCATGTTAATCTGATTCCCGTCAATACAGTTGAGGGAACAGGCTACTTAAAAAGCAATATTAAAAGACAGCAGACATTCATAAATATTCTTGCTGCTAAAAATATCGGAGCAACCGTGCGCAGAACACTCGGAAGTGACATAAACGCATCGTGCGGTCAGCTCAAAAAAGAAAGCATATTGAAGAAGGAGGTAAATAACTTGGAAGTATTCAGCAAAAGTGATATCGGACTTGTTCGTAATCAGAATCAGGATGACTGTCGCTTCGGGTTATTTCTCCCAGCTGTGTCTGGGCAGTTGTGTGTGACGGAATGGGCGGTGCAAACGGCGGTAATATTGCCAGCGCAACGGCAGTTGATTATATCAGCACCAAAATTACCGATTTGTACAAAGATGATATGACCAAGGAGCAGATTGGCG